>ENA-OYYH01000357-OYYH01000357.1-human-gut-metagenome-genome-assembly--contig:-NODE-357-length-23879-cov-9.393133_pt1 | contig 23879 bp, 9 predicted proteins | sample MGYA00243245_ERZ653439 | MGnify/ENA primary metagenome ERZ653439 (study PRJEB26926, sample SAMN06165028) | human gut metagenome | biome: ENVO:00009003; feature: ENVO:2100002; material: ENVO:00002003... | reverse complement strand
ACGAGATTACTACGCGTCTCGTGGGCTCGGAGATGTGTATAAGAGACAGTTTGACAAGTGCCAGCAGGAGATGTTCCGGCATAACTTCATCACAGCAGGTTTCTCTTGCCAGATTTTGCGCTTCATAAACTGCATTAACAGCTTTTTCCGTAAAACGTTCAAACAAAACTATTCATCCTCTTCATCATCTAATGATTCAATAAAAGCGCAAACTTTTTTGAATTCTTCTTCGTCTTCAATGTTTTGGAAATAGCCGTCTTCGCCTTCTTCGATATACTCCATAACAATAACTTCGGAATCATCGTCTTCTTCATCCTCTGTTACAGGAAGAAGCAGTGCGTAAGTCTTGTCTTCAAAATCTATAACATCATAGATTTCGCATTTTACAATTTGTCCGTCTTCACCGTAGATTTCTACGAATTGTTGTTCCATTTCCTGATTTTCTTCGCTCATAATCATTTCCCTAAATACTGTTCTAATATTATACAGGCACTTTCGATATCGACAAGTCCTTTATTTTTTCTAAAATCGACCTTGCGGCTTTTTAACCTTTCTTCTGCTTCTTCAGAAGTTAATCTTTCGTCTTCCAATATTATATCAAAACCAATTAATTTTTGTGAAAATTCTATACAATTTTCTCCTTGAAAGCCTAAAGTACCGTCCATATTGTACGGAACACCTACAACTATTTTCTCAACCCTGTTTTCTTTTGCTATTTTAGTAATCTCTTCTATAGCTTTCTGCTCGGGTTCTCTCTGAATACAGGTACATGGATTTGCAATTACCTGCAAGTAATCACTCAAAGCAACGCCAATTCTTTTTGTTCCGACATCAAGCGCCATTATTTTATGCATTATCTACCCACCTTGCTTCAATGCTGGAGATTATCATATCAAGCTGCAGCAGCTTAAAATCATCGGTATTAGCCTTAGTACGTTTTTCAAATATATTTGAAGCTTTTCTTTGATTTTTCAGAATATAGCGCTTGCCGACATAATACTCGTAAATACTTTTTCTAATAATGTTTGTCAGGAAACTGTAATTAGAGCCCAGCGAATAAAATATTTCTGCGAGTTCTTTATCACCCTTGAGCATTCTTAAGTAGGCTGCCATATTAAACATAATAAGCTTATAAGCCAGTTCCTGCGCGCTATAAATACTGTCGAAGTTATCTGCGACAAACTTATCTAAATCAACATTAAAATTATTTGCTTTAAATTCTGATGACAATTTTTCTATAAAAGTTTTAAATTCTTCTGAAGTAATTTCGTCAAAGAACCAGTTTTGCACATAATCGCTAAGACAAAGTTTATCAATATCTTTCTGGTTTAACTCTTTCTTTTCCAGATAAAAAGCCGGCTTTTCAGCCTCAATATCCAGAAGAATACTCTGCCAGCAGATATATTCATACGGCACAGGGTCGTTGTTCAAGTGCGAATTTTCTTCAGCCTGCTCAAGCAGATACTTTGCTACACCTGCATTTATCTCATATTTTTCTTGATAATTATAAAACTTATCAACGATTTTATAAAAATCTTGTTCTGTCATTGAATTAAAGCCGAAAGAATCAAGAATTCCATATCTAGGGTTTATAACAATTGCAAGAAATTGCAATGTTTTATTTGCTCGTATTCTTGAGAAAATAATCGCCATGTTGCCATGCCCGTCAGGGAAAGAAGTATAAATTTTATACGGCTTTGATTCCTGCAGAATATTTCTGTAAAATTCTTCTGTATTATCAACCCTTACACCGGCCATTTTAAGTTCAGAGAGAGCCTTATTAATCCTTGAGAGCAAATCTTCTTTTGCATATTTTTTTGCATTTTCAAGCGCATGATAAGCAAGCTGTGATTTAGAACGGCCGAGAATTTCCAGAGCTGTATACCCGACTTCTGTATCAATATAGTATAAAAATACAGGAATAAGGATATTTGCAAGGGCATCATAGGCATAATCTTCTTCAAGAGATTTTATAAGAATAATTTTATCGCTGTCACTGATTGCGTTCAGAAAATCCATAAAATCAATCTGTGCTTCCGGATTCATAATAGCCGTTTCAAGAAGCTGCTTTGTTTCCCTGTTAATAAGTTCATTAAACTGTTCAAAATATCCGCTGATTACTTCATAATCAATTTTATTACCGAGGTCTTTAAGCATGTTAAAAGCTATCATCTTAACATGATCGTTATATTCAGGAGCTTTAATAACATTCCACAGCTCATCATTCAGCGTATCTTTATCAATAAGTTCCATCAAAAGCCAGCAAATCATCACCGCTTTTTGCTCATTCGCATTAACCAGCTCCCTGATTAACACCTCGAGAACAGTTTTTTTATCATCAATATTTTTTAAGTCAGTAATCAAAGAAGCTTGCGGCTGCGTTGACGTCATTAACGCTGTCAAAGTAGCAAGAATTTCTGCTTTTATTTGAATTTTATTCATAAAACCTCATCTTTAATTTTTATGCCAGAAAGCATCGAGAATTTTTTGTGCATCGGAAGACAGCATTCTATCCTGCAAAATCAGGTACTGTACCGCAATCATTACACACTCGGAGCAAATATTCACCCCCGGTCCTTTCACCATTTTCAGAACTTCCTCATTAGACCTTCCACAGAAACTACAGCAGACTTCTTCGTTCTTATTGTTTCCATCGGATTTACCCCCGAGTTTAATGACATTATCGTCTGACATAGACCTCTCCTTATTCAAAATTGATTGTAACTTAAAAAAGAGGTTTGCGCAAGGCATTAAGATAGGAACGAGCTGTATTGGTTCTGCATATTAGAAATCAGCATATCCATAGAGTTAAACTTTTTATTAAGCCTTGCCCGATACTTTTCTATAGCTTCATTTCCGCTTACAATTTTATTGTCAATTTTATTAATTTCGCGGGCATAAGCAGCATCGGCAATAGAGAAATAGCCTATTACAGACTGCAATGAGTTTTCCACAATACTTTCAACCTTTGTAAACACACCGTCTGTCGCAGTAGAACTTCCTTTTATTCCGGAACCAATCAGCAGTTCTTTAACAGCATCACTGTCAGCTTCATATGCATCAAGGAACTTGTCCTTATCAAAAGTAAGATTAATAATACTTTCATTTGAGGTAGAAACATTATTTGCACTTGCAGAAGTAACAGAAATACCAATCGCATCAAGATTTTTAAATACAGATGCATTTCCTATAGAACTCATCATTGCACTTCTAATCTGATTTCTGAGCATCTTTAATGTTGTTTGATTTTTCAGGCTTCCGTCTTTTGCAACTGCCTCATCAACATTTTTCATAAGTTCATTATATGAATCCACAATATCAGAAAGTGAGTTTGCAACGGTTTCTTTGTCTTTTTCAACCGTAAGCTTGACAGCAGAACCGCTTGTTAACCCGTTTAAATTAATAGTAAGACCTTTAATACGTGTTATATCACTTGTAAGAATATTAGAAGTCGAGGTATATGTCGTTCCGTTAATTGATACTTTCGAATTTTCACCAAGATTTTGCGAGTCAGTAACCATACGTGCTTTTTTCACAGATCCGTCAGTATACCATTCTGTTTCTGTGTATCCCATAATATCAGTGAAGTTGCTTGTACCTGCTTCAATATTAATAAATGCCTGACCTGTTGAGCGAGATTTGATAACCAGCCTTCCGTTAATGCTGTCCCAATAAGCAGTTGCATTTGCAGTATCAGAAGAATTTATCTGCGAAATAATATCAGACAGCGTGGATTTATTGGTAATCGTAACCATCTGATCCCCTACATAGAAAGTACCTTCCTTAACATCACCTTTACGGAAAAGTCCGGTTTGAGTCAGAACAGAACTTTCGTTAACACAGTAGAGCGCACGTGCACTTACAGAACGGCCTTCTTCATCTTCTGCCAATCCAGTCACTGCGAGAAGATTTGAGGTATCTGTAGTTGTTCCTGCCTGAAGTTCGACATCATCATCTTTTGAGTATATAACAAGTTTTCCTTCTTCAAATTTCAAATCAACATCAGAGAATCTTGAAGCTATTTGCGAGCGTAAATCGTCGAAGGTATTATCAGAATTTACGTTTATAGTAGCTTTTTCTCCGTTTCTGAAAATAGAGAATGTTCCGCCTGTAATATTAAGCGTCTTTAGCTGAGTATCCAGCCCTGCATAATTAGCAGCAGACAGAGTTTTATCTTCTATGATTGTTGTTTTCTGAACAATTGCAGATGTACTTTCCATAAAACCATCCATAGAACTTTTATAAGCCAGATGGATATTTGCATTCGGATTAATTATTGAAGATGTCGTTCCATTAGCTAGAATAGAAACACCGTTCATTTCGCTGATATAGAGTTTACCCCCGACAAATGATGCCTGCACTCCGACAGCTTCAAGCTTGTCTATTAATGAGCCGAAAGTTTCCGTATCAGTAATCTGTATAGCAATATTTTTGCCGTCTACCTGAAGTGCCAGATTTCCTGCGGATTTAAGAGTTGTATCCCCCCACGGGGTGTCAAATGTACTCAAGAGAGTATCTTCTGTTGCTGTAGCAGTATGTGTAACGGTTTTATAAAGAAGCTCGGAGCCGGTATATGAGAAGCTTGAATCAGGACCGGCTGTTCCAAATAATTTTTCAACGACATTAGAAGCATTAGAAACGCTGTTTGATTTTGCAACATAAGAGTTGCCATTTCCAATCAGCACAAGACTTGCCGAGCTTCCGTTATTAATAAGTCCTGTTTGAATACCGAAAGATTTAAGAGTATTCATAAATGAACCTAAAGTTTCATCAGAAGAGATAAGCGCAGTATATTTTACTCCGTTATTGTAAATATAGTATTCACCGGCAGTTACACCAAGACTTGCCAGCGATGTCGATTCAGAAGCGGCTACAGTTGCAGTAACCTTTGTGGTAACCCGCTGAGAGCCTGTATAGCTTGATTCATTAACAATGGCCGAGCTTCCGCCAAACAGTTTATTTACTATATTTGAAGCATTAGAAGTATTGCTTGATTGAGCTATATAAGCATCACCGCTGCCTGTAAGTACAATTTTAGAGCTGTTTCCATTCTTAACAAGTTCAGCTTTTATACCATAGCTGCTCAGGGTTTCCATTAATGAACCTATTGTTTCATCAGAAGAAATTTGCAGAGTATGCCTGTTACCGTTTGTATAAATATAATATTCACCTGCTGTTACTCCGTAAGCTGACAGGAGAGCAGTTGAATCTGCGGCCTGCGTTGATGTAGAAGTTGATGTTAAGATTTCTTTACCTGTATATTTATAACTATCTGCCGTTGTATTGCTTCCGAAGAGTTTTTCCACAACATTAGAAGAATTTGAAACACTGTTTGATTTTGCTATATACGAATTGCCGCTGCCGGTAATAATAAGCTTTGAGGTCGAGCCGTTATTGATTAATCCGGCCTGAATACCGAACGAGCTTAGCGTATCAATAAATGAGCCGAGTGTTTCATCAGAAGAAATCTGTGCAGTGAATTTTACCCCGTTGTTATAGATATTGTATTCGCCTGTAGTAACTCCAAGGTCTGCAAGTTTAGTTTCCCTTGTCGCGGCTGCTGTTACAGTATTAACAGAAGAAGCTGAAAGCGGTGTACCGCCTTTTGTTTCATAAGATTTATTATAAGAAGCTCCCATTAGATATGTACCAAGTGCACCAGAGATGTTAAAATCAGAAAGAGAATCAGTACTTACTGAAAATCTGCCTGTTGCGTCTATAGAAGCGTTCAAGCCCTGAGCTTTGAAGGCATCCAGCACTGAGCCCAGCGTGGAAGTCTTCGAGAAGTTTACAGTAAAGTTTTTCAACAAACCTTCTCTGGTTTTTGTCTGCATTACTAATGAAGCAAACCCGCTTGAATCAAAAGTCAGTTTTGTACCGTTTGCATAAGCAAGATTGCCAAGCAGAGTATCTTTTGTTGCTATAACTTGAGCAGTAGAGCTTATAGTTCCTGTTGTTGTATTTACAGTACCTGTGGTAGAAGTTTTATTAAGAGATAGTTTTAACAGCGATACAAGATTTGACCCCCCAGAGGCGCTTGATAAGAATGTATTTCCATTCCCTGTAATAGTTACAACACCTGCAGAATTTATGCTTCCCTTGAGTCCGTAAGCTGCTATTTGATTAAAGAAGTCTTGCAGTGTAGAAGTTGAATCTACATATAAAGTTTCAGTACTGCCATCAGCTTTGTGCACAAGAATATTGCCGTTACCGTTCTGGAAACCATCAATCTGTTCTAATGTTGTAGTCGCTGTTGCCGTATGTGTTGTAACTGTTTTAATAGTTCTTGATGAAGTATTTTCATATGCAGCATTACCGATAACCTGATACGTGTAACCTGTACCGACACCCTTAAGCTTAAGCACGGATTTTAGATTATCTGAAATTGACTCAACCCATTCAGTATCATTTAATGAACCGATATTAAGCTTACCTGAACTAGTATCATATCTGGCACTAACCCCATAATCTGTAAGAATTTTTATAAATTGTCCAAGTGTCATGTCAGGAGTAATAATTTTCCAGGTAACATTTCCATCAGTATTATTCATAGAAATTGTTGCATTTGCAGTCAAACCTAGCTGCCGTAGTGTTTTAGAATCATTTTCGGCTTTTTTATCGCCAACTCTTGTATTAGTTTTAGAATTTGTATTCTGGTAAACATCGCCCATTTTATAAGAAACATTGTTACCGGCATCTTCCAATTTAAATATATCCTGAAATATTGAATTATATCTGGTTATATAAGTCATATTGTTGTTATCAATCTTTTTTCCGGTAATAGTAAGTTTACCGTTTTTTAATGTAGCATTAAAATTGCTATTACTGTTAATATATGCCAACAAATCACCAACAGTTGAGCTTGAGTTTACAGTAAAGAAAAGTGTAGAATTAGAAAAGCTGGTTGCGCTATTCATTTTTCTATATGACAAAATCTCATATCCTCTATTATAATCAAATCCAAGAGCTGTTAATTTAGTTTCAGCAGTTATTACGAGGTTTTCTGCCGATGCTGTACCCAGAGTTTTGGAAGTTGTTGTGGTATATAAATCATTGCCCCCTGAAGCTGTATACGTGTATCCCTTTCCGACCTCGATTTTCAGAGCTTTTTTGAAATCTTCTGCCAGTGACGGATTTTCATAAGAACCAGAAGTTGAAGATACTCGTATATCTTTTAAGATATTTCCGCCACTTCCTTTTTTAATTAAAAGCTTGCCATTAACCAGCGTAGCACTCACTCCAACTGTATTGTTCAAGAAATCAAGTACTTCAGCCATGGTTGTACTACTGTTTAATGAAAAAGTCTGATATCCAGAGTTATACCCTGTACCCCCACTCCATGTATAAGGAGTATAGTACTCAAAGTCTAAATAATAAACGCCAGAACTTATACCTAAAATATCATTCATTGTAGTATTTTGCCTGATTGAAGTTATGCCATAAGTAAAGCTGCCATAGTCAGGTAAATTAAATCTATTCCTAAGTTGCGAATCTATAGAGTTCAGATACTTCTCTCCATTAGAGCTGAACGAAAGTTTTCCATCTTTTAATGTCACATCAGGTCCGCCATTAGTTTTTATGAATTCAATAAAATCTCCTACTGTAGTATTAGACCTGATTGTAAAATATTTAGATTTGCCACTAATATACATATTATAGGTTTGGTAACTACTTCCGCCATCATGCAAGCCTAGCTGAACAAAAGTTGTATTTGCTGTAATTGTTGTAGCAGATGCACTTCCATTTGTAATAATTGTATAATAAACTTTATCCGAAGATGTCATAGACCAGCTGTTTGTAACATATGCCTGCACCTCACCGCCGGTATAGTCTTTTGCTGTAATTGTTTCATTAGCCCTGATTGTAGTTGTCCATCCGACAAGGTCTGAAAAAGTTCCGGTCATAGAGTATCTACTAGAGCCCAAATACATTGTATTATTGTTGCTATTCCAATATACCCACGTATTATAAGAATACCTCAAAGCATTATAGAACTCACTCCAGGTTGTTGTAGCAGTAACTGTCATAGTGTACATGGAGATGTCATAGTCCTCATATCTGCCATTTACATATCGACTATTTCTAGTATTTAAAATGAGTGTATAGTTTGTGCCAGCGGCCATCGCTGTCACAAGCTCACCAAGAGTCGTTGTACTGTTACTATCCAAAGTATAATTCTTATACGTTGTATACGTAATTGGCATAGTTGATGTCTGGCTCAAAGGTACAGTAATATCACCTATATCCTTTTTACCAATTCCAAGTTTAGATAAAATTCCGCCTGATGCCGGAATATCTTCTGCATGGGCACCATACTGCGGAGTATTGAACGACAAAACACCATTACTCATTGATACAGATATACCTTGCGCTTCCATTGCAGACATAAGCTGGCCAAAAGTTGTTGATGATGTTACCGTAAAATCAACATATTCTAAGTCATTATTTTTATAAATACGTATTCTATTATTTGCACTGTTTGAATCTAAAGAAATATAATCTTTTATTAATGAGCTTGAATCAGCAACTATTGTTGCTGTATAAGTAAGCTGCGCCGTAGATGTAACTGCTTCTCCAACAGTATAAGCATCCGATGTCGCATAAGTTTCTATACCCAAAAGCTCTGCCATACTCCCGCCAACTATATACTGGCTTGATGATAAAGTTATCACACCATCATTAATAGCTGCTGAAAAACCATACTTGGAAAGTGATGAAAACATACTGTCAAATGTGGTTGAATTGGAAGCAATGGTTATGTAGGCCTGAGTTACTCCATTCTCTTTTGTTTTAATTTCCAAAACTTTACCTGCAGCATTCAATCCTGCCTGTGCAAAAGTCGTAGTTCCGCTCACAACCTGAGTTACTGTATACTTAATGGAAGAAGTTGAGGACGCATTTGTACTGCTGACAATAACGGATGTTATGGTTGAAATTCCCATAGCATCTGCAACACTGCCCTTGACATAGTTTCCGTTGCTCGATTTAAGAGTTATTTTGCCTTCATCTATTGTACCTGTTATACCATATTGGCTTAATGCTGAAAAAATATCATCAATTCTTGTTGATGAACTTACACTGATTTCTTTCACTAGAGCATTTGAAGAATTATATACAGCAAGAGCATACCCGCTTGAAGGCTTTGCTGTACTAATGCCTAATTCACCGAGAGTATTTGATGCAACCGCATAATTTACACCCTGTGTGAACAAAGTATTTCCATTTGCCCAGACTCCGCTCGTATTCTCAGAGCCGCTCTTTATACCAAGAGCTTCTGCAGCATTTCCGCTTACTTCACCGCCTGTTACAGCAAGAACTCCGCTCGAACTGAACGCTGCACTCAAGCCGGCCGAGTTTAATTTTGTTACAACATCGCCAATAGTCATTGTAGATGTAAGAGTGATTGAAGTAGTTCCGCCGGATGTATTTTTAGCTGTAAGAACCGGACTTGTACTAATTTTAGACCACACACTTAAATCACCAAGTTTCGTTGAAGAAGTCGCCTCTGAAGATGTTGTAATAACACTCTTATAACTCAGATTATTTGCTGTCTGTGTTTTAGAGCTTACTTCTTTTTCCAGACCAAGAGCGTTTATGATTCCTGTATTATTATCAATAATCTCGGCATCATTGATTGTTAAAGTTCCGTCACCGGAAAGTTCAGCACTTATACCTTTTGCCTTTAGAGCATCTATTAATCCCTGTAATGTTGTAGATGTGTTAATCGCAATTGTATAAGTCGTATTATTCGCCTTAACCAGCATATTGCCGTTTGTAATTGAACCAAGCTGTGATAATTTTGTTGCACCTGTTGCAGCTGCCTGTGTTGTCGTTGTAACAACAGTACGCAAATCAATTGAACTTTGTGTTTTTGAATTTACGTCAACCTGAAGCCCTAAAGCTGATATCAAACCAGTGTTTCCGCTATCTATAATCTCTGCGTTCTTTACAGTAAATACCCCGTCAGATGATAAGGAAGCATCAACGCCTTTTGCACTCAATGCATCTATCAAGCCCTGTAATGTAGTTGAAACTGATATTGCAATAGTATAAAGTGCGCCGTTTGCCTTAACTTGAATATTGCCGGCCTTAATACTGCCTAGCTCTGAGAGTTTTGTTGCACCTGTTGCTGCAGCATCAGTCGTCGTCACAACAACCGTCTTTAACCCCGATGCTGTCTGGGTTTTAGAATTAATATCAGTTTCAAGGCCAAGAGCAGTAATTATGCCGGTATTTCCGCTGTCAACAATTTCTGCATCATTTATTGTTAATACACCATTACTTGCAAGTTTTGCATCAACTCCAAGTGAATTAAGACTGCTTACAAGCCCCCCGAGGGTCGTATTGCCATCGATTGAAAGATTATAACTTGTACCATTTGCCTTTACCTGAATATTACCGGCCTTAATACTTCCTAGCTCTGAAAGTTTTGTCGAACTTGTTGCGGCATTTACAATTGTCTCAGATGTCGAAGTTTGCAAATAAGTACTTTCATAACCGCCTTTTTCATGAAGATTAAATATATCAAGAATGCCTGTTCCCACGCTTCCGTCATCATGTATGGTTAAAGTATCATCAATACTGCCGTCATCAAGGTTTATGCCAAATATTCCGGTCTTTGAATTATAGGTGGCATCAACTCCGATGTTATGAAGTTTCGCAATAAAACTCTCTATCGTGTCGTTCTTTTCAATCTGGATAATATTATATATACCGTTATTATCAATACCAATTTCACCAACTTTAATTCCCAAATCAACAAGTTTGGTATTGCCGACTGCGGTTGAGGTTTCAATAATTGTATTCAAAACCTTAAGACCGCTTACCGCCTCTGTGCTGGTCGCAAGATTATCCACAAGAATATTATATTCAGCCTCCTCGGCTTCTGTTGCTGCACTCGCTGTCAGGATATTTAAATCAGATGATGTCGCAAGTTTCTGGGCAAAAATATCCATAGACGCTACACCGTACTTCGCATCCGTTACCTTCTCTATTACAGAGCGGAAAGAATTGAAAAATGATTTTATATTATTCAATGTTTCGCGTGATAAGAGTACCGTTTCTTTTTGTTCTTCCAGCGTATCAATTTTCGCCTGCTTCAATGCTACAAGCGATTCAACCCAAGAAGAAGTATCTAATCCGGATGCTAATCCGCTGAATGATATTGCCACTGCTACGTCCTGCTTTATTGTAATAGTCTACAAAAGCAGCAATGTAATACAACAACGCCCGCACCGCTAAAATAAGCAGCGCCCTTACATTGTAAAATATTAAATTTTTTCATTGCAAATTGTTGTTTCCTGTCGAAAACATTACATCGTTACTTTATATACATATTATAACATATATTTATACTTATGCAAGTATGTACTACGTACGTAGTCAAACAGTCGGTCAGCATTCCATTACAACCTCCGACTAGAAGTTTTGCTACAGGCTGACCTCAATTTCTACACTACAAGCTACTTCAATGAATCTATCAAATCCTTTATAACCACTTGCTGTGCAGATATTTCGGCAATACGAGCATTTGTTTGTTCAACAAGTTCTTTTGGCGCATTTGCTACAAACTTCTCGTTCTTCATTCTGCCTTCTAAAGAGTTCTTTTCGTTTGTTAATTTTTCAAGTTTCTTTTCCTGACGTTTAATCTCTGCATCCAAATCTATCAAATCAGCAAGCGGAACTACAAGTTTTGAAGCAGAAACTACTGCCGCAGCAGATTTTGGAGGGGTTGGCACATTCATTTCCGCATAAGTTATATTATTAACCTTAGCAAGTCTGCGGATATATGCTTCAATTTCAGTAAAGATTTCTTTTTCTTTACCCTCTGCCCTTATTTCTACATCAACAGTTGCAGAAGTTGGAATATTGAAACTCTGTCTTACGTTTCTCAGTGATGTAATTGTTTCAAACACAAGCTTCATTTCCTCAGCTTCTTTAGGGAAACTCAAAGCTTCTTCATAAACCGGATACTTAGCAATTATCAATGCACTTGTTTCTTTTTCTCCCGGGATTAAGCCCCAAACATTTTCTGTTATATGAGGCATAATCGGATGAAGCATTCTAAGTGACATATCAAGAACGTATCTTAAAACACGTTGTGTATTTCTCTTCAAATCTGCGTCCTGAAGCTGAATTTTTGCAATTTCAACATACCAGTCGCAGTATTCGCTTCTAAAGAAGTCATACAATTCATGAGCAATTTCACCTATTCTATACTCTTTCATATACTGATTAACAGTCTTTGCAGTTTCATTAAGCTGGTTTAAAATCCACTTATCAACAAGAGTTAATTTTTCTCTGTCAATCGGTTTATTATCAACTCCATCCAGATTCATAAGTACAAACCTTGAAGCATTCCAGAGTTTGTTAGCAAAGTTTCTGCCGTACTCAAATCTTTCGTCAGAAACCTTGATATCCTGACCGCCGTATGTACACAGAGATGTCATTGTAAATCTCAAGGCATCGCAGCCGTATTTATCAATAATTTGAACAGGGTCAATAGTATTTCCCTTTGATTTTGACATTTTCTGGCCTTTTTCATCACGTATTAAACCGTGAATATAAACTTTTGAGAATGGAGCTTTACCAGTAAATTCCAATCCCATTGTAATCATTCTTGCAACCCAGAAGAAAATAATATCAAAACCTGTTACAAGAACTGATGTCGGGTAGAATTTTTTGAAATCGTCTGTTTCAGAGTTAGGGAAGCCCATTGTAGAGAACGGCCATAATCCTGACGAGAACCAGGTATCAAGACAGTCAGTATCCTGTACATAATTTTCAGGATCCGGATTTTCTTTAGCAACAACCATTTCTCCGGTTTCTTTGTGGTAATAAGCAGGTATCTGATGTCCCCACCATAATTGTCTTGAGATACACCAATCTCTTATATTTTCCATCCAACCTAAGTAATTCTTTTCCCATCTTTCAGGAATAAAAGTAATTCTGCCGTCTTTTACGGCTGCAATTGCTTCTTTTGCAAGAGGTTCCATTTTTACAAACCATTGTTCAGAAAGAAGCGGTTCAATTGTCGTGTTGCATCTCTGGCATTTACCAACGTTATGTTCGTGCTCTTTTACACGCAGAAGGAAGTTATTGTAGCTCAACATATCAACAACTTTCTTACGCGCTTCGTATCTGTCAAGACCTTGATAATCAGGCGGAACTTCTGCACAGGCTTTCATCTTGCCTTCTTCATCAATAACCCAGATTGGCTTAAAGTTATGGCGTTTGCCTACTTCGTAGTCATTAGGGTCATGTGCAGGAGTAATCTTAACCGCACCTGTACCAAAAGATTTATCTACATATTCATCTGCAATAATAGGAATTTGTCTGCCTGAAAGCGGAATCATAACAGTTTTTCCGATTAATTCAGAATATTTTTTATCAGAAGGGTGAACTGCAATAGCAACGTCGCCGAAAATAGTTTCCGGTCTTGTTGTAGCAACAATGATTGCACCGGCTTCACCAACGAGCGGGTAAGAAATTTCCCATAGATGCCCTTGTTCTGTTTCGTATTCAGTTTCAATATCAGAAATGGCGCTCTGGCAGCGAGGACACCAGTTTACAATATACGCACCTTTATAAATTAAACCTTTATTATAAAGCGTTACAAAAACTTCTTTTACAGCTTCAGAACAGCCTTCATCAAAAGTAAATCTTTCTCTTGAACGGTCAAAAGACGCACCTAAACGTCTAAACTGGTTCAGGATAGCTGACTTATGTTCATTTGCCCATTTCCAGGTACGTTTTAGAAACTCTTCTCTTCCTATATCGTGGCGGCTTAAACCTTCTTTTCTAAGTTCTTTTTCAACAACTGCCTGAGTTGCAATACCGGCATGGTCAGTTCCAGGAAGCCATAAAGCTTCGTAGCCGCTCATTCTGTGGTAGCGGGTTAAAATATCCTGCAGAGTTCCGTCCAACGCATGTCCCATATGGAGAACACCTGTTACATTCGGAGGAGGAATGACTATGGTAAACGGAGGTTTGTTGGAATGGGCATCTGCTCTGAAATATCCGCCGTCTTCCCAAAATTTATACATCTTTTCTTCTGTTGATTTCGCATCATAAACAGTCGGCAAATCATCAATTTTAATCTTAGTTTCTGTCATAATAATCCCTCGCTCGTGTAAATATAATAATAGGATAACATAAAAATAAGTGGTATAATAAATCTATGAAAAAATTTTTTATTTTATTATTAATATTACTAACTGGTGCTGTTGTCGCAGCAGAGGACTTTACACTTAAGGCCGGAGTATCTGTAAACGACATTCCAAAAGCGTTTTTTGGCAGCTGGAGAGTAACGGCAAAACTTGAAGATACAAACAGCTACGGCACTTTCAAACCGCAAAGTATAGATTTTTGGACTCTTTCGCGTGCAGGAGATAAAGTCACTTTGTCAAATCCTTTCAGCGGAGCGAACGCAGAAGTTTCACTAAAAACTGTTGAAGGAAACTTGATTGTGTTTTCTAAAAAAGCTCCATATGATAACAAAATGCTTACGGATACCATAACCCTCAGACTTTCTGATAATACTTTTTCGGGTATAAATACACTAAGCCTCGAATCTTTTTCTCTGGTTGATAACCATCTTATGAAAACAGAAACAGCACGTTATGTTATAAAAGGGGAAAAGATTTCCGGAGAAAGTATTTTAGGTAACTAAATCTTTACATTTGCTTCAAATAATTGTACAATAGACTAGTTATATAAGTATATGAGAGGATTTATATATGAAATTTCACATGCAAGTGTTAATTGCACTTGGGCTAGGCTTAAAGAGAAACTGGCATATTTTTGCCGGTCTTGTTCTGGGTGTTCTTGTCGGGATTTGGCTTCATAAGGAACCAAGTCCGGTTATTATGACAACTCTAACTTTTATCGGACAGGTATTTATAAGACTAATCCAAATGGTAGTTATTCCGCTTGTAATTTCCGCAATAGTAATCGGGATTACAAGTATAGGCGACAGCAAACAGCTCGGGAAACTGGGAACAAAAATGATTTTCTACTATACAATTATTACTGTCGCAGCAGTAACAATTGGTGCAGCACTTGCATTACTGCTTAAACCCGGACTGGGCGCAGCACATTATATAAATATTGATACGGCTGCTGATATTCAGGCTCAGGTTGCAGCTACAATCGAAGCGCAAAAAGGTAATCTGCTTAATATTTTCTTAGGATTTATTCCGAAAAACCCTCTTGCTTCAATAGCCAGCGGTGATATGGTTCCTATAATCGTTTTTGCTGTTATGTTTTCTATAGCACTGGCAAAAGTAGGCGATATTAACAGGCCGTTTGTAGGTTTCTTTGAGTCAATTTTCGCAGCTACAATGAAAATTACCGACTGGATTATGTGCTTCGCTGCACCCGGCGTATTCGCACTTACAGCTGTTGCTGTTTCATCTTTCGGCATAGATATATTTATGAGTATTTCAAAATATCTTGGTGTTCTTGCTCTCGGTTTTGCAATACAGTTCTTTATAGTATATCCAATCTTTTTAAAAATATTTTCTAAAGTTCCTGTATTAATGCTTTATGCAGCAATGGCTGAAGCAATGATGGTAGCTTTCGGCACTGCAAGTTCTTCTGCAACACTGCCTTTAACAATTGCATGTTGTGAAAAAAGAGGTATTTCACATAAAGTTTCAAGCTTTGTTCTTCCTCTTGGAGCAACGCTTAATATGGACGGAACTGCAATGCTTCAGGTAATTGCGGTAATTTTCTTAACACAGGCTTACGGCGTAGCACTCACTCCGTTCCTTGTTGTTCAAATTGCTCTGCTTGCAATTATCGCATCTTCAACCTGTGCAGGCATACCGGGAGCCGGTTTAATCACAATTGCACTCGTGCTGAATGGTATGGGCTTAAGCCCTGAACAGCTTGTTGCAGGGTTTGCGTTCTTATTTACTATCGAAAGAATTACAGATATGATGAGAACACTTCTCAACGTAACTTCTGATGCTGTTGTCGCGGCCGCAATCGCTGATAACGAAAATGAGATTAATTATGATCTGTTGAATAATCCTGAAGGTTACGGAGATATAATCAACTAGAAGTAAAAGTAGTAAATGCGGTTTGGAAAATTTCCAAACCGCATTTTTTATGAACCCAAAAATGAACTGTATTGATTTTGCATTTGCCCGATTAACATATCCATTGAATTAAATTTATTTTCTAATCTTGCTTTGTACTTTTCAATAGCGAGATTTTCAACAGCTATTTTCTTATCAATTCGTTTTGCTTTACTTTGAAGACTATTAGCAGTTGAGTCAAAATAACCAGAAACACTTCTAAGTGCATCTTCTAAAAGTTCTTCAACTTTTGTAAATATACCGGTATTATCAGTACCGCCGATAATCAAAGCTTTAACAGCATCCTCATCAGCCTTAAGAGCATCAAAGAATTTATCTTTATCAAAAGTTAGTTTTGTAATATTGCTAGTACTTATACTTCCTGCTGACGCCTTGTCAGTTGTAATACCAATCTGGTTGAGGTTTCTAAAGACAGCCGCACCTGCATCAGAACTTGTCATAATACTTCTCAGCCTATTTCTAATAAGTTTAAGCATTGATTCACTGTGCAGAGAACCGTCTACCGCAAGCTCTTTATCAACGTTTGTCATAAGTTCATTGTATGAATCAACAACATCAGAAATTGCGGAAGCAAGAGATTCCTTATCCCTTTCTACAGTCAGAGTTACAGTCGAGCCTTCAGTCAGACCTTTTAAATCTATAGTAACACCTTTAATTCTTGAGATATCACTTCCGATTGTATTAGAAGTGGCAGTGAATGAAGTTCCGTTAATTCTAAACTCTGCATTAGAGCCGAGCGTTTGTGAATCTACTTTAAGCTTGGTTGATTTAAGCGTTCCGTCAGCATTCCATTCAGATTGTGTAAACCCGAGAATATCAGTAAAATTACTTGTTCCAGCTTCTATATTAATAAGAGCAGCACCGGTGGTTCTTGATTTTATTACAAGCTGAGCATTAATGCTATCCCAGTATGCAGTGGCATTAGAATCTTCGCTTGAATTAATCATAGAGATTATGTCTGAAATTGTTGTATTTTCATCAATTGTAAATTTCTGATCACCAACAAAGAAAGTACCTGCAGTAACATCGCCTTTTTTGAACAGTCCAGCTTCTGTGACTTTTGAATCTGCATTTACGCAATAAAGCTGTCTAGCACTTGTAACACGAGTTTTGTCATCTTTATCTTTTTTAAGTCCTGTAATTGCAAGGAAGTTAGAAGTATCAGTTGTAGAGCCAAAATCGAGTTCTGCATCCTTATCAGAAGATTTAAGCACAAGATATCCGTCTTCAAAGCTCAAATCAACATCAGAGAATTTAGCGGAAATTTGTGCTCTCAAATCGCTGAAAGTTTGATCTTCATTTACATTAATAGTAGCTTTCACCCCGTTTTTGTAAATAGAAATAGTTCCGCTGGAAATATTCAGAAGCCCGAGTTTTGTATCTAAATTTGCATAAGAAGCAGCAGAACCGGTATGTTCTTCAATAATAGTTTCAGTTTCGACAATAGCAGAATCACTTGCAGTAAAATCATCAATAGACGCAGTTTTTGTAAGCTTTATAGCTGCATTAGGATTAACCAGCGCCGAAGTTGATGCAGCAGTGTTAATAGAAAGATTGTTTGCACTGCTTATGTATAAACGTCCGCCAATGAGTGCAGCCTCAGCACCAGCCTCCTGTAATTTATCAATCAGAGTTCCGAAAGTATCATTTTCAGTAATAGTAATATTTCTTGACTCTCCGTTAACCTCAAGAGCAAGTATTCCGGCATTTTTTAGAGTTGTATTACCCCATGGAGTATCAAACTCACTGAGTAAAGTGTCTTCTGTTGCAGTTGTGTGAGTTGTTACAGTGCTGTATATCTGCAAATTGCCATTGTAATTGTAAGTTGTTGTCTTATTAGCAGCAGGGAATAAAACATCAACAACATTTGAAGCATTATTTATAGATGCGGATTTTGCAACATAAGCATTACCGTTTCCTGTAAGTCTAATGGTTGAAGTATTTCCGTTATTAACAATACTTGCCTGTATACCAAACTGCGCCAGTGTATCAAGCAAAGACCCGACCGTTTCATCAGAAGAAATTAGTGCAGTATACTTAACACCGTTGTTCCAGATATTGTACTCGCCGGTTGTAACGCCCAAATCAGAAAGCGCAGTATCTCTTGTTACAGCAGAAGTCACAGTTACCTTTCCAAGTACATTATTTGTCGGAGCAGTATTTGCATAGGTTTTAATTGTCGTAATAGTATATGTAGAACCGCTTCCGCCGGATGCACTAATAGCAAGTGCGTTTTTAATGCCATTTGAAAAACTCGTTATGTAAGCGTTTTCTGATTCGTTAATATAAATTTTTCCGCCTCTCACAGACGCATTTATTCCGTAATCAGCAAGTGCTCCAATAATGTCACCTACTGTATCTGAGCGTGTCACAGCGATAGAGAAATTCTTCCCGTTATAGCTTCCTTTAATATATTCGTTATCGGAATTCATGCCAATTTCGAAGAATTTTGTTTCTTCACTCATTTGAACTGTTGAAGTTATGTGAATTGTAGTTTGGCTGGCAATGGTATTGGTAGTAACTGTTGTATGAGTTGTCACAGTGTAAGAAGAACCATTACCCATAGACGCAGTAATACCAAGAGCATTTTTTACAGCCGAAGAAATATTTGTGATATATGCATTTTCGGAATCATTAATATAAATTCTTCCGCCTCTTACCGTTGCAGTAATTCCGTAATCACCTAGTGCCGAGGCAATATCTCCGACCGTATCAGCTGATGTAATCGTCAGTGTAAAGGCTTTGCCATTGTATACACCGGAAATAGTTTCGTTATCAGAAGTCATGCCCAACTGCGAGAAAGTTGTTTCAGCAGTCATAGCTACAGAAGATGTAACGGGAACAGTCTGGGTTTCGGAAATTGTTTCGGTTTTAGTTGTAATATTCGTAGTAACAATTGAACCGTCTGTCCCCGAAGCTGTATATGTGGTGCTAAAAAGAACTTTATAAGGAGCTCTTACATCAACAATATCCTGTTTTGTATTGTAGTTGTAAGGCATGGAGGAAAGGTTAGAACCATTGAACACATATTTTCCGGAAGTATTTTTGTAGAAAGAACTATTGCCGAGTGATGTTAAAGTAGCACCGCCTGCACCTTGGAAAAATCCATTTATAATGGTTCCATTTTTGGTTAAAGAGCCTGTAGCATAACTGCTCTTAATAGTCGTATTATCACTTCCAGCAAACAATCCAACATTACCAGAATTTGAAGTAACGTTTCCTGTTATGTAGCTGAAAGCGATTGTTGCACCGGCAAATATACTGCCCATTAATCCGCCGGTTTGATTACCTTTACCAACAACATTTATATTAGAATAGCAGGACGTTATATCTTTTCCTATACCGACAAGCCCGCCTGTAGTACCACTTCCGGTAACACTTCCGCTGCCTGCGATATAGCAGTTTGTAATACTTGAACAATTGCCAGCTATTGCACCGGTGTTTCCGCTGGAATTTGTATTGTTAACAATAACATTTCTGAGCCCCAGATTTTTTACTTCGCTAATCTGCCCGAACAAACCGGCATTTCCATAAGAGCCTTTGATACTTAAATTAGAAATTTCGTACCCGTTTCCATCAAAAGTTGCATTGAGGCTATAAGAATTTGCAATAGGTGTCCATGACTGATTCATCAGGTTTATGTTATCACCGAGAACAAAATAATAATTTCCGGTCAAAAATCCAAGGTTAGACCAGTTTTGGAGTAATTTCAAATCCTCTGTTGTACGTATTGCGTACGTTCCGCTCTCTAGAGCTCCATTTAGGGCTTTTATATCACTGAGAGAAGTCATGTTTACAGTATCAATACGAGTTATTGCATTCATGAACTCGCCGGAAATTGTTGTATATTTATATTGGATTTCACTGCTCGTGCTTGTGATAGTTGCTGTTGATTTTATTGTTTCTGTTTTTACATCAATAGCTGTCGAGGTTTCAAACACTGTGCTTGTATTTACGTCAATTGAAACTATTTTGATAATTTCAGTATTAGCTTCTGATTTAGAAGATGAACCTACGCCAGAAAGATTTGCATATGAATTAACAAATGGCGTATCAGTACCGCAAGTATTAACATTTTCAAAAGTTCCGGTGTTATTTCCGATAATATTTTTACCAACCATGTTAAAGTTGGCGTTATAAGCCCCTCCAGTAACTTTGGTGCTTGTAACACCGCTTGAGCCGATAAAAATACCTGTTATATCAGGTGAATATCCCAAAACGTATGAATTGACTATACTACTACTACTACTACTACTACTGTATACGTAATCATATGCCCACAAGCCACCTGCGTACGCAGTACCGTTCGTTGTCGTGGCGGTTATCGCGCCACTACTACTACTACTACTACTACTACTACTACTACTACTACTACTACTACTACTACTGCGAGAGTAGTTAAATCCCCATAAGCCTCCGGCATACACGCTTGTACCGCTGGAAGACGATTTAACATTCGCTGATACATCTGCAGTTACATTGGTATGAGATATGGCAGCAGTACCTGAAGAATATATTGAATTGTAGCCGTAAACCCCGCCTGCATAAATTTTTAAATTACCAGAAGAGCTGTCTACCGTGACGCCGATTGTTCCCTTGACAGCGCAGCTTACAATGCTACTACTACTACTACTACTACTACTACTACTACTACTACTAGCAATTATACCACCGGTGTATACTTCGTAACCAGATGTGGTTGATATATTTATTGAAGCATTTGTTGTACAATTTAAAATGCTTACGGTTCTTGAATTCTCACCTGTAACCAGACCGACAATACCTCCGGCTGTAATATAAGTTGCATTAGAAGTATTATTTTTTATCAAACCTCCTGACTGAGTATTCGATATCATTAAATTTGAGTTATATGCACTTCCGAGAATACCGCCCATCGTATTATTACCAGCTACAGTTACATTTGTAAAGCTTGATTTTATTGTTATGTTGCTGTTATAAACACTTCCGACAAGGCCGCCAGTATACTTACCACCAGTGATGCTGCCCTTTGCGTATGAGTTTTCTATTGTAGAGTAATCTCCCATTACACCTGCAAGTGTACCTATAACGCTCATAGTGTTATTTGCAGTCAGAGAAACGTCAGCGTGAGAAGCTTTCACAATTGAACGTTGAGCCATATAACCAACTAACCCACCGGTTGCAGAATAAGCTATTGTATTGTATGCATCAGCATAATCATTTGTTCTTGTCACACTGCCTGTTACATAACAGTTATTAAGCGTTATATTATCACCCAGATATCCGGCAAGTCCACCGACATAATCAGCTCTGGAGCTTATATTAACATTTGAAACTCCCAGATTTTTAACCTCGCCATACAAATACCCGAATAACCCGACGGCATAACCATCAGTAGGTCCATTCTGGATTTCATTTCCATTATAAGAGGAAGATGTAAGCTTAAGGTTTTGAATTTCATATCCGTTTCCATTAAATATACCTTGAAAACGGAAATTGTAACTATTACCTATTGGAGTCCAGTTTTCTACCCCGCTCAAATCTATATCGGCACCTAATATAAAAGTGTTTGCAGAAGTAACCTTACCGTTGTTAGTCAATTCTGCAAGTTTTTGCAAATCCGCCGCGGAATTTATTGCATACGTGCCGGCAGATAAATTATTATTGCCAACATTTACTGACGACAAAGCCTGATAAGCAGAAACATCAATTCTTGTTATGCCGTTTACAAACGCACGCGTTCCAAGAGATTGAGTAACTGTTGTTGTAGTAGTCGTTGTTACCGTACCGATTGTTGTTACAACTGTTGTTGTAGAAAGTGCATTAATTGTTGAATACAGAACAGTTGTTTCAATTATTTTGCCGTCACTTCCGCCGCTTGTAAGCGTTGTAAGAGTTGTTGTCGTAATTACAGTTTCGTATGTTACAATTGTTTCCTCCAGCCTTACTGTGCTATAATCAATTGTTGTATCAGAAGTCATCCCCATGCCGGATGTGCTTGTTGAAGTCGTTGTAGTCGTTGTTGTTGTATAATCCGTTGTTGTTTCGTCTTTTACAGTATCATAGCTTACCGAACCGCCGGAAGATACTCCGCTTCCAGATGTCGTTGTTATTGTTGTTGTAACAACTCCTACACCGAGTTTGTCCATTAATCCGCCGGTTAAATAATTTCCATCTACAGAACTAAAAGAAATTACACCATCTTCAAGGCGTCCTTTAATACCATAGTCCTCAAGACGGTCAAAGAACCCTTCAAAAGTTGTGCTATCACTAATTGTTACACTGCCGAGCTGCACTCCCGTTTTATCATATACATTTACAACTCCGCTGCTGCCTGAAATAAACTCGGTAATCTTATTGTTCAAACCTGCTGTTTTGACTTCTGTATAACTCAAGCCGCCGCTTGTCTGAGTATTCTGATTAACCTTTGTTTCAAGCCCTAAGGCTGAAATAATATTTGTCGTACCTTCGTCAGTAATCTCTGCATCCACAATTGACAGCACCCCGTTATTAAAAGATGCATCAATATTCACACTCTTCATTGCATCAACAAATTCTTGTATAGTGGTTTTTTCAGTTACCTGGAAGGAGTATTCTGCCCCATTAGCCTCCATTGTTAATGTACCGGCTTCAACCCCGAGCATCCTTAATTTTGTGCTTCCGGTGGCTGTCGTTACAAGGGTATCTGTGTCAGATGTTTCAAGCTTTCCGCTGCCATAACCGCCGACACTGTCACTCAGATGAAAAGCATCTACTATTCCGGTATTACTTATGCTGTCATCTATATCACTTGCATCAATATTAGCACTGAAAATACCTGTCTTTTCGTTATAATTAGCATCTACACCGACAGCCTGTAATTTATCTATTAAAGATTTTATCGTATCTTCTTCTGTTATGGAAATTTTATATTGATTTCCATTAGAAGTAACTCCTATTTGTCCTGTTTTTACCCCAATATCAGAAAGCTTAGTACCAAGAGTCGCTGTTGCGGTTTCTATCACGGTTGTCGTAAAATTCTGGTTGCTTGCAGCTTCGGTGCTTGATGCAAGCTTGTCAACCTGTATATTATAAGTTGCTTCCTCTGCTTCTGTTGTTGCTGTGCCGGTCAAAACATTTATGTTTGAACTCGTCGCAAGATTCTGAGCAAATAAGTCCATTGAAACAATACCAAATTTTGCATCAGTGACTTTCTCTATCGTAGAACGGAATGATGTAAAGAAACTTTTTATATTGCTCAAAACATCTTGAATAGACACAACAGATTCTTTTTCTTCTTCAAGCTTAGTAACTTTCGCCTGACGCAATGCGACAAGTGATTCTACCCAGGATGATGTGTCTATGCCGGATGATAGTCCGCTGAATGATATACTCATTATTTGATACCTTTTTGATTTTGCTCCCTCAAAGTAAGAGGATTTGGGGTGACTTTTTAAGAAAAAGGTAATGGCTATAAGCGCAGCCAATTACCTACTCCAAACTAAAAGTAACGTATTAGAATGTTTTCGTCGTCGTTTAGAGATTTTATATCTGGTTGCGAAATACGCAGCTATGCTTTTATTCCCCGTTCGACTAATCCTTTTTTCAAAAAATTAATCTACGTTGGGATAACATTTTGTGTAAAATGTTATGTAAAATTTTGTGTAAAATCTCTCATAGCAAAGTTTACATTTTTTTAATAAAAAATTTTATAGGGGTTCACAAGATATAAAAGGTATGCTATAATTTAATTGGTAACGAATCATAATATAACATCTGTCTCTTATACACATCTGACGCTGCCGACGAAGGCTTAGG
>ENA-OYYH01000352-OYYH01000352.1-human-gut-metagenome-genome-assembly--contig:-NODE-352-length-24099-cov-12.119489_pt1 | contig 24099 bp, 21 predicted proteins | sample MGYA00243245_ERZ653439 | MGnify/ENA primary metagenome ERZ653439 (study PRJEB26926, sample SAMN06165028) | human gut metagenome | biome: ENVO:00009003; feature: ENVO:2100002; material: ENVO:00002003... | reverse complement strand
TCAGGGCGGTTATGCTCCCGACCACAAAAATGAAAATGCAGACAGGTATTCGGTAGTATTTGCTTTTGTTTTTCATATCTTCCTCTCTGTGAAATTGACTTGTAACCATTTTCCTTAAATGTACAAAAAGATATTGGTTTAATACCAAATGGTCACCTCTAAAAACCTCATGTGAGCGAAAATGGACAGTGCGTGCCATCTTCGTCGTCAAACCTCCTCGTAAGGCATTTGATATTGACAACACACAGGAATACAGCTATAATAATGATGTATTATTTATATGGAGGTCACATATGAACATCGTCATTGACATAGTGCTGCTTCTCGCAGGGTTTGTTCTTCTGATAAAAGGCGCTGATTTTTTCGTAGAGGGAGCTTCTTCTCTTGCAAGGAAACTAAGGATCCCCTCTCTTGTGGTCGGTCTTACAATAGTCGCGCTTGGAACGAGCGCACCGGAGCTTGCGGTCAGCATTTCAGCTTCGCTGGGCGGGCAGAATTCAATGGCTGTCAGCAACGTAGTGGGATCGAATATCTTCAATCTTCTTGGCGTGCTCGGAGTATGTGCGCTGGTAATACCCCTTGGAGTTACAAAGGACATACTTCATCGAGATTATCCGGTTTCGATATTCACATCCGTGCTGTTTTTTGTAATGCTTATATTCTTCGGAGCTTCCGGAGAGATCACTATTTTTGAAGCAATATTACTTGTAGTGCTTATGGCTGGTTATCTGACATGGACTGTCATAGCAGCAATGAAAAACCGTCAGACCTCCGGGGAACAAAGCGCTGAGAAGCCATTTATCTGGTGGAAGTGTGCGCTCTTTATAATCTGCGGAGCAGGCGCGATAGTTCTGGGAGGCGACATGGTTGTAGACCACGCTTCTCTGCTTGGAAAAGCAGTGGGCATGAGCGAAAGTCTTGTCGGTCTTACGATATGCGCTGTCGGGACCTCTCTTCCCGAACTTGTCACGTCGATCTCCGCCTGCAAAAAGGGCGAAAACGATATGGCAATCGGCAATGTCATCGGATCAAATATTCTGAATATCCTGTGTATTCTCGGCGTTTCCGGGGTTATTTCTCCTATCACTATCACCGGAGCAGACCTCAGCAATACTCTTGTGGATTTCGGAATTTACATCGTAATATGTCTGCTGGCATACATATTCTGCCTTACTCAGAAAAAAATCACCCGTGTTGAGGGAGGAATACTTGTTTTCCTTTATATCGCATACATGGGTTATGCTATCGTCCGTGACCATCTTGGAGCCGATCCGATAATGAGCCTTACAGGGAAATGATCATAGAGAAAAGCAGGAGTTGTTTCAGCTCCTGCTTTTTTTCATGATGCCACATCTACGGCTTTGTCGGCGCGATGTGCCAGTCGTCATAAACGCTGCCATTAATGAATATCTGGTCTGTGAGCCTTACCGAAAGCTGACCAGCCGGACACCACACGTCGAAAACCTCGACATATACGGCGTAGTTTTTCCTGTCCGGAAACCAAATCGGCGTAAAATGAACCCGGTCATTGTAAGTCGAATATTTATTCTTCTTGAAAACAAAACTGCCGCCCGATTTTTCAAGCAGGCGGTTGTAAAGTGTGGTGCTGTGGCGGTTGTAGTTGAACTCCGGGAACAGCACATTTGCAGTCTGGCTTCCGGTGCAGTACTGCGTATCTCCGTAGAGGTGGGCGTCAACGCTTATCTGTAGTTATATTGGCAATATCATTCATCAGCCTGAACCCGCCCCGTAAAAACTTCCGTATAAAATAAAAAACCGCCCAATGGACGGTTTTTTATTTGGTGCGGGTGACGGGACTTGAACCCGTATGTCATACAACACACGCACCTCAAACGTGCCTGTCTGCCAGTTCCAGCACACCCGCATATATACCCGCCGAGATCTCTGAACTCTCCGGAAACCCTGATAACTCAGTGCATTTCTTTCTTTTGAGTTCCTGTCTCTCAACGACTATGTTATTATATCACAGGCAAGCCAATTTGTCAATAGCTTTTTTCAAAAAAACTCAATTTTTTTCGAATACTTTTTTTGCGCCGGCTATTTAATGGGATACCTGTCCGGAAATTCCAGCCGTATACCATTCTCCCTTGCCCTGCGATAAAGCGCGGACAACCGGCACAGCACCGCGTTTTCCTCGTATATCAGCGCGTCGATGGAAGGCTCGTCGCTCACGTTGTCGTAGTTTGCGCGGATACTGTCCAGCCTGTCCTTTAAATCGTCGTATTCCCTTTTAAATGCCCTTGCGCGGCTCTCCTCCGCTGTTGCGCGGCGTTTCAGCAGACCTTTCATAGCGGCTCCTTTCGGCTCGTTACCGTGTTCTGCTGAATTATATTCTCCCCGCCCGGGATTTATGCCGCCGTATCTGCGCTCTGAGAAACCTCCGGGCGTACTGCGTTCACAGTGTACCCCGCCTCGCCGAGAAGGTCGATTATCGACGGCTCCGCATAAAAATGCATGGTTCCGACAAATACGAACGCGAGATCTCCGTTCCGGAGCGCGTTTATAACGAACTCCGCCATTTCCCGCTGACGGTCGGCGTACATCATATTATAATAAGTCTGCCAGTCGTCCGGGTTAGTGACCTCCTCCGGGTCGTAGACCTCCAGCCCGCGGAAATACTCGTCATCGAAGCTGCTCCACGCGCTGTAAAGCTCCATCGTGGACTCCGCCTGCTGCCGGAGCTTCTCATCATCGGAGCATTCGCCGAGCAGCTCAAGCTGAACGCTCATCGGAACGCTGCCCATCATCTTGTACTGAGCCGCAGCCCCCTCGACCTCCCGGATCTCCTTGCGCTCCCTGTGAGCCATCTCCAGAAACGTTGTTTCCGTGCCGTACTGCGTCTGAAGCCCGGTCTTATCCAGCACCGCCGAGCTGAAAACAGACGTCCAGTAGAACGGCTTCATGTACTCAAGCGACTCATTGTAGATACCGAGGCTTCTGAAATACTCCACAACCCCATCATGCTCCGGAATGACCTCGGCCGCAGTAGTACCGTCGAGCCTGAGATACCCCGCGCACTCAGAAACAAGCCTGCCGTCGCCGCTGAAAGCAACGGTGTCAAGCTCCGGCGCAGCGTAGGTGCTGTTGCGGTACGCCTCCATCACATACTCCGGATATACCGCTTCCTCCGTACCCGCATGCATGCTCCCAAGCAGGAACACCTGCGCGCCGGTCTGTTCGTCCTCCGCCACCCAGAACGGCGGCGTGACCGCCCCCTCCTCGGCGGCGGGTGTGAGATCCACCTCCAGCGGAGAATTAGGCTCCCGGCGCCCGCCGGAGCACGCGGAAGCAAGCAGAATTCCCGCCGCGCACAGTAATGCCGCGGCAGTCCTGAAAAATCTCATGCCGCTTCCCTCAGTTCGAAAGGCGGCAGAGGCAGTCCTCGCACGCCTGAGCTTCGTCGGCGTATTCGCTGACTTCCATGCGGTCTCCGTCCTCGCAGTAGTACACCAGCCACTTGCCGCCCTCGTTTATGAGGCAGATCCTCTGATCATCGTCGTCGCCGCTGCCGCAGATGTTGTAGTAGTAATGCGGAATATCCAGCTCAAAGAGCTTTGTTTGCAGATCCTGTACTGTCATAGTTCCTCCCTGTTATCGTGTTTGTCAAAACAGCCTGCCGCTTATCTCGAACGCCGGTCCCTTCTGCCACAGGAATGTGGAAAGAAGTATCTCGAAGCCCTCGCCCGGGCCGCACATGTAATCCGCCGGATGTCCCTTCGGCAGGCCGAAGCCCGCCAGCAGATTCGTTATAACTCCACCGTGCGTTACCATTGCCGCGCGGGTTATCTCCTTCTTCATCATGTCGCGGAAGATGATATCAAGCCCGCTTATGCAGCGCAGCGAGAAATCCCCGAACTTTTCTCCATCGGGAGGACATGCCTCCGGACCTCCCTTGAGCCACGCGGTGTATTCCGGAAGGTTCTCAAGCTCCTTCTGGGTCTTTCCCTCGAACTGCCCGAAATCCATCTCGGCTATCTCGTCCACCTTGGAAAGCTGGATATCCGGATAGATGATCTGCGCAGTCTCAACGCAGCGCTTGAGCGGAGAGGTGTACACCTTCTCCACACAGGGGTAGACGCCCTCCTTGACGAGCTGCTGGATCTGCTTCTCACCCTGTGGGCAGAGCGCGAGATCCGTCTGACCGATGTACTTTCCGTCGAGATTTCCCTCTGTGATTCCGTGGCGTATCAGATACAAATAGTAGTTTTTCATGATCATATTACCTTTCGTATTATAGAGTGCTTTTTAACATGACTTGTGCTGACCCGGAGTTTCGGTCACAATATACAGCGTCTTAACCGCAGGCAGGTGTCGAAACCCGCCGTAAAGCGCATAACTGTTATAGATAATGCCCTATGGTGCTGTCGTATTTTTGTGAAATATGACACTTTACAAATCGGAATATCCAGTTTATAATATACAATATGGTATTATAGATAAAATAAAGTAACCATGGGGAAAATAACACTAAGGAGAAAATGTATGAATAAAGACTTCCCCCGTATCATGACGCTTCTGCGTAAAGAACGGGGTCTTAGCCAGAAACAGGCGGCTGCCGACCTTGACGTCACCCAGGCGCTGCTGTCGCACTACGAAAACGGCAAGCGCGAATGCGGACTTGACTTCCTGGTGCGTGCTGCTGACTATTATAAGGTATCAGTAGATTACCTGCTCGGCCGCTCGCCCATGAGCAGCGGGGCTTCAATTTCAGAGCAGGAGCTTCCCGAGAGCACCGACGCCGAGAAATACGAGGGCACGCCCTCCGGCCTGTCGGTATTCTTCCAGAAGAAGCTGCTGACGAACTCCATCGAGATACTGTTCTCACTGCTTATCAAGGCGAAGAACGCGGAGCTTTCCAAAGCCGTGTACTCCTACATATCGCTTGCGGTCTACCGCTGCTTCAGAATGGTCCACAGCGCAGGGAGAGCGAACGACGAGCATGTGTTCAGCGTACCCGAGGAGAAGGTCGCAGGGCTTACCAGCGCGGCGCTCGCCATCGAGGATATCCACGCGAGAACAGCGGGAATCTCCGGCGGCTCCGAGGACGATAAGATAACCACAGCGCGGCTGGAGCAGGAATACACCAAGCAGGCTGCGGCGCTGCTGTCGATAGTGAACAGCTCTGAAAAGACCCTGAACAAACTCATGTGAGCCTTATTTCATACATACGCTGACAGCCTCCGGGCTGTCAGTTTTGGTTATAGAAGGATTCCGGTCTGTATTTGCTGCAGACCGGATTTTCGTCTGCGGTTTCAAAGCCGCTCTTACTTCTCAGCCTTTTCGGCGCCGTCCTCAGGATTTCCGCCCCTTCCGGTTCGCCGCCTTATGAACAGCTTCACCGCCTGAGCCGCAGTCTTGAAGTTGATAGCGCACAGGATAATAAAGAGAATGCAGTTGAGGACGTTGAGCAGCAGACCCTCGTCAAGGGTCATGATGCACACCGACATGGTGGATATGAGCATAATATTGATCGCCATTTTGAGGTAGTCAACGTTGACGGTAAGGAACTGCCGCGTATCAATAGCGCGAATGATGTACACCAGAAGGTAGCACGCCAGCGTAGCCACAGCCGCTCCGATAACGCCGAGCGGGGAGTTGAGCAGAACCAGGTTCAGCCCGATGTTGGTAGCAGCTCCGATGATACTTGTGACAAGGGAGTGCGAGGTCTTGTTCTTCGCCTCGTAGATGGAGCTGAGGAAGTTGTTGAAGCTCTGGAACACCACCGCCAGCACAAGGAACGGAACGTACATATACGCCATTTCAAATTCCTTGCTGCCGAAGAACGGCATGATTATCGGGCGCAGAACCAGCAGGATACCCGCCGCGGTGATGTACATAATAGTCTGCATCATGCTGAACACGTTGGAATAGAACTCGCTGACCTTTCGTGAGTTCCGCTCGGTTATCGCGGACATATGCCATGCCTGTGAGAATATCCCGACCACCAGCGCGGCGAGGTTCGGGAACTTGTACGCGAAGGAGTAGACGCCGTTTGCGGCGCTTCCGTGAATAGCCGTGACCATGAACGTATCGGAAACGTTGATTATCCACCACATGACTGCGGTAGGCATGAGCGGTACGCTGTACTGTATCATGCCCTTTGCAAGCTCGCGGTCGTTGCCGAGAGGTCTGTACTGCCTGAGCAGTCCGGCTCTCCAGGTCAGGAATACGATGGAGATCATGTCGCCGAGGGAAATGGAAAGCACGTAACCCACAACTCCCAGATGGAGCACACCAAGGAGCAGGATATTCAGCAGGATAACCACGATGGTGGTAAGGGTGCCGTCGATGGCGTACAGCCCGACTCTTCCCCGCGCCCGCACGTAGATGGCGCATATTCCCTTGATGCTTCCAGTTGCAACGTACATATAAATGAGCCACTGATATCCGCTGAGCATGTCGATCATTCCGATCAGAGGAACGAACGCCGCGAATATCACCAGCCCGATCAGAGCCACGTTTATGCCTATCGAGAGGACGTGGTTCTTCTTTCTTATGGTATCGTCCAGAGCATAGCGAAGCACACCCTCGTTTATCGAGAGCGTCACCACCGATATCAGCAGTGCCGAGGCGTTTATAATGTTGTTGACATCGCCGAATCCGTCCGCGCCGAGCCAGCTCGTATAAAAACGAAGCATGACATACACGAGGAACTTCGAGCCAAACTGCCCCAGCGCCAGAACAAAGGTGTTGCTTGCCAGCTTCTGGTACTTATTCATGCAGACATTCTTTCATTGTAGATTTATTCGTCATCCTGGGACATGCGGAGTTCCCTGAAGAACTCGGTGAGCACCCCGCCGCACTGCTCCATAAGAATGCGGCTGCGGACGAACGGAATATGCGTGAACCGCTCCTCAAATAGGTTCACAACGGAGGAGCACGCACCGTTCTTATCGTCGAACGCGCCGTAAACCAGCCGTTTCAGCCGGGAGTTCATCACAGCCCCGGCGCACATCGGGCATGGCTCCAGCGTAACATAGAGCGTGCAGCCCGTGAGCCGCCAGCTTCCGAGGCGCTTCGCCGCCTGCTCTATCGCCAGTATCTCCGCGTGAGCCGTAGGCGACTGCAAATGCTCCCGGAGGTTCCAGCCCTCGCCGATGATGTTTCCGTCAGGGTCGACAACTATCGCCCCGACCGGTATCTCTCCAAGCTCTGCGGCGCGCTGGGCGCGCTCCAGAGCCTGGGTCATATATTCCTCGTCAAGGGTCATGCTATATCCGCCTGAAGGACTGCACCAGCATTGTAAGCAGCAGCCATACTATATTGTATCCAGCGATCCAGAAGCCGTTCAGCAGAGAATAGTTACGGAAAATCGCAAAGATGAACACAAGCAGAACGCCAAGCGCAATGCCGAATATCTCCATGATGCAGCCGAGCCTGATACGCTCGCTGAGCGCCTTCGCGCCGTTTATCGCGGAAGCGAGGGAAGAGAACGTACCGTCGCAGGATACCGCGGCGCTTCCCTTTCCGGCGTACTTCGTGTGCTCGTCGAAGGTATCGTGAGCCTCCGCCGGGAGGATACGCACGTTATCTGCGTAAATGTCGAACATTTCGGAGATAACGCCCTCGGTAAGCGCGCCGTCAACGGTCTTGACAACAAGGCTGACGTCGTTGCGTGCGAGCTTCTGCACCTGGTGCTTCACCTGCGGATTCGCGGTGAGCGTAACGAAGAACAGCATGCAGACCTCTCCGGCGACCGCAAGGTAAATGACCTCGTCGTTTTTCTTGTTGAGCGCGGTCTCCTTCTTGCTGTCGGGAACGGTGATGCCGTGGGACTTCATATGATCCCTGCTGCCGAGCAGGACGCGCCTGCTGCCTATCCAGCCGGAAACTCCCAGTCCGCTCTCATAAACGCAGTTGGAAACCTTCTTGAGCAGGGCGGGCTTGTAGTTGAGCATGTTGAACAGCGGGTCGGCGAGTATGCTGTCGGAGCTTACCGCAAGGCTTGCGGCGTATATGATGGCCTCGTCGATGGTAACGCGCTGAGAGCCGTTCTTGCCGTTCTTGTTGTAGTCCCAGATGTTCCTTATGGAAACCGAGCCAGCCGGGAACAGCGTCTTAGCCTCGACCAGCACGGAATTAACCGAGCTGAAATCCTCGACCGCGCTGTAGCCAAGGATAGCCGCGCGGCGCTCGTTGGTCTTTCGTGACGCGCTGAGCATCGGGAGCATAACTACGAGCGCGCCCGTGAATGAAGCGCCCACGCATAGCACTGCGGAGAATACAGTAGCCGCAAACGACCACTGGTTCATTATATTAGAGGTAACTCCTGTCTCAGCGAAGAAGCCGAGCGCGCCCGCAGCCAGGGAAACTCCTATCATGATGGGGGTAAGCACGCGGGAAATGCGGTCGGAAACGTCCTCGCAGTAGGTGGAGATGATGAAGTCGCAGAGCATTTCGGTCTTTCTCATGGAAGCGATGACCGGTATGCCGTGACCCGCGCCCCTTGCAAGACGTTCCGCGTCCTCGCCGTCGGTGCACTCGACGAAGTACTTGTCGGTGTCGCCGGAGATGAACCGGAAGTTGTTCTTAGCCGCGTGAACTGTGCACAGCTTGGAAACGGTGTTGAAGCACAGCGCCAGCATGGAAACCAGCAGGTAGCAGAACGAGCGGTTCATTGCGAGGTAGTTGGTCTCCGCGAGGTACATCACGATAGCGCCGAGCGCTCCGAGATGCGCGAACGCGCACAGCGTGTCGCCGTCCGGCTTACCCTTGAACAGCCTTGAAAATCCGTTTGTGATAACGCTGGAGCATGCTCCGAAGCTGAGTATGCCGATGGTGAGATTAGCATACAGGAAGATATCCGGCTTGATAAGCTCGGACAGTATAGGTATACTGTCTATCTTGAAGAAATAGAACACTGCCGCGATAGCCGCAGCGGCGGTCAGCAGAGCCAGGATCGTCAGGCGGCCCGCAAGACCCTTACCAGCTCTCGCAAGTCTCTCGGTTATGACGTTCTCGTCGTCGAGGTCGATGATCTCGTCCTCGTCGTCCTCATCGTCGTAATCGTCGTCCTCTGCTTCCTTTTCCTCGGCGTCCTCCACCTCGTCGTCGATGTCGGCGATCATGAAGTTCGCTATCTTGCGCTTCTTGCGCTCCGCAAGAGCCTCCGCCTCGCGTACCGCCGCCACCGGGTCGGTCTTGGGCAGTATGCTGGTGTCTATCACCTTGTTGTCGTAGTCGATGTTAAGCGCCCTCGGCGGGAGATTCCTCGGGTCGGAGAGGTCGGTGATAGTCACGGTCCGCTCCTCGGCGCGGTCTTTCTCACGCTGCTCCCTGAGTTTCTTGTTGAGGGAAGCCACCAGAGCCTCGCTGCTGCGGTCCTTCTCCCCTGCCGCGTCCGACTTCTTCTGCGCGCCTGGGGTGAACAGCACCTCGTCCGCCTTTGAGCCCTTCCTGCGGGAAGTCACCGGAGAATACTCCTTGACGTGCTCGGCCTCGCCGCTGGACATCTTCTTGAGGTCGTTCCCGGAGACAGCCAGGGTATCTCCGATGTCGCCCTGCGGCTCCGCAGAGTTTTTCAGCCCATCTACCGCCTTCTCGCGGGATTCCATCGGATTGAGGGAATCCAGCAGCTCCTCCGGCTCCTCTGCGGCGCGGTCCGCCTCGAGGAGGGCGCGGTTGATCTCGTTTATGCGCTGGAGCTTCTTCATCTGCATGGTTTCGGAGGTCACGAGGTCGCTCTTGGTATGGAACACGATATCGTCGTCCCCGCCGGAAACCTTCGGCTTCACATACGGCTGGACATACTCGCTCTCCGGCTGAACGACGCGCTCCGGCTTTGGAGGCTCCGGCTCTCCGAACAGCTTTGCCGCCTCAGTCGGCGACGAAAGCTCGGAGGTGTAGCCGCTGTGCTCCGGTTCCGCCGGCTTTTCCGGCTCGCTGAACTGCATGCGCTGTTCCTGCTCGGCGCGCTCCTGTTCAAGCCTTCTCTGCTCCTGCTGGCGCTCCTCGCGTTCGCGCCGCTTGTTCTCAGCCTTGCGGCGGTTGGCTTCGGCGGCGCGGCGGATACTTTCCGCGCGCTCCCGGGCTTCCTCGTCCCCGGAAACTGGCTCCGATTCCTCCGCGGATGGCATGCGCGTATGCGACGTGCTGTTCATGGCGCTGTGGAGTTCGGTCTCTGAGATTATTTCGGTAACGCTCTCGGTGGATTTGGAACCTCCGCCGCGCTTTCTGTCTATTTCTGCAAGAATATCGTCAATGCTGTAATTATCAGACATCAATATCTCTCCTAAATCCTGTGATCCGGCGGTATCAGCCGCGGTGCTTTACGACCTCATACATGATTATTCCGGCGGAGACCGACGCGTTGAGCGAGTTGACCTTTCCGAACATCGGCAGTGAAAGGGTCATGTCGCAGTTCTCACGAACCAGCCTGCCCAGCCCGAAGCCCTCGCTTCCGACCACCAGAGCCACCGCGCCGGAAAGGTCAGCCTGTGCGATGGGAGTTCCGTCGGCTTCCATGCCGTAGACCCACACGCCGGCTTCCTTGAGCCGCTTTATGGTGTCCACGAGGTTAGCGACCCTTGCCACCTTGAGCCACGCAGCGGCCCCTGCGGAGGTCTTGAATACGGTGGCGTTCAGGGAGGCGCTGCGGCGCTTGGGGATTATCAGCCCGTCAGCGCCGGCTGCCTCGGCGGTACGGATTATCGCGCCGAGGTTGTGTGGATCCTCTATCTCATCGGCGATGATGATAAACGGAGGCTTCCCGCGCTGTTCAGCGTTCGCGAGGATATCCTCCACCGTGGAGTAGGAAGCGGCGGCGAGTTCCGCAGCGGTACCGCCGTGCTTGGGGGTTCCGCAGATGGCGGTGAGCCTCTCATCGCTGACTTCCTTGATAACCACGCCGTTTTTCTTGGCGATGGCGACTATCTTCGAAAGAGCCGCACCCTTCTGAATGTAGACCGTATCTATTTCCCTGCCCGAATTGAGGGTCTCAGTTACGGCGTTTTTGCCATAGATCAAATTTGTTTCCTGATTATCCATAATATTTCCTTTAAAAATAGTGGTTTTGCACAATGATATACATTTTACATTATAGCACATTTTCCGCACTAATGCAAGCAGTCCGGACTATATTTAAATGAAATTTTAGTGTATATACGCCGCATGGCCATATCAGTCAGGGGTTATTTAGGGCAATACAGCACAAAGATCGTGCTGTATTGCCCAGTCAGTTTTTCCAATAATACGCTTCGCTTATTGGCAAAACTCGATTTTTCGTCAGATTGTACAATGAGGACGACGCAAGTCCAGCATGACACGCCATAGCGTCCCTGCTGCCGTATATGACCAGGTAATCCTTAGTCAGCTTATCCGCTATCGGTCGGAGATCTATGCTCCAGAGAAACTTTGCCAAGCTGTAAACATTGTTCCTCCCCATGCGGTGGAAATATGTGCGGAAGAACGGCATTCCCTTTTTTTATTCAGCGTTTCCCCAGAAAAGGCGAATGAGCCCGGCATTTAACCGGACTCATTCTGAACCTATTTTATTATGGATGGATCATCTTTTATTATGGATGGATCATCAGCTCTTTTCGGCAAGCTTTTCGTTAGCCGAATCAAGTTCCGCCTGGACTGCCGCGCGGATAGTTTCACGGGTCTGCGTCCAGCTTGCGCCGCTGTTGTAGCCTTCCTTCATCGGGTTGTTGACGAGGTCGGCTACGTTGGAGGTAACGGCGTTGTACATCTCGATTACCGGGTGCTCGGCGGTCATCTGGTTTACAAGGCGGTACATATCCCACTGCTCCTGCGTCCAGTTGTACTCCTCAAACGCCTGGCGCTTGCCTATTTCAACAGCCGCCTCGCTGTCGCGGGTAGCCATTGCACAGTTGAGATAAGCGGCTACGCCCTTGGGGTTTTTTGCGCCCTTTATAAGGGAGAATCCGGAAACTCTCGCCGGTAGATAATACTCGTCGGCTTCGGGGCATTTAGGCATGGGGACGAACATTACATCTTCCTGATTGTCGGCGAAATCCTGAATATAGTTGTTGTAGGGGTACATCGCGTACAGCCCTACCGGATAGAACAGGGTCTTTCCGTCTGCAAGGCGCTTCGGCTGAACCTGCCAGTTGTACTGCGCTTTCGGGAGCGGAAGACTGTTCGTGTTCATGTTCAGCATGAATGTCTGCGCCTTTTCAATCAGTGCGTTGTCAAGGTTCTGCACGATTTTTCCGTCGCTCATGCCGACATAAGGAACGCCTGTTGTCAGAGAAAATCCGCCCTCGAACCACCAGCCGTCGGTAGCGTATTTTTCAGCGTCAACATCGCAGAATTTCGTCATCATTTCCCAAAATGTGTCCCATGTCCACTTGCCCTCTGCGAGAAGCTCCGCCGGGTCGTCAAGGGAATTGTCGCGGATAGTGTTCTTGTTGTAGAACATCACGCAGTCGCCCTCTACGTCAACAGCGCCTACATAGTGCCTTCCGTTGAACGCAAACTGCTCGTTTACCTCGCTCATGGGCGCCCACAGCTCGCTGCTGAAATCAACGTAATCATCGAGCGGGTCGAACATTCCGCTGATCGCGCCCTTGGGGAACACGTCCATGTCGCCTGCGCTGAACATATCCGGGGAATCGTCCGCCTGAACCAGCACCGCAAGCTTGTCGTAACGGCTGTCCCAGGGAGTGTTGACGTACTCTATCCTGCCGCCGAACTGGCTCTGGAACATCTCCAGCGCCGGAGCGACCGGCTGTCCCTCTGCAGGGTTCAGATCCCATGATGAGAGGAACTTTACAACGCCGTTTTCCAGCTTTTCAGCGCCGATGTCGATTTCCGCGATCTTGTCCGCGTCATCCTTGTTCATGGTTGCCGTGGTAGCCGAGGTAGTCGCCTGCGCCGGAGAGTTAGAGGAGGTCGGAGCGCTGCTGCTCATCTCCTGCTGCTCGTCGCAGCCCGTAACCGCGAGAACGGAGCATATCGCAAGCGCCGCCGCTGTGAATCGTGTGATGTTTTTCATTACGCTCATTCCTTTCGAAAACGGAATTACTTTCTTCTGATTGTGAAAAGCACGCCGGCTGCGATAACCGCTGCGCCTGCTACTGCTGCGATTCCGGAAACGCCGGTGTCGGGATTGCCCTTTGTGGGAGCGGTGGTTTCTGCGGGAGTTTCTACGTTTTCTGCGCTATCTGAGGGAGCGACGGTCTCTGCGGGAGTTTCACCGGCTGTGGGCTCCTCGGTGGGAGTTCCTGCATTATCTGCGCTGTCTGAGGGAGCGGCGGTTTCTGCGGGAGCTGCAACAGGCTCATCGGAGAATGTCATCTCAAGCAGTTCAATGCCGTGACCCATAACAGCCATGCCCGCAGTCTGGAGAAGCTCAAGCTGGTCAGCCGGGATAGTGAAGCTCATGGAATCGCTGTCCATCTCAAGCGTGTAGCTGTCGCCGCCCTCGGAAAGGACTGCGCCGTTAAGTGTGCTGATGAAAGGCCAGCCGGCGTCGTTCACCATGGGCTTGATGCACCAGTAGTTCTGACCGTCCATGTCGGCGAGGCTCTCGTTTACGTTGTAGGTGATGGTGACTGTTGTGTCGGGGGTAACGTTTGCGAATTCCTCAGCGCCGATGGTCGCGCTTGTGCTCCAGCCAAAGCCGAGGTCCTTGTTGATGGAGTAAGCGCCTGCGGTAGCGGAAATTGCTGCAACTGCGGCAGCAGCGGTAATAACGGAGATTAACTTTTTCATGATTATCCTTCCTTTCAGGTATTTACGGTTGCCCGGAACTGTGTTCCGTTTTGTTGTCTATATTATATCATTTACCTAACTTGCGTTATATCAGAAATTTAACATTTGTATCGTCAGTTTATCCGAAATGCTTGATGTAGTCTGCAACGCAAAACGCAAAAAGCTGATATGGTCAATATAGCTTTACACATTTCACTCAAAAATTATGAGCAGCAGTGCAATGGGCGAGCATATCCGGCGATTATTCCAACAGCTCATGTAACAGCGCCATATTATTATTTTCAGCTGTTCTGTCGTGTAATCCGTACTTCTTCTGCCGTGGCTGTAAAACAGCTCGTTCGTTATACCATTCGGCTTTTTGGTCTGTGCGTTATTCCGACGTCTCGCGGCGAATAATCTGCCGCTTCATTCGAGAAATCCCTCTCATCCTGGAGCCGCTTGTTTTCCTTGTTCAGCCGCTTTACCCCGCTTTGCAGCGACCGGATCTCCTCCGCCAGGCTCATTGTTATTCTGTGCGGTCTACGCGGACAATAATGGCTCATGAGCTGCGTCAATTTATAAAAAAACAGCGCTGAATAATTCCGGCGCTGTTTTAATATTTATGAGCTTTCTTTCTGGATAAAAGTCCACGGCAATACTTCAGAAGAAACATCCCTTCCGTCCAGAATATCAACTAGCTTCTGCGCGGCTATCCTGCCAATGTTCCTGTCCTCATAGGAAAGCGAGGTTATCGGCACCTGGGATATCCAGCTGAGATTGCTGTTGTCGAAGCTGACTACCGCAACGTCCTCCGGAACGCGTCTGCCGGCGGAAAGCAGGCATTTCACAAGCCCGAACGCCACCTCGTCGTTATAGCAAACGACCGCCGTGTTTTCGCCGAGGCGCTTTAGTACCTCCTCCGGATCATCGAAGAGTTTTTCCTTTGTCTCCGTGGTGTACCAGAACACGTTCTCGTCGGGGATTATCAGTCCGCTGCGGAACAGCTCCGAAATAAAGCCTGAATACCGCTGATGGCCCTGGATATCATCGCTCTTGAAATACCCTGCGATTTTCGTGTGGCCGCGGTCAATAAGATGCCGCACAAGTTCGGCGCCGCCCGCCTGATTGTCCGCGCAGACGGAATACGTGCCGCTGAGGGTCGGGTAATATCCGTTGAAAAAAACTACCGGGATACCCATGCCTATAAGCTTTTCGTACAAATCGAAATTCGGGTTCGGCATTGCGGATTTTGTACCCTCTATCAGTATGCCGTCAACGGGATTTTTCAGTATTTCTTCGAGAATAGCGCGCTCGTTGCAGACGCGGTTGCGGGTCGCAGAAAGAACCGCGGTGTACTTGTTCTCGGACAGCACTTCGTCCACTGCCCGCAGCTGGCTCGGAAAAATGTAGTCGCTGATGTACGTTGCAACTACCGCTATCTTTCCGGTTCTTGGATTCAGCCGCTTCGGGCGCACCACTGAACCGCTGCCCTGCCGCTTTATTATAAGATCGTCTTCCACCAGGAGCGCCAGCGCCTTGCGTATCGTCTGGCGGCTGACATCATACTGGGCTGCGAGCAGCTCCTCGGTGGGTATCGCCTGACCCTCGGTATATACGCCGTTTTCAATATCAGTTTTTATTGCCTGCGCGACAGCTTCATATTTAGTCATATATTATCGCCCCTATAAAAAGTACAAATCCAAACTCCGGCAGAATACAAATCTACCTGCGTATATGATACAACTTTGTGCTTGATTTGTCAAGATGTTTTCGTACGGCGGCATATTTGTTTGTTAGAGGAACACGTAACTTGTCATATATGCACAAAAGTTTTCCCAAAAGAATGTACATTTTATGCATTGCATTTATTGAGCCTTTGTGCTAAAATAAGAACAGCAAACAGTAATGCAGACAAAAATAAAATTTGTAGCAAATATGCTGGAAATTTGTTCTGAACATTCCAAAACAAAACCATAACGATCATTTTTTATCGGAGGGAAAAAGCTATGAAAATCAAGAAGATACTCGCATCGGTACTCGGTCTGGCACTCACTGCAAGCGTATTTGCAGGCTGCAGCTCAGGCAGCGGCAGCACTGCTGAATCCGGCAGCAGCGGATCTGGCTCTGGTTCTGCAAGCGGAGACCTCATTAAAGTAGGAATAATCAACAACGACCCCAACGAGTCCGGCTATCGTACAGCGAACGATAAGGACATGAAGGCTACATTCACAGAGGAGAACGGCTACGACGCATCCTTTGCATACAGCCTTAAGAACGACGAGCAGATCGCAGCAGCGCAGACATTCATTCAGTCCGAGGTGGACTACCTGCTGATCTCCGCCGCTGGTACTTCCGGCTGGGATTCAGTACTCAAGGACGCCCAGGCTCAGGGAATCAAGGTTATCCTGTTCGACAGAACCATCGACGCTGACGAAAGCCTGTACGAAGCTTCCATCGTATCCGACATGGCTAAGGAAGGTCAGACCGCAGTTGACTGGCTGGCTTCCCAGGGACTTTCTGAGTACAACATAGTACATATCCAGGGCACGATGGGCTCCGCTGCACAGGTCGGCAGAACCGGCGCCCTCGACACCAAGGTAGCCGAGAACGACAGCTGGAACCTCGTTACACAGCAGACCGCTGACTGGAACGCAGAAACAGCACAGCAGATCGTTCAGTCCATCATCGACAGCGGCACTTCCTTCAACGTTATCTACGCCGAGAACGACGATATGGCAAAGGGCGCAGTTGCAGCCCTCGACAAGGCTAACATCTCCCACGGCGTTGGCAAGGACGTTATCGTAATGGGCTTCGACTGCAACAAGTGGGCTCTTGAGAACCTCCTTTCCGGCAGCTGGAACTACGACGGTCAGTGCAATCCTTTCCAGGCTTCCTACATCGACTCCATCATCAAGGACCTTGAGAACGGCAAGTCTCCCGAAAACAAGGTCATCATTATGGACGAGAAGGGCTTCGACGCCTCCACGATCACTCAGGAGGACGTTGACAAGTACGGTATCTGATCGTTCTGAACAGCCTAGCTGAATCAGCTGATCAGCCATGACGGAAACGGTCCGATATGATGGATAACACATCCCTTGTATCGGACCATTCTGTTAACTAACAAACCGGAGGCGAAGACAATGCGTGATGAAAATGTTGTTCTCAGGCTAGAGGGCATATGTAAGGAATTCCCCGGTGTGAAAGCGCTCCAGAACGTTGAATTCACACTGCGAAAGGGCGAAATACACGCGCTGATGGGCGAGAACGGCGCTGGTAAATCCACACTTATAAAAGTACTCACCGGTGTATACGAAAAGGACGGCGGCAATATCTATATGTCCGGCAATCCTGAGCCTGTCGTTATAAGATCGACACAGGACGCCCAGAAAGCCGGAATAAGCACGGTTTATCAGGAGATCACACTCTGCCCGAACCTGACGGTCGCCGAGAATATGTACATCGGCAGATCAAAGGGCGCTTTCACCAAATGGAAGAAGATGTATTCGGACGCCGGAAAGCTTCTGGAATCGCTTGATATCCCGGCAAGGCCGAATCAGCAGCTTGGAAGCTGCTCCCTTGCGGTGCAGCAGATGGTCGCGATAGCCCGTGCGGTCGATATGGACTGCAAGGTGCTTATCCTGGACGAGCCGACTTCCTCCCTCGACGAGCAGGAAGTTGAGAAGCTGTTCAAGCTCATGCTCGACCTCAAGAGCCGCGGCGTTGGAATAATATTCGTAACGCACTTCCTCGACCAGGTTTACGCAGTCTGTGACAAGATAACGGTACTGCGCGACGGCAGATTCGAAGGCGAGTACAATGCGGCGGATCTTCCGAAAGTCGAGCTGGTTTCAAAAATGCTCGGTAAGGACCTCAACAAGCTTTCCGACATGGACAAGCCCCACGAGGTCGAGCAGAAGGCAAATGGCGAGGCTCCGGTATTCGAGGCTGAGGGACTTGTCAGCAGCGCCGGCATAGCGCCTTTCAACTTCTCAATAAGAAAGGGCGAGGTAAACGGCTTCACCGGACTTCTCGGCTCAGGCCGAAGCGAATCCGTCCGTGCGATATTCGGTGCGGACAGCATAACCGGCGGCACAGTCAGGATGAACGGCAAGACCGTAAAGATAAGAAAGCCGCTTGACGCAATGAAGCACGGCATAAGCTACCTCCCGGAGGACAGAAAGCACGATGGTATAATCGGCGACCTGTCCGTCAAGGATAACATAATCCTTGCGCTCCAGGTAATGCGCGGAATGTTCCGGCCGATATCCAAGGCGGACGCCGCGAAATATGCCGACGAGTACATAAAGCTGCTGGAAATAAAGACGGCTTCCCCGGATACGCCGATAAAGTCGCTTTCCGGCGGTAATCAGCAGAAAGTTATCCTCGCAAGGTGGCTTCTTGCGAACCCTGTATACCTTATCCTCGACGAACCCACAAGAGGTATCGACGTCGGCACCAAGCTCGAGATACAGAAGCTGGTGCTCAAACTCGCCGCCGAGGGCAAGAGCGTAACGTTCATCTCCTCTGAGATAGACGAAATGCTGAACGTATGTTCAAGACTTATAGTAATGCGCGACAGAAAGACCGCAGGCGAGCTTACCGGCTCCGACCTGAACCAGTCCAAGATAATGGAAACGATCGCAGGAGGTGAAAAGGTTCATGAAAACGCTTGAAAAAACAGGCGGGAACAAGTTCCTTGCTTTTCTGAAAAGAGCGGTCAGGAATCAGATCTTTATTCCGCTGGCAGCGCTGCTGATACTGGTGCTGTTCAACCTGATCGCTGACCCTTCGTTCTTCGCGATCAAATATGCTCCGAACAGCGCCGGCGATATGGTAATTTCGGGCAACATCATCACGATACTCGACAACGCTTCGGAGCTTGCGATACTTGCTATCGGCATGACGCTGGTAACGTCAGCCTCCGGCGGACAGGATATCAGCGTTGGCGCGACTATCGCGGTCGCGGGCAGCGTTGTTCTGAGAGTCCTCTGCGGCGGCGAAGTCAGCCCGGCTGCGCTCCATGCGCCGATAATCGTTGCATTCCTCGCCTGCGTTGTCGTATCAATGCTCCTTGGTGCGTTCAACGGCGCCCTGGTGGCTTACTTCAAGATACAGCCGATGGTCGCAACGCTTATCCTATTCACAGCAGGACGTTCCATCGCGGCATGGATAAACAACAATCAGCTCCCCGTCATCAATGATGAGAGCTTCGGCTGGTTCGGCAACTTCATTCCCGGACTGCCGCTTCCGACCCCGATATTCATTGCGGCGATATGCATTATAATCATTGCTCTGGTGCTCCGGTTCACAAAGCTGGGACTTTTCACCCAGGCGGTCGGCATAAACTCCGAATCCTCCAGACTTAACGGTCTGAACCCTGCGCGCATCAAGTTCATGACCTACGTCATACTTGGTCTGTGCGTTGCAGTCGCAGGCTTCATCAAGGTCAGCCGTATCTCCTCCATCAACTACTCGGTAGTTGCAAAGGACATCGAGATGGACGCTATCCTTGCGGTAGCACTCGGCGGAAACGCCCTCAGCGGCGGCAAGTTCAACATGGCGTCCTCGATACTCGGCGCTTATGTTATCCAGTTCCTGACGACAACTCTTTATAAGTTCCAGGTAGCTCCTACCGCGCTCCCCGCATACAAGGCGGTAGTAGTAATTATCCTGGTAGTTCTCAGCGCTCCCACTGTACGAAACAAGCTCGCAGCTTTCCGCAAGAAGATAGCTTCCCACAGGAATCCCGTCAAGGAGGCGAATTAGTATGAAATTTCTGAAAAACGCCAACGGCAGTTCACGGAGATTATCTGACTCTAATCTGCTTCTGGTCATCACCATTGCGATATTCGTTGTAATGTATATCTGCGCAGTGGCGTTCATCGGCTCCGGCTTCACGAAGGTGCAGACCTTCTTCAACATACTCAATGAAAATGCGGCTCTGATAATCCTCTCCTGCGGAATGAGCCTTGTAATGATAACCGGCGGTATCGACATCTCGGTCGGCGCTGTTACGGCGCTGGTATGTATGTGCTGCGCAATGAACCTCGACTACGGCGGGGGCAATGTAGTCACCTCTGTTCTCATAGCCCTTGGAATAGGCACCGCTTTCGGACTTGTTCAGGGTTATCTGATAGCGTATCTGGAGATACAGCCGTTCATCGTAACGCTGGCGGGAATGTTCTTCGCAAAGGGCATGACCACCATCGTCAACGCAACGCAGTTCAACGTTGAGAACGAAGAATTCCAAGCACTCAAGGAAACAAGAATATCACTCCCCGGAATAGGTTCCACCAACAAGCATGGCGTATTTGTTCCGGCGTACATAGAAATAGGCGTGGTAGTCGCGCTGCTGATAGTTGCGATACTGTTCGTGTTCCTCAAGTGGGGCAGGCTCGGACGCGGTTTCTACGCTATCGGCGGAAACAGCCAGAGCGCAAATATGCTCGGCATCAACGTCAAGCGCACAAAGTTCTTCGCTTACCTGATGTGCGGAGTGCTCGCAGGTATAGGCGGCTTTGTTTACTTCCTTCATGTCGGCTCCGGTTCACCCTCCCATGCAAGCGGAGCCGAGATGAACGCGATCGCTTCCTCCATCATCGGCGGCACGATGCTCTCCGGCGGTTCGGGCAACATAATAGGAACGCTGTTCGGCGTCATCTCGCTGAGTACGATAAAGAACATCGTTTCCTCCCTCGGACTTGACGACGCATGGTGGACGAATATTACCGTTGCGGCAATGATCTGCCTGTTCCTTGTTATCCAGAGCGTTGTTCTTTCCAGAAAGAACAAGAAAAAGGCATAAACACAAGCCGCGCTGAATACTTGTTCGGTGCGGCTTTTCTGTGAAGGAGAATTATTATGAACAAGATATACTTTGTTACCGGAAGCCAGGATCTTTACGGCGAGGAGACCCTCGCGCAGGCTGCCAGGGACAGCGCCAAGATGGCTGATTTCCTGAACGAAAAGCTCTCGGACATCGCGGAAGTCATATTCCAGCCGGTGGTAAAGACCGCCGACGAAGCCGAGGACATCTGCGTGCGCGCCTCCTCCGACAGGGAGTGCATAGGCGTTATCATGTGGATGCACACGTTCTCGCCCGCCAAGATGTGGATAAGAGCGCTGAAAGCTCTGAAAAAGCCAATGCTCCACCTGCATACGCAGTTCAACGAGAAGCTCCCCTACGACAGCATCGACATGGACTTCATGAACCTCAACCAGTCCGCACACGGAGACCGCGAGTTCGGGTTCATCTGCACAAGACTCGGAATCAGGCGCGAGGTCGTTGCAGGATACTATCAGCACGGGGACGTTATAGAGAAGATCCGCAGATTCGCTCATGCGGCTTCCGCAGTATCTTTCAGCAGGACTTTAAGGGTAGCAATGCTCGGAAACAATATGCGTGATGTCGCAGTCACTGACGGCGACCGCGTTGAAAGCGAGATACGCTTCGGCTGGAACGTGAACTACTACGGTATCGGCGACGTAGTGGAAATCGCCGACAGCGTTACCGAATCCGAAATAGACGCAAAAATGGCTGAATACACCGAGAAGTACACGATGGCGACGGACAACATCGCCGCTGTCCGCGAGCAGGCAAAATATGAAGCGGCTCTCGACAAGTTCATTGCACGGGAAAAGATAGGGGCGTTCACCGATACGTTCCAGGATCTCCACGGGCTGAACCAGCTCCCCGGAATCGCGGCGCAGAATCTCATGGCAAAGGGCGTGGGATTCGGTCCGGAGGGCGACTACAAGACTGCGGCTCTCGGCGCGGTGCTGTTCAAGATGTCTGAGGGAAGAAAGGGCTCCACCGGATTCATGGAGGACTACACCTACGATCTCACTTCCGGCGAGGAGCTGGAGCTTGCGGCGCATATGCTGGAGGTATCTCCGGTGTTCGCGGCAAACAAGCCTGAAATTCAGGTGCATCCGCTTGGTATCGGCGGGAAATCCGACCCGGCGCGCCTTGTATTCGACGGCATTGACGGCGAGGGTATCGCGGTTTCCATGATAGACCTTGGCGACAGATTCCGCCTTGTATGCGCTGAGATCACGCTTGTAAAGCAGCCTGCTCCCATGCCGAAACTCCCCGTCGCAAGACTGATGTGGAAGCTGAAGCCCGATTTCGCAACCGGAGCGGCTGCGTGGATATACGCCGGCGGCGCTCATCATGCGGTAGTTTCCACGGCGCTCACGGTCGATGATATCCGCCTGTTTGCAAAGATGACGAATACGGAGCTTGTGGTCATCGACGACAAGACCGACATAAACAGCTTTGAACAGCAGCTTGCATTACTTGACGCTGCCGCGGCTCTCAAGAGGTGATAGTATGACGATACAGGAAAAAATACAGAATAAGAAAACCTATCTTGGCATAGAATTTGGCTCCACCAGAATAAAGGCGGTTCTCATCGACGACACGTTCGCGCCTGTCGCTTCCGGAAGCCACGACTGGCAGAACCGCTACGAAAACGGCGTGTGGACTTATTCTCTCGACGACATCACCACCGGATTACAGCACTGCTACGCAAGCCTTGCGGAGGACGTCAAGAGCAAATACGGCGTGGTTCCCACGGGCTACGGCGCAATGGGAATATCCGGCATGATGCACGGATACATGGCGTTCAATAAGGACGACAACCTGCTGGTTCCGTTCCGCACATGGAGAAATACCATCACCGAGCCGGCGGCTTCCGAACTGTCGGAACTTCTCGGATTCAATATCCCCCAGCGCTGGAGCATAGCGCACCTCTACCAGGCGGTGCTCAACGGCGAGGATCACGTCAAGGATATTGCGCACATCAACACGCTTGCAGGATATATCCACTATCAGCTGACCGGAAAACGCCAGGTCGGCGTTGGCGAAGCCTCCGGAATTTTCCCGGTTGACGGTATCGGGTACAATGCGGAGTACATCGCGAAAGTCGATGAGAAACTTGCGGAAAAGGGATTCTCCGGGAAACTGCTGGAAGTCCTCCCCGGAGTGCTCAACGCAGGCGCAAGGGAAGCCGCGCTGACCGCCGAGGGCGCAAAGTTCCTTGACCCGACAGGCACGCTCCTGCCCGGAGTTCCCGTCTGCCCGCCGGAGGGGGACGCAGGCACCGGAATGGCGGCGACAAACAGCGTACTCCCGCGCACGGGCAACGTGTCCGCCGGAACTTCCATATTTGCAATGCTCGTCCTTGACAAGCCGCTGAAGGGTTACTACCCGGAGATAGACGTAGTGACCACTCCGGACGGCGCTCCGGTTGCGATGGTTCACTGCAACAACTGCTCCTCCGAGCTGGACGCTTGGGTGAAGATATTCGGCGAATTTGCGGAACTGAGCGGTCACCCCATCGCAAAGCCTGCGCTTTATGACATGCTGTATTACCACGCGCTGACCGGCGACCCGGACTGCGGCGATACCGTTGTGTACAACTTCCTTTCCGGCGAACCTGTCGCGGGCGCTGAGAACGGCAGACCGATGTACTTCCGCACCCCGGACGGCAAATTTAACCTCGCGAACCTGTTCCGCGCGGAGGTATACTCCACGATGGCGGCGCTGAAACTCGGCATGGATATCCTGTTCGATAAGGAGCAGGTTTCCGTTGACAAAATAACCGGACATGGCGGTCTGTTCAAGACGAAGGGAGTTGCTCAGCAGTTCCTTGCGGACGGTCTGGGCTGCGCGGTTTCCGTCATGAAGACCGCCGGAGAGGGCGGCGCCTGGGGAATGGCTATTCTGGCGGCTTACTCCGTATGCGGCGGCGGAAAATCCCTGCCGGAGTTCCTCGACGGCGAGGTGTTCGGCGGCATGGAATCCACAACTTTACAGCCCGAGGAAAAGGGCGCGGAGGGATTCCGGAAATTCATGGAGAACTACAAGCGCGGACTTGCGGCGGAATACGCTGCGGCAAAGTAAGGAGAGAAAGTAAATGTTAGAGAAATTAAAGCAGGAAGTACTTGAAGCCAATCTTCTGCTTCCGAAATACAATCTTGTAACGTTCACATGGGGGAATGTTTCCGCCATCGACCGCGAAAGCGGAATGATAGTTATAAAGCCCTCCGGCGTTCCCTACGAGGGAATGACCGCCGATGACATGGTGGTAGTCGAGCTTGCGACGGGTAAGATCGCAGAGGGCAAGTGGAAGCCCTCCAGCGACACGCCTACTCATCTGGAGCTGTACCGCGCTTTCCCGGCTGTCGGAGGAGTTGTCCACACCCACAGCCGCTGGGCGACTTCATTTGCGCAGGCAGGAGTAGGAATCCAGCCGATGGGCACCACCCAGGGCGACTACTTCTACGGCGAGATCCCCTGCACCAGGGCTATGACCCCGGAGGAGATCCGCGGCGAGTACGAAAAGGAGACCGGCAAGGTTATAATTGAAACGTTCAACGGAGTTGACCCGATGAGCATTCCGGCGGTGCTAGTAA
>ENA-OYYH01000351-OYYH01000351.1-human-gut-metagenome-genome-assembly--contig:-NODE-351-length-24109-cov-12.001206_pt1 | contig 24109 bp, 19 predicted proteins | sample MGYA00243245_ERZ653439 | MGnify/ENA primary metagenome ERZ653439 (study PRJEB26926, sample SAMN06165028) | human gut metagenome | biome: ENVO:00009003; feature: ENVO:2100002; material: ENVO:00002003... | reverse complement strand
CGAGATTACTACGCGTCTCGTGGGCTCGGAGATGTGTATAAGAGACAGGCTATAACCGAAATGAATGTCTGCGAGCAGGACGATCTTCAGAGAGTCCATTCCCTTCACCTGCTTGTCTATTTTCACATCATAAGTTTTTGTCTTAATATTCCACTGATTAAAAATCCCATAGAGACTGACACCAATGATCAGAAGGGTGCAGACAGCGCCTGTGACTACGAAGGCTTTCCTGGAATACATCCAGGCCGGATGAAGCGTATGCTTCAGGATCAGTCTGCAGAGATCTGTAGTTACGATTACGATCAGGATGTAAAGAAATGTTCCCTGAAAATAATTTGCCGTATTTTTCAGGAAGCGATGGAGCGCAGGAGGCTTCCGGATGAGAAAACAGGTCAGAAGAGAAGTGGACAGAAAAATATAAACACCTGCAAAGCATGCCCGGAACGCAAAGGTCTGGAAAAAATGAGTGCAGGCACCCATCCACAAAATCATCCAGCGGACGATATAAATATTAATGAGAATATATAATGGTGCGAGAAAGATGGCAAGCATGGTGTGTGATACCTCCATTCGTGGCAAGCAATAAGCGGTGAGCAGGACTGATCGCTGCAGATACTTTTTGGATTGATACATAGCATTTCCATAAATTACTGCAGCATGTTCGGAATAACTTTTTTGGATGCATTGATTCATAGAACTGCTATAGTATACAGCAAATAATAATTTTTGGCAAAAGAACATATATTAGGAAAAAGAACGCTTATGGTGTTTTTATGAAAAAATATGCGCTTCTTCGATATTGTCTGGTGTTTTTAGCAATTGTTCTTCCTTATTTTTCGGCGGCAACCATTAATGGACCGGAGAGGGTCCTGGCAGAGAGGGTGCCGGATATGGAAGAATATCTCCCGGTCATTGTTTTTTCGCAGATTTCCCCGGATATGAAAAAAGAAACCATAAAAGCGCAGACTGTGATCGCACGGTCGAATATTCAAAGGTGGCTGGGCGAGGGGAAAAATCTGGCAGAGATCCTGAGGGAAAACGGAAGTACAGAGGAAGTCTGGAGATATTTTTTTGCAGAAAAAAGGCAGATCTATGAACAGGCAGTAAAAGAGACGGATGGACAGGTACTTACATATGAAGGAAAAGTGAGGCTGACTCCCTGGCATAAGAGAAGCGCAGGGAAAACCCGCAGCGGGGAAGAAGCTTTTCATGATGAGGCGTATACATATCTGAAATCGGCAGATAGCAGTGCGGACAAAAAATCTCCGGATCGTATAAAAATCGTGGAAATTCCTGCGGAGCAGCTTTGTAAATATAGCGTTCATGATTTCCGCCTCCTCTTTTGCCTATCCTTCCGATAGGCTTTATGTGATGATTATATCAGACAATGCCCACTTTGTCAATAGGTTTTGATGAATTCTTATATATTTTATAGGTTTTGTCCTCTGTGAACAGTTTTCCAAAAAAGAATTTGTTGTTATTGCACAAAAAATCGGAGCCCACATCGTGAACTCCGATTCGTGATTTTTACTCAGCGCCCTGGCTTCCCGGCTAAGAAAGCAGTATCTCCTGCTCCTTCGCGATGTTCCCGCGCAGGGTGTAAACGCACCTGAGCCGTATCCCGTCCTGCTCCGGAACGGCGGTCTTTTCGCAGGAATACACCTCCTGACCTGCATAGAAGTTCTCCTCGAACGCCGCCTGCTGCCTCGACAGCTCCGCCAGGCAGTCGTCGGCGGAGCGCGTAACGTTCCTGCTGACGTACCCGGTGAACCGTCCGGTTCTGATCTTCAGAGGAGTCTCCTTCCCGAACAGCCTTACGGCCTCGGTCTCCTCGGAGTACACCGAATCCTCCATCGCCGCCCCGCCGAAAAACAGCGGGTACTCGTCGTCGCCATAGACCAGCCACCTGTACTCCGCCGTCTCCCCCTCAGGAAGCCGCAGCGTTTCCTTGTAAGGCACGAAAAACTCCCGGGTCTCGGTGTACTCCCCTATGATCTCGGCGCTGGCGTGCTTGAGGATAACGTTTCCGGCGGCGTCGGCGACTGTCCCGCTGACCAGCAGACCTCCCTCGGGGACGCCGCTTCCGATATCGGCGACGAGCACTCCGTCCCGCACGACGTGCGACACCACCGCCGCCGCCCGGGAAGCCACCAGATTGCACGGAGCGTCCGAGTCAAGCATTTCCGGCGCGGGAGTTCCCATCTCCACCGCCGCCTCAAGCCGGAAACCAACGCAGGTGACGTCCACCCAGGCTGCCTCGGGTATCTCAAGGAGTATCCGGCGCTCTGCGGCGGTGGTGCTGTTCTCCAGGCGGCGCGCGGAGCTTCCCTCGGTCAGTCCGCACTCCCCGAGTATCGACATTATGTGCGAGCGCTGAGCCGCCGTCACCGTCCCGGAGCTCACTATCTCGATATCCTGAATGCGGCTCCCGCTGAGCGCCGTCAGCATCACGAACGCCAGGAACCCCACGTACAGCCCCGCCCGGCGGCTGTACCTCAGCGCCGTGAAGTACAGCCCCCGGCGCTTCCCTGCACGGATACGCAGACCGCAGCGGCGCGCTGTCCGGGCGGTCTCCCAGTAGTCCGCCGGGGAGACCGAGCCGCTTATCGTCCCGTCGCCGAATCTTACCCGGCGCAGCTCCACGCCGCGGCTGATAAGCTCGGTCGCGAACCGCTCCGGGAACGCCCCGTACCCGCTGAATTCCACGCTGCCGAACCGCAATCCCCTCTGTTTTTCCTCCATGTTCCCACCTCACAGACTAAGGAAGCTCACCGCTTCGATACTCCCGGTGACGCGTACTCCGTAGGCTCCGCCGCTCTCAAGGGTCAGCCCGGTGCCCTGAACCCTCATCAGGCGTTCCTCGCCGGCGCAGCGAATTTTCAGCACGATCTCGCCGGAAACCTCCCGGCTGTCTGTGCAGCTTATCACTCCGGCGCAGTTCTCCGCGATAAGTTCCGCGCAGTCCCGCAGAGTCACCGTAGTGTGCTGGTACGGAGCCTCCCCGAGCGCTGTCAGCGCCTCTTTAAGTCCCATATGCGTTCCCTCCTGCATGTCCTGTTCTTCTGTAAATACTATGCGGAGAGACTCTGGGTTATGTGCGCTGTTTTTTCACCGTTGTGCAGTATACCACATTTTTAATATTCGCGTGATTTAAGTAAAAAAATTTTAAAAAAAGCTAAAGATTAGTTAAACTCTGTCGATAATACATATAATAAACTGGAAATGTATATTGTACAATTCCAGGAATTCACAGAGATGTGATGCGTTGAAAGGAAGGTATCATCAAAAGTGAAAAGGTCAATGAGGATCGGAACAAAGATCACTGTTATTTCTTGCCTGGTTGCCGTAATTGCAGCAATAATGCTGGCTGTTGTGACGACTGTAGTGTTTATGTCGTTCGTGGGAACGCTCCAGGAAGAAGAGACAAATACCGGCGTAAACGTGCTCTCTTCTGAAATCAGGAGCGATATCGAAGAAATGGGCGACGTAGCCGAACTTCTCATCGCAAGTTCATGGGGACAGATAAACAATTCGGACTACGACAGTACCTGGGCGTCCAACAAGCCCTCTGAAGCAAGCTTCGCAGCGTACATAAACGGTGATCAGGCAGTCTGGAGCACCGAAAACTTCCCGCTCAGCGACGACGCAATCGCACGGGTAAAGGCAGGCGGGATGAAGGGCGTAATGGCGGACGGCGACAAGCTGTACTCCGTATACTGCCGCCCGGTGGAGAACGGCGCTCTGGTAGTCGGCACCGACCTCAACGACCCCACTTACGTTGACGACGTAAAGGAAAAAACCAGTGCTGAGCTTACCATATTCTGCGGCGACACCCGTTACAACACCACTATCATGGACAGCTCCGGAGTACGCAACACAGGCACCAAGATGGACGGCGGCATCTGGAACATGGTTCAGAACAGCGGCACATATATCGGTAAAACGGCGATAAACGGTCAGAACTACTACGTTAACTACACTCCCATGACTGATTTTAACGGTCAGGTGGTCGGCGCGTACTTCGCGGGTTACTCCACTGCGGTGGCTGACGCGGAGCTTTTCAAAGCCATTATTATTTCTGCGGCAGTTCTCATCGCGGTATGCGTGGGCGCGGGATTCCTGCTGTTCGCGGTGATGAACAGGCTTGTACGTAAGCCAGTTTCGGAGGTCGTGAAGATATGCGGTCAGCTCAGCGCCGGCGAGCTGAATGCGCCTGACTCCGAATTTAGCTTCAACGCCGACGAAATGGGCGACATCGCAGAGAAGATCACCGAAGCAAAGCATACCCTGCACACCTACGTTGACGACATCTCCCACGTGCTTTCCGGCATGGGAACCGGCGATTTCTCGTCGCAGCCCTCCGTGAAATACATTGGCAGCTTCGAGGAGATCAACCGCTCGTTCCGCAGCATAAAGGATACCCTCAGCGGCATAATCGGCAACATGAATTCTTCCGCGAACGATGTAATGGCGGGCGCGCAGCAGATGGCTGACGGCTCACAGCTCCTCGCGGAAGGCACGACCCGCCAGGCTACCGCAGTCGACGAGCTGTCCTCCACAATTGCGGAGATCTCCGGCAACATCAACAAGACCGCCGAGAACTCCAACAAGGCAAGCGATATCTCCAACGACTGCGCCGAGCAGATGATACGCCAGGGCGGCGAGATGGAGCGCATGCTCGAAGCAATGGATCAGATCGAAAAGCAGTCCGAAGCGATATCCGAGGTCATAAAGTCCATCGAGGACATCGCATTCCAGACGAACATACTCGCGCTGAACGCCGCGATAGAAGCTGCCCGCGCAGGAGAAGCCGGAAAGGGCTTCGCGGTAGTCGCGGACGAGGTACGCAACCTTGCTTCCAAGTCGGCTGAATCCGCGAACAGCACACGCGAGCTGATTTCCTCCACGATCAACGCGGTACAGAACGGCTCCGGCATTGCAAAGCAGACCGCCGAGACCCTCCAGCAGGTCACCGGGCTTTCCCAGGAGAGCGCGAAGCTGGTTTCGGAGATATCCTCTGCGGCAGACGAGCAGGCGAAGGCAGTTCAGCAGGTAACTGCGGGTATCGAGCAGATCTCCCAGGTAATTGCAACGAACTCCGCAACCGCCGAGGAATCCGCCGCCTCCTGCGAGGAGCTTTCCGCTCAGTCAAGACTGCTTCAGGAGCAGGTCGGCAAGCTCAGGGTTTAATCACAGGGTAACCTCTAAAAACCGGGACACGAGTAGATTTCGTACATGACTTATATCAGATGCTAGGCGTCAAACCGCAGGAATACTTGATGTATTTCAAGGTTTGACAACGAAGCAGATGATATAAGTCATAGAAATCTGCCGTGAAGGAGGTTTTTAGAGGTTACCACAGATCAAATCAACCGAAAATCCCCCGGATCGCCTCCGGGGGATTATTGTATTATCAGGGTGTCAGGAAGCCGTCGTATTCTGGATTTCCGCACTTTGGAACCGCGCCGAAAACGAGAAGTATTGCAGCACAAATAGCAGGCTGAACGCCTGACGATAAGGCGCGCGCCATTAAATCAGTCCGCGAAGCGGACACCATAATTCCGCATTCCGAATTCCGAATTAAATATTAGTGCTGCTCTGCGTCCGCTGTTTTTCGCTTCTCGCCGAGGGGGTAAACCGCGTTTCCGTCCTCGTCGTAAACGGGGTTGAATTCGCCCGTGATGTAAGCTGAAATGATATTGCAGGCTACGTGACGGCTGTACTCGCTGTTTTCCATGCACACTCCGAACGCTATCTCAGGGTTGTCGGCGGGATAAAATCCCACGATGGTGGAGTTGAACTTCGTCATTGCGATGACCTCTGGCGTGCCTGTTTTCGTGCAGACGTTCTCCTTGCCGATACCCTTGAAGTCGTAGATGTTGTACCAGCCGCCCTCCATCAGGAAGTTCGCGTTTTCACTTACGCGCTTCATTCCGGCGTGCACCTCCGCGAATACGTCCTCCATGCCCTCGGAGAAATCCGCCATCACCTCGGGCTTTATCTCCTCGATGAGCTTGGTGTAGTCGTAGTTGTAGACAGCCTTCACGATGTGCGGACGGTACCTTACGCCCTTGTTCGCGATGGTCATTGCCTGGGTCGCCAGGTGCAGCGGAGTCAGCAGGGTCTCCGACTGACCGATACCCGCCTGGATCGTATCCGACGCGTTCCACTCGATCCCGAGCTTGTCGAACAGCTCCGGGGAGGTCATTCTGCCGGTGGACATCGGCAGCTCAAAGCCGAGGTCGGTGCCTACGCCGAATTTATTCGCCCAGTACGCCAGCCGGTCGATACCCATGCGGCGCGCGGTCTCATAGAAGAAAATGTTGCAGGAGTGCTTAAGTCCGAACTGCACCGTGATGGAGCCGTGAACTCCGGTACAGCCCGGGGTGTAGCTCGGCGCGTAGTACATATACCGCCCCGTGCAGTTGATAGTGCTGGAGGCGTCGATAACACCCTCCGCAAGACCCGCCGTCGCGGTGATGGTCTTGAATGTGGAGCCGGGACGGTACTCGCCGTTTATCGCGCGGTTCAGCAGCGGGGAGTTCTCAGCGTTCAGAACGGACGCGTAGTCCTCGACGAGCTGGTTTATATCGTAGCTCGGGAGCGTCGCCATCGCCAGCACCGAGCCGTCCCTGACGTCCAGCACGACTGCGGAGCCTACCTCGGTATCCTTGCCTCGGAGGTTCGCGTCCATCGCCGTGGTGTAGTACGGGGAGTGCAGGAAATCCATGTGGTACTGCACTATCCGCTCCACCATGTTCTGGAAGTTCGAGTCTATCGTCAGCATTACGGACTTCCCCGCCTGCGGCTCCTTGGTTATCTCGTCGGAGATCATCATGCCGTCGGAGTTACGCGTTATCTCGCGGGTGCCGCGCTCGCCGCGCAGCGTGGATTCCAGCGCAAGCTCGATACCCGATGTGCCGATGATGTCGTCCAGCTTGTAGCCGGCGCTCTTCAGCTCGGCGTACTTATCCGCGGATATCGCCCCGACCGTTCCCCTGATATGCGGCGCGGTGGTGCCGTCTAGATAGACGCGGTTCCAGCCCTCGGAGATCTCCATGCCGGGCATGAGCGCGGAAAGCTCCTTCAGCTCCAGCACCGTGTCGCTGGATATCCCGGAGGCAAGCTCGTAGGGATTGTTGTTATTGAATCCCTTCAGCTCCATTTCGTAGCGGACTCCCGCGATGAAGCGGCGCATCGGCTCCTCGTACTGGTCGGATATCTTGTAGTTCTCGTAGAGGGCGTTCATGCAGTTCTCGACCGTGGCGTAAACGCCCAGCTTCATGCGGGATTTCAGCGAATCCACGGCGTTGTCGCGGTCCTTTTCGAACTGGTAGGGCTGCGTTCTGGTAATGGGCAGGGTTTCGTTCCACTCGTCGCCGTGCTTCATCAGAATGGTAAGAATGCGGTAGATGACCTCGTTTTCCGTTCCGCTTTCCAGCGAGGCTTTCTGGAGCTTCACGCTGCAGTTCAGCTCGTTGGTGTTGAGTATTTTTCCGGTGCTGTCGGCTATCTTTCCGCGCGCCGCCTCGATGTCCTGGGTCGCGGTGTGAGTGCTCTGGGTCATGGCGAGGTACTTGCTTCCGTCGGCTATCTGTATTTCAAGAAGCCGCAGTCCGCACAGGAACGCCGCGCCTATCACTATTGCCGCAAGCACGGCAGACCTCAGCAGGTTCTGAAATTTTGACATTTATTCCTCCAGTTATGCGTTGGGACTGGGCGGTTTATTCCTCGGCGCCCTTGGTTATCTCTTCCTCTGCTGCGGCGTTTCCGGCGGCCTCCTCCAGGCGGCGCTCCTCCTTCGGGCGGAGCCTGTTGGATATGAGCCGCACCAGAAAATACACCGGCACCGAGAACACGACAGCCCAGGCGTAGGCGGGCAGCAGCGAATGCAGGAACGATATCCCGGAGTATTCGCGCTCCCACACCCAGTGCAGGAACAGGAAGTCCAGCCCGCACATAATGACGCACACGGCGGTGTTCATCACAAGGTGGGAGAGCCAGTTCGATTTCAGCCAGAACCTCGACAGCAGCGAGATGAGCGGGCAGGATATCAGCAGCCACATCGACGAGAACCCAAGCAGCGTGCCGCTCGCCATATCCAGCATCAGCCCGCAGAAAACGCCGAACACTCCGGCGGCGAGTTCACCCTCAAACATGGCAACGGCGGTGGCAAGCGGGATAATCAGCAGCGGACACCACCCGCGTATAAGCGGAGCGACCTCCCACAGGTAGAACATCAGCAGCACGGCTGAATAGAGGAACCATCGGAAAAAGCAGCGCAGCCGTGCTTTCCGGGAGCGCGCCCGGAATCCCACCTTGCTTTTTGAGATATATTTTGCCATATGAATTATCCTTAAATCCGGAGAAACGGCGCAGTTGAGCTGCACCGTTCTTAATTATTGTGCGATATCGCCGAACGAAAGCCCCTTGCCGTCGAAATCCACGACCGCGTAGACGGTGGTGATAGCGAAGCAGTCCTCTGCCGGCTCTATCAGGGCGTGCTTGGAAAGCCCGTTGGGGTCGTCGTAGACCTCCTTTACCGTGCCGACGATGATACCCTCAGGGAACAATCCGCTCTGACCGGCGGTGACTATCACGTCCCCCGGCTCAACGTCCGCGTCCTTGAGTATCTGGCTCATGAGGCACAGCCCCTGTTCGGCGGTGGAGGTGGAATTCTCAATAACTCCGGTCGCCTTGGTCCGCATAGTATATACCCCGACGTTCACCTGCGGGGAGAGTATCGTAGACACCTTCGCGTAATTCGGCGCGATGTCTGTTACCCTGCCGATGAGACCCACGGAGGTTATCACCGGGTCGTTGAGTGATAACCCGGTGCTGCTTCCCTGGTTTATCGTGAATCCACCGTACATGTCGTTGGCGTTGCGTGCGATTATGCCGCACGGCTCAGAGAAAACGAGGTCCTTGTGCTCCTTGCTGAGCTGAAGCATTTCCCGGAGCTGCTCGTTTTCCTTCTGGAGCGCCTCGTAGTCCGCGGAGCGCTCGTACATCTGCGTGACAAGCTCGCGCAGCTCGTCGTTCTGCGCCTTGTAGGTATCGGCGTTGACCCACTTGTCGATGAATCCGTTAACTCCGTTTGAAATGGCGTTCGCCGCGGTGACGAACGGGTATGTTACCGTGCTGATGACCTGCTCGGGCAGTGTCTGGGTGCCCGCGGCGACGGCAACGTAGGTCATAAGTCCCAGCAGCAGCGCCGCGATACAGAGTATGATTTTGAATTTGACGCTGTGGAAGAATTCTCTCATAGATGTTGTTCAGTTCATTTCTTCCGGCGCAGCCGGACGCAGTTTATCAGTAGATGTTCTCGTCCTCGCTGAGAACGTCCTCGAGCTTGTCGATGTTCTCAAGTACCTTGCCGGTGCCGTCAGCAACGCAGTCAAGGGGGCGCTCCGCGATCTTGACGGGCATGCCGGTTTCCTCGTGGATAAGCTGATCGAGCCCTCTCAGCAGCGCGCCGCCGCCAGCCAGCATTATGCCGGACTCGATGATATCGGCCGCAAGCTCAGGGGGAGTCTTTTCAAGGGTGGTCTTGATGGCGTCGATAACGTGGGAGAGCGGCTCGGAAATAGCCTCGCGGATCTCCTCGCTGGTAACTGTGATGTTCTCGGGCAGACCGTTGAGCAGGTTGCGGCCCTTGATGTCCATTACCGGCTCGGTGTCGCCGGTCTTGTATGCGGAGCCTATGCCCATCTTGATGTTCTCGGCGGTCCTCTCGCCGATGAGCAGGTTGTACTTCTTCTTGATGTAGTTGATTATCGCGGAATCGAACTCATCGCCGGCTACCCTTACGGAACGCGCGGTAACGATGCCGCCCAGGGAGATTATGGCGACCTCGCTGGTGCCGCCGCCGATATCCACGATCATGCTGCCGACAGGCTCGGCAACCGGGAGACCCGCGCCGATAGCGGCAGCCATAGGCTCCTCGATGATGGAAACGCGCTTTGCGCCCGCGTTCTGAGCCGCTTCCTTAACGGCGCGGCGCTCTACCTCGGTAACTCCGGACGGAATGCAGATGATGACGCGCGCCTTGCCCCTGCCGCGCAGAGCCTTCTTGATGAACTGCTCCAGCATGCTTGATGTCATGTCGAAGTCGGCGATAACGCCGTCCTTGAGCGGACGTACAGCCACGATGGAGCCGGGGGTGCGTCCGATGACGTCCTTGGCTTCCTGGCCTACGTAGCGCACGCACTGGAGCTTCTTGTCCACTGCAACCACCGAAGGCTCGCGGATAATGATACCCTTGCCCCTCATATATACAAGCGTGTTCGCCGTTCCTAAGTCGATACCGATGTCCTTGGTCATTCCAAACATTGTGCTTCCTCCGTTATATTCTGTGATATTTTACAGTATGCGGTCATTTCCTCGCACATACCTCTTATACATAATTGTACAATTATAATTATAGCATTATTGTGCTCTGTACGCAATGCATTATTAGCATAAAATTTCGGCTTTCTCAGACTTTTTTTTGGCTATTTTTCGGCATTTTTCCCAGGCGCTGAATTTATAGACCCGGCGGGAGATTATTTTTGAAAAAGCACTTGCAATAACTGATATTTTAAGATATAATATTAATATACAGACCATTCCAGACTTTTTCTGACTTTATAGATCACATCAATGAAAGGAAAACCGCCGACATGCTCAACGAAAAAGTGACCGTTACAATATGCGGAAAAGCGTATAATCTCCGCACGGACAATGCTTCCTCCCTGATACGCCAGGGCGAGGAGGCCGACCGCCGCATTACTGAATACTGCCGTGAAATGTCGCTCTCAAAGGACGACGCATGCGTTTTCACCGTGCTGGATCTCCTGGGGGATCTCGACTCCGCAAACGCCCAGCGGGATTCCTACGCGAAGAAGAACGCCGCGCTGGTCAGCACCGCGGAGAAGGGCGCGAAGGCTCTTGAGGAAAACAAGCTGCTCGCCTCCGAAAACGAGCTGCTCGCAAAAGACAGCGCCGCCCTCGCGGAGCTACGCCGGGAACACACCGAGCTTGAAGGCAAAAACGCTCAGCTCACCGAAACGCTCAGCGAAGCCAACGAGCGCGCCGAGCAGAACGCCAGCGCAAAGGCGGAGCTTGAAAAGTCCCAGCAGACCGTGAAGTCCCTTGAGGAGAAAAACGCGCAGCTCACCGGCTCGCTGAAGTCCGCCGAGGAGAAGTCCGAAGCGCAGAAGAAGGACATCGCGGAACTTGAGCGGCAGAACTCCGACCTGAAAAAGCAGGCGGCGAAGCTGGTGACAGTCACCGATGAGAACAAGAAGCTCACCGAAAGGCTGGACAAAGCTGCGAACACCGAGGAAGCGCTCCGCCGCAGCGAAGATCGCGTGTCCTACCTTGAGAAGGAATGCGGAAAACTCGACGCGGCAAACGCGGAGCTTAACACGCTGAAAAAGTCCCTCGCAGACGAGCAGGGCAAGACCTCCGACCTTGAGAAGAAACTTGCCGCCGCCGAAAAGAGCGCCGCGGAGCTTTCCGAAGCGAAGCAGTCCCTCGCCGCTGAAAAGGGCAGGAACTCCGACCTTGAGAAGAAACTCGCCGCCGCCGAAAAGAGCGCCGCGGAACTTTCCGAAGCGAAGCAGTCCCTCGCCGCTGAAAAGGGCAGGAATTCCGACCTGGAGAAGAAACTCGCCGCCGCTGAAAAGGGCTCCGAGGAGCTTTCCGGCGTGAAGAAGGCTCTTGAAGCCGAACAGGGCAAAACCGCCGACCTTGAGCGCCGCCTGGACGTCTCCCGCAGGGCGGCAGACGACGCGCAGAACAGCGTATCCGTGCTTGAAAAGGACATCGCCGCGCTCAAGTCCGAAAACGAGGAGCTTTCCGCGCTGCGCGAGAAGGCGGGAATGTACGAGGAGCTCACCGTGAAATTCTCGCAGATCGAAAACGAGAACGCGGCTCTCAGGGCGGGCGCAGGCTCCGACGCCTCCGAAGGCGCCGCCCCCGCGCAGATGGAGGAGCTGAAGAAACAGCTCTCCGACGCGCTCGCCGAGGTCAAGGAGCTGAGAAAGATAAACGCTTCCCTTAACCGGCAGCTTAACGAAATGCTTGAGGACGGTCAGCTTACATTATGAGTGAAATTCTTGCACCCCTCGGGGGGCTTTCAGATCTGCCAGCGGCGCTGAACACCGGCGCCGACGCGGTATATCTTGGTTTATCGGAATTTTCGGCACGCAAAAATGCCGAAAATTTTTCTGTTGAGGAGCTTAAAACAGCCTGCACCGAATGCCACAAGCGCGGGGTGAAAGTCTACGCCGCGCTGAACACGCTGGTGTACGACAGCGAGGCCGAAAAATTCGCGGAGTGCGTGAAAAGCGCTGCGGAATGCGGCGTAGACGGACTTATAATCCAGGATCTCGGCGCGGCTGAAATAGCGAAGCGGGTCTGCCCGAAGCTTCCGCGCCATGCATCCACGCAGATGACGCTGAACAGCGCCGCCGGAGTCAACGCGGCTCAGCAGCTCGGATTCTGCCGGGCGGTCATCGGGCGGGAGCTGTCCTTCGAACAGATAAAGCGCATCGCCGAAAACACCGGCATTGAACTTGAGGTTTTCGTGCACGGCGCGCTGTGCGTCTGTATCAGCGGACAGTGCTACATGAGCAGCATTTTCGGCGGGAGGAGCGGCAGCAGAGGTCTCTGCGCGCAGCCCTGCCGACTGGATTTCACCTGCGGGGACAGGCACAGCGTGATTTCCCTGAAGGACAGCTCGCTCGTTCCGCACCTGCGGGAGCTTGACGACATCGGTATCGCCTCGCTGAAAATCGAGGGCAGAATGAAGCGCCCGGAGTACATCGCCTGCGCCGCCGACGCCTGCCGGAAGTCCATGGACGGCGGCAAATACGACTTTGAGCGGCTCTCCGGGATATTCTCGAGGGGCGGCCTGACCGACGGATATTTCACCGGCTCCATGCAGGACATGCAGGGTACACGCAGCCGCGAGGACGTCGAGAACTCCGCGAAGGCGCTCAACGGCATAAAGGCGCTCTACAAGGCGGAATTCCCGCGTATACGCGCGGATATCCGCACGATTCTGAAACCCGGAGAGCCTGCGTTCGCGGCCGCTTCCTGCGGGGATATTTCGGCGGCTGTGCAGGGCGAAGTCCCGCAGCCCGCGCTGAATGCTCCGCTGACCTCCGAGGGCGTTTGCAGCCGCATGTCGAAGCTCGGCGGAACGCAGTTCTACGCCGGGGAAGTCACCGCCGAGGTCGGCGAGGGGCTGAACCTCCCGGCGTCCGCGCTGAACTCCCTGCGCAGGGAACTTGTGGAGCAGCTTTCAGCCGCAGTCCTCGCGAAGAACACCCCGGACTACAGCCTGCGGGAACTCACGCCGCCGCTTTTCGGGGAGCACCCGGCGGCTCCGCTGAAATGGCGCTGCGAGGTGTATTCCGCAGAGCAGCTCAGGCAGGCCCTGGAGCTTCCGTTTGAGCTGATATACGCCCCCATGCGGCTTCTTGGTCTCTCCACGCCGGACAAGGACAGGATCGCGGTCATACCGCCGTTCGTGCTTTCCGACTGCGAGGGCGAAGTTCGCGAAAGGCTCAGGGAACTCCGCGCGGCAGGCTTCACAAGGGGCATGGCGCAGACCCTCGGCCACGCGCTGCTCCTCCGTGAGGAAGGGTTCATACTCCACGGCGGACACCGCATGAACATCATCAACAGCTACGCCGCGGGGGTGTGCGGAGACTTCGGCTTCGAGGATATCACGCTCTCGTTCGAGGGCACTGCGGCTCAGCTCGCAGAGATCCGCTCCCCGATACCACGCGGGGTCGTGGCATACGGAAGGCTCCCGCTGATGATAATGCGGCGATGTCCGGTCAGCGGCGGGAAGCCCTGCGGAAGGGTGCGCCTGTTCGACGACGGCGGAACTCCCTGCGGCGAGTGCATAGCCGACCGCCGGGGCAATAAAATGCCGGTGCTCTGCGGCGGGAACAGCGTCGAGATACTAAACCCCGACCTGCTCATAATGAGCGACCGCAGCTCCGCCCTGGAGCCGTTCGATTTCGCGGTGCTGAAATTCACCGACGAAAAGGAGCTGAAGCCCATTCTCGATATGTACCAGAATAACGGGAAGCCCTCCGGGCCGCTTACCCGCGGTCTGTACTTCCGGGGCGCCGAGTAATTCCGCTCCGGCTGAGGGACTTTATCCCAGGCGGGCAGGCGGTTTTGTCTGCCCGCCTGTTTTGCGGGAGCCGCGCTGAATTACACAATGAAGGGAGCCTGAACATGCAGTTCTACAGATTTGACGGCAGCCTGAAAAGCTCCGGTGATACCCCGCCGGAAAAATGGGAAAATGCCCTCGCGGTGCTGACCTCCCGGGAAGCCGAGGAGATACCTCTGCCTCCGGAGCTTGTCCCTCCGGAAATGCCGCCGATGGTGAACCAGACGCAGTTCTGCGTGCTGAAAATGCAGCAGAAGCGTATGACCGGCAGCATACATATCCCCGCGCGGCACCAGCGCAGGGCGATACGTTTCACGTTCGCCTGGTCGGGGGAAAACCTCCTGCTGCTGGACGACGGCGGATTCGTCAGCGGATTCATCGAGCGCATGACTGCGCTGGTTCCGAAATTCGCCGACGGCGCCAACGACTTCCTCGCGGAGCTGCTCATCGACCTTATCCAGGGCGACCCAGGGTATATACAGCACCTGGAATCCCGGCTGGACGAGCTGGAGAAGTCGGTGCTTGACGGCGAGACCTCAAAGTTCATCAGCAGAATGAGCGTAGTAAGAAAGGAACTGAACCGCAACAACCGCATGTACGCCCAGCTCAGCGAGTTCGCGGAATCCCTCCAGGAGGACGCCTCCGAGCTTTTCGACATAAGCAGCAGCAAGCGGCTCAGCTATTTCCTGCGCCGTGCGGAGCACCTCCGCTCCGAGACCCAGATGCTCCGGGAATACGCGACCCAGATATGTAGCGAGTACCAGGCGCAGGTCGACATCGTGCAGAACCGCGTCATGAAGCTGCTGACGATAGTTACCACGATATTCATGCCGCTGTCGCTCATCGCCGGGTGGTACGGCATGAACTTCTCAAACATGCCCGAGCTTCAATGGACCTACGGCTACCCCGCCGTGATAGGAGCCGCAGTGCTCATCGTCGCGGCGCTCATCATATGGTTCAGGCACAGAAAATGGCTGTGACCCGGGCTGTTTTATTTCGTGCCGAAGCACGCGATTTAAATTTTACATGTTCTCCATATGTGAATTATCATAAAAAGGGCATACTATAAAATGCGAAAAGCCCCGTTTTTTCGGCAAGGTGCTGAAATTCCACATTTAGTGAAAAAAACGGCGCAAAAATGTTGACATTGTGTCGAAATTGTGATAAATTAATAACGTATATGGAAAATCAGAATCATGATCTGATGGATTTTCTAATGGGAACATCTAAAAACCGGTTTGAAAAGGGAAAATGGGTAGAGTGCGCCGAATGCGATGAAAGCCGACGAAGTAAGGCTGTATGCCTTACGAGGAGGTTTGAAGAAGCAGTCGGTGTGCTATACACATTTTCACTCAAACAAGGTTTTTAGAGGTGACCTAATGTTGAAAGGTTGTTAAAAATGGCAAATTATGACGTTATAATCGTAGGCGCAGGCCCCGCCGGTATTTTTACCGCACTGGAAATGCTCCGCAAAGGCTCGAAGAAGAAAGTGCTCATCGTGGAGAAGGGCGTTTCCGTTGAGAAAAGAGCCTGTCCGAAGGCTAAGACGAAGGTCTGCATGAACTGCAAGCCCTACTGCCACATCACCACGGGATTCTCCGGCGCGGGCGCGTTCTCGGACGGCAAACTGTCGCTCTCCTGCGAGGTCGGCGGAAACCTCCCGGAGCTCATCGGCGAGGAGCTGGCTCAGGCCACAATCGACTACACCGACAAGATCTACCTTGAATTCGGCGCAGACCCACACGTAGAAGGCGTAAGCGACCCGGACAAGATCCGCGAGATACGCAAGAAGGCGATCAACGCCAATCTCAAGCTGGTTGACTGCCCTATCCGCCACCTCGGCACCGAAATGGCTCATCAGCTCTACCTGAGAATTGAAAAGCACCTGCTTGAGCACGGCGTGGACATCATGTTCGAGACCCGCTGCGAGGACATCATCATTGAGGGCGACGTCTGCACCGGAGTTATCGTCACCGACAACAAGGGCAGCGACCGCCGCGAGCTCAGGGCGGACAACATCGTCATAGCCACCGGCAGAAAGGGCGCGGACTGGCTCGAGCGCACCTGCGAAAGCCACAGCATAGCTCACCAGCCCGGAACCGTTGACATCGGCGTGCGCGTCGAGGTACGCAACGAGGTCATGGAGGAGGTCAACGCCGTTCTCTATGAGTCGAAGCTCATCGGCTACCCGCTGCCGTTCAAGAATAAGGTAAGGACATTCTGCCAGAATCCCGGCGGCTTCGTCAGCCAGGAGAACTACGACAACAATCTCGCGGTAGTTAACGGACACTCCTACAAGGATCTCAAGTCCAACAACACCAACCTCGCGATACTCTGCTCGCACAATTTCAGCGTTCCGTTCAACCAGCCGATCGAGTACGCGCAGAAGGTCGGCGAGCTGACTAACATGCTCGGAAACGGCCACATCATGGTTCAGCGCTACGGCGATATCCTCGACGGAAAGCGCACCTGGCCGAAGGAACTGTCGTTCTCAAACGTAAAGCCCACCCTTCCCGACGCCGTTGCCGGCGACATCACCGCCGCAATGCCCTACCGCACGATGACGAACATCATCAACTTCATCAAGGCGGTGGACTGCGTAGTACCAGGCTTCGCAAGCCGCGAGACCCTTCTGTACTCGCCGGAGCTGAAGTTCTACAGCAACCGCATAAAGATGGACGAGCATTTCAATACTAACATTCACGGACTGCACTGCCTGGGTGACTCCAGCGGCTGGACAAGAGGTCTTATGATGGCGTCCGTGATGGGCGTGCTCATGGGCAGAGAACTTATCTGAGAGGTAAAGAAAAATGCAGCTTCTTAAGGACAGAATCAGAAAAGACGGCGTTATCAAGGATGGAAACGTCCTCAAGGTGGACAGCTTCCTCAACCACCAGATGGACATTGCGCTCATCAACGAGATGGGCAAGGAATTCCGCAGGCGCTTCCCCGATGAGAGCATCAACAAGATACTCACCATCGAGGCCTCCGGCATAGGCATCGCGTGTATCACCGCGCAGTACTTCAACTGCCCAGTGGTTTTCGCCAAAAAAACACAGAGCATAAACATCGACGGCGAGGTGTACTCTACCAAGATAAAGAGCTTCACCCACGGCCGTACATACGACGTTATCGTGAAGAAGGCGTTCCTGTCCCCGGAGGATAATATCCTCATCATCGACGACTTCCTCGCAAACGGCTGCGCGCTGCTCGGGCTTATCGACATCGTAAAGCACGCCGGCGCAAAGATAGCCGGAGCCGGTATCGTCATCGAGAAGGGCTGCCAGAAGGGCGGCGAGCTCGTCCGCAGCCAGGGTATCCGCGTGGAGTCCCTCGCGATAATCGACGAGATGGATCCCGTGAAGGGCTGCAAGTTCCGGGACGACGACTGATTTCAACGGCATTCCGCCGAAGAAATATAAAAAAACGCGGCAAAACCGCAGACACACTAGGGAGGAACCAACCAATGAAGAAAAAGTTACTCGCCGCTTTCATGGCGGCAGCAATGCTGCTCACAGGCTGCTCCGGAAACACATCTTCCGGCAGCTCCGCAGCAAACGACGCTAGCAGCACAGCAGACAACGCAGCAAGCGTCAAGGCAGGCTTCGTCTACATCGGCAAGATCGACGACGGCGGCTACACCCAGGCTCACGACCAGGGCAGACTCGCCATCGAGAAGATGGGCGTTGAGACCGCTTACGTTGAGGACGTAGCAGAGACCGTTTCCGACACCTGCGAAGCTATCCGCACCCTTATCGACGAGGGCTGCAACCTTATTTACACCAACTCCTTCGGCTTCATGGAAGGCACCGTTGAAATGGCTAAGGAGTACCCGAACGTTAAGTTCGCTCACTGCTCCGGCTACCAGAGAAGCGACAACCTTTCCACCTACTTCGGCAAGGTTTACCAGGCTCGTTACCTCGCAGGCATCGTTGCAGGCATGAAGACCGAGAAGAACTACATCGGCTACGTTGCTGCAAAGGGCATTCCTGAGGTTATCCGCGGTATCAACGCGTTCACCCTCGGCGTACAGTCCGTAAACCCCGACGCTAAGGTCGAGGTCGTATTCACCGACACATGGTACGACCCCTCCGTTGAGAAGCAGGCAGCTCTGGAGCTTCTGAACAAGGGCGTTGACGTTATCGCACAGCACCAGGATACCACCGCTCCGCAGGTAGCTGCACAGGAGAAGGGCGCATACTGCATCGGCTACAACTTCCCGACCGCTGACGCCGCTCCCGACGCTTACCTGACCGCAGCTTGCTTCAACTGGTCAACCTTCTACACCGACGACTGCCAGAGAGCGCTCGACGGCACATGGACAAGCCGCGCTTACTGGGAAGGCCTCGCAGCTAACATGACTTACCTCGACGACCTCACCGCGCTCTGCGCAGAGGGAACTCAGGAGAAGGTAGACGCTGCAAGGGATTCCATCATCGACGGTTCCTTCGACCCGTTCACCGGTCCGCTCTACGATCAGAACGGCGAGCTCAAGGTAGAGGAAGGCGTCAAAATGACCGACGACGAGATCTGGAACATGAACTGGTTCGTTCAGGGCGTTGTTGGCTCTATCCCCGCATAATCACAACTGAACATCAGCAGACGCAGGCTGAATAAACTCGTCGGAAAAAGCCGCTGAAGCGGCTTTCCCCGCCGGAAATCCGCACTTGCGCGGATAGAAGTGTTTTTTGCCCCGGAAGAGCCGGGGCAAAAAATGATTTCAAGTACCCGCTGCGCGGGTAAAACAGCCTGCCCTGCTTGTTTTCACGAGCGGTATGCCGCGGCGTACCGTTTGTGAAAGCAGACAGGATCAAAATTATCCGGCGGAGCCGGATACATTAATTCCGAATTAAGAATTCCGAATTTAATTTACGGGAGGTACTAATGTCCGAACCATATATCAGGTTAAAGAACATCTGCAAGAGCTTCGGCACGGTGCAGGCGAACAAGAACGTTTCCATCGACGTCAGCAAGGGCGAGATACTCGCGCTGCTCGGTGAGAACGGCTCCGGTAAGAGCACGCTGGTAAACATGCTCAGCGGTATCTACACCCCTGACAGCGGCGAGATCGAGATAGGCGGGAAAAACGTAGTGTTCCGCTCCCCGAAGGACGCCATCAATGCCGGCATCGGCATGATACACCAGCACTTCAAGCTGATAGACGTGCTGACCGCCGCCGAGAATATAGTCATCGGCCAGGAAAACAGCGTGGTGCTAAGCAAAAAGAAGATGAACGCCCGCATTAACGAGCTAAGCCAGAAGTACGGAATTTCCATCGACCCGGACAAGAAGGTCTACAACATGTCCGTCAGTGAGAAACAGTCGGTGGAGATCATGAAGATACTCTACCGCGGCGCGGACGTTCTTATCCTGGACGAGCCGACCGCAGTGCTCACCCCGCAGGAGATACGCGCGCTGTTCGATATCCTCCGCGGAATGAAGGAGCGCGGCTGCTGCATTATCATCATCACCCACAAGCTCGCGGAGGTAATGGAGATCTCCGACCGCGTGACGGTTCTCCGCAAGGGCGAATCAATCACCACCGCAGTCACGAAGGACTCCACCCCGCAGGAGCTTACCGAAATGATGGTAGGCAGCGCGGTATCCCTTGAGATAGACCGCCCGAAGGAGAAGCTCAGCGAACAGCCCGTGCTGTCCGTCGACCGCCTGTCCAAGAAGTCGTTCGAGGGCGTCGACCTGCTCCGGGATTTGAGCTTCGACCTCTACGGCGGCGAGATACTCGGCGTTGCAGGTATCGCGGGAAGCGGTCAGAAGGAGCTGTGCGAGATAATCGCCGGACTTATGAAGGCGGACAGCGGCTCCGTGAAATTCAGCGGCGAGGAGATACTCGGGCTTTCCCCCCGGGCGATACTCCGGCGCGGGATAAGCATGAGCTTCATTCCGGAGGACAGACTCGGCATGGGTCTTGTGGCGGGAATGAGCGTCATGAACAACGTTATTCTCAAGAGCTACAACCGAAATCCCGGACCGTTCCTCGACAGGAAGTTCGCAAGGACGCTCGCGGAGCAGATAGTGCATGATTTCGACATCTCCACCCCGTCGGTCACACACGAGGTAAAGAAGCTGTCCGGCGGCAACATTCAGAAGGTGCTCCTCGGACGTGAGATATGGCTTGCGCCGAAGGTGCTTATAACCGCGTATCCCGTCCGCGGACTGGATATCGGAGCTTCCTACAACATCTACCGCGTGCTCAACGAGCAGAAGAAAAAGGGCGTAGCCGTGCTGTTCATCGGCGAGGACCTTGACGTGCTCAAGAGCATTTCCGACCGCCTGATGGTGATCCACGGCGGCGAAGTCGTGGATATCGTCGACCCCGAAAAGGTGACGAAAGAGGACATCGGCATGATGATGCTGGGTCACAAGCCCGGCGCAGAGGGAGGCGAAGCGGTATGAGCATTGCAAACAGAGTACACATAACAAAGCGCACCGGAGCTTCAGGGGGCGCGCAGCTCGCTTCCCGGCTGGTTGCCATAGTCGTGGCGCTGGCGGCTTCCGGACTGGTAATGCTGTTCATGGGCTACCACCCGCTGGAGATATTCGGCAAGATAATCACCTCGTCGCTGTCCACCTACAGCAGATTCGGCGAAACGATGAACAAAACTATACTGCTGACCATGCTGTCGCTGGGTATCTCAGTGGCGTTCAGAATGAAGTTCTGGAACATCGGCGCGGAAGGTCAGTTCTACATGGGAGCTTTCGGCGCGGCGCTCATCGCGTTCGGATTCCCCGACCTGCCGGCATGGCTGCTGCTTCCGCTGATGGGGCTTTGCGCCTTCGTTTTCGGCGGCATCTGGGCGCTTATCCCGGCGCTCATCAAGGCGAAGTTCACAACATCTGAGACGCTGGTCACGCTGATGATGAACTACATCGCGATATCGTTCATCTCCTATCTGCAGTACGGTCCCTGGAAGGACCCCGAGTCCCTCGGCGCTGCGAAGATCGCGAGATTCTCCGACAACGCGATACTCCCGAAGGTTTTCGGCATTCATGCAGGCTGGATAATCATGCTGGCGCTCGTGGTCGTTATGACTATCCTGCTGAAATACACGAAGCTCGGCTACCAGATCGACGTACTCGGCGAGAGCGAGACCACCGCGAGGTACGCCGGAATGAACACGCTGAAGATCATGATAATCGCCGTACTGCTCTCCGGCGGTCTGTGCGGAGTCGCCGGATTCATGCAGGCGTCCGCAGTCGAGAAATCCATCACCGACCAGATGTCCGGCGGGCTTGGATTCACGGCGGTAATCACCGCGTGGCTCGCAAAGCTGAAGCCTCCGGTAATCGTCGTAGTTTCCTTCGCGTTCTCAATGCTGCTCCAGAGCGGAAAGGCGCTCCAGGTAATGGGTATCCCCTCCTCGATAACCGAGGTGCTTCAGGGCGTTATAATCTTCTTCGTTCTCGGAAGCGAGTTCTTCATCAACTACAAGATTTCGTTCCGCAAGGCTGATAAGGAGGGCTGATATGGATATTTTAAATGAGATCTCACTGTTCCTCCAGACTTCCGTGCAGATGGGTACGCACATTCTGTTCGCCATCGTCGGCGGCATTATCTGCGAGAAGGTCGGCAACATGAACCTCGGCATCGAAGGCATGATGCTGATGGGAGCCGCCGTGGGATTCCAGGTCGCCTGCGCGACTGCGAACCCGTTCCTGGCGGTGCTTTCCGCCGGACTTGCCGGACTGGTCGGCGCGCTTATCTACGCGTTCATCACGGTCACGCTGCGCGGAAACCAGGTCGTTACCGGACTGGTACTGACTATATTCGGCACCGGCGTTGCAGGATTCATCGGGAAATCCGTTTCGGGAAACACCGTCCCCGCTGAGGTCGTGGACGCGTTCAAGCCGTACGACATTCCCGTGCTGTGCGATATCCCGATAATCGGAAAGGCGCTGTTCTCACAGAGCGGTTACGTCCAGGCGGCGATAGTCGTTGCGATACTGGCGTACCTCTACATCAAGAAAACAAAATTCGGTCTGAACATGCGCGCGGTGGGCGAGAATCCCGCTGCGGCTGACGCCTCCGGAATCAACGTCACGCTCTACAAGTACGTCCACGTGCTGGCAGGCGGCTTCCTGTGCGGAGTCGGCGGCGCGTACCTCTCGACGGTGTTCCTCACAACCTGGCAGGACAACGTTACTGCGGGCGCGGGCTGGATAGCCGTAGCACTGGTAATTTTCAGCACCTGGAACCCGCTCAAGGCGATATTCGCGGCGTATCTGTTCGGCATGCTGAAGGGTCTGAACTTCAAAATGCAGGGCTGGGGATTCTCGGTCCCCTCGCAGATACTGGAGATGCTCCCCTACATCGCGACGATAGTGGTGCTGGTGTTCATCACGCTCAGGAAGAAGCGCGAGAATCAGCCGCCAAAGGCGCTCGGCGACCCCTATTTCAGAGAAGAACGATAACAAAATCGGCAGACGTCCTGGGCGCCTGCCGATTTCATTTTCTCAAGGTCTCCTCAAGCTATTTTCCGTAGTTCCACTTTTTCATGCGGAGCGCCCGGGTCAGCGCGTTCACCTCGTCCTGCGTATTGAACGCCGCCGGAGCAAACCGCACCGTGCCTTCCTCGAGAGTCCCCAGTTTTTTGTGCGCCAGCGGAGCGCAGTGAAGACCGCCGCGCATGCAGAATCCCATGCGGCTCAGCTCCGCGGAGGCCTCCGCGGACGGCACGCCCTCCACAGCGAACGACACCACCGGCGCGTAAAGCTCTGGCTGGTCGTCGATGGTGGAGTACACGATTATCCCGGGTATCCTCCGGAGCTGGGAGCAGAAGCTCCTGCAGAGCGCGGTCTCATGCGAAAGTATCCTCTCCGGAGTTCTCCGGGTCACGAAATCCACACCAGCACCGAGCGCTATTGCCCCCGGCGTGTTTATGGTCCCGCTCTCGAATCTGTCCGGGAGGAAATCCGGCTGCTCGACGCTTTCGCTGGCGCTGCCGGTCCCGCCTTCCATAAAGGTGTTCAGCGGATATTTTCCGTCCGTGAGCATAAGCCCCGTCCCCATCGGTCCGTACAGACCCTTGTGTCCGGCGGTGCAGATGATGTTTATTCCGTCCTTCAGGCTCAGCGGGAGAAGCCCCGCGCCCTGAGCCGCGTCCACTATGAAGCAGACTTTTTTCCGGCGGCAGAGCGCCGCGAGTTCCCACACCGGGAGCCGCTGACCGGTCACGTTACCCGCCGCGGTGCAGATGAGCGCAGCAGTCTCCGGACGTATCGCCTCCGAAGCGCTGCGGAGCGTAGCCGCTGCGTCCTGCGAGGTCTCGAACAGGGTGTAGCTCCCGCCCCGGGCGGTCAGCGCGTGCACCGGTCTTATTACCGCGTTGTGCTCGATGTCGCTCAGGACGTAGTGCGCTCCGGGGCGGAAAAGTCCCTTTATCGCCTGGTTGAGCGCATGTGTGCAGTTCAGGGTGAACACGGTGTTCTCTGGCTCTGCGCCGAAGAACTCCGCGCACTTATTGCGGCTGGTGAAAACCGCCTGCGAGGTCGCGGCGGAAAGCGCGTGCCCCGCCCTGCCGGGATTCGCGCCGTATCTTGTCATCGCATTTCCCCACGCCTGGTATACGCTGCGGGGTTTGGGAAATGTGGTGGCGGCGTTATCGAGGTATACCACAGCTTACGCCGATCTTCAGCAGCAGCGGGCAGACCGTCTCCCGGTCGCCGAAGATCTTCAGCACGAACGTGCAGCCGCCCCGCCCGGTCACCCGCTCAACTGTACTCTTTATTCCGTTTCCCGCCAGGTAGAGCCGTATTTTCTCCGCCTGGGTCATCGAACGTGTATTTATAATGAAATATTTCATCGGAACATCTCCTTGCAGTTTTTGCCGTTTCCGGCCGCAGGAATATTATTCCTGCCATATGGTAACCTCTAAAAACCTCCTTCACGGCAGATTTCTATGACTTATATCATCT
>ENA-OYYH01000328-OYYH01000328.1-human-gut-metagenome-genome-assembly--contig:-NODE-328-length-25206-cov-13.588565_pt1 | contig 25206 bp, 26 predicted proteins | sample MGYA00243245_ERZ653439 | MGnify/ENA primary metagenome ERZ653439 (study PRJEB26926, sample SAMN06165028) | human gut metagenome | biome: ENVO:00009003; feature: ENVO:2100002; material: ENVO:00002003... | reverse complement strand
TCTCGTGGGCTCGGAGATGTGTATAAGAGACAGTCTATACCGTTTAGTTAATATGGAGGTGACACCCGGATTTGAACCGGGGAATGAGGGTTTTGCAGACCCTTGCCTTACCACTTGGCTATGTCACCGAATGACAGAGAGAACCGAAGTCCTCTCTGTATTTGGAGCGGGCGACGAGGCTCGAACTCGCTACCTCGACCTTGGCAAGGTCGCGCTCTACCAGATGAGCTACGCCCGCAAATGGTGCCTCCGGTCGGAGTTGAACCAACGACACGCGGATTTTCAGTCCGCTGCTCTACCAACTGAGCTACAGAGGCATATCAAGCCGCTGTTGCAGCCTGATAATGGCGACCACGAAGGGACTCGAACCCTCGACCTCCGGCGTGACAGGCCGGCGTTCTAACCAACTGAACTACATGGCCGTATACGCACGGTGTCGAGTCATCTCGACTCAACAAATTGATTATAGCACTTACAACGTCTGTTGTAAAGAGTTTTTTCTGGCAGGGGCAGAAAGATTCGAACTCTCGACACGCGGTTTTGGAGACCGCTGCTCTACCAGCTGAGCTATACCCCTAATTCTATGCTGCATTCGCTGAATGCTTGATTATTATATAAGATTCTTGGCGAAATGTCAAGCATGAATTTTAATTTTTTGAATTGCAGCCGCAGCAGCCGTCGTTGGCGGAGGAAAGGCTCTGGGCCAGCTGCTCCAGCGTGACACTGTCGATGTACTGGTTGATGACATCGTCCAGCCCCGACCAGAACGGCAGGGTGAAGCATTGGTCGGACATGGGGCACTCGTTGGTCTCGCTGCCAAGGCAGGGGATGGGAGCCACGCTGCCCTCGATGGCGCGCAGGATCTCGCCGGCGGTATAGTCGGCGGGGGCTTTGGTCAGGCGGTAGCCGCCCTGACTGCCGCGCTCGCTCTTCACGAGGCCGACCCGTGCCAGCGGCGTCACGATCTGCTCCAGATATTTCAAGCTCAGGTTCTGCCGCTCGCTGATCTCCTTCAGCGAGACGGTAGTGCCCGGCGCGTAGCGGGCCAGCTCGGCCATCAGCCGCAGGGCATAGCGGCTTTTTGTCGAAAATTTCATAGCGTTGCACTCCTTGTTCGTTTCTTAGTATAACACGCTCCGGCAGTTTTGAAAAGTGAAAACGCGGCTTTCTCTTGTCGAAACAAAAAAGGTCTGGTATCATATAATAGAGAAAGTATGAGATTCAGGAGAGGATACTATGATGCAAAAGATCGATCCCGCCGCAGCCATCCGGCTGCTGGACGCGGGCAAAGCTGTGGCGGTGGATGTCCGGGAGCCGGACGAATACGCCGTGGGCCACATTCCGGGCGCAAAGCTGCTGCCGCTGGGCGAGGTGTTGAGCCGCGCCGCAGAGGTGCTGCCCGACAAGCGCGCGCCGTGGCTCGTCTACTGCCGCACCGGCCGCCGCAGCGCCGACGCAGTGCAGAAGCTGGCGAGCCTCGGCTACGAAAACCTGTACGACCTCGGCGGCATTCTGAGCTGGCCGTATGAGATCGAGGGAGATTTTGAGGGACACTTTTAAGGAATATGTAGAAGGAGGACGTGAACTTATGCCTTTTTCAGCGAAACAGTTTGCGGGCAGCCATTGCGGCTGCCGGTATCAGCAGGACTACCGCCCGACGCTGGGACGGGACGGCAAAAAGGAATCCGGCACGCTGGAGGTCATCAAGTTCTATTATGATGGTGCCATCCGGTTCGAGCAGCACTGCTACGGCGAGGCGGCGACCTTCGTGTTCGGCGTCTGGGCGTCCGGCATGGACCCCGACGGCACCCTTCACTGGGTCCTGCCTGACCGCCGGAAGAGCTACTACGACGAGGACTATCTGCCCAAAAAGCTGGATCGCGTGGACGAGGCCGGAAACCTCTACTTCGACGGTTCCAACTTCCCGTGGAAGCTGGCCGACGATTTCGAGGAGGACAAACGCTGGGGCTACCCCCGCTGGAAGGTGCTGCTGGGAAAGCTGACCGGGAAAAACAAAGGATGAATTGTAAAAAATCTCGGAATTTGCGCAATCCATATTGACATAGTGGGAATACTAGGGTATAAATAGAAAGTCAAAAGTATTGGTTCGGGTTCGAGAGTGCCCGATTTCATCCGAGGAAAGGACAGGATCCCCATGGAAATTTCTGAAAAGGTTGTCTATCTGGACAACGCTGCCACCACTGCCTGTGCGCCCGAAGTACTGGCCGTGATGACCGAGGCTCTGAGTGGAGCATGCGGCAATCCCAGCAGTCATTACAGCGTCGGCTACGAGGCAAAAGAGTTCGTGGACACCGGCCGCGCACAGGTCGCCAAGGCCGTCAATGCGGCTCCGGCTGAGATCTTCTTCACCGGCTGCGGTTCCGAGGCCGACAACTGGGCCGTCAAGGGTACGGCCTTCACTAAGGCTCGTCAGGGCAAAAAGCACCTGATCACCAGCGCGTTCGAGCACCACGCCATCATGCACAGCATGGCTTCTCTGGAGCGCATGGGCTTTGAAGTCACCTATATCAAGCCGACTTCCGAGGGCTATATCCGCCCGGAGGACGTCGAGGCTGCCATCCGCCCCGACACCGCACTGGTCAGCATCATGATGGCCAACAACGAGATCGGCACCATCCAGCCCATCAAGGAAATCGCCGAGATCGCCCACAAGCACGGCGTCTGGATGCACACCGACGCGGTTCAGGCGGTGGGTGCCATCCCCGTGGACGTCAAGGAGCTGGGCGTGGATATGCTGTCCATGAGCGCCCACAAGTTCAACGGCCCCAAAGGTATGGGCGCCCTCTACTGCAAGAAGGGCGTCTGGCCCCAGAACCTCATCGACGGTGGCAGTCAGGAAGCCCGCCACCGCGCCGGCACCGAGAACGTCGCCGGGATCGCGGGCATGGGCAAGGCTCTGGAGCTGGCTACGGCCGATCTGGAAAAGCGGATGGCCCACGAGCAGGAACTGCGCGATTACGTCATCGGCCGCATCCTGAAGAACATCCCCGAAGCCCGGCTGAACGGCGGCCTGACCCCCCGTCTGCCCGGCAACGTGAACATCAGCTTCCCCGGTCTGGAGGGTGAGACCATCCTGCTGGACCTCGATATGCACAACATCTGCGCCTCCACCGGCTCGGCCTGCAACTCCGACAGCCTTGATCCGAGCCACGTCCTGCTGAGCATCGGTGTGCCGGAAGAGATCGGCCACGGCTCCATGCGGTTCACGTTCGGCCCGCAGAACACGATGGAAGAAGCAAAATACCTGTGCGACGTGCTGGAGGAAGTAATCCCCCGCCGCCGTGCGATGAGTTGTATGTGGCTGCAGGGCCAGAACAAGGCCCGTCAGTACAGCCTGAAGGGAGAGCAGTAAAATGGCAAGTATGTATAGCGCAAAGGTCATGGAGCATTTCGCAAATCCGCACAATGTCGGTGAGATCCCCGACGCCAACGGCGTGGGCGAAGTCGGCAACCCCAAGTGCGGCGATATCATGCGCATGTACCTGAAGATCGAGAACAACGTCATCGTGGACGTCAAGTTCCTCACCTTCGGCTGCGGTGCCGCCATCGCCACCAGCAGCATGGCCACCGACCTGATCAAGGGCAAGACCATTGACGACGCCCTCAAGCTGACCAACAAGGCCGTTGTCGAGGCTCTGGAAGGTCTGCCTCCCATCAAGGTCCACTGCTCCGTTCTGGCAGAACAGGCCGTCAAGGCTGCCCTGTCCGACTACTACCGCCGTCAGGGGATCGATCCGGAACCCATCGTCGGTAAGCTGGAAGAGGACTGCGACCACTGCGAGAGCTGCGGCAATTAATTCCTAAAAATGAGAAAAGCCTGTGCAGGAGCGATCCTGCACAGGCTTTTTTGCTGGGTAAGGGGCATTACACTTCGCCCCGGTAGACTTTCAGCGTGGCCTCCACGACCTTATCCCACTGGAAGCGGTCGCAGATATAGTCGGAGGCGAGGTGGCGGAACATGCGGATGGCGTTGGGGTGGGTGATGGCGTAGTGGAGCTTAGTCTCCAAGTCGTCTACGTCCCCTTTGTGGAAGGTGATGCCGCGGTCGTGGATGACATTGGTGCACTCCTCGATATCGGAAACAAGGACGCAGTTGCCGTAGCTCATGGCTTCCAGCAGACAGAGGGGCATTCCCTCCAAGTCGCTGGGGAGGACGAACAGATAGGCGTTGCTGTAGAGTTCGTCGCGCAGCTGGCCGTCCACGAAACCGGCGAACAGGATGCGGTCGTCGTCTGCGGCCAGCTCCTTCAGGGTGCGCATATATTCGGCGGAGTCGGAGCTGCCGCCCGCAATGACCAGTTTCTTGTCGGTGTCCAGCCGCTTGAAGGCCTCGCAGAGGTAGTGGCAGCCCTTTTCCGGCACGATGCGGCCCAGATAGAGGATGTAGGAGCCATATTCCAGCCCGTACATATCCTTGATGATGTCCGGCGGCGTGTAATCGGCGCGGTTGACGCCGTTGGGGATATACTTGACGGTGCGGCGGTAGGTGTCGCGGAAATAGGCCTGTGTGGTGTGGTTCAGCACGATGATCTCGTGGGCGAAGCGGACGCCAATCTTTTCGCCGAGGTGGATATACCAAGAACCGAAGCTGCCCTTCCACTTGTCCCGCGCCCAGTCCAGCCCGTGCACGGTCAGGACGACCCGCTTGCCCATCAGGCGGGGCAGCCAGCAGAACACCGCCGGGCCCTCGGCGTGGACATGGACCACATCGTAGGGGCCGAAGGCGGCGGCAACGCTGGCAAAAAAACTGGAAGAAACCGCGGCAAGGCCCTTTTTGTCCAGTGTCGGCACATGCCGGATTCGGATGCCGCGATACTCGTCCAGCCGTGCGACCTCGTATTCTTTTCCGCTGACATGGCTTCCGGAGCGGTTGTAGCAGGTGACGTCGTTTCCCTTTTCCGCCATCCGGGCGGCCAGCTCTTCGACCACCACTTCGATGCCGCCTTCGTGGGAGGGCACCCGCTTGTGGCCGAGCATTGCGATCTGCATGTGATTCCATCTCTTTTCTGCGACAAAAACCTCAGGATGCAAAAACCTATAATTTAGGGGAATGCAGGTGGGAGGTTTGAATTCTGCAATTATTCTACATGATTCTTGCGGGGCGGTCAAGATTAAAACAAAAGAGGTGGATTCTTTTCCTCCAGTATGCTATTATATAGGGTGTAGGAAAATCATTGCATTCTTTCCAATTTATATAGAACATCGAAAAAAGGGAGAGCACATTATGGGAAAATACTTTGGGACCGACGGTTTCCGCGGCGAGGCCGGCGTGACGCTGACGGCTGACCACGCATATAAGGTGGGCCGCTTCCTCGGCTGGTATTACAACATGATCCGGGAGCGGAACGGCAACACCGACCCGGCCCGTATCGTCATCGGCAAGGATACCCGCCGCAGCTCTTATATGTTTGAGTATAGCTTGGTGGCGGGCCTGACGGCTTCCGGCGCAGATGCTTATCTGCTCCATGTCACCACCACGCCGTCTGTGGCCTACATCGCCCGCGTGGATGATTTTGACTGCGGCATCATGATCTCCGCCAGCCACAACCCCTACTACGACAATGGCATCAAGCTCATCGACTGCTACGGCGAGAAGATGCCCGAAGAGACCCTGCTGCTGGTGGAGGATTACCTCGACGGCAAGCTCCACGTCTTTGACAAGGACTGGCCGGAGCTGCCCTTCGCTCACCGGGAGCGCATCGGCTGCACCGTGGACTACGTGTCCGGCCGCAACCGCTACATGGGCTACCTCATCAGTCTGGGCATCTACTCCTTCAAGGGCATCAAGGTGGGTCTGGACTGCGCCAACGGTTCCAGTTGGACCATCGCTAAGTCTGTGTTCGATGCACTGGGCGCTGATACCTACGTCATCAATGCACAGCCCAACGGCACGAATATCAACAACAATGCAGGTTCCACCCACATCGAGGGTTTGCAGAAGTTCGTGGTAGAGAAGGGGCTGGACATTGGTTTTGCCTACGACGGCGATGCTGACCGTTGCCTGTGTGTGGATGAAAAGGGTAATGTCATCACCGGCGACCACATCCTGTACATCTACGGCTGCTACATGAAGGAGCGTGGCAAGCTGCTGACCAATACCGTCGTTACCACGGTCATGTCCAACTTTGGTCTGTACAAGGCCTTCGACGAGCTGGGCATTGGTTACGCAAAGACCGCTGTGGGCGACAAATACGTGTACGAGTACATGGCCAAAAACGGCTGCCGCATCGGCGGTGAGCAGAGCGGCCACATCATCTTCTCCAAGTACGCCAGCACCGGCGACGGCATCCTGACCAGCCTGAAGATGATGGAAGTGATGCTGGCCAAGAAGATGCCCATGAGCAAGCTGGCCGAGCCGCTGACCATCTATCCGCAGGTGCTGGAGAACGTCCGCGTCACCGACAAGAAGGCTGCACAGAACGACCCGGCGGTACAGGAGGCAGTCAAGGCCGTGGCCGAGGCGCTGGGCGACACCGGCCGCATCCTTGTCCGTGAGTCCGGCACCGAGCCGGTGGTCCGCGTGATGGTGGAGGCCCCCGACCACGACACCTGCCAGAAGTACGTCTCGCAGGTCGTGGAAGCCATCAAGGCACAGGGTTACGGCGTCTGAGAACGCCCCGAAATGAGGAAGTGCAATGAAACGATTCAAACAGATGCTCGCGGTCCTGCTCTGCGCTGTGGCGCTGTGCGGGCTGGCCCCGGCGGCGCTGGCCGCACAGCCGCTGGACGAAAGTGAGAACGGCGGAAAGGTCATCATCTACTTCGAGACCTGCGGCGGCACCGGCATCCCGGTGGTGGAACGCACCAGCGGCGACGGCAAGCTGTACAGTCTGCCCACCCCCACCATGGAGGGCTACACCTTCAAGGGCTGGTACACCGACATCGTGGGCGGTGATGCGATCGTAGCGGGCGAAACGGAATTTTCCGGCGAGGATGCCACCATCTACGCCCAGTGGGACCCCATCGACCAGCCCGTGACCGAGGAGCCGACGGCCCCGGCGGACAGCGCCGAGGGCATCTGGGAGCGCCATAAGGCGACCATCCTCATCGTGGGCGGCGTGCTTCTTCTGGCCGCTGCCGGGCTTGTGATGTGAAAGGGAACGGTATGGAACAAAAACTGAAACTCCCCGCACAGTGTGCGCTCATCCCACCCGAAGAGCAGCAGCTCGTCAGCGGCGGCGCGCCCGCATGGATGACCGACTTCGTCACCGATGTCAAGGACACCCTGCGTCCCTATAAACCCTACTTCCAGTTCGCGTGGCAGCTGCTGAAGGCCGGCATCACCTGCGCGAAGGAAGCCCTCCTCATCTACGGCTATACCAAGATCATGATCCACTCCCTGAAAGGGATCAAGAACTGCATCAAAGCGTTGCCGTGGTAAAATAGAACGAATCATAAATAAGATTTCCTCGTTTTCTGGACAATGTTCCGGAGAACGAGGTTTTTTATTTGCAATCTTCGGGCGGCGAGGGATTTTCTGTTCGGCCGAGGAGATAGTCGGTTGAGGTGTGATATAAGTCGGCCAGTTGAATGAGCGTAATGGTGGGAATGTCCCGAAGGCCCTGCTCATAGCGGTTATATTGTGGCTGTGGCATCTTTAGAATAGCGGCAAGTTGACGCTGTGTTAAATCGTGATCTTCGCGCATGTCGCGGATTCGACGGTAATAGGCCATGAAAATCCTCCTGATATCTAAATGGATATCTTGACAGTACCGCAAAGAGATGTTATGCTGAATGTATGATATCCGAATGGATATCAAAAATGCTGATGGTTGGTACTCTGAGGAGGATTTAGAATGGAAAAAATGAAACGGCGGGATTTTTTACGGCTTACTGCAACGATGACGGCAATGGTTATGATGGGCGGACTGACAGGTTGCGGAAAGAGTACGGAAGAATTGATGGTCGGTGATTGGTACCTTGAAGGGGACGATAGACTACAATTCACGATTTATGATGATGGGACTTGCCAGATTCGGGAAGATTATGGGCAAGGTAAATGGAGTGTTGTAAATAAGGACACTCTAAAACTAGTGGATTTCTATGGACAGGTAACGACCTACCCGATTTCTTCGATTGATAAAGACTCACTGACGATTGAACTGCCCAGCAAAGAAAAAATCACTTATTATCATACGGCAGAGGAAGCATTGGAACATTAAAAGGTGGGGATGATAATATGAGAAAATCAAAACAGATAATTGCTACAGCAGTGATGGCGGCACTTCTGCTTAGTGGATGTGCGCAGGAAAATAAAGGCGCTTCGGAAGCGGGAAACAATACTCAGCAGACGCCGTCCGTGAGTTCGACCACACAAATTGCGGATTCAAGTGCAGAGATGATAGAAGATGGAAACTCTGGGTTGACGACATTAGCAGAGACGGCAGCAGACTATAATGGATGCAGCTTACTATATCCTAATTTTGAAGAACTTTCGGTGGGGGTACTTTATAAAGATGACGACAATAAGTACTGTTTGTTTGATGCGAATGGAAATGTTCGATATGTTTCGGATGGCGGGGTCTCTATTGCGTCAGGCTTTTATGATGGAATGTGCCTCACGGACCTTGGGATGATGATGGGAGCAGATGGAACACTTTTTTGGCCCCATGGGCTGTCGGATGATGATGTTATTATTCGATACGCAAAAGATGATGGTCAAGCTATTCTCTGGACGGTAAGGAGAGAGGATTCACTTGATGGAACGAAGGCGGTATTTACCGCTTGGGTAAAGGATGCAACGACTGATACGGAAAAAGTATACGCTCAGTTTGACACATCACAGAAAGAGTTTGAAGGGATGAATGCGAACGATATATATGAAAATATGACATCCGGATATGACAAAATCTGGAATTTGGGAAGTGGGATTTATAGCGTGAAGCCGTTGTCCTACTCAGATAAAATTGTGTATGAAAGCGTCAGCAAAGGAACAAGCGGGGCGGGAGATAAGCTTGCTCTTAAAACGTCGGGTGGAAACGGAACGATTTTGTATCTTGCTGTGATAAATGGAAATCTGGAAACTTTGCCGGGGTGGGATAATATCATGTCACGGCGCAGTTGGACCCCTGCAATGAGCGAAGGTCTGATTTTTATGGACGCACATACAAATGAGGCAAATGCTATATATTATCCGGCTGGTTTTTATGATATAAATTTGAATTGTGTTATTGATTTAAGCCAGTATAATATTCAACCCGTTACACAAGATGAGCCACGCTTTATTAACGGATATGCGGCGTTGCAGATGCTGAACCCGGATGGAGTCGCTTTTTGGGGAGTGATAAGGAAAGACGGGACTTGGAGTGTGGAACCGCAGACCGGAACAATAAAAAGCGTGTACCCAACAGAGGGAGGACTGCTGGTAACAGTAAGTCAGGATGACGAAAGCTATGAAACTATTGACCAAGATGGTTGGACATTTACAGACTTGGAAAATCTCACGCTTAGCGGGTATAATGGATATTCGCGGGGGGCATATGAAGTGTATAATGGGAAATTATACACTACAGTAAACGGAAAAATTGTGGGAATTTCGAGCGATGGTAATGTGGAATTTCTATCTTAGTCCTGAAGGAAACGAATGGAGGTCGGACACAGATGTGCAGAGCGTTTGAAGAAGTGGCTTTTGAGGCAAAACACGAACAAGCAGTGGATACTGCACGGAATCTTCTGGCACTGGGACAATTGAGCATCGAGGATATTGCGAGCGCAGTAAAGCTCCCGGTCGAAGAGGTTCGGGCTCTTGAGCAAAAGCAATCTGCCTGAAGAAAAGCTGTAAAATGAACGCCCCGTCTTTCGGAAAGGATTCCGAGAGGCGGGGCGTTCTGCTTGATAAAAATCGTGTTAATCGTCGCTGCTGTCCAGTTTGAGCACGGCGGTGAAGGCTTCGCTGGGGAGGGAGACGGTGCCGAGCTGGCGCATCTTCTTTTTGCCTTCCTTCTGCTTTTCGAGCAGCTTCTTCTTACGGGAGATATCGCCGCCGTAGCACTTGGCGAGGACGTCCTTGCGCATGGCCTTGACGGTCTCGCGGGCGATGATCTTGCCGCCGATGGCGGCCTGCACCGGGATCTCGAACAGGTTGCGGGGGATGTTGTCCCGCAGCTTTTCGCAGATGCGGCGGCCCTTGGCGTAGGCGTTGTCGCGGAAGACGATCATGGACAAAGCGTCCACGGGGTCGCCGTTGAGCAGGAAGTCCAGCTTGACGAGGTCGCTCTCGCGGTACTCCTTGAACTCGTAATCGTAGCTGGCGTAACCGCGGCTGCGGCTCTTGATGGCGTCGAAGAAATCGTAGACGATCTCACCCAGCGGCAGCGCATAGTGCAGATCTACGCGGACGTCGTCCAGATACTTCATGTCGATGAGGACGCCGCGCTTGTTCTGGCACAGATCCATCAGGCTGCCGACGTATTCGTTGGGGGTGTAGAGGTGGACGTCCACGAAGGGTTCCTCCTGCTTGACGATGTTGGAGGGGTCCGGGTAGTTGGAGGGGTTGTCGATCATCTCCACGGTGCCGTCGGTCAGGGTCAGGCGGTAGCGGACGCTGGGGGTGGTGGTGATGAGGTCGAGGTCGAACTCCCGCTCCAGCCGCTCGGTGATGATCTCCATGTGGAGCAGACCGAGGAAGCCGCAGCGGAAGCCGAAGCCCAGCGCAGCACTGGTCTCCAGCTCAAAGGTCAGGGAGGCGTCATTGAGCTGTAATTTTTCCAGTGCGTCCTTCAGGTCGGGGTACTTGGCACCATCGGCAGGGTAGATGCCGCAGAAGACCATGGGCTTGACCTGACGGTAGCCGGGCAGCGCCTCGGCGGTGGGCCGGTCGGCGAGGGTGACGGTGTCGCCCACGCGGGTGTCCTGCACGGTCTTGATGCTGGCGGTCAGATAACCGACTTCACCGGCTTGGAGCTGGCCGCAGGGGGTCAGGCTGGTGGCACCCATGTGGCCGACTTCCACCAGCGTGAACTGGGCGCCGGTGGCCATCAGGCGGATGGTGTCGCCGGGCTTGACGGTACCTTCGAAGACGCGGATGTAGACGATGACGCCCTTGTAGCTGTCGTAGATGCTGTCAAAGATCAGGGCCTTGAGGGGGGCGTCCGGGTCGCCGGTGGGGGCAGGGATGTCGCTGACCACCCGTTCCAGCACCTGATCGATGTTCAGGCCGGTCTTGGCGGAGACGCGGGGCGCGTCCATGCAGGGCAGACCGATGACGTCTTCCACTTCCTGCGCCACCTCGTCCGGGTGGGCGGAGGGCAGGTCGATCTTGTTCAGGATGGGCACCAGCTCCAAGTCGTGCTCCAAGGCCATATAGGTGTTGGCGAGGGTCTGGGCCTCAACGCCCTGCGTGGCGTCCACGACGAGGATCGCGCCCTCACAGGCGGCCAGACTGCGGCTGACCTCGTAGGCGAAGTCCACATGGCCCGGCGTGTCGATGAGGTTGAACTCGTAGGTCTTGCCGTCCTTGGCGGTGTAGTTCATGGTAACGGCGCGAGCCTTGATGGTGATGCCGCGTTCCCGCTCGATGTCCATGTTGTCGAGGATCTGATCCTCCATAGTGCGCTCGTCCACGCTCTTGGTCAGTTCCAGAATGCGGTCCGACAGGGTGGACTTGCCGTGGTCGATGTGTGCGATGATGCAAAAATTGCGGATGTTGTCTCTTGCCATCTGTTCCTCCAACGGAAAATAGTGGGTGGGTTATTGTAAGATCCAGTCCTCGACGGCCGTGATCCGGCCCTGTTCAAGGTAAACGCGGGGCACCCGGCGGGAAACACCGCAGAGCACCTCGTAGGAAATGGTATCGGTCTTGCGGGCGATGTCCTCGGCGCTGTCGCTGACTTCGCCGCCCCAGAGGATCGCCTCGTCTCCCTCCTGCACATCCGGCAGGGCGGTGACGTCCACCATGAGCTGATCCATGCAGACCCGGCCCAGCACGGGGCAGGGGGTGCCGTGGATCTCCACGATGCCCTTGCCGCAGCTCAGCTGGCGCGGGTAGCCGTCGGCGTAGCCGGTGCAGAGGGTGGCTACCTTGGTGGGCTTTTTGGCGGTGAAGCGGCGGCCATAGCTGGTGGACTGGCCCGGCTGCAGCTCCTTGACCATGCTCACCACGGTCTTGAGCTTCATCACGGGGCGGAACTTGCCGAAGCGTACTTCGTCGCTGGGGTCGAAGCCGTACAGGATGATGCCGGGGCGGGCCATGCAGGAAGCTGTGATCTCGCCCTTGGGCCACTCCGGGTGGAGCATGACCCCGGCGGAGTTGTCGCAGTGGACCAGCGGCGGCTCCTGCCCGGCGGCCTTCAGAGCCTTGTAAGCGTGGACAAAGAGTTGATACTGCTCATTTGTATACGCAATGTTGTCGGCACTGTTGTCATCCGCCACGGCGAAGTGCTGGAACAGGCCGGTCATATGGAGGCCGGGCAGGGCACAGGCTTCCAGCATTTCCGCAATGGCTTTGTCGAAGTCGGTGCGGAGCGCAAAGCCGATGCGGCCCATACCGGTGTCGGCTTTGAGGTGGATGTCCACCTGCCCGCCCGCGGCCACGGCGGCGGCGCTCAGCGCCTTGGCCTGCGGCAGGGAGTAACAGGCGGCGGTGATGTGGTGCTCGATGAGGGCAGCGGCGAACTCCGGCTCCACATGGCCCAAGATGAGGATGGGCAGGGTCTGGCCCGCCCGCCGCAGCTGCATGGCCTCGGCAAGGCAGCTGACGGCCAGCCACGCGGCCCCCTCCTCGGCGAAGACGCGGGAGCACTGGACCGCGCCGTGGCCGTAGCTGTCGGCCTTGACGACGGCGCAGAGGGGCAGACTGCCCGCCCGCTCCTTCACGGCACGGAAGTTGGCGCGCAAAGCGTCGAGGTCGATCTCGGCCCAGACGTGTTTTTCAAAATTCGTTGTCTGCATGAAACATTCCTCCAAACGCGCATCCGGCCTCAGGACAGGGAAACGCTCTCGACGAGATTCACGATATCGCTGATGGAGGCCAGCTTGGTCAGGCCGGAGACGTAGATGACGTCGCCGCTGTCGTACTCCACGGTGGCAAGGACGGCATAGTAAGCCTGAATGTCGCACCGCACAGCGGTAACGGTGGCTCCGTCTACCGTGATCTTGACCTTGCGCGGGCTGATGACGCCGTAAGCGCTTTTCAGGTCGGACTCCGACTGGCCAATGTAATCCTCATAGGTGGAGGCATCGCCCCGCTGGAACAGCACCACCTGATAGTTGGCGTTGTCGCTGTCGGTGCCGGAGGCCAGCCTGAGCGCATGGCCGAGGGTGTCGTCTTCGGCCATCTCGCAGACGGGCCAGACGGCGCTTTCGTAGTTCAGTACGATGCCGTTGTCGGCGGTGTAGTGGGTATCGGGGTTTGCGGGGGTGCGGCGGTTGACCACCAGCGTCAGCACAAAATAGGCCAGCGCACCCAGCAGGACGATCACGCCCATCGCCAGCAGCAGTTTGGAAGCCCGCTGCTGGGAGGAGTCCTGCGATGGAAGGTTCTTCGGCATGGAACGATCTCCTTTTTACAATATCTTATATAGTATAACACAACTTCTGCCAAAATTGTAGCGCCGCGGCGCAGAAATCTGCCCCCAGACGCAAAAATCGTGCTGGAAAATGCAATTTTCAAAATCAAGAGATTTCAAGAGAAAACAAGAGATTTTGAGAGAACTGAAAATCTGCACTGAAAAAATCGAAAAATTCTGTTGACAGGCGCGTTTTTGTGATGTATACTGACACTCGCGCTCCCAAAGGGCGCCTGAACCGTTAAAACACTTATCAGGAGGAAATAGATATGAGCACTACTCTCGTCAAGCCCGCTGAAGTCGAGCGCAAGTGGTATCTGCTCGACGCATCCGGCAAGAGTCTGGGTCACGTCGCTGCTGAGGCCGCTGTTCTGCTGCGTGGCAAGCAGAAGGTCAACTACACCCCCAACGTCGATTGCGGCGATTACGTTGTCGTCATCAACTGCGACAAGGCTGTTCTGACCGGCAAGAAGGCCGAGCAGAAGTTCCACATCACCCACAGCAAGTTCATCGGCGGCCTGAAGAAGATCCAGTACAGCAAGCTGATGGCTGAGAACAGCGATCTGGCGATGACCTACGCGGTCAAGGGCATGATCCCTTCCAACACCATCGGTGCTAAGGCTCTGACCCGTCTGCACTGCTATCAGGGTGCTGAGCACGCTCACGCCGCTCAGAAGCCCGAAACCGTCGAGTTCTAAGAAGGAGGCAATCGAATATGTACGAAACCAAACCTTATTTCTACGGCACTGGTCGTCGTAAGAATTCCGTTGCCCGCGTTCGCGTTTACACCGGCACCGGCAAGATCACCGTCAACGACCGTGATATCGACAGCTACTTCGGTCTGGAGACCCTGAAGCTGATCGTCCGCTCTCCGCTGGTCCTGCTGGGCCTTGAGGGCAAGTATGACGTCGTCGTCCGCGTTTCCGGCGGCGGTGTTTCCGGTCAGGCTGGCGCAATCCGCCACGGCCTGAGCCGCGCCCTGCTGCAGCAGAGCGATGAGAACCGTGCAGTCCTGAAGAAGGCTGGCTTCCTGACCCGCGATCCTCGTATGAAGGAACGTAAGAAGTACGGTCTGAAGGCTGCTCGTCGTGCACCTCAGTTCAGCAAGCGCTAATCTACAACTTAAAAATGCTAAAAGCTCGGAAATACGCTATTTTCCGAGCTTTTTCTATACCCAAAATTCTGCATGGACTGTTCGGCTTTGATGGAATTTGAACGGAAATTTATGGGTTTATAGTGGTCAAATTACTGGTGGACAAGCCCATTTTGACCACTTATGGGTTAAATTACTGTGGGTAAAGTTCTTAGATATATTGCTGGTTAAATATAGCAAGGGATAATGACAAAAATTAGTAGGAGGAATATATGATGTTTGATTGTGGTTTACAGAATATTTTCCGGCTGAAAAACGGACAGTCCCGTTCCATCAACTGGGAAAACCGGAACGGAGAAAAAGGAAAAGGCGGCATGGCATCCAGCGATCTTGGTCCGTCCAGAAAAGGTTCCCCGTGTATCCCGAAAATAGAAGCAGGAGAGACCGTAACACTTGGTGAGATCCGGGGAGAAGGCATGATTCAGCACATCTGGATCACCGTTACAGACCGTACCAGTGAACGGAACCGTTATGTTCTGCGGGATCTTGTTCTGCGCATGTACTGGGACGATGAAGAATTCCCATCCGTTGAATGCCCGCTTGGCGATTTCTTCTGCTGCGGCTTCGGTGTTTCCTATCAGGTAAACTCAGTCCCGATTGCTGTCAATCCGACCCGTGGTTTCAACAGCTATTTCCCGATGCCATTCCGTAAAAACGCCCGTATTACCATTGAAAATCAGTGTGATGAGCCGATTCCGGCCTTCTTTTATCAGATCGACTATTGCCTGACAACGGTTCCGGAGGATGCTGCCTATTTCCATGCCCAGTGGCGTCGTCAGCGCATAACGGAAAAGGCAAAAGACTACGTTGTCCTCGACAACATCAAAGGGAAAGGCCAGTACGTTGGAACTTATCTTGCGCTTACCAGCCTCGAACGCTACTGGTACGGAGAAGGTGAGATGAAATTCTACATCGATGGAGACAAGGATTATCCAACCATTTGCGGAACCGGAACAGAAGATTACTTCGGCGGTGCATGGAGCTTTGCAACACAGCAAAATGGCCAAACCGTTGAAAATCAGTACTGTACTCCGTATCTTGGCTATCCTTACTACTCTAGCCACGATACCTTCCTTCATAATGATTACCACAATGATGATCAGATGCCACAACGCAGCTTCTACCGCTGGCACCTTCTTGATCCTATCCTTTTTGAGAAGGACCTTAAGGTAACTCTGCAGCAGATTGGTGCCGGTCACGGAGGTCTTTTTGAACGTCAGGATGATGTCGCTACCACAGCTTACTGGTACCAGACGCATCCTCATGTACCATTCGCGCCACTCATGTCCAGAAAAGAGCGCTGGCCAAGATGATTTTTGACTATCATTCTTCGCCATCTGCCCATACGCTTTTTTCCACAAGACGGAAGCGATCAGCAAAGCCCCCGGAACCGCGCGGTTCCGGGGGCTTTGCGTTACTTGTGCTCCTTCAGCTTGCAGAAGTAGTCATCGGCTTCGATGGCTTCCGGGGTGAAGGAATTGTTCTTCCACCAGCTGATAAGGGCGGCTGCCACGGTCAGGCCGGTGGAGATCAGCTGCTCCAGCTGGGCCGACTCGATGGGCAGCATCGCGTGGCCGGTGGCGCTGAGGACCTGATTGGTCAGCGCCAGCGCCAGCGCGGCGGTGCGGGCGATGGTGGCGGGTGCGATCTTGTGGTTCATAAAATCTCCTTTCGTTTGTGTTGGGCTCAGCCCGCTTGGAAGGTGCCGAGGCCGGTGCGTTTGCAGATCGCGGGGTAGTCCTTGGCGGCGTCGCTCAGATCCACGGGGCCGTCGATACCCGCCACCCGGCCTTTGCTGGTGTACTGCCACATCCCGTGGGGGCGGGTGGGGCATTTGCCGCGGTAATCGGCGAGCCAGAGGTCGTAGGCGGTGAGGGCGTCCATCGCAAGGGCAGTGTCCGCGAAATTCGTGTAGGTGTAGACCATGGCGTAGAGGTTCCACGCTTCGAGCTGGGCGGCGGCTTCGGCCACGCGGGCGGCGAGGGCTTCGGGAGCCAGCACCCGCAGCCCGGCGCTTTCCACGTCGATGGCGAGGGGGTACTGGAACGTTTTGCCCTCCAGCGCAGCGCGCAGGGCGGCCAGCTCTTCGGCCGTCTGCTGGGGCGTGACGGCACAGGTGTAGTAGTAGCCGCCCACCGGGATGCCCCGGCTGGTGCACGCTGCATAGTGTTCTTCGAACATGGGGTCGAGGTAGGGCTTGCCGTTCTTGCTGCCCAGCACCCGGAGCATCACGCCGTCGATTTTGCCGCTGCGCTGCACCGCGTCCCAGTCTATGCGGCCCTGCCAGCGGGAGACATCCAGCACCGTCAGCGGGGGAGTTTTGTGGTCCTTTTGGGTCATGGATCGGACCTCCTTTCTGCGTCTGGATCGATTGTACAGCGGGGCGGCGGAATGCGGAAGTGTGGTCTTTTTTATTGCGGTTTTTTGCGTTTCGGCATTTTGCCAAGGTGACATTTTCGGGCCGGAAAACGGGACGGAAACAGCACCTTTTTGGAAGTAATTCAGGCCGTTTTTTAGGGTGGAAAATGGCGTCTGTGAATGGTTTGTTTCGCCTAAAACAGAGGGAAATTCGCTCGAAAAATGCCGGTAAGATCCAATTGAAATGTTAAAAAATCGTGAACAAACAAAGCCCGATTTTTGTAAAAAAATCGGAAAGAAACGCTCGAAATTCCTCTTTCTGAGTGAAAACTATGTACAAAATTCACAAAAAACTATGTTAAGAATATAGCAAACTCGAAATGACCGATTTGACAAATCGGTTTCGGTCTGTTAAAATAGCTCCCGCTCAACAGACGTTGCAGCGTATAAAATTTATCACGTTGAAGTGAAATGCCGTCTTACGGCTCCCGGACACGGAGGGGAAAAACTCTGTGCAACGGCGGGTGATGGAAGGCCCGCATCGTATTCCAAACTGTAAAAAGAGAGGAGTTGTTCCGTATCGCTTCCGTCAAATTTAAGAAAGCATTGAGCAGCGGCACCCGTGCCGCCGCTCCCCGTGTGCTGGCGTTCTGCGTCATGGCTGTGAGCCTCGTGTTCACGCTGGCTGTGACCGCCGCGAATCTGCGGCTGACCTGCGTCACTGACTCCTATGGTGCGCGGCAGCTGGTGGTCAGCGCTGACAGCGACCCCGCCCGCGTGATGAGCCTTTCCGGCATTGAGGCCGAAGAGGGCGACCATGTATATTACACCGCGTTCAGCGGCAGCCTCGCTTCCCTGAACATCGAGCGCGCATTCACCGTGACCATTCAGGCCGATGGTCAGGAATACCCGGTCAAGCTTGCCTTTGGCACTGTGGCCGATGCGCTGGAGCGTGCCGGCATCACGCTGGACGCCGACGACTACACCGAACCGGCCCTTGATCAACTGGTGACGGCGGGCAGTAACATCGTTGTCCACCGGGTCGATTATCAGGACAAGGTCGAGACACAGGCCATCCCCTACGACACCCAGTATGTTTATACCAGCCTGTACTTCCGCAACACCGGCCGCGCAACGACCTTGCAGCACGGTGCAGAGGGCCAGCAGGCAGTTACCACCCGCGAGCGCTGGGTGGACGGTGAGCTGGAGAACAGCACGGTGGTTGACGTGACCACCACCGTCGAGCCCACCGATCATGTCGTCAAGACCTACGGCGTGGGCGCGCCCGTTTCGCCCCTGACCGGCGCGGACGGCACAACCAACGCCCCCGCTTCCTACAGCAAAGTCCTGACGGGCAAGGCCACCGGTTATTATTCCAAGACCGGCAAGGGCTCGTCGGGTCTGGGTCTGGGCTACGGCACCGTTGCCGTGGACCCCGATGTCATCCCCTATGGCACCCTGTTGTATATCACTTCCACCGATGGCCGTTTCGTTTACGGTTACGCCATCGCCACCGACACCGGCATCGCCGTCCAGAAGGGCGAGATCCTCGTGGATCTGTTCTACGAGACCTATGCCGAGTCGGTCATCAACGGGGCCATTCAGGTCAATGTCTACGTTGTAAGCTGAAAATCGAACATCCTACGCACACGGAATGAAAAACACATCCGGTTCGTTCTCTTTTTGCATTTTGCGCAGAGAATGAGCCGGATGTGTTCTTTTTATTCTATATTCTGTCAGGTTTGCCTATAAAATTTGCGTAAAATTGGATATGTTGTATATATCGAAAAAATATCAACGAAAAGATTATGGTACATTTTCTGGAAAAAGCCTTGAAAATTGCGCGAAAATTCTTTAATATAAGAGAGTAAAAAGGTATGGGCCCCTCTGCGGCCTGTACGGGGAGGAGCTGTTTATGAAACCGACGGAAGAAAAAATCCACGCGGACCCTTCGGATCTGCCGATTTATCTGTTCAAGCAGGGAAATAACTGCGAAGCATACCGTTACTTCGGTGCGCATATCGAGACTCGCGCCGGAGAGTCCGGCGTGGTGTTCCGCGTCTGGGCACCTCATGCCACCGCCATCAGCGTGGTGGGAGATTTCAACAGCTGGAAACCGGGCAGCCACCCGATGCGCAAGGTGGACAACGACTCGGTGTGGGAGCTGTTCATCCCCGGCATGAAAGAATATGACGTTTACAAATACTGCGTGACGACCCGTGCGGGCGACCTTGTCTACAAGGCCGACCCCTATGCGTTCCACGCTGAGACCCGCCCGTCCAACGGCAGCAAAGTCTACGACCTGAGCGGCTTTGCGTGGCACGACGAAGCATGGCAGGAGGCCCAGAAGAAGACCGATGTCATCAACGGGCCGATGAATATCTACGAGATGCACGCGGGCAGCTGGAAGACCAAGGGCGAGAGGGTTCCCTACAACTATTCCGAGCTGGCCGACCAGCTCATCCCGTACATCAAGGAGATGGGCTACACCCATGTGGAGCTGCTGCCCGTCATGGAGTATCCCTTCGATGGAAGCTGGGGCTATCAGGTCACGGGCTATTTCGCCCCCACCAGCCGCTACGGCACCCCCAAGGACTTCATGGCCTTTGTGGATAAGCTCCATGAAGCCGGCATCGGCGTCATCATGGACTGGGTGCCCGCCCACTTCCCCAAGGATCAGTTCGGCCTGTACAACTTTGACGGGGAGCCCTGCTATGAGGACCCGAACCCCAAGCGCGGCGAGCACAAGGAGTGGGGCACCATGGTGTTCGACTTCGGCCGCAGCGAGGTGCAGAGCTTCCTGATCTCCAGCGCCCTGTACTGGCTGGAGCAGTATCACATCGACGGTCTGCGCGTGGATGCCGTGGCCTCCATGCTGTATCTGGACTACAACCGCAAGCAGGGCGAGTGGGAGCCCAACAAGGACGGCGGCAAGGAAAATCTGGAAGCCGTGGCCTTCCTGCGCAAGCTGAACAACACGATTCTGGGCCGCCACCCCCATAAGTACATGATCGCGGAAGAATCGACCGCGTGGCCCATGGTCACCAAGCCCGCTTCGGACGGCGGCCTCGGCTTCAACTTCAAGTGGAACATGGGCTGGATGAACGACATGCTCAGCTACATGAAGACCGACCCGCTCTTCCGCGCAGGCAACCACAACAAGGTCACCTTCAGTTTCTTCTACGCCTTCAGCGAGAACTTCGTGCTGCCCATCAGCCACGACGAAGTCGTGCACGGCAAGGGCAGCCTCATCAACAAGATGCCCGGTGACTACGATGCCAAGTTCGCAAACCTGCGCACCTTCTTCGGTTACATGATGGCCCACCCCGGCAAGAAGCTGCTCTTCATGGGGCAGGAGTTCGGCCAGTTCACCGAGTGGAGCGAGGAAAAGCAGCTGGATTGGATGCTGCTGGGCTACGACAAGCACACCGAGCTGCAGACCTACGTGAAGACGCTGAACGCCTTCTACAAAGAGCACCCTGCCTTCTGGCAGATCGATTACAGTTGGGAGGGCTTCCAGTGGATCGTCCCGGACGACTTCCAGCAGAGCGTCGTCGCCTTCCTGCGCAAGGACGCGGCGGGTAAGCAGATCCTCGTGGTCTGCAACTTCAACCCCGTCCTGCGGGAGGGCTACACCCTCGGCGCACCGGTGTCCGGCACCTACAAGGAAGTGCTGAACAGCGACGACGAGGCCTTCGGCGGTTCGGGCACGGTCCACAACAAGTCCGTCCGCACCCACAAGAAGCCGCTGCACGGCTTTGAACAGAGCATCACCATCACCCTGCCGCCCATGAGCACCCTGTACTTCGAGGTGCCCACCAAGCGCACCCGCAAGGCGGCAGATAAGGCGGAGACGGCGGGAAAGACGACGGCCAAGAAGACCGCAGCCAAGGCCGAGAAGCCCGCAAAGGCGGAAAAGGCCCCCAAGAAGACCACCCGCACCACCAAGGCAAAGGCAGCTGCCGCAGCCGAGAAAGCCGAAAAGGCTGCAAAACCCAAGAAAGCCCCCGCAAAGGCCAAGGCGGAAGCGGAAGCTCCTGCGGAGAAGCCCAAGCGCACCCGCAAACCCAAAGCAGAGGCGGCTCCGGCGGCGGAAGCTGCACCGGAAAAGCCTGCACGCAAGCCCCGCGCCAAGAAGGCTGCGGAGCCCAAGGCGTCCGAAAAATAAGCCGGACGCACCACGCACATCGTTAGACCATTTCCAATTTCAAACCAATCCGGAAATGTGTAAAAGGGGAGAATAAAGCTATGGCAAAAGAAATTGTGGCAATGATCCTTGCCGGCGGACGTGGCTCGCGCTTGTATGCGCTGACACAGAAAACGGCAAAACCGGCGGTCGGCTTCGGCGGCAAGTACCGCATCGTGGACTTCCCGCTGTCCAACTGCGTGAACTCCAACATCGATACCGTTGGCATCGCGACCCAGTATCAGCCCCAGAAGCTGAACGAGTACATCGGCAACGGCCAGCCTTGGGACCTCGACCGTCTGCACGGCGGCGTCCACACCCTGCCGCCCTATGAACAGGCCAAGGGCACCGACTGGTACAAGGGAACCGCAAACGCCATCTACCAGAACATCAGCTTCATCGATAACTATGACCCGGAATACGTCATCATCCTGTCCGGTGACCAGATCTGCAAGCAGGACTACGCCGACTTCCTCCGCTTCCACAAGGAAAAGGGTGCGGAGTTCTCCGTCGCCGTCATGGAAGTCGATTGGAAGGAAGCTTCCCGCTTCGGCCTGATGGTCGCTGACGAGAACGACAAGATCACCGAATTTCAGGAGAAGCCCCCGGTGCCGAAGTCCAATTTGGCATCCATGGGCATCTACATCTTCAACTGGGATGTGTTGAAGAAGTATCTGGAAGAGGACGAGGCAGACCCCAACTCCAAGAACGACTTCGGCATGAACATCATCCCCGCCCTGCTGCGTGACGGCCGCAAGATGTACGCTTACCGCTTCAACGGTTACTGGCGCGACGTCGGCACCATCGACAGCCTGTGGGAAGCCAATATGGAGGTCCTCGACCCGGAGAACTCCGGCATCGATATCTTCGATAAGGCTTGGAAGATCTACAGCCGCAACCCCGTTCTGCCCGCACAGAAGATCGGCCCCCGTGCCGTCGTGCAGGATTCCCTCATCACCGAGGGCTGCCAGATCTACGGCCGCGTCAAGCACTCCGTCCTGAGCGCCGGCGTTGTCGTGGAAGAGGGCGCGACCGTTGAGGATGCCGTCTTGATGGATGGCGTCGTGGTCAAGGCGGGTGCTGTGGTCAAGCGCTGCATCCTCGCTGAAGATGTGGTCGTGGGCGCCGGTGCAAAGATCGGCGGCGACGGTGCCATTGCACACGTTGGCACCGGCCTGACCGTCGGCGCAGGCGCAACCATCAAAGAGGGCGCCAAAGTATTTGATTCCGTCAAGGAGGGCGAGGAAGTATGCTGAGCCAGAACAACAATGCGTTGGGCATCATTTTCCCCAACAGCTATGATACCACCGTGCCGGAGCTCGTCACCGAGCGAGCCATGGCATCCATCCCGTTTGCCGGCCGTTACCGCATGGTGGACTTCGTGCTTTCCAGCATGGCCAACTGCGGCATCTCCAACGTGTCCATCGTGGTGCGGAAGAACTACCACTCCCTGATGGATCATCTGGGCACCGGCCGTGAGTGGGATATGGCCCGCCGCCACGGCGGCCTGAACATCGTGCCCCCCTTCGCTGAGAAGGGCGTGCGCATCTATTCCGGCCGTGTCGAGGCTCTGGGCTCCATCCTGAACTTCTTGGAGAACCAGAAGGAGAAGTACGTCGTCATGAGCGATGCCAACATCGCCATCAACTACGACTTCAACGCCCTGCTGGCCGCCCATCAGGCAAGCGGTGCCGATGTGACCATCGCTTACCAGAAGACGGAGATCCCCGAAGGCCGTAAGAACGACAACTACACCCTGACCGTCGATGCCGATGGCCGCGTGACCGAGCTGCTGTTCAACGATTACCGCCCCGGCGTCCAGAACCTCGACCTGAACATCTACGTTCTGGAGCGCGAGACCCTGATCAAGCTGGTCAAGGACGCCACTGCCCGCGGCCTGATCTACTTTGAGCGTGACATCCTCGCCCACAATGTCAACATCCTGAACATCCGTGGGGTGGAGTACACCGGCTATGTGGCTCACATCTGCGATATGAAGAGCTACTTCGACGAGAACCTGAAGCTCATCGACGAGAAGAACCTGAACGCACTGTTCCCCAAGAGCAGCCCGGTCTACACCAAGATCCGCGATGACAACCCGGTCCGCTACGTCACCGGTTCCGCCGTCACCAACTCTCTGCTGGCCGATGGCTGCGTCATCGAGGGCACCGTCGAGAACTGCGTGCTCTTCCGCGGCGTCCGCATCAAGAAGGGTGCCGTCGTCAAGAACTGCGTCCTGATGCAGGACACCATCGTGGAGATCGGCGCACAGCTGGACTGCGTTGTGACCGATAAGAACGTCCGCATCACTGCGGGCAAGAAGCTGTCCGGCACCGAGAGCTTCCCGGTCTACGTGCAGAAGAACCACATGGTCTGATGACCTTCCTTTGATTTTTTCACAGGGGCGGCTCCCTCCCCGGTAGCCCCTCTCGAAAAGAGGGGCGGGGGCATTTTGTGCCCCCGCCCGCTCTTTTTTAACCGCTTTTCTGGAAAGGAGCGATCTTATGAAAATCCTGTATGCTGCTTCGGAAGCGACTCCCTTTGCGAAATCCGGCGGTCTGGCCGACGTTGCAGGTTCCCTGCCGAAGGCACTGGTCAAGGACGGCGTGGATGCCCGCGTTATCATGCCGCTGTACGGCGACCTGAAAATGCGCGATAAGCTGGAGTATGTCACCAACTATTCCGTGCCCGTGGGCTGGCGCAGCCAGTACTGCGGCCTGTTCAAGGCCGAGGTCAACGGCGTGACCTACTACTTCCTCGACAACGAGTATTACTTCAAGCGCCGCGGCCTGTACGGCTTCTACGATGACGGCGAGCGCTTCGCCTTCTTCTCCCGCGCTGTGCTGGAGACGCTGTTCTACATCGACTTCACCCCGGACATCATCAACTGCAACGACTGGCAGACCGCGCTGGTGCCCGTTTACCTGAACCTGTACTACCGCCATCTGGATAAGTTCAGCCGCATCAAGACGGTGTTCACGATCCACAACATTGCCTACCAGGGCAAGTATGGTCTGGATATTCTCGAGGATACCTGCGGCATCGGCGCACGTGACGCCCATGTTGTGGAGTATGACGGCTGTGCCAACTTCATGAAGGGCGCCATCGAGTGTGCAGACAAGGTCACCACCGTCAGCCCGACCTACGCGCAGGAGATCCTCGACCCGTGGTTCAGCCACGGTCTGGACGGCTTGCTGCGCCAGAAGCAGTATAAGCTGTGCGGCATTCTGAACGGTATTGACGTCGATGTCTTTAACCCTGCCACCGACCCTGACATTGCCAAAAACTACGACGCCGAGACCTTCCAGGAGGGCAAGGCTGTCTGCAAAGAGGCCCTGCAGGACGAGTTCGGCCTGCATAAGGACGGCAGTCCGGTCATGGCCATGGTCACCCGGTTGGTTGGCCACAAGGGCGTTGACCTGGTTCAGGCCATCGCCGAGGGTCTGCTGCAGCAGGGCATCGAGCTGGTCATCCTCGGCTCCGGCGAGGCCCAGTATGAGAACTTCTTCAACGAGCTGTGCGCACGCAACCCGGGCCGCGTCGGTGTCTACATCGGCTTCAACGCCAAGCTGGCACAGCAGATCTACGCCGGTGCCGACATCTTCCTGATGCCGTCCCGCTCTGAACCCTGCGGCCTGGCACAGATGGTCTCCTGCCGTTACGGCACCATTCCTGTCATCCGCGAGACCGGCGGCCTGAAGGACTCTATCCGCGATTCCGGCGACGGCTACGGCAACGGCTTCACCTTTGCCAACTACAACGCACACGAGCTGTACGAAGCCTGCTGGCGTGCCAAGGAGGGCTACTGGCAGAAGGATGGCTGGCCTGTGCTGGTCAAGCGCGCCATGGAGTGTGATTTCAGCTGGTCCAACTCCGCCAAGAGCTACGAGGGCCTGTACAACGAGGTCGTCAACCTCTGGTAATCTTTTCATAAAATGCGGTCTTTCGTCGAAAAGCGGGGGACCGCATTTTTCGTTGAAAAA
>ENA-OYYH01000192-OYYH01000192.1-human-gut-metagenome-genome-assembly--contig:-NODE-192-length-32643-cov-10.637382_pt1 | contig 32643 bp, 25 predicted proteins | sample MGYA00243245_ERZ653439 | MGnify/ENA primary metagenome ERZ653439 (study PRJEB26926, sample SAMN06165028) | human gut metagenome | biome: ENVO:00009003; feature: ENVO:2100002; material: ENVO:00002003... | reverse complement strand
GGTCGGTTGGCGGATTTTTTCATTTTGGGGCTTGACTTTTAATAGTTAGTCTCCCCCTCGCAGGTCATGACGCTGGCCCACGAGCTCGACCGGCTGTACGACATCGAGCGGATCACCCTGTTCAAATCCGGCGAGACCTACGAGCAATTGCAGCAGAAGGGTCTGCTCCAGAATGGGGCCTTCCTCTTCGTCAACTCCATCGCCAATGTCAGCCTGACCCCCGCAGATGTGGCCAAGTATCAGCGTCGTTTCCCCGAACTGCTCAAGTATCTGGTGGTGGAGATCACCGAACAAGAGGATCTGGACCGCGATTCTCTGGAACGGAAGCGGAACGTACCGGGCTTCTCCGGCTCCTTCGCGCTGGATGATTACGGCAGCGGCTACAGCAACGAGCTGAACCTTCTGGCGCTGGCTCCCCGGTACATCAAGATCGACATTTCCATCGTCCGCGGTATCGACACCGACCGCGATAAACAGCAGATCGTTTCCAATATCGTAGACTATGCCCACGCCCGCAGTATGCAGCTGATTGCGGAGGGCATTGAGAACGACGCTGAACTGCGCAAGGTCATCGACCTCGGCGTGGACCTGCTGCAGGGCTTCTACCTCAGCCGCCCCGCTGCAGTGCCTGCCCCCCTTGCGCAGCCCGCACTGGATACCATCCGCAGGATCCACACCCGGAATTCCAGTGCCGGGTGATCGGCAGCAGCTTCCTCAGTGCTTCCCCAGCTGCCAGAACGCAACGGCGCTGGCGGCGGCAACATTCAGCGAATCGACGCCGTGGGACATGGGGATCTTGACCGTGTAATCACAGGCGGCAATGGTGGAGTGGGCCAGCCCGTCGCCCTCGGTGCCCAGCACGATGGCAAGCTTCGGCTCGGCGGCAAGAGCCTCGTCGTCGATGCTCACCGAGCGGTCGCTCAGGGCCATGGCCGCGGTCTTAAAGCCGAGGGCATGGAGCTGCGCCAGCCCCTTTTCGGGCCAGTCGACGGGCGTTTCGCCAAGCTGTGCCCACGGCACCTGAAACACCGTGCCCATGCTCACCCGCACCGCGCGACGGCAGAGCGGGTCGCAGCAGGAGGGGTTGATGAGGACGGCGTCCATGTTCAGCGCCGCCGCACTACGGAAGATCGCCCCCACGTTGGTGGAATCCACAATGCCTTCCAGCACCGCCACCCGCTTAGCGTCCCGGCAAAGCTCCTCCACGCTGCGGGGAGCCGGGCGGCGGAAGGCGCAGAGCACGCCCCGCGTCAGCTCAAAGCCGGTCAGCGCGGCCAGCAGCTCCCGGTCTGCGGTGTAGACCGGCGCATCCCCGCAGCGGGTCAGGATCTCCGCCGCCGGGCCGGTGATCTGTTTGCGCTCCATGAGCAGCGAAACGGGCCGGTATCCGGCATCCAGCGCACGGGAGATCACCTTGGGGCTCTCGGCGATGAAGATGCCTTTTTCCGGTTCCAGCCGGTTCCGGAGCTGGTTCTGCGTCAGGCGGGCGTAGGGGTCCAGCTCCGGCGCGTGAAAATCGGTGATCTCGACGATGTTCGGCATAAAAATTTCTCCTTCGATTCCTTGATGGCTCTATTGTAGCACAACCGGCGCTCCATTGCAAAAGCATGGCCGCCATGTGGGATTTACATGGTCGTTCTTGCTAAAAATCGCGCTCAGATTTTGACAAATCCGACAAATTGCGTTATCATAGACTGGAACTTGTGAAGAGGGGGAAATTTTCGTGTCCATCAGCAAAAAACTGTCCCACAACGGGCAGATGTCCGAAGCGTTCTGCACCGCGATCTTCCTGTCGCTTTCCGGCGGATTGCAGGATGTTTACACCTATTTGTATCGCGGCAAAGTTTTCGCCAACGCTCAGACCGGCAACATCGTGCTGTGCGGCGTGAAGCTGGTCGAAGGCGACTGGGGGGCCGTGTTGCACTATCTGGTGCCGCTCTGCTTCTTCGCGCTGGGCGTTTTTGCGGCAGAACTGCTGCGCCAGAAATTCCGGCAGATGCAGCGGCTCCACTGGCGGCAGTTGGTGGTGCTGTGCGAAATTTTGATGCTCTTCGTGGTGGGCTTCTTCCCGCAGGAATGGAATCTGGTGGCCAACGCCCTCGTCTCCTTCGCCTGTGCGATGCAGGTACAGGCCTTCCGCAAGGTGAACGGCTACGCCTTTGCCAGCACCATGTGCATCGGCAACCTGCGCAGCGGCATGGACTCTCTGTGCAGTTGGCTCGTGGCGGGCAACCGCACCGCCAAGGACAAGGCGCTCCACTACTTCGCCATCATCTTCCTGTTCGCGCTGGGCGCAGCCCTCGGCAGCGTGGCGCTGAATTTCTGCGGGGCCAAGGCCATCTGGTTCTCCTGCCTTCTGCTGACCGTCAGCTTCTGCCTGATGTTCCTGAAAGAAGATGTGGAAGAGCTCAAAGAGGATCTTGAAAAGCTGGAAGCAAAGCATTGACCGCTCCATCTCCCCACCGGGCTGCATCTAGCCTTATACTGCCTATTCCGCACGGTGCGGGCTGATTTTCCGTTTTTGGTACTGATTTTTCATTGCGCTGCTCGACTTGGTATGGTATACTAATTTTATGTGTTGAAACTTCCGGCGGCAGCCCACGGTGTAACAGCCGCCGCCGGGTTTGTTACAAAGAATAGGAGCAACGAATGAAAAAAGGATTTGACAACGACAAATACCTTCAGATGCAGTCGGAGCACATCCGGGAGCGGATCGCGCAGTTCGACAACAAGCTGTATCTGGAATTCGGCGGCAAGCTGTTCGATGACTACCACGCCTCCCGCGTGCTGCCCGGCTTCCAGCCGGACTCCAAGCTGCAGATGCTGCTGCAGCTCAAGGATCAGGCTGAGATCGTCATCGTCATCAGCGCCGAGGACATCGTCAGCAACAAGGTGCGCGGCGATTACGGCATCACCTACGACCTCGACGTGCTGCGCCTCATCGACGCGTTTCAGGAGCGGGGCCTGTTCGTGGGCAGCGTGTGCGTGACCATGTACACCGCCGCCCCCGAAGTGGAGGCTTTTGAAAAGCGGCTGAACGGCCTTGGCATCCGCACCTTCCGCCACTACAAGATCCCCGGCTACCCCAACGACGTGGCCCGCATCGTCAGCGACGAGGGCTACGGCCGGAACGACTACATCGAGACCCAGCGCCCGCTGGTGGTCATCACGGCCCCCGGCCCCGGCAGCGGCAAGATGGCCACCTGCCTGTCCCAGCTGTACCACGAGTACAAGCGGGGCGTCAAGGCCGGTTACGCCAAGTTCGAGACCTTCCCCATCTGGAACATTCCCCTCAAGCACCCGGTCAACCTCGCGTATGAGGCCGCTACCGCCGACCTGAACGACGTGAACATGATCGACCCGTTCCATCTGGAAGCCTACGGCAAGACCGCCGTTAACTACAACCGCGACATCGAGATCTTCCCGGTGGTCAACGCGATGTTTGAGCTGATCGCGGGCAAGAGCCCCTACCACTCCCCCACCGACATGGGCGTGAACATGGCGGGCAACTGCATCATGGACGATGCCGTCTGCTGCGAGGCCTCCTGCAACGAGATCATCCGCCGTTACTTCAAGTCCCTGTGCGAGCTGAAGAACGGCGCACAGGTCCAGAGCGAGGTCTACAAGCTGGAGCTGCTGATGAATCAGGCCGGGCTTGTGCTGGGCAGCCGCCCGGTGGAACAGGCCGCCCACGCCGTCTCCGAGAAGACCGGCGGAGCCCCCGCTGCCGCCATCGAGCTGCCGGACGGCACCGTGATCACCGGCAAGACCGGCCCCCTGCTGGGTGCGGCGTCCTCGGCCCTGCTCAACGCCCTGAAGAAGCTGGCCGGCATCGATCAGGAAGTCGATCTGGTCTCCGCCGCCGCCATCGAGCCCATCCAGACCCTGAAAACCAACTATCTGGGCAGCAAGAACCCCCGGCTGCACACCGATGAGATCCTCATTGCGCTGTCCAGCTCTGCTGCGGCCAACCCCACCGCCGCCCTTGCGCTGCGCCAGCTCTCCGCCCTGAAGGGCTGTGACATGCACTCCACGGTCATCCTGTCCAGCGTGGACACCGACACCGTGAAGAAGCTCGGCATGTACCTGACTTGTGAGCCCGCCTACGAGGAAGAGGACCGCAAGTACCACAAAAAGTAAGCTTTCCGTATATAAAAAAGCGCCCTCCGCATCGTTTGGTGCGGAGGGCGCTTTGTTGTTAATCTGGGTTATCAGACGTGCATCATGCTGCGCTGCTGGACGGTGCGGAACTTGAGGGCCGCAGCGATGAAGCCCTTGAACAGCGGGTGGGCGCGGTTGGGCCGGCTCTTGAACTCCGGGTGGAACTGGGCACCCAGATGGAAGTCGCGGCCGGGCAGCTCCACGGTCTCCACCAAGCGGCCGTCGGGGCTGGTGCCGGAAATGACAAGGCCCTTCTCCTCCATCTCGGTGCGGAAGTCATTGTTGAACTCGTAGCGGTGGCGGTGGCGCTCCCAGATCTCGGATTCGCCGTAGCACTCGGCCATCTTGGTGCCGGGCTTGACGGTGCAGGGATACTTGCCCAGACGCATGGTGCCGCCCTTGGGGATGTTGCCCTGCTGGTCGGCCATCAGCGCGATGACGTTGTGCTTGCCGTCCGGGGTGAACTCGCTGGAGTTGGCATCGGCGTAGCCCAGCACGTTGCGGGCAAACTCCATGACCATGATCTGCATACCGAGGCAGATGCCGAAGTAGGGCACATGGTTCTCGCGGGCATACTGGGCCGCTTGGATCATGCCCTCAATGCCGCGGTCACCGAAGCCGCCCGGCACGATGATGCCGTCCACGTCGGTGAAGGCTTCCTTGCAGGCAGCCTGATCGGTCAGGTCCTCACTCTCGACCCAGCGGATCTCCACCTGACTGTCGTTCTCGAAGCCGGCATGGTACAGGCTCTCCATGACGGAGAGGTAGGCGTCGTGCAGCTTGACGTACTTGCCCACCAGCGCGATGGTGCAGGTCTTGCTGCGGGTGGCGATGCGGGAGACGACGTTCTTCCACTCGGTCAGGTCGGCGGGGGGAACGTCCAGCTTGAGCTTGTTCACCACCACGTCGTCCAGACCGTTGGTGTGGAGCATCAGCGGGCACTGGTAGAGGCTGGGCATGGTCAGGTTCTCGATGACGCATTCGGGCTTGACGTTGCAGAAGGTGCTGATCTTGCGGCGGATGTCGCCGCCCACGCTGCCGTCGGCACGGAGGATGATGATATCCGGATTGACGCCCATGCCCTGCAGCTCCTTGACGGAATGCTGCGCGGGCTTCGATTTATACTCGTCCGAGCCGGAGATGTAGGGTACCAGAACCACGTGGATGTAGCAGCAGTTGTCGCGGCCCTGCTCCAGACCCACCTGACGGATGGCCTCAAGGAAGGGCTGGCTCTCGATGTCGCCGGTGGTGCCGCCGATCTCGGTGATGACCACATCGGCTTCGGTGGAGGAAGCCAGATTGTAGATATAGCTCTTGATCTCGTTGGTGATGTGGGGGATGATCTGGACGGTCTGGCCGAGGTAAGCGCCCTGACGCTCCTTGTTCAGCACGTTCCAGTAGACCTTGCCGGTGGTCAGGTTCGAATACTTGTTCAGGTTCTCGTCGATGAAGCGCTCGTAGTGGCCGAGATCGAGGTCGGTCTCGGTGCCGTCGTCGGTGACGAAGACCTCACCATGCTGCAACGGGCTCATGGTGCCGGGGTCTACGTTCACGTACGGGTCGAGCTTCTGGCTGGCGACCTTCAGGCCACGGCACTTGAGCAGACGGCCCAGCGAAGCCGCCGTGATGCCCTTGCCCAGACCGGAGACGACGCCGCCGGTGACGAAGATGAATTTTGCCATAAAGTTTTATCCTCCTCTATTGTTTCTTTTCCCAAGAAAACTCCCCCAGTCTGCTTCGCAGCCAGCCCCCTCTGAGAGGGGGCCTCACCGTACTGTAACGTCTCCCTCGCTGAGGGAGACGGCATCGCGCCAGCGATGACGGAAGGAGTACGTTTCCAAACCAGTATTATACACCTTAATCCTCGTAAGAATCAAGGATTTCCTGTGCAATTTCTGCGCGGTCGCGGCGGGTGTCCATGGCCCGCTTTTCGATCAGGCGGTGGGCGTCGGTTTCCGTCATCCCCTCCCGCTCGATCAGGCAACACTTGGCGCGGCTGACCAGACGCACCTGCGCGATCTTTTCCTGCATTTTGGCGTTTTCCTGCCGCAGACGCAGCAGCCGGTGGTTGCTGGCGGCGGCGATGTGGATGGCCTGTAAAAACAGGGTGTTGGAAAACGGTTTGCTCAGCAGCAGCACGCCCGCGTCACTCATGGTTCCCAACAGCTGCTCGGCGGCAGCGGCCTTTGCCAAGAGCAGCACGCCCGCGTCCGTTTTCTCCACGGCGTCCGCGCACAGCTCGTGGCCGAACTCGTCCGGCAGCGGCGCGTTGACCACGATGAGCTCAAAATCGGATTCCAGTATCCTTCGCCGGGCCTCGGCCCCGCTCGGCACGATCAGAGGCCGGGGATACCCCAGCTCTGCCAGCCGCGCGGAGATGTACTCGTTCGAGCTTGCACCGGCGCTGACGATCAGAGCACGTCCCATACGGATCGCTCCTTTCTTATTCCCCTCTCTTTTTCCGGTACGGCTCAGATGGCGTTGAAGTAATGGATGCGCTCATACTCCGCCGGGTCGGCGGCGTTCTTCAGCGCGGCACAGCGCTTGAGTTCCTCCTCATAGTAGCGGTGGGACAGTTCCTCCGGCAGGACGGAGCGCAGAAATTCGCTCTCCTGCGCAGCCTGAACGGCCTCCTCCAGCGAGGCGGGCAGCATTTCCAGCCCAAGGCCCTCGGCCTCGTCAGGGCGGAACAGGTTCTTGTTCACCGGCTCCTGTAAGATCATCCGGTGCTCGATGCCGTCCAGACCGGCGGCAAGGATCAGCCCGATGGCCAGATAGGGATTGCAGGCGGGGTCCGGGCTGCGCAGCTCCATGCGGCAGTTGTCTCCCTTCACCTGCGGGATGCGGACGAGCTGGCTGCGGTTCTGGCGGCTCCAGCTCACATATTTGGGAGCCTCGTCGCTGCCGAAGCGGAGGTAGCTGTTGGGCAGCGGGTTCGTAAAGACGGTCAGCTCCCGGCTGTGGGCCAAAACGCCCGCCATGAAGCTGCCCGCGATGCTGTCGGGGGCGATGTCGCCCTCAAACAGGTTGCGGCCGTCCATATAAAGGGACAGGTTGATGTGGAGCCCGCTGCCCGCCTGATCGGCCAAGGGCTTGGGCAGGAAGCTGGCATGGATGCCGCTGCGCATGGCCACAGCCCGGACGATCTGCTTGAACATCATCACATTGTCGGCAGTCTTGAGCGGGCCGGCGTGGTGACAGTCGATCTCGTTCTGGCCGTTGCCGCTCTCGTGGTGGCTGTGCTGGGGGCTCATGCCCATCTGCTCCATGGTCAGGCAGATGTCCCGGCGCAGATTCTCGCCCGCGTCCAGCGGGGCTACGTCGAAGTAGCCGCCAAAGTCGATGGGCACACGGGTCGGGCGGCCGTGGTCATCGTTTTCGAACAGGTAAAACTCGCACTCGGCTCCCACGTTGCAGGTAAGGCCCAGCTTGCGGAACTTGCGGCTCATCTGGCGCAAAAAGCCCCGGCAGTTGCCGCCAAAGGGGGCGCCGTCCGGCTTCTCCACGTCGCAGAAGAACTGCATCACCCGGCCCTCGGTGGGCCGCCACGGCAGGATGGTCACGGTGGACAGGTCGGGCCGGAGGACAAGGTCGCTCTCCTCCACCTTCATGAACCCGGCAATGGAGCTGCCGTCGAAGCAGACGCCGTCCTCCAGTGCCTTGGGCAGGTCGCTGGCCAATACGGCGATGTTTTTCTGGGTGCCGAAGATATCGCAGAACGCAAAGCGGACGAATTTAACGTTGTTGTCCTCCACAAAATCGAGGATGTCCTGTTGGGTCGTATAGCTCATAAAGATCCCCTCTCAAGAAAAACGCCTAAAGGCCTGCCCTCGGAAAAGAGCAGGTCTTTAGGCTGGTGTAAGAAATAGGAAAAGGAGAATGGCTAATAAATTCTACAGCCTAACGATGCGTTATGGAATGCGCCGGAAATCAGACGTAGTAGAGCATCTTGCTGTAGCTGGGCAGAGGCCAGTAATCCTCGCCGCAGATGGTCTCGGCTGCGTCGGCGGCAGCGCGCAGGGCATCCATGGCCGGGATGACGGTATCATGGAAGGCCACGGCCTTTTCGCTCTCGCTGGTCAATGCCTCAGCGGCATCCACGACCTGCTGCAGCGTATCGATGGCGTCGCTCATGGCGTCGGCATCGTCCGAAAGCTTGGTCAGGGTCTTGGTCTCGCTGCGGACGCTGATGGACTCGCTGACAGCCAGCTTGGAAGCGGCGGTGTTGGCGACTTCGCTCATGTACGCATTGACGGCTGGCAGCAGCTGCTTGCGGGCCATTTCGAGCATGGTCAGCGCCTCGATGTTGATGATCTTGGCGTAGTGCTCCATCTCGACCTCGTAACGGCTCTCCATCTCCACCTTGGTCAGGACGCCGAAGTCCTCCATCAGCTTGATGTTCTTCTCGGCGATGAGGGCAGGCAGAGCAGCCGGGGTGTTCTTCTTGTTGGGCAGACCACGCTTTGCGGCTTCGGCCTCCCACTCGGCGGAGTAGCCGTTGCCGTTGAAGATGACGCGGCGATGGTCGCGGATGGTGCGCTTGATCAGAGCGATGGCGGCGCTGGTGAAGTCCTCTGCGCCCTCCAGCTCGTCGGCATAGCCCTTCAGCTCCTTGGCGACGGCGGTGTTCAGGATGGTGTTGCAGTCGCTCAGGTTCTCAGCGGAGCCGGGCATACGGAACTCGAACTTGTTGCCGGTAAAGGCAAAGGGAGAAGTACGGTTGCGGTCAGTGGTGTCCTTGCTGAACTTGGGCAGGACGTCCACGCCGAGGTCCATCTTCATCTTGACGGGACCGGCATAAGGAGAATCGGACGCGATGGCGTCGATGACGGCTTCCAGCTCCTCGCCCACGAAGATGGAGATGATGGCCGGAGGTGCCTCGTTGGCGCCCAGACGGTGATCGTTGCCGGGGGTCGCGACGGAGGTACGGAGCAGGTCGGCGTACTCATCCACAGCCTTGATGACGGCGGCGAGGAAGACGAGGAACTGCAGGTTCTCCATCGGGGTGTCACCGGGGTCCAGCAGGTTCTCGTGAGAGGTGCTCATGGACCAGTTGTTGTGCTTGCCGCTGCCGTTGACGCCTTCGAAGGGCTTCTCATGCTGCAGACAGACCAGACCGTACTTCGGAGCGATCTTCTTCATCAGCTCCATGGTCAGCAGGTTGTGGTCGATGGCGACATTGGTGGTGTCGAAGATGGGGGCCAGCTCATGCTGGCAGGGAGCGACCTCGTTGTGCTTGGTCTTGGCCGGAACACCCAGCTTCCACAGCTCTTCGTCCAGTTCCTTCATGAACGCGGAAACTTCGGGGCGGATGACGCCGAAGTAGTGCTCTTCCAGCTCCTGACCCTTGGCAGAGGGAGCGCCGAACAGAGTGCGGCCGGTCAGGATCAGGTCCTGACGTGCCTCGTAGTCTTCCTTCTTGATGAGGAAGTACTCCTGCTCCGGGCCGACGGTGGTGGAAACGTAGTCCACATCCTTGCCGAACAGCTTCAGGATACGGACGGCCTGACCGGACAGTGCATTCATGGAACGCAGCAGGGGGGTCTTCTTATCCAGCGCCTCGCCGGTGTAGCTGACGAAGGCGGTGGGGATGCACAGCACATCATCCTTGACGAAGGCGTAGCTGGTGGGGTCCCATGCGGTGTAGCCGCGGGCCTCGCAGGTAGCACGCAGACCACCGGAGGGGAAGGAAGAAGCGTCGGGCTCGCCGCGCACCAGCTCCTTGCCGGAGAACTCCATGATCGCGGTGCCGTCGCCCACCGGGGAGACGAAGCCGTCGTGCTTCTCACTGGTGATGCCGGTCAGCGGCTGGAACCAGTGGGTGTAATGGGTAGCGCCCAGCTCCATGGCCCAGCGCTTCATCACGCTGGCCACGACGTTTGCCACTTCGATGTCCAGCGGGGCACCCTTGTGCAGGGTGCGCTCCAGCGATTTGTAAGTCGCGCTCGGCAAGCGCTCCTTCATGACATGTTCGTTAAAGACCTTGCTGCCGTAGATTTCCATAACATTTGCTGCCATAAATCCTACTCCTTACTTGATCTCGTGTCTTTCCCAATATCGCAAAGACCCATCTGCGTCGATGTGTCTTCACGCGAAAGCTTCTTAAACAAAACGGCGCTGCGAGTCAGGAGGTGACCCACAGCGCCGTTGCTGTCTATGGCATGATTATAGCCCACAGGGGGAAAAAACGCAATAGACAAAACTGACGATTTTGCACAAACGGTCTCCTGAAATTTTGGAGCATGCGGGAGGTAGTATGACTATCGCTTTCATTTGAGCCGCATCTCCGGGAGCTTTTTCCGATGTCCTGCCGTTTCAGATTACTTGAAACAGGAAGAACTTCAGATAGTTCGTCTCCGGGACGCCCCAGAGGATCGGGTGGTCGGGGGCCTGTTGGCGCACTTCGATCTGGCGAAGCTGACGGTGGGCGTCCTTCGCGGCGGCGTGGAGCATCTTGATGAACAGCTCCTCGGTGGCGAAGTGGGAGCAGCTGGCCGTGGCCAGATAGCCGCCGCGGGGCAGCAGCTTCATGGCGCGGTAGTTGATCTCCTTGTAGCCGCGCATGGCGTTCTCAACGGTGCGGCGGGCCTTGGTGAAGGCTGGCGGGTCGAGGATGATAAAGTCGTAGGGGTGGCCCTCTTTTTCCAGCCGGGGCAGCAGTTCAAAGGTGTCCTCGCAGAGGAAGTCCATGTTGTCAAGGCCGTTGCGCTCGGCATTCCGTTTTGCCATCGCGATGGCCTCCGCGCTGATGTCGGCGGCGGTAACGCGGGCTGCCCCGCCCTTGGCCGCGTTCAGCGCAAAACTGCCGGTGTGAGTAAAGCAGTCCAACACCGTGTGCCCCGCCGCAATGCGGGCCACAGCGCGGCGGTTGTACTTCTGGTCGAGGAAGAAGCCGGTCTTCTGGCCGTTTTCAAAATCGACGTGGTAGAAAACGCCGTTCTCACAGATCTCGGTCTGGGTGGAGGCCGGGTGCGCTTCGCCGGGCAGCTCAAACCAGCCCTTGTTCTGCTCCAGCCCCTCTTTGGCGCGCAGGGCTTCGTCGTTGCGCTCATAGATGCCGTCGATGGTCTGGCCGTCGGCCCGCAGCACTTCTGCCAAGATCGGGAAGAGCACGGGCTTGAGCTTTTCCATCCCAACGCTCAGGGTCTGGGTGACGAGGATGCTGCCGAAACGGTCCACGGTCAGGCCGGGGAACTGGTCGGCCTCGCCGAAGATGACGCGGCATGCGGACAGGTCGTCCGGCTCCAGCACGGTCTTGCGGTAGCTCCACGCATACTCGACCCGGCGCCGCCAGAAGGCCGCATCGAAGGTATCATTGGCGTTGCGGGAGATGAGCCGGACGCGGATCTTGCTCTTCAGCGAAATAAAACCGGTGCCGAGGTAGGCACCCTTGGGGCTGACCACATCGGCGAGGGTGCCGTTTTCGGGCTCCGCCTCCGGGCTTTCGAGGATATCGTTCTCGTACACCCACGGGTGGCCGCCCACCAGCAGCCCCTCAGCGTGTTTGTTGACTTTGTAGACGGGATAATTGCGGGTCGATTTCATAAAACAGCTCCTCTTAAATTTCAATTCTACTTTATAATATCATAAAACCGTGCTAGAATAAATACAAAATCCAACAGAAATGAGGTCGTACAGATGGAAATCGAACGCAAATGGATGGTGAACGGCTGGCCGGAGGGCGAAGGCTTCCCGGCATTGCCGCTGAAGGAAGAGTTCGCCATGCGGCAGGGTTATATCAGCGTCCACCCCACCGTCCGCATCCGGGAAGAAGCACTCAAGGGCGGCAGAACCGACTATATCCTCTGCTTCAAGTCCGGCGGCGGGCTGGCGCGGGAGGAGATCGAACGCCCCATCGATAACGCCCTCTTCGAGGATCTGGAGACCAAGATCATCGCAAAGCCGCTGATCCCCAAGATCCGCCGCAGCTACCTTCTGCCGGACGGGCTGGTGCTGGAAGTGAACCATGTGGACGAGGGCCAGCCTACCGAGTTCTGGTACGCCGAGGTGGAGTACCCCACCGTCGAACAGGCCCGTGCGTGGGACCCGGCCTCCTGCCAGCTGGCGGCCTACCTCAGCGATGACGTCACCGGCCAGCCCGGTCAGAGCATGGGCGAATATTGGGTGAAGACAAGGTTATGATGGATATTCTGCTGCAGCTTGCCGGCTTGCTGCCTACGCCGGGGCAGTTCTTCGTCTGCATCCTTTTGGGCTTCCTTGCCTACTCTTATCTGCTCTACGGAAAGCAGCTGAAAGAGATCGTCACCCACCCGCGCAATCGGTTCCAGTCGTGGCTGTTTGCCGCGCTGTTCGTCCTTGTGCTTTTGCTGTTCCTGATCCCACGGACCCTGCCCAGCCTTCCGGCATGGCTCGCACAGCCGCAGGAATTTGTGATCCGTGGGCACAAGTTCCAAACCACAACGTGCGGCCTTTTGCAGACCGCCTCCCTTACCCTCTTTTTCGTAAGCTGCATCTGGTATCTGCGCTCCTGCAAAGGGCCTTCCTTTGTAGCCGACCGCTATTTGCAGACCTACCAGCAGCTGCTTCAGGAGGGTGCTTTTCTGGAGGCCAAGCAGTTGGAACAGCCGATGCCGTGGTTCTTTCTCACCAAAGCGGACAAAAATGCTTATCGGCTTTTGAAAATGAGCTATGAACGGCATTCCGGCCGATACCAAGAGACTGTCCGGACTGGTGCCGAGATCCAGCCGGAATTGCTCTACCCGGAGGAACAGAAACAATACTATATCCACTTGGCCGCTGCCTACATCGGGCTTGGCGCACTGACCAGAGTACAGCAAGCCCTGCGATCGCTGGAAAGCGTCCCTGCCAAAACACCCCCACAGAACGATGCGGAATATTGGAACCTGAAATGTGCCCTTGCAAACGCCGACGGAGACTTGGAGGAAATGGAGCACTGCGCCCGCACGGGGCTCGCCTGTGCAAAGGAAACCGAACACCTCGAAAAATGCTGTCTCGACAACAATCTTGGCCGGGTATACTCGCTGCAAAACGATACCGTCAACGAACAGCAGTATTTGAAATGGGCCAAGCGCGAACTCCGCCAGATCGAAGAGCCGCCCATGGATCTTGCCAACAATATCTACGGCAACCTGCTGCTTTCTCTCGTCCGCTCCGACCCCGGAGGCCCGGAGATTAACCCCTTACGGGAGGAATACGAGAGTTTGGTGGAGGGCACCGGCAAGATCGAAAATTACATCCAATACCAGAATGTGCTGGTCGAGATGTTCCGTCAGTGCGGCATCAATGAGCACTGTCAGGTCATCCTCACCGGCTACTGCCGGATCATGAAGGAATTGGAGCGGCGGGATGGCGACGCCGTCACCTGCGAGCGGGCCGCGATCCAAGTTTCCACGCTGCGGATGCTGGTCAATGGAAATTTCTATGTGGAGAAGATTTACAAGCAGATCCTGCATGATTTTGACGCTTATAAGGATCTGCCGTCCCAAAATGTGCTGGAACTGTACAAGGAACTCTACTGCCTGATTGAACAGATGGTGCCGCCCTATTTCCTGCAGTTTGAAGCCATTTACCACTCGATCCGGCAGTATCTCCAAAAGGAAGGGCTTCCGGCGGTGGAGACCATTCTCACCGGTCTGAGCGAATACGACATGGTTGGTTATCTGCGCTGGATGCAGGTGAAGGAGTTCATCCTGCGCGTAACATATGGGACCGCCTTTTATTCCCATGCCGAGCCGCTCTATCGGGCTGTTGTCCAGCGCTGCCACGCGGAGGGCCGGTATCTCAGCGAAATGCAGGAGCGGATGCTTTGGCTGGATTCCCTGTGCAGCTCCGAGAATTGGGGTCCCGATCAGGAAAAGCCTCCCCTTCTTTTGCAGAACCCGGAGCTGTTGGAGGAAGCGGATGCCCTCTATCAGAAATACCGCGTATGGCCGGAAGCCATCGAGTTTTCGCTCCTGCTCAGTGGCATCTATCTACTGCTTGGCAATCAAGAACGCTCCCGCCAGCTTTTGCAGGATTTTCTGGATTCCCGCGTTGATATCCACATTTTTGCGGCATGGCTGCGGATGCGGTATTATCATCTGCTGCAAGAGCACGGAATGCCGGATAAAATCGACTACGCCGATTTCCAGCGCGTCGATTCCGTGGCGCACGTCAGTATGCAGATGAAAGATCATCGGCTGGCAAACGCTGTGAGTGAATAAAATAACAGAAGGCCCTCTGTCCTCACACCGCAATGGTATGGAACAGAGGGCCTTCTGTTGTTTCTATGAAATCACTTCTTCGCGGCGGCCTTCTTACGGGCGGCGCGGCTGGTCTTTTTGGCGGCGGGCTTCTTTGCGGGAGCCTTGGCGGCGGGAGCAGCCTTCGCGGGCTCGGCCTTCACTTCGGGCTTTGCCTCTTCTGTCTTGGGAGCCTCAGCAGCCGGAGCTTCCACCTTCGCAGGTGCGGGTTCGGCGGGCTTTTCCTCGGCCTTGGCAGCTTCCACGACCGGCTCTGCCTTCACGGGGGCAGCCTCTACCGGCTTCTCCTCAGCCTTTTCCACAGGAGCGGCAGCGGGTTCTTCTTCCTTGGCGGCCTTAGCGACGCGCTTTGCGCGGTCCTTCACCTCGGCGATGGTCCACAGCTGGTCCTCACCGGCGGTCTCCTGCCAGATCTGGAGCTGTGCACCGTCGGCGACGCCCATGCCCACGGTGTCGATGCACTTGCCGCTGGCCCAAGAGGAGCGCAGACGGACGGTACCGGCGGGGGTGGGTTCTACGGTCCACATCTGGGACGTGCCGCCCACGTCCTCCCACAGGTGCAGCCAAGTGCCGTTTGCGGTGCCGGTCATCATCAGGTCGATGAGCTTACCGGAAGCGCGGTTGCGGATGCGGTAGACGCCATCCCCCACGCGGACAAAGGACCACTCCTGTTCGGGCTTGTGGTCATACTTGCCCAGACGGATGCTGCCCTCGTTCTTAGCGGACTCCACCGCCTCGATGACACTCCCGGTACGGGCAGCGATGGTGTAAAAGCGGTCTGCTTCGATCACAGTCTGTGCAACAGTTTTCATGATAATTCCCTCCAAGTTTGTTCCTCGCGAACAAATCTTTCTTCTTAGTACTGTTAAATTATACCACTTGTCGTATTTTTTTACAAGGATTTCGACCTTCCTTTAGCACTTTTCACAAAAAGTGCCCGTTTTTTATTTTCTTTTGCAAGGTTCAACTGAACTTTTTCGTTGCTGACCGGCCGCACGAGGGGAGTTTCTCCGTCGAACGTCCGGGAAGTGGGGCCCCGGCGCGAAGCGTTGGGGCGGAACCGGGGTTCCGGGCTGTTCGCGGAGAAAGCTCCCGGAGATGCGGCCCCAGCGGCCCCACTGGACAAAATCCTACTTATCCGCTATACTAATAATGTGCGATATTTTACCGCTCTTTTACAAAAAGAGCGGCTTTTCTATGCCATTTGAGAAAGCGAGGTCCTTTTATGTCCGCAGAAGACCGCACGGCGCAGCAATTCCGGAAGATGACCGAGACGCCCATCCCGAAACTCATCCTCAGCCTTGCCGCACCGACGATTCTGAGTATGCTCATCACCAGCATCTATAACTTGGCTGACACCTTCTTCGTCGGCCAGATCTCCACCAGCGCGTCCGGCGCGGTGGGGGTCGTTTCCAGCCTGATGGCCATCATTCAGGCGCTGGGCTTTATGCTGGGCCACGGCGCGGGCAGCATCATCAGCCGGAGCCTCGGCAGCCAGAACACCAAGGCTGCCACCCGGTTCGCGTCCACCAGCTTCTTCACAGCGCTGACCTTCGGCCTGATTCTTGCCGCTGTCGGCCTCACTACTCTGCCCCACTTCATGATGCTGCTGGGCAGCACCGAGACCATCCTGCCTCACGCATGCGCCTACGCGCGGCCCATCCTGATCGCGGCACCGCTGATGATGTCCAGCCTTGTGATGAACAATATCCTGCGCTACGAGGGCAAGGCCAGCTTCGCCATGATCGGTCTGGTCACCGGCGGCGTGCTGAATATGGTGCTGGACCCGGTGTTCATCTTCGGGTTCGGGCTGGGCACCGCCGGGGCGGGCATCGCCACTGCCCTGAGCCAGAGCATCAGCTTCTGCATCCTGCTGTCCATGTTCCTGCGCGGCAAGACGGTCAGCCAGTTCCAGCTCAGCGCCGTCACCCGCAGCCCTGCGGAGTTCGGCACCATCCTGATGACCGGTCTGCCCAGCTTCGGGCGGCAGGGTCTGAACAGCATCGGTGGTATGCTGCTGAACATTGCCGCCCGCAGCTACGGCGACGCCGCCGTGGCGGGCATGAGCATCGTGTCCCGCATCTTCATGTTCATCATCTCGGTGGCCATCGGCACCGGACAGGGCTTTCAGCCGGTGGCGGGTTTCAACTACGGTGCCCGCAAATACCGCCGGGTGGAAAAGGCCTGTATCTTTACCATGTGCGCCAGCTTCTGTTTTTTGAGCGTCATCATTGCAGCGTGCTGGTTCAACGCGGAAGCCCTCATCAAGCTGTTCCGCGATGACCCCGAAGTGACCGCCATTGCCCTGCCCGCCTTCCGGTATCAGTGCTTTGCGTGCTTCCTGCAGCCGGTGATCGTAGCGGGCAACATGCTGTTCCAGAGCATCGGCAAATCCGGCCGGGCCACCTTCCTTGCGTGCTGCCGACAGGGCGTCTTCTTCATCCCGCTCATCCTTACCCTGCCCCGGATGTTCGGGCTGCTGGGCATTGAGATCTGTCAGCCCATCGCCGACGTGCTGACCTTTGTTGTCACGGTGCCCTTCCTCTTCCCCTTCCTCCACCAACTCGTCAAAATGGAAGAAGCGGAGACGGCGAAGGCTTGACTCGCTGTAACCAAATTGTAACCACACCCGGATGTTCCAATGCAATGGAATGTCCGGGTGTTTCGTGTTATAATCAAATGGGAATCCTTCCCTCTGATTTTTCCCCCTTGACCCAGTGAGGTACGAATGATGAAACAGAACCTTCTCCGTGTCGGCTGCGCCGCGCTCAGCCTCTCCATGGCGGCAGGACTGCTGGCATCCTGCTCGGTGCTGCCCCAGCCTTCCGCTCCGGCTTCCCGCCCGGCCCAGCGGGAGCAGGACGCGCCCAAGAACTACAACGCCGCTTCCCTGAAAGACGGCAAACTGCGCATCCTGTACAGCTACAATGCACCGGGCGGCAATACCATCCTCTGCGGGGACACGGTGCTGCGCCAGTCCCCTATTACAGAGACTTCCTACCTGCTGACGGATCGCATCACCGGCGAGACGAACTACTACTTCTGCCAGTGGTCGGACAACTCCACCGCCAGCGGGCGGCGCTGCGGCCTGTTCGACAGGACCGGTGCGGAAGTGCTTTCGCTGGAGGCCCCTTATGACGCCGCCCTTTCCGGCGGTCTGCTGATCCTGACGACCCCGACGAGCTTTGCTGATTCCCCCGTTCACGATCATGCGCCGGGCGATGTCCGGGTCCTTGACCTTGCCACCGGCGAAGAGCTGCCCGTGCCCGAAAACGCCTACACCTGCGTTGCGGCGGGCGACCGGCTGGCGTTCGGCATCTATGCCCCCGGTGACGCCGTGCCCGACGAGGAAAACGACGACCTCTACCAGTATTCCGCCGTGCAGATACAGGAGCGGGACGGCACTGTGGTCTACCGGAACGACCATGCCGCCGTCCTTTCGGTGACAGTTTCCAACGGGGACGCTTCCGCTCCGACGGACTGGCTGGAGATCGACACCTATTCCGATGACGGAATGTCTATTGAGCAGACCTCCCTGCTGAATGCCACCACCGGCGAGGAGCGGAGCGGCTTTGTCGTCTATCTGAGTGCCGGAGTGGCCAGCTTCCAGAGCGAAAACGGAACGTATCAGCTCGTTGACCTCACCAGCACCGGCCAGAGCGAGGTGCTCTGTGAGTTTGAGGATCCCATCAGCGCCTATGCCCCCGGCGTGGCCGTGACCTATCGGCAAGACCTTGGCGACTACGAGCTGCACGACCTGAACACCGGCGATGTGCTGGAAGTGCGCGACGAATCCCTCGGCACCGACACCCTCGCCGTCTACGCCAAGGACGGCACCCTCCGCGTCTATGACCAGAACACCGGTGCTGTCCTGACCGATACGGTGGTAGCGCCCATTGAGGGCTTACAGCGCACGGATCTGTATAACGTAGACGGCGGCTGGGTCTGGCTGCGCCAGTACGACAACGACGACTACGAGGTGACCACCAGCACCGTCTGCGGGCCGAACGGCACGAATAAGACCCTTGACCTCGACGCCATCAAAGCCCGCTACGGGGCCGACTTCCACGGCTACCTGTGGCCCGTCACCGCCGCCGGGGGTGAGTTCTATCTCTCCGTCTCCTACCAAGGCCCCGGCCAGAATTGGCTCTATGACCTCATCGACAGCACCGGCAACGTGGTCCTTGCCGGGCTGGGTTCCTGCAACGGCTACTACACCAACACGGCCAATCCCCTGCCCGACGGCGTCTTCGTGGCGCGCAAAGGCTTCGAGTACGGCTGGATGGACCTCCACGGCCAGTGGGTCTACTGCCAGAACATCTTCTACTCCTCCGGCGACGACGCGGAGAATTACTACTTCTAAGGGAGGTATTTTTCATGAGACAGTCTAAGATTTCCCGCCGCTCTTTCCTGTTGGGTCTGGGGTTCCTTTCGTCCGCTGCGGTGCTGACCGCGTGCGGCGGGGGCAGCGCTTCCTCCAGCGAACCCGCCTCCTCTTCCCAGCCCGAAGAGCCCGCATCCTCGGCTTCCAGTGAGGTGCCCGCCGCGCCCATCCTCTCCGTGGATGAGTTCCCGGTCACCGACGGTTCCACAGCCTGTATCCCCCTCATTGCGCAGGTCATGGCCGACACCACCGGCATGGACTTGGAAACGGCCCAGAGCTGCGTGACCACCAACACGACTGCGTGGGCGTGGCGGAACCTCGGCCTGTACGGTGACAACGAGAACGGCACCAAACTCATCATCGCCTATGAGGCCCCGGACTCGGTCAAGGAAGAACTGGCCGCAGACGGTGCCCCGCTGGACCAGAAAGCCCTCGGCCGGGATGCGCTGGTCTTCATCGTGAACGAGGAAAACCCGGTTCAGAGCCTGACCCAGCAGCAGCTCCGGGACATTTACGCCGGGAAGATCACCAACTGGAAGGAGGTCGGCGGCGCGGATGCTGAGATCGTCGCCTTCCAGCGCCGGGAGGACTCCGGCAGCCAGACCCTGTTCCAGAAGCTTCTGATCCAAGGCGGCGAGCTGATGGACGCCCCCACCGAGCTGGCCCCCGCCATGATGGGCGAACTGGTGGACGACATCGCCGAGTACAACAACTCCGCCAACGCCATCGGATTTTCGGTCTACTACTACATCAGCGAGATGTACTCGAAGCCCGGTCTGCGGCTGCTTGCCGTGGACGGCGTGACGCCCTCCAACCACACCATCGCCGACCAGAGCTACCCGCTGTGCAACGAATTCTATGCCGCCATCCGGCAGGATTCCGCCGCCGACAGCCCGGAGCGCAAGATCTACGATTGGCTCTCCACCGACGCGGGCCGCGCCTGTGTTGAGCAGTCTGGCTATGTGGCGGCCCAATAAATTCTTACAGTTTGTTCAGTTTATTTGACTTCCCTCAGAATCTTTGCTACAATGAAGAAAAAGTTTGGGTATTTCCCCCAGATTTCTGATGTGAAGGAGAACCGATCATGCTCAAACCAGAGACTTCCCACGTGGAGAGCCACGGCCGCGCTGCCCTGAAGAACTACATCATTCAAGCGTCCACCCTGTTGGAGATCGTACTTTCCGGGCTGGTGCTCATCGGGCTGCTGCTCACGATCATACCGCTGATCAAGTGGATGCCCGGCTTGCTGTTCGACGGCAACGATGTGGAGATCCGGTCGTTTCTGGAACGGGCGCTGGACATCGTCATCGGCATCGAGTTCATCAAGATGCTGGCCAAGCACAGCCCCGGCAGCAGCTTGGAGGTGCTGCTCTATGCCATCGCCCGCCATATGGTCGTCGGGCATGAATCCGCCATCGAGAACCTCCTCAGCGTCGGCGCTATCGCGCTGATCTTCATCGTCCGTAAATTCTTCTTCGTGCCCGCTTTCGGTGCCCATCTGCCGGACGGCCACCCTGCCCCCGACCTGACGCCAAACCAGAGCGGCATCCCCGCCGAGGAATTCCGTGAGCGGCTGCGCAAGCGCATCCACGCCGAGGATGTTTCCGACGACGAAGAGGATGAAGACCCCGAATACGAGGATATCGAGTAACCGCATACCACACGAAAAGGGAGCCTCCCGCAATGGGGAAGCTCCCTTTCTGTTTGCTGTTGAGCTTATGCGTTGGTCACGCCGCCCTCAACCACGAGCTCGTCCTCGTAATCAATGCCGTAGGTGTCCACAAGGGTCTCCTCGTAGTCCTTGTGGAAGAACTGCTCATCGGCCAACGACTTGATCTCATCGTTGATCCAGTCCAGCAGGGTGGTGTTGCCCTTGCTGACGGCCGGGGCGATGGTGTCCTGACTGCCCAGCGAGGGGATGCCGACGGTATAGCCGGGGTTCTGCTTTGCGAAAGCGATGACCTCGGTGTTATCGTTGGCCCATGCCACACCGTTGCCGTTCTCCAGCGCGTTCTTAGCGGTAGCGTAGGAATCGTACTTCTGCAGAGGGATATCGGGGTAGTTCTTGACCAGATAGGTCTCGGCGGTGGTGCCGGAGATGACGATCATCTGGTCGTCGGCGTTCCAGTTGTCGAGGCTGGTGATCACATTGCTGTCCGGCGAGATGACGCCCAGCGCAACGTTCATGTAAGGCAGCGCGAAATCGACTTCCTCGGCGCGCTCCGGGGTCACAGTGAAGTTGGCAAGGATGATGTCCACCTTGCCGGTCTGCAGGTACTCGATGCGGTTGGCCGCCTCGGTGGAGACGAAGTTCACCTCGACGCCCAGATCCTCGCCCAGACGGTTGGCGAAGTAGACATCGTAGCCCTGATACTCGCCGTTCTCGTCCACATAGCCGAACGGGTTCTTGTCGGAGAAGACGCCGATGTTCACGGTGCCGTCGGCCTTGATCTCGTCCAGTGTGCGGTAAACGGTATCGCCGCTGCTTCCGGTGCTTCCGGTGCTGCCGGAGGCTGCACCGGAAGCAGCGGTGGAGCTGGAGGAGCCGCACGCCGTCAGCACAGCAGCTGCGGACACAGCCCCCAGACCCAGCAGGAAGGAACGGCGAGTGATCTTATTCGTTCTCATAATAGTTTCTCCTTTACAAAATCTTTCCCATACGATCTCAAACTGCACACCATTGCAGTTTCTAACACAAAAACAGGTGCGTAAGGCTGCACGAGGGGAGTTTTGCCCTCACTTCACCGCATCGAACGTGAACGTATTCAGGAACTTCTTTGCCCGCTCGGTCTGGGGGTGGTCGAAGAACTGGGCCGGTGCAGCCTCTTCCACGATCCGCCCGCCGTCAAGGAACAGCACCCGGTTCGCCACGGCACGGGCAAACTGCATCTCGTGGGTGACGATGATCATCGTCTTCCCTTCCCGTGCCAAGTCCAGCATGACGTCCAGCACCTCGCGGACCATTTCGGGGTCGAGGGCGGCGGTCACTTCGTCAAAGAGCAGGATCTCCGGGTGCATACACAGTGCCCGCACAATGGCGACGCGCTGCTTCTGGCCGCCGGAAAGCTCCCGCGGGTAGCTCTTGGCCTTTTGCAGAAGGCCCACCCGGTCCAGCAGGGCTTCGGCCTCCTTCTGTACCTCGGCCTTCGGGCTCTTCTGCACCTTGGTCGGGGCCAACAGGATGTTGTCCAGCACGGTCAGGTGCGGGAAGAGCTCGTAGCTCTGGAACACCATGCCGATGCGCTGGCGCAGGGCCTGTAGGTTCTTGCCGCCGTAGGCGACGGTCTCGCCGCCCAACTGCACCCGGCCGCTCTGCACCGGCTCCAAGCCGTTCAGGCAGCGCAGCAGCGTGCTTTTGCCGCAGCCGGAAGGCCCGACTACCACGATGACCTCGCCGGGTTTGACGGCGAAGCTGACATTTTCAAGGATGTTGGTATGACCATCATAGCTTTTCACCAGATGGTCTACGGTCAAAATCGGTTCTGCCATTTCCGGTCACTTCCATTTCTTTTCGAGGCAGCTCGCAAGCAGGTTGATGGGCCAGCACGCGAGGAAGTAAAGCATAAAGACGGTCAGATAGATGCCAAAGGCCGCGTTGGGGCTGGCCATGCGGTTGGCCTCGATGATCTGCTGGGAAACTTTCAGCACCTCCACCACGCCGATCATCAGCACAAGGCTGGTGGTCTTGATCATGCGGGTGATGAGGTTGATGGACAGCGGGATCAGCCGCCGCACCGTCTGCGGGATGATGATGTACCAATAAGTCTGTGCCCGGCTCATGCCCAGCGCTTCGCTGCTCTCGTACTGGTGCTTCGGGATGGCGATCAGCGCTCCACGCACAAGGTCGCTCATCTCCGCCGTGCCCCACAGCACAAAAACGATGATGGAGGCCATCTCGCCGGGCAGGTCCCACCCGAAGGCGCGGGTCGTGCCGAAGTAGACAAGGAAGAGCAGCACCATCTGCGGCATGATCCGGATGATCTCCAGATAGACCCGGAGGATGGCTCTCAGGATGGGATTTTTGAAGGTCATCAGCACGCCCAGCAGGATGCCCAGCGGCAAGCTGATAAGAACGGAGATGGCGCTGATCCGGAGCGCCACACCGAGGCCGCCCAACAGGCGGAGCATGTTTTTGCCCTTGAACAGGACTTCAAGACCCAAATCCGGCATAGCGCACCCTCCTTTCCAGCCAACTGCCCAGCAGCGACACCGGCAGCAGGATGATGAGGTAGAACACCACCAGCAGGAACAGACACTCCGGTGTCTTGTAGTACAGGCCGATGAGGTCCTTCGCCGTGAACATCAGATCCATCAGGCTGACCGCGCTGAAAACGCTGGTCTCTTTGAGCAGGAAGATGACGTTTGCCATGAAGGCCGGCATACTGGTGGACACCGCCTGCGGCAGGATGACGTAGCGCAGCGTCTGCAGACGGCTCATGCCAAGGCTGTAGGCGCTTTCGGTCTGGATGGGTTCAATGGCCTCCAAGCCGCTGCGAAACGCCTCCGCCATGTAGCTGCCGCCCAGAAATGCCAGACCCGCGATGCCGCAGATCTCGGCGTTGGTCTTGATGCCGACTTTCGGCAGACCATAGTAAATGAAGAACAACTGCACCAGAAGCGGCGTGTTCCGGCTGAGCTGGATGTATGCTCCTACGATCCGGCGAAGCACCGGAACTTTATCGTATTGGAGCACGGCACAGACAAGGCCGATGCCGATGGACCATAAAATGCCGATGACGCCCAGCCGCAGCGTGAGCCACGCGGCCTTTTCGTACTGCGGCAGATATTGCGCAATCACGTTCCAGTCCATTGCCGTCCCCTCCTTTTGTCTGAATTTCCGGTCTGCCGGGCCGGAGCAGCACGCTTTCGCCTCGGTTTGTGCGCTCTCCCTTTTCCCCGGCTCGTTTCCCGTTGGCCGTATGATATACCCATTTTCCTAGAATGTCAATAGGTTTATAGGAATTTTTGGCATTCGGATTTTTTTGTTTTTGTAATGATACCTTATTTCGTTGATTTCAGGATCTCCCGTTTCATCTGCTGTGTGGGAATGTAGCAGTTTTGCACAAGAAAACAGAGAGAAACGCATAAAAAAGCAGACCATCCAAAGATGGTCTGCAGGAAGGATTCGAACTTCGTCAAAGGACCCGGTGCGGACAGCAGCCCGGAGCCTTAAAACTCCAGCGCCGGGCTGATCTCATTTCGGCGCTGGGTCTGGACAACGCAGTCCTTATCGGGCACCACACCGGCGGCGCCGAGGGTGCTGAAAACGGTCTGCAATGCCAACTGGGGGGTGTTGTTCTCCTGCGACAGGTGGCAGAGCGCGAACTTTTCGCAGCCCTCTTGGATGAGTTCCAGCAGCTTCGCCGAGCACTCGTCGTTGGAGAGGTGGCCCCGCTGGGACTCGATGCGGGAGCGTAAGTAGTAGGGATAGGGGCCGCTGCGGAGCATGTGAAGGTCATAGTTGCTTTCCAGTGCAACGAGGTCACAGCCGGACAGCGCCTCGTGCACCGGCGGCGTCAGCACGCCAAGGTCGGTGGCGATGGTCATGGTCTTGCCGTCCGGGGTGTGGATGCGGTAGCCGACGCAGGGTACATCGTGGCTGGTGGGAAAGGCCGTAACGCCGAAATCGCCGATGTCCTCTTCCCCTCCGGAAAGGCCGCGCAGCTCGCAGGAGACGGGCACGATGCCGTTGGCGTCCAGAAAATCCAGCGTCGCCGCCGCGCCGTAGACCGGCAGCGGATTCTTCTTGAGGAAGGTGGACAGCCCCTTGACGTGGTCGCTGTGCTCGTGAGTGACGAGGATGCCCGCGCAGTCCGAGATGTTCAGGTCCAGCGCCTTGAGGGCCGCACTCGTAGTGCGCACGCCTTTGCCCATGTCGATGATGAGATACCGCTCCCCACAGCGCACTACGCTGCTGTTGCCGGAGGAACCGGAGTATAATGAGATGAATTCAGACATTGATCTCCTCATAAAAGCAGCCCACCGCGGGACCGCAGTAGGCTGCATGATTTATTTGTTACATCGCCGATTCCAGCGCGGCGGGCGCACGATCCACCTTGCAGATGTCGGCACCAAGGCCGCGCAGCTTCTCCACGATGTTCTCGTAGCCGCGCTCGATGTGGCCGATCTCCTCGATCTCGCTGGTGCCGTCGGCCATCAGGGCCGCGACGACCATGGCCGCGCCGGCACGCAGGTCGGAAGCGCGGAGCGGGGCCGGAGTGAGCTTCTCCACGCCCTCGAAAACGGCCACCTGACCGTCCACCTGAACGTTCGCGCCCATCTTGCGCAGCTCGTCCACATAGCGGAAGCGGTTGTCCCAGACGCTCTCGGTGATGGTAGAGGTGCCCTTGGCCACGCTGAGCAGCACGCCCATCAGGGGCTGCATATCAGTGGGGAAGCCGGGGTGGGGCATGGTGTTGATCTTCAGGGGCAGGATATCGCCGGTGCGGCGGACGCGGACGGAGTCATCAAACTCCTCCACCTCGACACCCGCACGGCGGAGCTTTGCGGTGATGGGTTCCAGATGCTTCGGGGTGACGTTTTCGATGAGGACATCGCCTCCGGTGGCAGCGGCAGCCACCATATAGCTGCCCGCCTCGATCTGATCCGGGATGATGCTGTAGGTGCAGCCGTGCATCCGCTCGACGCCGCGCACCTTGATGACATCGGTGCCCGCGCCGCGCACATCCGCGCCGCACATATTCAGGAAGTTTGCCAGATCGACGACATGAGGCTCCTTAGCACAGTTCTCAAGGATGGTCTGGCCCTCCGCCATGACGGCGGAAAGCATCCCGTTCATGGTCGCGCCGACGCTGACCTTATCGAAGAAGATATGAGCGCCGGTCAGGCCCTCCTTGGCGCGGACCGTGATCATGCCGTAGTCCACGCTGTCCTCCGCGCCGAGGGCGCTGAAGGCCTTGAGGTGCTGGTCGATGGGGCGGGGGCCAAGGTTACAGCCGCCGGGCATGGCCACCTGCGCCTTGCCGTAGCGGGACAGCAGCGCGCCGAGGAAGTAGTAGCTGGCGCGCATCTGGCGGGACAGATCGTCCGGCACATTGGTGCTGGTGAGGTGGGTGGTGTCGATCTCGTAGGTGTTCCGGTTCAGCATCCGGATCTGGGCGCCAAGGACGCTCAGGATCTTCAGGCTCACCGCCACATCGCTGATATCGGGCAGATTCTCAATGACGCAGACGTCACCGGCCAGAATGGTGGCCGGCAGGATGCCCACAGCCGCATTTTTTGCGCCAGAGATGGTGACCGCGCCGTGCAGGGGCTTACCGCCCGTAATAACAAACTTTTCCAATTTTATGATCTCCTTGTCGTGGGGCTGCGTGTGACCGCCCCCAAAGGGTTCCGTTTCTCTTCACTCGTTACATCCGATGCGTACCAAAAGGGCAAAAGCCCTCATGATATGCTATCTTATTATACACAACTTCGGCCAAAAAGCAAAGACCCATTTGCACAGCAGGGATTATTTTCTGTTTTGCCCAGAAAAAATGAAGATATTCTGTGAATTTGTTCGTTTTTTCAAAAATCTGCCAGAAACTTCGACAGACTGCACGATACAAACCGCCCTTACCAGACGCAGTCTTCGCAGTGGGTCTCCTTGATCCAGCCCAGCTGATAGGCTTTGACGAGCTGTTTCAGGTCATGCACGCGCTCCCGCAGCACCTCGCCCTCGTCGGTCTCCTCCACGAGGATGCGGTGGTTCTCAGTCTCCAGAATGTTTTTCTGGGAAATGATGTCGATGTTCTCGTTCACAGCCTTTTCGGCGCTCTCGAAGGGCTGATGGGTGCGCAGGGACATGGTGCGGCTGGAGTAGACCAGCGTATACCCCGCGATGCCGGTCTTGTCGTGGTAAGCGCGGCAGAAGCCGCCGTCGATGACCACGAGCCGTCCCCCGCCCTTGATGGGGCTCTCGCCGCTCTTTTCGCGGACGGGAACATGACCGTTGACGATGTGGTTCGTGCCGGGCAGACCGAACTCGGCCAAGATGCGGCGGCAGGCGGCCTCCTCGTTATACCATGTATAATAGGGGTCCTTGATCTCCTCATAGGTGGCGGGGTCGGCGATGTAAATGCGCTCAAAGGTGGTCATGGCGCTGCGGCCGAACAGCGGCGACAGCTTGCCGCACCACAGATACCACAGGAAATCCTGTCCGCTCTGGCGGGCGGCGGAGCCGTCCGGCGCAAAGTAGCCCCGGCGGGCACGCTCATCGCAGTAATCCATCAGGGCACGGCCGGAATAGCTGTGGCCCTCGAACCGCTCCACGGCGAAGCTGCCGTTTTTGGTCATGGGCACGACGCCGTGGTAAAGCAGGTTGCCGTTTTCAATGTGGTAGACGCTGCCCTTAGCGTACAAAAATTCAATGTGCTGCTGTAATTTCTCGCTCTGGCGGAAGGACTGCACGAGCTTGTCCAGCACCACTTGCTCGTCGGGGTTGAGCTTGGCGGGGTCGGCGGGGTCCACGGTGGGGAAGCTGGTATCCCGCAGGGGGTACTCCCTGCCGCCCACGGTGACGGTCCCCTTTTCCCAGTCGATGCGGCGGAGGAAATCCCGCCCCTGCATCTTGAAATCGGGGTTGCGGTCGATGACGCAGCACTCCATCTTGAGCATCAGGATGGTGACGGCCTTGTGCATGACGGCGCAGCGGTGGAGCATACCGGGGGTGTAGGGGCCGCGGGCCGCGTCGGTGTGGGGCATCCAGAGGGTCAGGTCGTCGTCGCCATAGAACTGCTCGGCCATCCGCTGCAGGTGACGGAGGTTGATGCCGTAGCAGTCTTCCAGCATCCCGTGGTTGTGGTAGGCCAGCGTCGTTTTCAGCACGGTGCAGATGCAGATGGGGCTGCCCGCCGCAGCGCCCATCCAGACGACATCGTGGTTGCCCCACTGGATATCGACGTTGTGGTGGCGCATGAGCAGGTCCAGAATGATATCGGGGCGGGGGCCGCGATCAAACAGATCACCGACGATATGTAATTTATCCACAGCCAGCCGCTTGATCAGCTCACACAGGCGGACGATGAACTTATCGGCCCGGCCATTCTCGATGATGCTGCCGACGATCTGGCCGTAATACAGGTCTTTGTCGTGGTCCTCGAAGTGGGCATGGAGCAGTTCGTCCAGAATGTAGCCGCAGCTGACGGGCAGACACCCCCGCACATGCTCACGGGTGTGCTTCGAGGAGACCAAGCGGCAGATGTCGATGAGCCGCAGCAGGGTCGTGGTGTACCACTGTTCCAGCTCGTCCTCGTCGGCGCAGCGGGCCTTGAGCTGAGGCAGCTTCTCGTTGGGGTAATAGATGAGGGTGGCCAGCTCCGCACGGGCTCCTACCGGGACGGTGTCCCCCAGCACGATATCGACCTTTTCCCGGATGACGCCGGAGGCCGAGTTCAGGATGTGGACGAAGGCTTCGTTTTCGCCGTGCAGGTCGCTCATGAAGTGCTCGGTGCCCTTGGGCAGCTTGAGCAGCGCCTGTGTGCTGATGATCTCGCTGGCCGCCGCCGCTTGGGACGGGTAGTCCCGCGCCAGCAGGGACAGATATTTCAGATGATCCCGGATCTCTTCGTTTTCGGTACGCATGGCTTCCTCCCAAAAATTATGCAGTATTCTTTCACGATATGCAATATTCACCCATAGTATACCACAACTGCGCCCGAAAATGGTATAATAGAAGCGAGCAATTTGTTCAAAACTTTTGCAAAGGACTTGGATAGTATGCCGAAAACCTTCCCCTTCGCTCCCAAAAACTGTACGCTCTGCCCCCGGCAGTGCCATGCCGACCGCGCTTCCGGGCGGGTCGGCTTCTGCGGGGCCGGCGGCACCTTAAAGGCCGCCCGCGCCGCCCTCCACTTCTGGGAGGAACCCTGCATCAGCGGCACACGGGGCAGCGGCACGGTGTTTTTCTCCGGCTGCACCCTGAAGTGCTGCTTCTGCCAGAACTACCCCATCAGCGCCGAGGGGCTGGGCAAAGAGATCACGGTGGAGCATCTGGCCCAGATCTTCCTCGACCTTCAGGCGCAGGGGGCCCACAACATCAACCTTGTCACCCCCGGCCAGTGGCAGCCGTGGATCATCGCGGCGCTGGACGAAGCCCGCGCCAAGGGGCTGCACCTGCCCATCGTCTGCAACACCGGCGGCTACGAAACGCTGGACAGCATCGAGCGCTGGCGGGGGTACATCGATATCTGGCTGGCCGACCTGAAATATGTTTCCTCTTCCCTCTCGGCGGAGCTTTCCGCTGCACCGGACTATTTCGCGGCGGCGAAAGCGGGCATTGAGGCCATGATGGCCCAGACCGGCCATCCGGTCTTCGACGCAGACGGCATCCTGCAAAAGGGCGTCATCCTGCGCCATCTCGCCCTGCCCGGCCATGTGGACGACAGCTTCGCCGTCCTCGACCAGATGGCCGCATGGAACCGCGCGGACCCCGGCTGCTTCCTGCCCAGCGTCATGAGCCAGTACACTCCCTTCTACAAAGCCGCCGACCACGGCATCGGCCGCCGCATCACCACCTACGAGTACCGCCGGGTGGTCAACTACGCCATGGACCTCGGCCTGACCGACGGCTATATGCAGCAGAAGAGCAGCGCTAAGGAAGAGTATACGCCGAGCTTTGATTTGACGGGGGTATAACTTTCGTCACCCTCCACAAAAATCCCCGCTTATTTTCTCTTTTCATCCGCGGCATTTGCTTGCTATCTGCTTCGGGGTGCGGTATAATGGATACAACAATGTGTTCTCACATCGTTACGGTATAAAGCAACGACTTGTTAGGAGGAGCGTTATGGAACACTACAATCCGATCCTTGGCAGCGAGGCCAGCGGCCAGAAGTTCATCACCTGTGGTGAGATCATGCTGCGCCTGACCCCGCCGAACTACGAGAAGATCCGCATGGCATCCAGCTTCGAGGCCAGCTACGGCGGCAGCGAGGCCAATATCGCTTTGGCTCTGGCAAACCTTGGCGTGGACAGCACCTTCTTCAGCGTAGTGCCCAACAACAGCTTGGGCAAGAGCGCCGTGCGCTGGCTGCGCTCCAACGATGTCCACTGCACCCCCATGATTCTGACCGAGCCGGACGAGACCCCCTCGAACCGCCTTGGCACCTACTATCTGGAGACCGGCTATGGCATCCGTGCCTCCAAGGTCATCTATGACCGCAAGCACAGCGTCATCACCGAGTACGATTTCTCGCAGGTGGACCTCGACGCTCTGCTGGACGGCTTCGACTGGCTGCACCTGAGCGGCATCACCCCGGCGCTGGCCCCCAACTGCCGCGGCCTCATCATCGACATGCTCAAGACCGCCAAGAAGAAGGGCCTGACCGTCAGCTTCGACGGCAACTTCCGCTCGACGCTCTGGACTTGGGAGGAAGCCCGCGACTTCTGCACCGAGTGCCTCCCCTACGTGGACGTGCTGCTGGGCATTGAGCCTTATCACCTGTGGAAGGACGAAACCGACCACTCCAAGGGCGACTGGAAGGACGGCGTGCCCCTGCAGCCCAGCTACGAGCAGCAGGATGAGATCTTCCAGCACTTCATCGAGCGCTATCCCAACCTGAAGTGCATCGCCCGCCATGTGCGCTACGCCCACAGCGGCAGCGAAAACAGCCTGAAGGCCTTTATGTGGTACGAAGGCCACACCTTCGAGAGCAAGCTGTTCACCTTCAACATCCTCGACCGCGTGGGCGGCGGCGACGCTTTTGCCAGCGGCTTGATCTACGCCATGCTCCACGATTACAAGGCCATGGATATGATCAACTTCGCCGTGGCCAGCAGCGCCATCAAGCACACCATCCACGGCGATGCCAATATCACCGACGATGTGAGCTCCATCCGCAACCTGATGAATATGAACTACGATATCAAGCGCTGAGTTTCGCCCCAGCGCCTCCGTCTGCCGGGAACCGACCATTGCACGTCGGCTCCCGGCTTTTTTATGCCGCAATGCAAGGCAAGAAAATAACGGTTCTAAGAACAAAGCAGCGCCCGCATGGAGATCTCCATGCGGGCGCTGCTTATTGTATGTTAGGGTTCAGAACCATCCGCCTAAACGGAAGGCCGCGCAGAGCGCTTCTGGCGTTCCTTTTCCCTGTACATCCGGTCGTCGGCTTCGCGGAGGAAGGCGGGCAGATCTTCGACCAGCGGCTGCCAGAACGAGCCGATGGCGGCATCGACGCCGTGACGGACAAGGGCTTCCCGGAGCTGGTGCACCTTGTCGGCAAAGTCCTCCTGCCCGATGGGGCAGCGCAGCACCACGAACTCATCGCCGCCGATGCGGTATCCTTCGCCGGGGAAGACTTCGTTCAGGGCGTCGGCGGTGCGGCGGATGAGGGCATCCCCAGCCTCGTGGCCGAAGCGGTCGTTGCAGTGCTTGAGACCGTTCAGATCCATGTAAATGCCGCCGATCTCCGTCAGCGCCGCTTTCTCCCAGCCGCTCAGGTCCTCCATGTAGCGGTTGCGGTTGAAAAGGCCCGTCAGCATATCAATATAACAGAGCTTATACAGCCGCTCCTGCGTCTTTTTCTGCTCCAGACTGTTGGTCACGAAGAACTGGATGGAGGACAGCAGCGTGGCGTCCTCCACATGCTCCGTGGGGTTGTCTACCCCCAGAAAACCGGTCACGACATGGTCCCGCAGCAGCGGCACCGCCAGCAGCGAATGAATGTTCTGGGGTGCCAGCACGTCATAGATGAGCTGGCCCTTTTCCTGTTCGAGGTCGGGCAGGAAGTAGACGCCCTCCCGCTCGAACGCTTCGATCCACTCGGCCACTGCTTCCAGCGGGACTTCCTGCAAATTGTCCTTTTCCTCGCTCACGCCGTCCCGCACCGCCTCGTGGGTGTTGACGATGACGTTCCGCTCCCGGTCCAGTTCGAAGATATAGCTGCGGTCGGCGGCAAAGTAATCGCTGATGACCCCCAGCAGCTCGTTGGTGGCCTTGTCGAGGTCCCGCCCGCCGGTGGAAAGCTTCTCCACGCAGCGGTTCAGCACCGTGGCGATCTCCAGCTTTTCGGCGATCTGGGCCCGGCTCGTTTCCAGCCGGAGCATCGCCTCGTTCTGCTCCTTGATGGAGACCAGAAACATCAGGACCATTGCAGCGCCGATGGCCAGATCCACCAGCGCCAGACCATAGTGTACGATCTGGATCGAGATCGCCAGCAGCGGCAGCACCAGATAAGACCCCGTTGCCAGAAACATGCCGCGGCTGATGCGTGCCCTATATTGCAGCAGCAGACTGCCGTCCAGCGCCATGGCCACCACCGGAACGATCATGGAAATGGGATACCCTGCGCTGCGGTGGTAGACATTGGACGCATCGAACGTATAATACAACCCGGTGAACTGCGATACGACCACCAGCGCAAGGCCCACACAGCAAAGGGCCCGCACCACCTTCACCCGCTTGAGGGCTGCGTTTTCTTCCGGCGTCAGGAGCATTGCACAGATGTAGTAGTGAAAAAACAGCAGCGTCAGTTCCACGAGAAAAAAGTTGAGAAAATTGCTGATGCGGACCATCCAGAACCCCAGCAGGTCCGGTCTGCCCCGGAACAGGTTCGTCATCGCATCCCAGAACAGCAGAACCGATGTCGAGACCTGCATCCGGTAGATCCAGTCACGCTTCACCGTCCGATAATATTTTGTGATCCAGAAATACAGACTCGACACCGCACAGAACAGACTGCCCCATAACAGAAGCACACTGTTTACGATCTCGCGGCTCATCCGGTCTCCTCCTCCCATGCAGTTTTTGAAATCTACCCTTAGAGTACACGTTTTCCCTTACGTTTGCAATCCGGGCGCAGAAAAGGGCTGTTGCAAATAACTCCCTCAGTCACGGCTTCGCCGTGCCAGCTCCCTCTCGGAGGGAGCCTTGGC
>ENA-OYYH01000175-OYYH01000175.1-human-gut-metagenome-genome-assembly--contig:-NODE-175-length-35207-cov-12.193702_pt1 | contig 35207 bp, 31 predicted proteins | sample MGYA00243245_ERZ653439 | MGnify/ENA primary metagenome ERZ653439 (study PRJEB26926, sample SAMN06165028) | human gut metagenome | biome: ENVO:00009003; feature: ENVO:2100002; material: ENVO:00002003... | reverse complement strand
GTAGATCAGGCTGGGTCTGCCCAGACCACGGCGTTTGCGCTCGATGAGGTCGATGCCCTCCAGTTCTCGGAACAGCTTGACCGCCTTGTGTTCGGCGCAGCAGAGGGATTCCTGCACTTCCCGGACGGTGTAAATGATATACACTCGCCCTTGCTCGTCCAGCCAGCCGTTCTTGACCGACAGGCTCATGCGGTCCAGTAGAATGCCGTACAGCGTCCGGGCATCCGTGGAGAGCTGCCGGAAACGGTGGTCTTGGAACAGTGCTTTCGGGATGCGGAAGTAGGAGAACAATTCGCCCGACTGACCATAGAAGTAGTCGTAGCTCATGGTATTAACGAATCATCATCTCACGGTCTGCGGCACCTTTCATATACATGGCTTCCGCGATGTCATCCATCACCCGGAACAGTGCATCATCCAGTTCAAGATACTTCCGCCCCAGCTTTTCATCCAGCAGCCGCCGGAACTCACGTTCGATTTTGTCGCGCTCACAAGCAGCCCGCTGGTAGCGGGGCGTTTTCATCAGTTCCGTCCATATAGGACGCACCATTTTGTCGTAGTAGTTCAGCATAAAGTCTTTATCCATTGGCATCCTCCTTTTGATTTTACATATAAAAATTGCGGACAGCCATTTTTATGGATGCCCGCAATAATAATTTTATTATTTACAAATCCAGTTGATTCTCACTGAGAAATATGTTGGATACACCGATAGAAATCCTAATATTTTTTCTTTGCACATTTTTAAAGCATCGATGATATGATTAGTGTCAATCGACTCCGCTCCAATTTGTTCTGCAATAGAATTAGCCAAAAGACGAACATTAAATACTTTTTCACAGATTGAGATGGCCGTCTCTGAACATACTCCATATTTTAATTTCCTTTGTAAAAGAAGTAACTTTGATACAAGAAGTGCTCTGTTTTCATCATCGTCATCATCAATCACATCAATGATATTTCCTATAAAAAAGCTGAATTCATAGGAAATGAGCTTGCTGCACAGGCTCTCAATATCCGATATCAAAAGTCCAGTCGCTTTTTTCATTGCTATAAAGGAGTATCCATCAAGCCACATTCGACAAATATCTGGAAAATATTCTTCTATTTTACCAATTTTATGAGTATCGATAAAAAAGGATAACAACATTTCAAAAATTTCTGAATCTGAAAGTTGCTGCTCCATGAATTGAGTTTCTGCTAGCCATGCTTCAATTATTAAAGCATCATCTATTCCAAGCATACTTTTGGAGTATCGTTTGATCTTCACACGATCAACTGTCTTTGCCTTTTGTGCAATGACATCAAATATTTTTTCCAACAACGTTTTTTCTGCATCGTTGGCCATAAAATAAGCAAGAGTCTCTTTACAAAGTTCCAATGCCACAACCTGCGCATCGGAACCTTCATCATTAGAAAGGACAAAGCATAGATGATTTTCGATTGTCTCTATGACATGCTGCCGAACCGTTAGAGCAGTCTTAAGTACAGCAACACTTTTTTGGTTCATCGGCGTCTGTTTTTTCCGTTCATATGCTTGCAGAATTTTTTCGTAGCACGATTCAAAGCAATCCCAATGGCTATAATTGTTGATAATATAGTTAGCAATATATACGCCTTTTACATGGTCATCATGATTGATTTCAATATCTTGGACAAGCCATAAAATAGAGCTTTCGCATGGTTCTGCTGCGTGACTGTCAAACATTTTGACGCAGTTTTCCCATTTGTAAAATCCTCCGTTTCTTCGATTGTTCTTGTTGTCAAATAGCTTTGAATCTGTAACAATAACACTTCCTTCCGTGTACATTCCCGAACGTGCTGTCCTTCCCATTAAATTTTGAAAATTTCGAATTTTCATACTATTTTGATCAAGCATGAAACTAGTCATAAAAAGGTACTTTATGGGAATGTTCACTCCTTGAGCAAGTGTAGATGTACATATCACAAGGTGCAGGTCTTTCTTACGAAATGCGTATTCAATAGCAAGGCGCAAACCATTCGGAAGATTTGAATAGTGTGGTGCAACACCCAAATTGCAAGCTTTTGTATATGGATGATCACAACCGTAATAATCGGCCATTAACTTGGCAATACGACTCATTTCCAATGTGTTGCTATACTTCTGAATTCCAGAAAGATCATATTCTCGACTATCAAGGTCAATAATTTGCTGAATTATGGTTTGTACACTTCGAGTTCGATTGGCAAAAATTGCAGCACCACCATTTTTGCAAAGTTTATTTGCATAATATATTGCAATATCCTTGGGATCTGTCAACTTCGGAAAATAACGCTTTTTTCTTTCTTTTCCAAGTTTTTTTAGCAAATTGACTTCTATGCTGCGTGGAACATAGAAATCTTCACGTTCAGGATCTTCTGAGTAGTAATGAATATCTCGTGTTTGTGAAGAAAATCCGATGCTTTTAGGTGTTGTTTTAATTGCCGGATCAGAAGCCAAGGTTCCATTTTCATTAAAAAGCCATTGCTTAATTTGCTCGGCGTTTGAAAGCACCGCAGAAAGAAGCACAATTTGTTTTTCTGTATTTATGTGTTTTCGAATTTCAGAAATCAACAGCTCATAAGCTGTTCCACGTCTTCCATCATCGAACATATGACTCTCATCAAATATATACAAACCGATTTCATCTAAAAACTCAACTTGATGATGGATAATATAGCTGAGCTTTTCTGGCGTACAAATTAGTATTGTCGCTTTCAAAGTAAAATCCACGAAAAAATCATTTTCCAGAATATCTGAAAATTGGTTTATTAAAACACTCTCTCCAAAAGCTGAAGTCATATCGCTTGCAATCTCGTTACATAAAGCACGAAGTGGTGCAACAATAATAGCAGTAGCCGTTCGGTTCGAGAGAAAGGATGACCGAATGATTAGTTCTATACTTTTGGTTTTCCCAACGCCTGTTGGAAGCTGAACGATTGCATTTTCTCCGCTTAACACATTTTTCTTTCCTATAAGCTGCTGTGCAGGCCACAACATTTTAGGAGATTTTGAGCTTTTTAAATACTCTTCCCATTGTCCGGGTTCCAATTTTGAATATTGAGGAATCAGTTTCCATGCGGCTTTTGATAACGCTATCGTAATTACTGCAAGGAGTATATCGACATAGTATATCTCCATAGGATCATTGTTTTTATAAATTGCAGTTCGATATTTCCGAATCGCCTGTTCTATGTTAGGCAAGCCTTCTCCATTGGTGTAGTAGAATAGTAATGCCCGGCTGAGTTCTTCACCGCCAAAGGTATCAGAACTTATAGGGAAAACCTTATCCAAGAGGAGATACCCTAATAGATTTCTAAGTATTATTTGAGATGTACCCATAGTGGGCGTATCTTTTATTTTTTCGAAAAGGGCCGCACATAATACTTTGGAACTACCAAAATCATTGGATAAGAAATAGGCTGCTGCACCGGACAATAAAAAGTCCGTATCGTATGCTGTTCTATCATTAGCTCCAACGGAGGCATCAAAGTATTGAGAAGCCTTCACCATATAGGGTGCGAATTCTGCCTTCCCAGTTTCATCATTTTCTATAATGCTCTCTGCATATCGAGAAAGGATATATATGACAGGATAGGAAAGTTCATTTGAGTTTAGCGGAAATTTGGGATAGTCTTTTTGTGAAATATCATATTCTACCAGCTTCGCTTTTGCCTTTTGATATTTAAGCATATAGTTGGAATTCGTTCCAAAAATCATTTTGTACACCTCTCAAAGATTTGGTGGGCCAAATTCATCAAATCGGCGCCATGTACATAAAAAATGGACTGATTAACTTTTAATTGCAAATCATTTCCCTTAATCCCAGCTATTACTTTATTTTCAATCTCTGGCTGACTTGAGATGGCAGCTCCAACATAAGAGATTTTATAGGGCGATTCCGTCTTTTTTTGAAAACGTTCAACGCAGTTTGATTCATCGAATTTTCCCATATTACGGAGCTTTTTTCTATAGTAATTTAATGTATGAGCAACTCGGTGTTCATCTTTTTTAGAATCAGTAGCAGCCTCTTGAATAGTTTCACATATTTCTTTTGACGACAGGCGTGCTTTTACCTCTATTGCAATCAGCTCATCTTCTTTGGCAGGAGTTTTTTCTTTACTATGGAATTTATACGCGATTATATCGGTTCCGTGCTCAGACTCGTTTTTTCCTGACCGGTTATATTGTTTGCATCGAGGTACTTCATAATTTAGAACAAACTCAAATAAATCTGCAAATAAAATTTCGCTAATATCATTTGAACGTGCAGTTGGACCAAATGTTTCTTGCCTTTGCGGAATAATATATTCGCGTAGATAATCTTCTATAGATAATCCTGTTGCAACACTGTCATCTGTCAGTTCATCGTCTTCAACATAATGTTTTCTAATATGAAGTGCCCAGTCGTCAAAGACCGCTTCATCGGTTTCATAGGAAAGTTTATAGCACTTTAAAGCAACACCATCTTCAAAGGTCACTCCTTCCTCGTTGACAAGCCAATTTATATACAGAGGCCGCTCCATCCTACAACATCCTCTCACTAAAAATTTCGTACCAATTGAAAATCAACTGTAGTCCTAGCCTTTTGAGCAAACGACTGATAGCAGGGTATATCTTGAATCAAGTATACCATTTCCAATAAAAAAGTACATCTGAAATTTTGAATGTTCCATGTAGGATGGTCGATTTTCTTGGACAAATAACAGTTGTATAAAAAAAGCGCAGCTCCTATTCTGATGAATAGAAGTTGCGCTTCGCGGTTATTGTATGCTAATTCGGCGATTCAATGCACTGCTTTAGAACATCGCAGAACGCCATATCATCGTCTACGGCAGCAATTGCAGCGTTGATCAAAGTCTCTCGGTCAGTGTTGCCCCAGTTGATGTGCAGACCATATTCTAGTGCCATGCAGCGAATCAATTCACGGGTGCTGCGGCCATTTCCCTCACGGAAAGGGTGAATGATATTCAGTTCCGCCATTGTCTGCGACAGATTTTGAATCTGCTTTTCTTCATCTTGTTCGGCAAGCAGCTTCTTGGAGTGAATGTTTTTGAACACACGCTCCAATTCTCGGTCGATCAGGTCTGGCGGGTAGAACATCGTGTCGCCCTTGCTGATTTGTTCTTTGCGGATGTGCCCTGCAAAGGGGTACACATCTTCAAAAAGGAAGCGGTGAATCCGAAACAGGTGAGTTTTGGTAAAACGTCCCTTGATTGGCTCCTGCAACAGAGCCATTTGCTTGACTGCAGTAAATTCTTCTTCGGCCTGTTTGAGTTCGGCTTTATCATGAATGTTCAACTTGTTGATCAGAACATCCGTATCCGGGTAGCAGTACATGGACTGCACTGTGGTGTAGACATCATACTTCGTGAACATAATCAGCCCTTCTTCGCGTACTTTGCGCGCAGTTCATTCACGACCTGCTGATAGCTGGCTTGACCGCTGCCAATGCGGTCAAGGTTGCTGCGCGTGTCCTTGCTGATGGTCATTCCCTCAATGGCAAAGGTGCCGTACACATTGCGGAGATTGCTCTTGTGCTGGGCAGGGGTAGTGTACTTGACGCTCATGGTTTGGCCTCCTTCTGATCTACATAATACTATATAAAGTTTATCGTGTATGAGTCCTATTGTCAATCTACAACTTGTTGTCAAATGTAAAAAGCGCAGCTTCCATTCATTCAAAGTTGAAGTTGAACTTTTACGTTATATCGTATTTTATTTTAAATCGGGATGCGATACATCAGAACCCCATGTGGGCTATATCTCAAGGGCCTGTAGCTCACTTGTCCGCCAACCATATTACGCCCCAAACTGCATCATCTCGAAAATCTGCGGCTTGGAGACCATACTTGCGAGCGAGAAAGGCCGTTTGGATGGCAGAACATTTTATATAGACGAATATACGTTGATTTTTCTTTTCTCGCAGTGCATAAGGTGTGCACAAAAGCGATATTGCTGGGAGAGCGTTCGGTTCGCATCCCTCTAGGTCCACCAATTTGCTGCATCGTTTTGTACGATGCGGCGTTTTTTATGTCTAAAAAACTTTGGCAGACCGTGCCGGGCTCCGAACCCTGAAGTCGGATGCGAACCGGGCGGGGTCATCCATGTACTTTTTGAAAATCCATCGCTTTCACGTCTCTTTCTTTGCATTTTGCAGAGTGCTGCGGGCAAGCGCATCGCTTTTATGCCCCCTTTTCGGAAATTTCTTCAAAAATTTCCGCACCATCGTAGGTCGATACAGCCTTGAGCTGCTCCGCTTGATTGAAGCTGGCGTTCAGAGTAATCGAGATTTCATATAAAAATAGAGGGAGCTGTAAGCTTTGTACTGAACACAGGCGGTGCAAAGTATCGCAGTAAACCCCGTAAGGCAACATAAAAAGACACCGGAGGCTTTGCATCAGCTTCCGGTGTTTTTTTATGCGCCGCCGGGCTATCTTTTGCTGCACGGTTATGCTACAATAGAAAGAAAACGCGAATTGCAGGAGGAATTATGGATTTTTACGGAACCATCGGCCCTGCCTGTGCCGATGTAAAGCTTTTGCAGCAGATGGTGGAAGCCGGCATGACCGGCATCCGCATGAACCTTTCTCATGGCCCACTGGCAGTGCACAAGGACTGGCTGGCGCTGCTGCGCAAAGCCGGGGTCAAAAAGCTGCTCATTGATTTGCAGGGGCCGGAATTGCGCATTGGTCGTCTGCCGCAGCCGCTGTCCCTTACCGCCGGGCAGACCGTGCGTCTGGGCGCGCAGGGTATCCACTGCCCTGCCGCGCTGGTGCACAGCGTGCAGCCCGGGCAGACGCTGCTGCTGGATGACGGCAAGCTGCTGGCACGGGTGGACACCGCAGAGCCGGAAGCACTCGTGTGCACCGTAGTGCGGGGCGGGGTGCTACAAAGCCGCAAAAGTCTGGCCGCACCGGGGGCGGATATCCAGATGCCCACCCTGACCGCCGAGGACAAGGAGAACCTTGCCATCGCCGCCAATTGCGGCGTTACTGGGGTCATGCTGCCATTTGTGCGCGGCGCTGAGGATATCCGCAGCCTGCGGCAGGCGCTGGCAGAGGCCGGTGCGCCGCAGCTGAAGATCCTTGCCAAAATTGAAAACCTTGCGGGCGTGCAGGCGCTGCCGGAGTTTTTGCCGCTGGTGGACGAGGTGGTCATTGCCCGGGGCGACCTTGGCAACGCGATGCCCCTGTGGGAGCTGCCCCGCTGCCAGAAACAGCTTTCTGCCGCCTGCCGGACAGCCGGGGTGCCCTTTATGGTGGTGACCCAGATGCTGGACAGCATGCACACCCGGGCTGTACCCACCCGCGCCGAGGTGAGCGACATCTACAATGCCGTACTGGACGGCGCATCCAGCCTGATGCTCACCGGCGAGACCGCCGCCGGGCAGTATCCGGTGCAGGCCATGGAGTATCTGGTGCGCACCGCCCGCACGGCGATGTGACAGGCGCAGACGGCGCTGCTTTTGCCGGATTCATCCCCGGGCGTCCTGCCGGGTGGTGTAGAAGTACTCCTTGGGGGTCATGCCGTACTCCTTTTTGAAGGCGCGGAAAAAGTGGTTGTAACCGCCAAAGCCGCTGGTCTTGTACACCTCGGTGATGGGCAGCCCCTGCTCAATGAGGGTGCAGCAGCGGTCTAACCGCGCCTTTACGATATAGCGGTGCACCGTCTGCCCGGTCTGGCGTTTGAATTCCCGGGCAATATGTTCCCGGGAGACGAAAAACTCCTTTTCCAGCCGCTCCAGCGTCAGTTCCTCGGTAAGGTGCGCCTGAATAAACAAAAACACCTCGTCCAGCATCAGGTGGTGGCGGCTGACCAATGCGGTGTGGAACTCCGCATGGATGCAGGCACGCAGCGCCAGCACCACAAACATTTGCAAAATACCGTGCTCGAACACCGCTGCACCGAACTGGGTGCGCTCCTGCGGGAGCATCAGCAGCTTCCGGGCAAGGTTTTTCAGCAGCATATAGATCTGGCTGTCCGGGCGCACAGCCACCTGCCGGAAGGGCACCACGTTGAAGCTTTTTTCAAGGTCGGTATCTGCGTCCGAAAGCTGCGCCAGCGTCTGGGGGGACAGCTGCACCCGAATAAGTTCCAGCGGGCCGTAAGCACCGGCGTATTCCAGTCTGCCGCCCTGACCGGGCTTGAAGATGATGAGATTCTGCTGCTGTGCGGGCAGCACCACCTCGCTGCACCGGAACACACCGCTGCCCCGCATGACCAGAAACAAATCATAATACGCGCCGGAATAAAATTCCCGGACGGCGCTCTGCTCAAAAAGATAACGCTTGGCTGTATAATTCACCAAAAAGTCCTCCATGAAACTGTCATGTGTAACAGATTGTTGTACACAACAGAAAAGTACAACTGTTATAATTGCATAATACATCAATTTGCGATAGTTTTCAATCATTTTTTGGATATGTATTGATGAAAAATTAACGTATAATGCAAATGTAGAAAAGAGACTTGTGCGAAAAGTCTCGTGGTTTCACTGTTTTTAAGGAGGATAAAACACAATGGACCAGAAAAAGACCATCCGACCCTTCTCCATGAAGGACAAGATCGGTTATACACTGGGCGATCTGGGCTGCTGCTTCACCGAGCAGTACCGCGCCATGTATCTGTCGATCTTCTACACCCTGATCCTGCAGGTCAACCCCTTCCACGTGGGTATCCTGCTGCTGATCACCAAGATCTGGGACGCCGTGAATGACCCCATCATCGGTGCCATGGTGGACTCCCGCAAGGCCACCAAGGGCGGCAAGTTCATCCCGTGGATCCGCGCCTTCTCCTTCCCCATGGCAGTGCTGTGCGTACTTGGCTTTGTCAATGTAGGCAATATCAACTACGGCCTGCGTCTGGCCTACATGTTCGTCACCTACGTTCTGTACGAGGCGCTGTACACCTGCGTCAACGTGCCCTTCGGTACTCTGTCCAGCGTGATGACCGATGATGTCAGCCAGCGCACCGCACTGTCCCGCTACCGCAGCCTTGGCGGCACCATCTTCATGACCGTTATGGTCATGATCGGCCCCCTGTTCCTGTATGTGGACAACAAGCCCGTGGCTGGCCGCTTCCTGATGCTGGCCTGCATCTGCGCTATGCTGGGTCTGCTGTGCCTGCAGATCACCTGCGTGTGGTGCAAGGAGCGCGTGGAAGTGCCCGAGCGTCCGCAGGGCGAAAAGCTGAACTACCTGCACGTGCTCAAGGAGATCTCTCACAATAAGGCTCTGCTGGGCGTTATGTTCTTCAGCCTGACCGGCATGATCGGTGCTTCCGTGGTCAACGGTCTGAACACCTACCTGTACAAGGACTTCTTCGGCAACGTTAAAATTCAGGCTGTCTCCGGTATGCTGAGCGTGCTGTACGCTGTGCTGTCCTTTGCCATCACCCAGCCTCTGGCCAACAAGTTCGGCAAGAAGGAGTGGTGCTGCATGGGCGCTGGCTTTGCCGCCATCGTGTTCGGCATCCTGTTCTTCTTCCCCGTCCACAACCCTGTGGCCTTCATCGTCATCAACGGTATCTGCTATCTGGGCGCTTCCGGCATGCAGGTGCTGATCTGGGCTATGGTCAACGACGCCATCGACTACCACGAGCTGCAGACCGGCGAGCGCAACGAAGGCATCGTTTACTCCACCTACTCCTTCTTCCGCAAGCTTGCAAGCGCCATTTCCGGCAGCCTGTCCAGCTTTGTGCTGGGTGCCATCGGCTACAACGTTACCGCTGGCGCTGTGCAGACCGCTGGCGTTGTAAACGCTATCTGGAAGAGCTACACCGGCGTCTACTTCCTGGGCTACGGCATTGCAGTTGCCATCCTGTTCTTCGTCTACCCCCTGACCAAGCAGAAGACTGCTGAGATGCTGACCGAGCTGAAGGCTCGCCGCGCCGCAAAGGAGAGCAAGTAAACCATGAAGATCTTACAGGTTCAGTTTAAAAACCGCAATGGCCACACCCTGCGCGGCATCGTGACCCTGCCCGACACCGAGGGCAAGGTACCCTTTGTGGTGCATCTGCACGGCTTTGCCGGCAGCTGCAGCGGCTACAAGTCCATGTACACCCACCTGTCCCGCGCTCTGGCAGCGCAGGGCATCGGCAGCGCCCGGTTCGATTTCTACGGCAACGGCGAGAGCGACGGCGAGTTCGAGGATATGAGCTTTGACGGCCTGCACACCGATGCACAGGATATCTTTGCATGGGCCGCTGAACAGCCCTATGTGGACAGCGAAAAGCTGTTCCTCTCCGGCCAGAGCATGGGCGGCTACATTGCCGCCTCCTGCGCACCGGTCATCCAGCCCCACGGCCTGATTTTGCTGTGCCCGGGCGCCGGGATGTGGTTCGGCTGCGCCCAGCGCGCCGACGGCGTTGTGCAGACCGGCAAGGACTACACCGACATGGAGGGTCTGTGCTACAAGATGGCCTTTAACTACGAGATGGCCAAGCACCCCGACCCCTTTACCGAGGCCAAGGGCTACAACGGCCCGGTGCTGCTGCTGCGCGCCGATGATGACCGTCTGGTGGACGAGGGCACCTGCAACCGTTACGCACAGGTGTACACCGCACCCGAGGTGGACACCATTGCAGGCGGCGGCCACAACTTTGCCACGCTGGCAGCCCGTGCCACCGTGGAGGAAAAGACCGCAGCATTCATCAAAGCAAATCTGTAAAGCAAAGCATATCTGCAAGGAGGCTTTTATATGCAAAACGTAATTCTGCAGCCCATCGAGGTGGGCGGACAGACCTTTAAAAACCGCATCATGTTCCCCCCGCTGACCACCGGCTACGAGAAAAACGGCATGATCAGCGAGCAGGACATGGGCTTCTACACCCGTCTGGCAAAGGGCGGCGTGGGCTACATCGTTATGGGCGATGTGGCACCCATCAACAGCTTTTCTCCCACCCCCAAGCTGTTTGACGACAGCCAGATCCCTGCCTTCAAGGCACTGGCCGACAGCGTACACGCCTACGGCACCAAGCTGGGCGTCCAGCTCTTCCACCCGGAGTACGACGTAGACGCCATCAACAGTCTGTTTATGCAGAAAAAGTTTGATGAGATGCGTCAGCGCCTGCATCACGACATGATGTTCTTCACCGATGAGGTCAGCGAGGAGATGCTGATGGCCATCATCGATAAGATGTGCGCCTGCGCAGTGCGTGCACAGAAGGCCGGTGTGGACGTCATCCAGATCCACGGCGACCGCCTGAACGGCTGCCTGTGCTCCACCCGCATGAACCACCGCACCGATAAGTTCGGCGGCAGTCTGGAGAACCGCGTCCGCTTTGCCCGCATGCTGACCCGCGCCATCCGCAAGGCTGTGCCGGATATGGTCATCGACTACAAGCTGTCCATCGTCACCCCGCAGCGCGGCAAGGGCGGCATTGACGAAGCCGACGCCGTGCAGTTTGCCCAGTGGCTGGTAGAGGACGGCGTGGATATGTTCCATGTTGCGCAGGCCAACCACACCGGCAACATGGCCGACACCATTCCTCCCATGGGCGTACAGCCCTACGGCTTCTTCGTCAAAATCGCCGGGGACATCAAAAAGGCCGTCAATGTGCCGGTCAGCGCCGTGGGTCGTATCGTGGATGCCGAAATGGCTGCGCGTGTCATCGAGAGCGGCATGGCCGACATAGTTGCCATGGGTCGCCCGCTGCTGGCAGACCCCGACTGGGGCACCAAGATCGCTGCCGGGAAGGCCTGCGATATCCGCCGCTGCATCAGCTGCAACAAGGGCTGCACCGATGCCATCCAGAACCGTCAGTTCCTCTCCTGCGTGCTGAACGCGGAGAACGGCTACGAGAACACCCGCAGCATCCAGCCCGCAGCGCAGAAAAAGAAGATCGCCGTCCTCGGCGGCGGCCCTGCCGGTCTGGAAGCCGCCCGTGTGGCAGCGCTGCGCGGCCATGACGTGACCCTGTTTGAAAAGACCACCACTCTGGGCGGCCAGCTGAACATTGCCTGCGTACCTCCCCGCAAGGAGGAGATGCGCCGCGCCGCACAGGACCTGATCCACGCGGTCTGCAACGCCGGTGTGCACCTGTGCATGGGTCAGACCCGCACCGCAGAGCAGCTGAAGGATGCCGGTTTCGAGGCCGTCATCAACGCTGTGGGCGCACACAGCGCCGCACCCCGCATCCCCGGCATCGACAGCGTGAACGTGGCCGATGCATGGAAGGTTCTGGCCGGTGAGCAGCAGGTGTACGGCACGGTTGCCGTCATCGGCGGCGGCATGGTGGGCTGCGAGACCGCAGAGTATCTGGCTGCCCGCGGCTGCAAGGTGTCCGTTATCGAGATGATGGACAAGATCGCCGCAGGCGAGAGCACCACCATTCTGCCCACCCTGCTGGAAAACTATAAGACCTACGGCGTGGAGCAGTACCCCAGCCACAAGGTCAAGGAGTTCCGCATGGACGCCGTCGTCTGCGAGAACAAGGACGGCGCAGAGGTGACCATCCCCTGCGATTACATCGTGCTGGCTATGGGCGCACGCTCCAACGAATTTGACGCTGCTGCGCTGGAAGCTGCCAGCATCCCGGTGTATTCCATTGGCGATGCCGCCGGCAAGGCTGCGGATATCTCCAACGCCATCCGCACCGGCTACGATACCGCCTGCCAGCTGTAAAACAAAAATATCGTTCTATTTGTGGGTCAGAAACGCCTGTGGGCGCTTCTGACCCACTTTTTTACCCTCTCAGGCAAAGCCGTCAGGGTTTTGCCTCGCCCTCTCAGGCGCTCCCGCGTCCGCTCTCCCAAGGGGAGAGCGGACACGTCCGGAAACTTTACAGGTCAGCCGGGAACTGTACCGCCACCGCTTAAGCCTTCACCCACCGGGGGAAGGTGGCGCGGAGCGCATTCAAAATCATCCCACATAAAAAGGCTGCTGCACAAAACCCTGTGCAGCAGCCTTAAATATTTTACGTTTACAACAGATCAGATGCTGAACTGCACGGCGCAGAAGGCGGCATAGATGCACAGCAGTGCAATGCCCTGCGGGCGGCTCAGCTTGCCCTTGATCAGAGCGGGCAGGGTGAGCAGCAGCATCACGGCAAACATGACCGGGATATCCATCACCAGCGAGGCGTTCATGCCTGCGATGGTGGAGTTCTGCGGGATGCTGAAGGGTGCCAGCGTGACAGACACGCCGCTGACCAGCACTAGATTGAACACGTTTGCACCGATGACGTTGCCCAGCGACAGCGCACCGTGACCCTTGACCAGCGAGGTGATGGCGGTGACCAGCTCCGGCAGCGAGGTGCCCAGTGCCACAAAGGTCAGCGCAATGACCGACTCCGGCACGCCCAGCGCCTGTGCGATGAGGGTGCCGTTGTCCACCAGCAGGTCAGCGCCCACAGCAATGAGCACTGCGCCGATGGCCAGCAGCCCCAACTCCTTGGCAAAGGAGCCTTCCTCAGCCTGCTCTTCCTCTTCCGGGGCGGGGGTATTTTTCATAGCCAGCACGTTGCACACGATGTAAGCCACGAACATGGCCAGCAGGATCAGGCCCACCGGGCGAGTGAAGGAGCCGGTGGTGTAGGCCACACCGGCATAGAAAGCGGCAGCCACAAAGAAGAAGGCCACCGGGGTGCGCAGGCTCTTGGGGTCAACCTTGCCCGGGCGCACCGCAATGGTGATGGCGGCGATCAGTGCAGCGTTGCAGATGACCGAGCCGATGGCGTTGCCGTAGGCGATCTCGCCGTGACCGGTGAGGGCAGAGGTGGTGGACACCATGACCTCCGGCAGGGTGGTACCGATGGACACCACCGTGGCGCCGATGAGCAGCTCCGGCACATGGAAGCGGCGGGCGATGCCGGTGGCACCGTCCACAAACCAGTCGCCGCCCTTGATCAGGCACAGCAGACCCACGATAAATAACAGAACAGGGATCAGCATAATATCTCTCCTTTTTAATAATAGCGGCAGAGGCACAAAAAAAGACCTTTATCACATCCAGCCCAAAACGGGAGAATGTGATAAAAGTCTCAAGCATCCGGTACTGCATCGGGCATTTCTGCCGGGGGTGTCGCTGCAGCACAGCGCACCCGTTTTTCAACTAAAGTACGCCCCTTACTCCCTTTTATCCAGAGAATATTATACCTGTTTTCCAGCAAAAGCGCAAGGGGAAATATGGGATTTATTCTGCCTTGGTCACTTTTTTGGCGTTGGGGTAAATATGCTCCATGCGGGCGTATTCCCGGAACGCCTTATCCGGGAAATTGTGATGGGTCAGTTCGATGGTGCTATAACCACCCGTCACCCCCCTGCCGCAAAGGCGCTGAAGGGCAGGAAGGTGAATACCATGTTTTTGACCCTGCGGGGGTCAGCCGGTCTGCGCGGGAGAGGGCAGAATGGTCATTCTGCCGTCCACGGCGGCGTCCACCATCTCGTGCTCCCGGAAATACTCCATCAGGATATCCTGACAGGAGGTTGCCACGCTGCGGGGCTTCTGGAGCTTGCAGATGGTATCGTAGGAGATGTTGAAAAAACTCTCGATGTTTTTGAAGTGGTAGTTCTGCAGCCCCACGGTGAACAGGGCATCGTCGCCGATTTCCTTGCCCACCTCTCTGCCGCAGTAGGTAAAGTAATCAAAGTCGCCCTTGCGGCGATCGTACCGCAGCCGCAGGGTGGAGGGCAGCTGGTAGAACTCGGTGTGGCCGGTGTAGGCCTCCTCCCGCAGCATGTAGTGGAGCATCTGGCGCAGCTGCTGGCCTGTCACCTTGAACATGAACACGCCGTCATCGTAGGGGAAGCCCTCGATGAGGTCGCCGTAGGTGACAATGGGGCCCAGCTTTTCGGCCCGGATGCTGCCGGAGCCGATGAGCATAATATCGATGCCAAGGCTGCGGGTGAAGATGTCCGCAAACAGGTTGCCAAGCTCAGTCTCCTGCGTGCGCTGGGGGTGGGTCAGCTCCCGGCGGAAGCGCGCCACGATGTGGCTGTACTTTTCGTCCACCTGACTGGTGAAGCGGTGCAGCACCTGCTCCATAGCGGGGTTGCGGGGGCAGGTCTCGGCGCAGATGGGCACCGTGTGCCATGTGTAGGAATCGATGCAGTTGTTGTCCGTGTCCACAATGATGTCAAAGCGCCCGATCTGGTCGGTGCCGGTGCCCGCCTGAGCAATGACCACGCCGTTTTCCTCCACCGCGTGTTCTGGCAGGGTGTGGCTGTGCCCGCCGATGATCAGGTCCACCCCCCAAGCCGGGTCCAGCTGGCGGGCCAGATGGCGGTCCTCCTCAAAGCCGATGTGGGTCAGCAGCACGGTAAAATCGATGTCGATGCTGTTGTGGGCGTTGCAGATCTTGCCCACCTCGGCGGCAGCTGCGGCGGTGTCCACAAAGGACCCCACCAGAGATTCGGACTTGGTCTGGTTGATGACGTCTTGCGTGATGATGCCGATGAAGAGGATGTTCATGCCGTCCACCCGCAGGATCTTGTAGGGGGTGAACAGCCGTGTGGGGGTGTTTTTGATGTAGAGGTTGGCGTTGATGATGGGGAAGCGGGCGCATTTTTCGATGAACAGCAGGTGTGCGATGCCGTAGTCCACCTCGTGATTGCCGATGGTGACGATGTCCGGGGCGAGGGCGTTCATGATCTCGATGGTGGAAAGCCCCTTGTATTCGGAATCAATGACCGAGCCCCGGAACATATCACCTGCAATGGCGTAGATGGTGTTGGGCTCTTCGGCCCGCACCTTTTCGATGTAGCCGGACAGCATGGAAACGCCGCCCACCAGTTTTTCGTCCACCTGCTCTGCCAGAAAGTCTCCGTGCAGATCATTGGAGTGGAGGATGGTGATCTTTTTGGTGTGTTTCATGGTGCATTCCTCCCGGTGTGGGTCGGCGGCGGTCAGCCCATGGCCTCCTGCCGTGCAAAGTAGACCGTATTGACAAGGCTCATGTAGCTCTCTTCGCCGTCCAGATAGAACTTCAGGGCAAGGGTGTCCTCGTCCTCCAGCGTGACGGCGTAGCGGGAGCCGTCCTCTCCGGTAAAGGTAGCGTACCACTCCTGATTGGAACGGAAGGGTACCTCCGGGGTGCCCTCTTGATAGAACAGGTCGGCTTCCTCCACGTTCAGCTCCGGATAGGGGGTGATGTAGCTGGCGGTGAAGGGCAGCTGGCTGCTCTCGGTGTCGGCGTCGGTGGGCAAAAAGCACATCCGGTCGGCATCCTCCGGGGCGGTGTCAAAAACGCCCTCGTCTGTGTCGCGGTAGATCTCCAGCCAGTTGCCTTCCAGCGACCATGGGCTGGTGTCGGTCTCCCAGTCGTCCCCTTCCGGGTAGATGGTAAAATCGCACACGCCCTCGGCTTCCACCACATGACCGTTCTCGCCGGAAAGGAAGGGACTGAATACCAGCTCTTCGCCGGTGCTGGGGTACAGTTCCACCTCGGTGTTGGGGACGATATCGCTGATGTTGCACAGCAGCAGGATGGGCTGACCGTCCTCACTGTAATAGAGCTGTTTACCGCGCTGGAGCGGTTTTTCGGCATCGTCTGTCAGGCTCGTCTCGTAGACGAACAGGGTGGCATCCGGGTCCTGCGGGAAGATGCAGTACAGGTCGCACCCGCCATCCGGTGCCACGACCCAGTGATCCTGCGGGATGTCGTAGACGAAGCCCCACAGCTCCCGCAGGTCCTGCTGGCTGTCCAGCACCTGCTGCACGTCGGTGGTCATCTCATAGGAGCCGCCCAGATACAGCACACAGGCGCGGTATTCGTCCTCCCCGGCCAGAAGGCGCATGTAGGTCACGTCCTCCGGCTCGGTGTACTCCTGTTTGGCGGAGGGTGATGCGGTCATCTTGTCTCCGTCCAGCATCTTTTCGGGTTTGGAGCTGGGGGTGGAGCCGGGGGTGCTGGCCGTCCCGGCTCCGCAGCCTACCAGCCCCACGGTCAGGGCCAGCAGGGCTGCCAAAAGTTTCAGTTTTTTCATGGGTTCCTCCTGTCTCAGCCCCTCGGCTCTGGGGGAGCCGGGGAGTCTTGGGGTTCCGGGTCGAGGGAAAAGTCCGCCACACCCTCCACCGGCATCGGCTGCCCGGTGCTGCCGGAAAGCTGGGGGGTCCAGTCCAGTGGGCGGCCGGTGCTGCAATAGACCTTCGCCATGGTGTCGGGGGTGTCCGGGCTGCCGTTGCACAGCAGCAGAATGGGCTGGCCGCCCTGCCTGCAATAAAGCTCCCGGCCCGTCTGGTGCGGGTACTGGGGGTCCTGCTTTTCGTAGACAAAAAGCGTATCCTCCCTGCGCACGGCAAAGATGCAGTACAGCTCCCGCCCGCCGCCCGGCGCAGTGACCCGGTGATCTGCCGGGATGTCCGCAACAAACTGCCACGGCTGTTCCTGCAGGCTGTTCAGCGCAGCGTCCACATTGGCGGTGCGCTCCGGGACACTGCCCAGATAGAGTACCACGGCAAGGCTGCCGTTCTGCTCTGCCTGCTGCCGCAGCTGCGCCACGGTCACAGCGTCCTGCCGGGGGACGCTGTCCGGGGCGGACGCGCCGGAGCGGATGGGGTCGCCGTCCACCGGTCCGCAGCCCGCAAGACCCAGCGTCAACGCCAGCGCGGCGGCAAACAGCTTCATGGTCAGGCCCTTCATCTTACGCCCACGGGTCGGCAGACGTGGGGACGCGGATACCGGTCATCAGGTACTGCTCCCACAAAAACCACTGTCCGTTGCCCTTGCGGCGCAGCTTGATGGGCCGGGGGTCATCGGCACCGCCGCAGGGGATGAACAGCTTGCAATAGCCCTCCTCCACGTTGGAGGTGTGATTGCTGCCCACCAGCAGGGTGAAGGGCTGGCGGGGGGTATAGCCGTTTTCCGGCGATGCACCCACAAAGTAGGAGAAGGGGATGTAGCTTTTGCCGTCCCGGAAGCGGTCGTTCAAAAAGGAGATATCCTGCCCGTTCAGCGGACGGGGGCCCCGCAGCCAGTTGAGCATCTCCTTTCCGATGTTCTTGTCGGCACCGTAGGCGCACAGCGCACAGACGGTGAGGGCCGCAGTCTTGAAGGGGGTGTCAAGGCTTGCTTCCGGCAGCGCCTGCATCTGGGCAAGGCTTTCCGGCAGTTCCTGAAAGGTAAAGGTGACGGTCTGGTTTCCACCGGCGGCGGAAGCGGCCTGCTTCATCTTATCAAAAAGTCCCATGAAAATACTCCTTTCTGTTTCCTCAGCCCCGTTTCAGATCGCTGCGGGGCATCATCCGCTTGCGGATCATCTTTTTGTTCAGATCCAGCGTGAGGTTTGCAAAATATCCTTTTTCAAAATACCATGCAATGTCCTTTGCGTCCATACCAACGCTGTTGTACAGCCACCGCAGGGGTACTTCCGGCCCGGAGTAGTTCTCCACCCGGCGGGCAATGGTCCTTGCATGGTAGCGGCGTTTTTCGTTGCGTGCGAACAGAACAAGGGGCACAGCGCCCACCACGATCCAGAACACATACCCGACAACGTGGGAGGTGTCCTTGGCCTGCAGGTCAAGGCAAAGGGTATACAGCCCGCCGACAGAGCAGAACACGCAGAAGGCAAGCCCCGCGTTCCGCAGCCATTTGAGGACACGGGGGATCTCGCCGCGGGCTTTTTCCGAAAGATAAGGGTTCATAAACATGCTCCTTTCAGAACGAACCGCCTCCGCCGCCGTGGGTCGTGCCGCTGGAGGAGGTGTGGGTGGAACTGCCGCCGGAGCTGTTGGAGTCCTTTGCCTCCACATGCTCGGTGCGCTGCACATCCCGGTACAGGAACAGCTCCCGGCTGTTGGTCAGGTTCATGCTGCCCTCCCGCACATAGCTGGCGGCGTTCTCCTGAAACGCCACGCTGCGCAGCTGGCTTTTCATTACGCTGACAACGACCCATGCCAGCACAAGGCCGATGCCCAGCGCAAGGAACAGGTACATGAGAGACAGCGGCTCCCGGGGCAGGTTATTCACGTCATAGGGGTGGCCCGCCCGGGCAGCGTCGATGTAGGTATCCGACCACTGGACAAAGGTGCGGAAGGCACCGGCGTAATCTCCATCGGCCATGAAGGGGGTCATCTGCTGGCCAAGGTACTGGATGCCGGCGTCCGTAAAGGCGGTGATGCCGTAGCCGCAGGTGGAGATGTGCCACTTGCGGTCGCCTACGCTCACCAGTAGCAGCACGCCGTCCATATCGGGGCCGTAGCCGTACTGGCAGTAGTCATACAGATCATCGGCAAACTGCTCCATGCTGTCGGCACCAACGCTTTCCATCGACTCGATGGTGGCAATGGTCACATCGAAGCTCTGGCGCAGGCTCAGCTCTTCCAGTGCGTCCTCCAGCTCGTTGTCCTCGTCCTCGGTCAGCACCTCAGCGTCGTCGAACATGCGGTAGTACAGGTCGGCAAAGCCGCCCTCTACCGCAAAGGCCGGAACAGCCAGCGCCGCCGCAAGAATCAGTGCTGCCAGCGCCGCAAAGAGGGAGTGCAGTCGGTTGGAAGTCTTTTTCATCGTTCGTCCCTCCTTTACAGGATCCGTGCCAGCCACAGCAGCCACATCACGCCGTAGGACGCGGCGGAAAGGGCAGCCGTAAGGCCCAGCATCCACTTGCGGGCAGCGCCCTTGTCCACGGGCAGGTCACCCACGAATCTGCCGGTCTGACCATTCATGGCAAACAGGTAGTTTTCGCCCCGCCAGCTGGTGCTCAGCAGCCAGACCGGGAACAGGGCGTACTTTGCCTTGCCGCCGTGCAGCTGGATGCTGCTGTTTTCCACCTTGACCGAATCGTAGCCGGTAACGGTCTGCTGGAACGTCTCCTCGGTGGAGCGGCGGATGCGCATGTTGGCCCGCTCGATGCTGTCCTCGGCACTCACATCGTATTTGTCCGCCACATAGCCGGCCAGATAGGCGGTCTGGAAGGGGATGGCATCCTGCATGGCAAAAGGCTCGATGGACTCCATCAGGTCGTCCTCGATCTTGGACGAGCCGTCCACCGGCACTGCGTCAAAACCCAGCGTGCCGTCCCGCCGGACGGAGTAGTAGTTGGTCTCGGTATAGTCGTATTTGCTGTCCGACCAGCAGCGGGTCCGGGTGGCGGTGAACCGCAGCTGAGCGTCGGCGTCGCTGTCGAAGAGCCAGAAAGGTACATACACGCCCTTGATCTCGTCGATGTGGTTCTGGCTGCGGAACACCCGGGGCAGCAGGGTCTTGCCCTTGAGATGTTCCTGCAGCTTTGCCTTGGCGGCCTTTTTGTCCAGCTTGAAGGGGATGATGAGGTCGGGCCGCAGCGTCCCGGAAAACTGTCCGGTGAGGACGATGGGGTTGCCGCAGAACGGGCAGGCGGACGCCGCCATGGTGTCATCGCCCACGATCTCGCCGCCGCAGCTCTTGCAGCTGTAAGTATGCAGACCGGCGGTCTCTCCTTCTGCCCAGCTGCCGCCGGGGGTGGCCCACTCCATCTCGCTGGGCTTTTCGTCCTTCAGTTCCTCATCGTAGCCCTTGAGGGTATCCACGTCGAACTCGGTGTCGCAGTAGGGGCATTTCATCTTCTGGGTGGCGCTGTCAAACTGGATGGCGCCATCGCAGCAGGGGCACTTGTATTCCAGCATTCCTGCCATAGCGTTTCCTCCTGTTGTTCCAAAGGGGGCCGGGGGGCTCTTCCCCGGCCCCGCTGTTTTTGTGTTGGTCTTCCCGCCGAAGCGGTCGGCTCAGAAGTCCGTGGTGATGCGGAACACCACCGGTTCGTCCGGCTCGGTGGCTTTGCCGTGGTGGCCCACTGCAAGGAAAGCGTTTTCTTCCAGCGGCAGGAAAACATCAAAGGTGCAGAAGTCGCCGCACAGCTGGCACAGGGTCTCGCGCTCGCCCACGGGGAGGGACTTTTCCAAAAAAGTGCCGTCCGGCGCGTACAGCTCCCACAGATAGCCCGTGTCCAGCAGATAGCCGTTGGGGCGCTTCATCATCACGGCGTCAAAGCTGCCCACCGGCTGCGAGCTGCGGGCCAGCTCATTGCCGTCCACATCAAAGGCAGCAAAGTAATCATCGCCGCTGGATTCCAGCTCGCCCACCGTCAGCAGCTCGTCCCCGCTGAGGTTCAGGGAGGGCATGCTGCAGAAGGGGCCGATCTCGTTGTCGCCCTCCAGCGTCAGCTCAGTGTACTCGCCGTCCTGCACCAGCACCGGTGCGGAGTCGGTCCAGTAGATTACGGTCAGATCCCGATCCTTGGAGGAATAGCAGCTGCCCATGTAGTCCAGTGCGTCGCCGGGCTCTTCCGGGTCGCTGCTGTTCAGATCGTAGCAGTAGACATCAAAGGGATCCATGGCGTACAGGATGCCATTGCGGTCGATGCTGAGGGCGTTGCTGCCGTCAATGTTGTACTCTGCCACCGGGGTCAGCCGGTCGTCCTTGATGGCATACTCGAAGATTTTAGCAGACTGCTCTTCATCGTCCTCGTTGTAGAAGCTGAAGAAGTAATTGCCCCGGTAGGTATCCGCGTGGATCACATGATAGGCACCGCCTACCTCGCGGCGGACGTCAAAGGGGATGTACTGTGCCTTGAAGGTGTATTCGCCGATGGTCAGCTCCCCGGTCTGGAACTGGGTCACAGGGGGCCCTGCAGGGGCGGCTTTGTCCTCTGCAGCTTCCGGCTGTGCCGAAGCGGACGGGGCACTGCTGCTGGAAGCCGGTGCGCTGCTGCTGGAAGCCGGTGCGCTGGAAGCGCTGGCAGCACCGGAGCCGCCGCAGGCGGTCAGCCCGAGGGCGGCGGTGGTAAGGCCCATGGCCTTGAGGAAATCTCTGCGCTGGATCTTTCTCATATCCGTTCCTCCTTTTGAGGTCACTGCACTTTTGCAAAGGCTTCGTCGGCGCGGCGGCTGTACAGTGCCATGCCGCCGGTCTGGGCGTCGTTGGCCAGATTGATGTTCTCCACGAACCGGGCCTTTTCCTGCTCAGAGAGCTGCCCGCCCTTCATGGCGGCGGATGCCACGGCACCCATGGCACCGATCATGCCCATCTGGCCCTTCAGCTCCCGTTCCTCGGCCTTGGACATCTGGCGGCCGAACATGCTGGTCTCATTATCGTGGACCCCGAAGATGTGGTCCAGATGCTGCCGTGCGATGTGGGCATAGCCGATCTCCCGCTGGTCCCGCTTGCTGAAGCAGATGACCAGCTCCTGCTTGATGTAGGGGTGGGGGCGCATGCCCCGCTGGGTCTGGGCCTCGGTGATGCTGCGGGGCTGCACCAGCTTCAGCTTCAGGCCGCCGCCGTTGAGGGTGGGTTTCTGGCCCGGCTCCTTGGCGGGGGTCTCGTCCAGATACTCCTCATAGCTGGCGATCTGGTCGTAGCGGATCAGCTCCGGCATCTTGCCCCGTCCGCCGGTGCGGTCGTCGATGTACAGCATTCCAAGCTCATCGCAGAACACCAGCCCCATTTGCGTCGGGGTGGAGGGGTATGCGTTGACCCGGAACTCGGTCTTGTCGAACACCTCGTCGAATACCCGCTTCATCCGGGCCATGTACTCCATGTGCTCCTTGGCCTCGTCCAGCGTCAGCTCACTGAGCCGGATATATTTGGAGCACTTGTTGCCGCAGTCGTCGCAGAGGAACTGTCCGTCCCGGAGCTTGGAGCGGTGCAGGGTGCCGCACTCCTTGCCGCAGACGGCACAGTTCTGTTTTGCGAACAGGTTAGAAAAGAATCCCATCATGGTATGCTCCTTTCATTGCTCTGTATTTGTCAGGTCAGGTCCGGTCGCTGTCGTCAAAGGGGTCGCCGCACTCCGGGCAGAACTTGGGCGGGTGAGCAGGGTCTTCCGGCTCCCAGCCGCATTTGTCGCACTTATATTTGGGCGTACCGGCGGGCTTGGGTTTGCCGCACTCGGAGCAGAAGCGACCCTTGTTCACTGCGCCGCAGCTGCACTTCCAGCCTTCTGCTGCCGCCGGGCGGGGCTTGCCGCACTCCGGGCAGAACTTGCCGGTGACGGTGGCACCGCAGCTGCAGGTCCAGCTGTCCGCAGCGGGCTTCGGCTCCGGCTTTTTGCTGCCGCATTCCGGGCAGAACTTGCCGGTAACGGTAGCGCCGCAGCTGCACTGCCAGCTGTCTGCCGGGGCGGGTGCGGGACGGCTGACCTGCTGGGGCGCGTCCACGCTGTCCGGGCGGGCCTGCTGGCCCATAGCGAACAGGTTCTGGGCGCTCATGCCGCCCATGCCCCCGGCTCCGGCGGCCATGCCCATGCCCATAAAGCCGGTCATGGCACCGGCGGTGTTGCCGGCGGCGGTCTTCATGGCATCGATCTGACCACCCACCAGACGGGCGGCAGCGGTGGTGGGATCGGTGGTCATGGCGTTCTCTTCCCACTCGGTGATCTTCTTCTGCTGCTCCTCCGGGATGGACAGGGAGTTGATGTTGAAGGAGAACACTTCAATGCCGCGCTTTTTGCGCCAGACATTCGATAGCTGCTCGTTGAGCGCCTCGGAGATCTCCAGCGTGTGAGCAGGAATCTCGTAATACTGCACCTTGTTGGCCGAAAGGGTGGCCAGAGCGGGCTGCAGGGCGTTCATCAGCTCGCTCTTCAGCCGGGGTGCGATCTCGGATGCGTCATACTGGGTGGAGACGTTGCTGCACACATTGGTGTAGAACAGCAGCGGGTCGCAGATGCGGCAGGTGAAGCTGCCGTTGCACCGCAGGTTCACCGAGAGCTTGTAGCCCCGCTCCTCGCTGACCACCACCCGGAAGGGGATGGGGGTGGCGGTGCCGTACAGGATCTCGCCCAGCTCCTTGGTGTTGATGTAGTACACCCGCTGATCCTTGCCGGTGTCGCCGCCGTAAGTAAAGCGCTTGGCCACGGTCTGGAAGGTAGCTGCCAGACTGTCGCCGAAGTTGCCGGTGAACACGCTGGGCTCGGTAGAAGCATCGAAGGTGAACTCGCCCGGCTCAGCGCACACCTCCACCACGCGGCCCTGCTCCACGATGAGCATACACTGTCCGTCTGCCACGGCGATGCCGCTGCCGTTGGTGATGATGTTGTCCTCGCCGTTGTTGGAGCTGCGGCGGGAGGTGCGCTTCTGGCCCTTGACCATCAGCACATCCTTGTCCAGAGAATCGCAGTAGAAAAATTCCTTCCACTGGTCTGCAAGGGTTCCGCCCAGTGCGCCCATACCTGCTTTGATAAGACCCATAGTAATTTCCTCCTGTTATTTGTTTGGTGTAAGCGACAACGCTTTGTCATCGCATTGCGTTCGGTTTCGGTCACGGTATAAGGGTTAGATCCGGGGAGTCGTTTTTCCAGTAAATAGGACGTGTATCCCGGTCAAACAGCACTTCTCCGGCACGGTATTTCAGGCTGCAGCCGCTGGGGCTGCCGTCATCGTTCAGCAGAATGGCCCAGAACTCGCAGGGCTTGCCGTTCGGATCGGTCAATGTGAAATGCAGCTCGGTGCCGTCCTCGGTGCGGCCCTGTGTTCCCTCGGCGGTGCCGGTCAGAATGCCGCTCCACCCGTCCCATTCCACGCTCATACAGCAGCTGCCGTCCGGCAGGAAGGTCATCCAGCGGATACCCTTTGCGGACTCGTCTCCGGCGCGGTATGTTCCCCACAGCCTGCGGGGGATGGCGGTGTAGCCGATGTCGTCCCACGCCTCGGTGCGCTGAAAAACGTACCAGACCTCACTGCCCTTTTGGGGGCCGGTGGACTGCATCCGCAGCGAGCGGTCCTCCATCATGGAGATGGTCCAGCGGCTTCTGCCGTCCTCGCTGAGGCATGTCAGGTTCCAGCCCTGACTTTTTTCCCTGTCCCAGCCGGTCACAGCGCCGGCATTCAGCTCTCCGGTGCGGGTCTCGGCAGCGGACTGAATCTGGGGGCTGACGTATGTTTCCCGGATGAAGGAGACGGTTACCGTGCCGGTGATCTCGGCCTTTTCCAGCCGCAGGGTAAAGCTTTCGTTGCGGTCGGCGGGGGCATAGCTTTCACCCTGCGTCACCGCCGTGACTGCCATCCACTCGGCCAGCACCTGCCACTCCCAGTCCGGTGGCAGCGGCTGTGCATCCAGTGGGATGACCGGGGTATCGTTCACATACTCCTCCCCGGACGCGCTGAACCTGTGGACCACGAAGGAAATGTTTCCCTTACCGTCCAGCGAAAAAGGCAGCTCGTCCAGCGAAGTCCACCATGCGGTGTTTCCCTCTTTCAGGCTGCCGGTGGGCAGCATTCCTCTCTCGATGGCGGCTTGACGGTCCAGCTCATCCCGGCGCTTCACGTCGCGGGAAAGCGCCTCTTCCAGCGCAGCGGGGTCTGCCCCCATGCGCTGCAGCATCTGGGTGACGGTGAGCTGGTTTCCACTTTCAAAATCGAAGCACCAGCCGTCGTAGAAGGGGGCATCGGTACCTCCGTAGCTGCTGCTGACCACAAGGCTGACACAATCGTCATACCAGCTTGCTTCCCAGTTCATTTCAATGCTGAAATCCCACAGGGCCGGGTCGGCCGCCGCCGGGCTGTCCGCATAGTCCAGCACATCGTTTTTGTAGTAGCGGGTGATCTCGGCGTTGATGCGGGCAGCATCGACGCTGTCGCTTTCCAGCCGGGGCAGGTGGATGTTCAGCCGAACAGTGCCGCCGTTTTCCGCCTGCACCACCTTTTCAAGGGTGTACTGCTCGGTGATCGCCGCGGTGGCGTGCATGGAATCCGGCGGGGTCGATTTCAGCTCCCGGCGGCCAGCCGGGCGGGCAGAGGCTGAGGTCTTTGCCCCGCAGCCCGCCAGCAGCGCCGCGGCCAGCAAAGCGGCCGGGATACACCGCAAGGGGATGTGTTTCATCTTGCACCTCCTGCTCGTTTATCAGCCGTAGCTGTGGGTCAGCACCAGCGGGACCGTTTCGTTCGTCAAGGGGTTCTGCCCGCTCAGGGGGGTAAGGATCAGGCAATCAATGCGATAATCAAGCTTCAATGCAGCGCTGAACGCAACCCATTCCGGGCCGTTTTCGGTGTCGCGGATAAGAGAGAAGCCCAGCGCGGTGCCGTCCGGGGTAGCGCCCAGATAGGTGACAGCACCCTGATAGAAATAGCGGTTGTTGTGGGTGGCCAGCTGGCAGCCGCCGCCTGAATTCAGGTCCAGCCAGCACAAGTTTTCCCCTTCCCCAAGGGTGAAGCTGCCGGTGGAATCTACCTGCTGCGGGCTGTTCCACTCAGCGGTCAGGGGGGCAAGCTCTGTTTCCGTACCGTCTGCACACAGTAGGCTGACCTCGGCGTCCCGCAGCGCCAGCGCAGTGCCGTTGTTGGCAATATAGATGGGGTCGGCACAGAATAGGATCTGCCCATACAGCAAGCAGCGCAGCACATCCACGTACTCCACAAAACCGTCCTCGGTAAGCAGGTAGACTACGGGATGGAAGGTCGCGCCCAGCTCGCCGATGCACACATCTACATAATTATTATAGGCGTTGCGGATGGGCAGGGTAACATCGCCGTCCAGACGGATATCATACTCCTCTGCCCATGCGATAGTCTCAGGGGTGCGTTTGATGGTAACGGTGCGGATGTCGCCGTCCAGCAGCACCGAAACGCTTCCGTAGGTATCGGTAAGCACCGGCGTTTTGGCAGGGGAGGCGGGGGTCAGCGGAAGCTCCACCTCCAGCGGCCGCCAGCCGCTGCCGGCGGTAGTGTGGTATCCGGCAACAAGGGTGACGGTATTTTCGTTTTTCAGCAGCACGGTCAGGTCTTCCAGCCCGTTGTCCCGCAGGGTATCGGCGCGCATCCCGGAAAGCATACCGCTTTCCCGCAGGGAATCGTAATATTCCTGCTGCACCATGTTGCGGTCAAAGGTTTGTATGGCGGCGCGGTACACTGCAAGCTGCGTCTCGTCCGGGTCCAGTCCCATGCGCATGAGCAGCTCGGTGACCGAAAGCTTGTGCCCGGCGGCAAAATCGAAGCACCAGCCCTGAGAATACATGGGGTCTGTACCGCCGTAGTAGCTGCTCACCACAAGGCTTACGCAGTCGCCGTACCAGTAGGCGTCCCAATCGATGTAGGTCTGCGGGCACCACTCGTCCTGTTGGAGCTCGGCGTCCGGGCTGTCCTCATACTGGCGGTAGTCTGCCGCATACAGGGCGGCAAGCTCATGATTGATATATTCAGCATCCGGGCTGTCGCACACAAGCTGCGGCACATGGATGGTCAGCTTCTGGGTGATGCCGTACTCGTCCCGGATGGTTTTTTCCAGCGTGAACTGCTCCGTGATCCGTTCCTTTTGGGCGGCAAGCGCCGGGGTATTCTGGCTACTACCGGTGCTCTGGCTGCTGCCGGTGCTCTGGCTGGCGGCAGCGGAGCCGGAGCTGCTTTTTGTGCCGCCACACCCGGCCAGCACCAGCGCCGCCGCCAGCACCAGCGCGGTAAGGCGTTTGTGTTTCATGGTCGTTCTCCTGTGTTCTCAGCCGTAGCTGCGGGTCATTTGCAGCTGGGTCTCGCCCTCGGCAAAGGGGTTTTGCCCGTCGATCATGGTCAGGGTCAGGTTCTCGTTGTACTGGTCCATCTTGAACGCCGCCACAAAGTCGAGCCCTGCGTCGGTAAAGATGGCCAGCACCACGCCCTCCGGCACCACGCCCAGATACGCGGCATCGCCCTGATCCATGCGGCTGTTGTCCTGCATGCCCATCTGGACGCTGCCGTCGCTGGTCAGGTCCATCCAGCTCCAGCCGTTTTCGTCGGTGTAGTTGTAGGAGCCGGTGACGGAATAGGGAATCTCCTGCGCGCTCCACTCTGACGACAGTTCGGCCAACTCCAGCACAGAGCCATCCTTCCGGCGCAGGTTTACTTTACTACTGCCGCTGCGCTCCAGCGACACGCCGTTGTTGGCAAAGTAGATGGGGTCCTGACAGATCATGGCATTTCCGAACAGAAGGCAGCGCAGCACGTCCACATACTCCACCACGCCGTCTTTGGTCAGCAGATAGATCACCGGATGGAACACCGAGTCGGTCTGCTGTCCGATGCACACGTCCACATATTCATTATAAGAGCCAAGGATGGGATAGGTGTGCACCTGTTCCAGCCGGAGGTTGAGTTCCGCGTCCCAAGTGGCGGTTTTTGGTGCAGGGCTCAGGGTGATGGTGCCCTGCGTTCCCTTCAGTTGCACCTGCACACCGTCGTAGGTATCGGTCAGTACTGGGGTGTCGGCGGGGGCGGCGGAGGTCAGCGGGATCTCCACATCCAGCTGCTGCCAGCCTTCTTCGCAGCTGTACCTACCCCGGAGCACCAGTTGATCCTGCTGTGGCAAAAGCAGACACAGGTTTTCCAGCTCATTGTATTCCAGCGTATCCATTCGCATTTGCGAAAGCTCTCCGCCGAGACGCAGACCCTCGTAATACGCGCCCTGCGCCATCTCCCGGTCAAAGGTCTGCATGGCCTGCCGCTGCACCTGCTGCTGCACGGTGTCCGGGTCCAGACCTATCCGCTGCAGCAGCTCGGCCACGGTGATCTGCTGACCGCTGGCAAAATCGAAGCACCAGCCGCTGTAACGCCACGGGGCGGCGCCGTCATAGCGGCTGTGCACCACCAGACTGACGCAATCGCCGTACCAGTAGGCGTCCCAGCCCACACCGATCTGCGGGTACTCGCCGCCCGGCTGCCCGGCCTCCTCGTAGGCCTCATATTCCCGGAAATCCGCCGCATAAATGGCGGCAAGCTCCTTGTTCAGGCTTACGGCGTCCGGGCTGTCGCATTCCAGCTTGGGCACATGGACGAAAATGTACTGCACCCCTTCCTCCCCCCACACGTCCGAAACGTTCTTTTCCAGCGTGAACTGGTCGGTGATGCGCTCCTTCTGGGCCGTCTGCACTGCCGTGCTTGCGGTGCTTTTGGCAGCTGTACCGGAGTTTGCAGGGGCAGTGGGGGCAGTTGCGCCGCCGCAGCCGGTCAGCAGCGCGGCAGCCAGTGCAAGGCTTACAAGGTGTTGGTATTTCATGGCGGGCTCCTTTTCTATGGTGTGGTTCAGCCGTCTCCTATGCCTTGCCACTTGTCGATGATGTAGGCGGCCCAATAGGTCTTGTCGTTGATATCCACCACAGTGATGCCTACCTTATTCACCACTGGGTCGTCCTCATGAAGCCCCGGCACACCGCCGTAGTCCTTGATCAGTTCATCCACCAACTGCTGGAACTGGGCCTCGGTGGCGGGGTAGAGACGATCCATGCTGTAAAGGTGCTTTCCTTCGTAGTCAAAATCCACGCCTACCCGGTACTGATCGAGCATATGGAAGATGGCTGAGGAGCCGGAGCTGTAACCGGCTTCGTTCAGACCATCCCACATCTTTGCGGCATAGTCGCCCTCCATCCGCAGCCTGAGCCCCTCTTCCGCTGGGAACTCCGGGCTGCCGTTATCCACAAACATCTGCACATCTGCCTGAATGGCGTGTTCCAGACCCTTGCTGTACTCGAACTTGATGTTCTCCACCTTTCGCCGGGCCAGCTCTGCGTTGAAAATGGTCAGGATCTTCTGCCCGTCCCGGATCACAGGGATCGGCGGCGAGGGAGGCGTTTCTGTGGCAGAGCCGGAACTTGTGGAGCCGGAGGAGCAGCTATCCTCGCAGCCTGCCAGCGCCAGCATCACCGCCGATGCGCCGGAGAGCTTGAGGAACGTCCGTCGGTCGTATTGTTTCATGGGGGTGCTCCTTTCGATAAAGCCCCGGACACAGGGGGAGTGTGCCCGGGGCAAAAGGGGGAAGTCTGGTTATCTTATGGCTTGTTATTTCGGAACATAACAGCGGTCATGTAAGTCTTGCCCTGAACCACCGGGCAGTAGATGCTGATGAACTCTGCCTTGCGGCTATTAGGATGGCTGTTCAGCAGTTTCTCTACAAAAGCCCGAACGGCAGTATCCTCGCAAGAATACGCATCCTCCAGAGTCACCACATCGTCGGCAGACTGATGGAGGACGCCGGCAACACCTGCCAAACTGTCCTCGCCGCCATACTTTTGCAGTTTCACCTCAAACTCAAGGTATCCCTTCGAAAATATCTCACCGTCCTCGGCTGTCAGCTGATGCGTTGTCTCGTTGGCCTTTGCAAGAATAAGCCCGTAAGCCCTTATGAGGCCCACCGCATCCTGATTGAGGGTCAGCTGCTCATGGTCAACCGCCCCTGTCTCGTGCTTTTCCTTCCAGACCTTGTTGATGGCTGCCAGAAGATCGGTTTCTTTGGACGTAGTGGGTGCGGGAGGTGCGGGAGGCGCGGGAGGTGCGGGAGGTGCGTCGTCGCAGCCCGCCAGCGAGAGCGCCACAACGGCTGCGCCGGTAAGGGCGAGGAATTCGCGCCGGTTCATCTTTTTCATGGGGTGCTCCTTTCTTCTTATAAAGCCCCCGGACACAGGGGGAGTGTGCCCGGGGCAAAAGGGGAAAGTCTGGTTATCTTATGCCTTTTTATTTCGGAACACAACGGCGGTCATGTAGGTCTTGCCCTGAACCACCGGGAGATAAATGCTGATGAACTCTGCCTTGGGGCTATCAGAAGGGTTGCTGGTTAGCAGTTTTGCTACAAAAGCCCGAACGGCAGTATCCGCGCAAGAATACTCATCCTCCAGAGCCACCATATTCTCACCATACGGTTCGGAGACGCCGGCAACACCTGCCAAACTGTCCTCGCCGCCATACTTTTTCAGTTTCTTATCATGCTCATCTTTTTCACTCAAAACAATCGCAAGGTCACTGGTTTCCAGCTTATGCGGTGTCTCCTTGGCTTCTTCAAAAACACGTCCGTAGCCCCTTATGGCGCCCACCGCATCCTGATTGAGGGTCAGCTGCTCATGGTCAACCGCCCCTGTCTCGTGCTTTTCCTTCCAGACCTTGTTGATGGCTGCCAGAAGATCGGTTTCTTTGGACGTAGTGGGTGCGGGAGGTGCGGGAGGCGCGGGAGGTGCGGGAGGTGCGTCGTCGCAGCCCGCCAGCGAGAGCGCCACAACGGCTGCGCCGGTAAGGGCGAGGAATTCGCGTCGGTTCATCTTTTTCATGGGGTGCTCCTTTCTGTTTGTCCCCCTGCTTTTTAGAGGGCTCTGGTTTTGGTATTCTCTGCACTTGCAGTCCGCTCCATCTTATGCTATTCTTATGAATAGAATCCGCAGTTGCCTGTTGACACGTTTTGTGCACAACGACAGGCTTTCTGCACCGGTGCGAGACCTCTTCTGGTTGTACTGTACCATACCCGGAAAAAAATTGCCCCCTCAGAAAAGCCGTTTTTGGGGGGCAATTCCAAAAAAATTTTTGGGGTTTTGGGGCTTCCCCCTCAAAAAATCCCCCCAAAAAGCCCAAAATTGGGGGGATTTTGGGGGAGTTTCCCACCAAAACAGGCAGTTGCAGCCCTGCCTGTGCCGGTTTTCCCCCTCTGGCTGCAATGTGCGGAAAGGAATCATGAAAAATGGAACGAAGGACATTTTTGAAGCTTGCGGCGCTGGTCCCCGGTCTGGCGCTTGCGGGCTGCGGCGGCAGCAAGACCCTGCTCTCGCCCAAGGACCCCACCATGCTCAGCATCTGGCATGTGTACGGCGAACAGGCCGACTCGCCCATGAACCGCTTGCTGACCGAGTTCAACGACACGGTGGGCAGGGAGAAGGGCATCCTGCTCAACGTGACCAACATGACCAACAGCGCCGCCATCGGCGGCCAGCTGCAGGACGCCAAGGCTGGCAAGCCCGGCGCGCTGGACCTGCCGGACCTGTTCTCGGCCCACCCCGCAGACGCCAGCGCTCTGGGCATTGAGAACCTTGTGGACTGGAACGACTGGTTCACCGCCGAGGACATGGCGGCCTATGTGCCCGGCTTTGTGCAGGACGGCATTATTGACGGGAAACAGGTGGTGTTCCCGGTGTCCAAATCCACCCAGCTCATCTTTTTGAACGGCTCCCAGTACGCCCGCTTTGCGGCGGACACCGGGGCGCAGCTTTCCACCCTTGCCACATGGGACGGCTTTTTTGAAATGGCGGGTGCCTACCGGCAGTGGTCGCAGGGCAAGCCCTTCTGCGCGCTGGATTACCCCCTGCGTCTGGTGGAGCTGAACGCGCTGGAGCAGGGCAGCGGCGAGCTGTACAAGGGCAGATGGTACGATCTGACCAACGAGACCTTCCGCGCCTCGTGGATGGAGTTTGCCCGGGCGCTGGTGCAGGGCGATATTCTGATCTCGGACCTGTACTCCAACACGCAGGTGATGACCGGCGAGACGCTGGCTGGTCTTGGCAGCTCTGCGGCCATCCTTTACTACAATGATTTCGTCACCTACCCGGACAACACCACCGAGCCCACCGACCTGCTGCTGGCTCCTTTGCCCCACGCCACAGGCACCGCCACGCCCCTGATGCCGCAGGCCGGTGTGGGCCTGTGCGCCTTTAAGACCACCGACCAGAAAGCCGAAGCCGCCGCCGTCTTCCTGCGCTGGCTCACCGAACAGCAGCGCAATCTGGAATTTGCCGCCGATACCGGCTACATGCCGGTGTCCAGCGCCGCCTTTGACGCCATTGCGGACTATCCCTTTGAGCAGCAGAGCTATCAGCGGCTGTACGACGTCTACAACGAAATGCGCATCCAGAACACCCCCCTGTCCGAACCGGGCATCGTGGGGTACCACGCCAAGGCCAAAACCTTGTACGACAGTCTGCGCCAGCGCCAGAAGGACTACCCCCAGCGCCTTGCGGACGGCGAAACGCTGGAAGCCCTTGCCGAGGAAACATGGCAGCTGCTGTGTGACAATGCCTGAGCTTGCCGCTCAGCCGGAAAGGAGGGACTTTGATGCACTTTGTTGACCGGCACCGTGAAAAGATCCGCCAAAGCCCCATGAGCAGCCGGCTGCTGTGGGCCTGTCTGCTGCTGGTGGTGCTGCTGGTGTTGACCTTTGGTGCGGCGCTGTTCCTGTTTGCCAGTCTGCACAACACCAAAAAGGACATCAGCCGCAGTCTGCAGATCCAGTTTTCGGTGTTCCAGAACGATATGGAGCGCTATTTTGACCAGCTGGCGGTCATGGGCGTGAACCTGTCCGAGGACATGAGCGCAGAGGTGGACAAGGAGCTTGCTCTGCGGCAGCTGTCCTTTGCCCAGCTGAACGACTCTCCCGAAGTGCTGAACGCGCTGGAGGAGAAAATGATCGAGCCGCTGTGCCGCCGTCTGCGCCAGACCGGCTGTTCCGGCGCTTTTGTGCTGCTGGATGCCACCGTCAACACCCGCATGGAGGGAGCAGAGCATTCCCGCGCCGGGCTGTATGTGCAGAAAAGCGGTGCCGACACCCCCACCGTGCCCCTGCTGCTGTACCGGGGCAGTGCGGAGGTGGGCAAAGACCACAGCGTGATGCCCCACCGCAAGTGGCGCATGGAGTTCCAGACCGACCAGTTCCCGGACTACGACCGCTGGATGACCCCCGGCAGCGCCCCGCTGTACCAGTCTTACACGCTGACCGAGCGGTTGGAGCTGCCCGGCACCTCGGAGGAGGTGCAGTTGTTTTTGCTGCCCCTGCGGGGGCGGGACGGCACGATGTACGGGCTGTGCGGCTTTGAGATCAGCGAGAGCTACTTCAAGCAGAACTTTGCCCAGCCCACCGGCTTTGACCGGCTGAGCTGTCTGCTGGCCCCGGCGGGGGACGGCCTTGCTGCCGATGCTGCCCTCAGCAGCGGCACCACCGGCGGCTACTACCATGCCCCCCGGAACACGCTGGTGCTGCGCAGCATGGGCGGCGGGCTGACCCAGTTGACCGGCCCCGACAGCGCCTATGCGGGCATCTCCCAGCTGTGCCGCCTGAGCGAGAGCCAGTCCTACCGGCTGGCGGTGTGCATCCCCATGGCAGACTACCGGAGACTGGTCTTTTCCGGCAATCTGCAGATGCTGCTCATCGGCCTGTTCATCGCCTTTTTCGTGGTGTTCTGCTGCATGAACTTCCACCGGTACATCCTCTCGCCGGCGTTCCGGCAGTTCGAGGAGGACCGGCGGGAATCCCGGCGGCGGATGGACGAGCTGCAGCTGGAACGCCAGCAGATGCAGACTGAGCTGTCCCGGCTGGCGGACGTGTGCCGCAACGAGTCGGTGCCCGATGCCTTCCAGACCTTTGTGGCGGGCATCCCCACCCTGACCAAGACCGAACGCCGCATCTTTGACGGCTACGCCGCCGGGCTGCGCACCCGGGAGATCGCGCAGCAGCTGGACATCAAGGACAGCACCCTGCGCTTCCACAACAAGAACATCTACGAAAAACTGGGTGTAAGCTCCCTCAAGCAGTTGCAGCAGTTCGCGGCGATCCTGAATTCCGGTGGCAACAGCGTCCCGGACGACGGCGCCCCCGGGAAGGGCTGCTGAACCGGCTGCTCCAGCGTTCAATGATGTATAAATAGGAGGTGCCTGCCATGACCGACCTTCGGGATTGGTTAAAGGTGTACAACATCAAAAATTCTATGGGCGGGGAGATGGCATATAACACGATTCAGCGGATGCTGAGCAGCCGCTGGCTTTTCATCTTGCCGGGGCTTGAACATAGCCGCTAACAATGTTAATGCGTCCTAACATCGTTGAAAAATATTGAAAAACCCCGAAAGCGTGCTAAAATATAAAGATAAAGAGCCCGCCCTGCTCAAGGGTACGGGCGCTCAGATAGGAAATACAGAAACGAGGGGTAAATATGTTTGATGCAAAAAAGCTTGCACTGTTTTTGGGCGGTGTGGTGTTCGGCTCTGCCGGTTTCAAGGTGCTGTCCAGCAAGGACGCAAAAAAGGTCTACACCCAGACCACCGCTGCGGTGCTGCGGATGAAGGACTGCACCATGCAGACCGTGAATAAGGTGCAGGAGGAGGCCGGTGACATCCTTGCCGATGCAAAGGCCATCAACGAGAGCCGCGCCGCCGAGGCTGCACAGGAGGTCATCGAGGATACGGCTGCAGAACAGGCCGAAGAGCAGACCGCACAGTGATATAGCGCAGCAGAGCCGCCGCTTTGGGCGGCTCTTTTTGCACAGAGGGGTAAGAAAAGCAATGAAATGTACGATCCTACATGAAGGCAAGGGGCGGATGCGGGTGCACGTCTGCGCCGTGCGCATGACCCTGCACCGGGCAGACGTGCTGGAAGCCTACCTGAACGGGCAGGACAACATCCAGAAAGCCACCGTCTACGAGCGCACCGGAGATGTGGTGCTGACCTACCGGGGCAGCCGGAAGGACGCTGCCGCCCTGCTGGCGGCCTACCGCTTTGACAACGAAGAGTTAGAGGTGCTGGTCACTTCCCACGACAGCCGGAAAATCAATCAGGAATATCAGGAGAAGATGGTCAACCTTGTGGCGG
>ENA-OYYH01000166-OYYH01000166.1-human-gut-metagenome-genome-assembly--contig:-NODE-166-length-36313-cov-13.847013_pt1 | contig 36313 bp, 47 predicted proteins | sample MGYA00243245_ERZ653439 | MGnify/ENA primary metagenome ERZ653439 (study PRJEB26926, sample SAMN06165028) | human gut metagenome | biome: ENVO:00009003; feature: ENVO:2100002; material: ENVO:00002003... | reverse complement strand
CAGGCGGTGTGCTATACACATTTTCACTCAAACAAGGTTTTTAGAGGTGACCTCATGTAGCCTGGGTCCCGCGCCGGTCGTGCGGCAGCGTAAGGCGTTATTCCGCGATGATATCCTCGAAGGAGCCGCTGCAGGCTTTCGCGAGGTCTGCGGGGGCAAGCTCCAGCTGGGCGCCGAGTTTTCCGCCGCTGATTATCATTTGCTCGAAATCCAGTGCGGACTTGTGTATAACGGTCTTGTACTGCTTCTTCATTCCGATGGGGGTGCAGCCTCCGCGGATATATCCGGTCACGGCGTTGATATCCTTGACATGCACCATTTCAAGCGATTTCTCGCCGACTGCGCGGGCGCACTTTTTCATGTCGAGCTCCTTGTCGACGGGCAGGGCGAAAACGTAGTAGTTCCCGCTTTTGCCGACGGTGACGAGGGTCTTGAAGCAGCTGTCGCAGCTCTCCCCGAGGAGTTCGGCGATGTGTACGCCGTCGATGAATTCGTCGCATTCATAAAGGTGGACCTTATAGGGAAGCTTGAGCTTGTCCAGCATGCGCATTGCGTTTGTCTTGACTTCTTTTTCCTTTGCCATGGTGTTCTCCTGAAATATAGAAATAAAAACCGCCCCGCATTCAACAGGGCGGTTTGCTTGGGTCACAGAGATCAGATCTCGTCGTCTTCTTCGCAGTCGAGGGCTTCCGCGATGGTCTTGTTCTTGGTGAGGAAGAACGCAACCGCTGCGGCTGCTATTGTTGCCAGTCCGATTATCCCTGCGATAATTACGAGCTTCTTTGTCATGATAAAACCTCCTTAAAATCAGCGCTGATATCTTGCGGCAAGCTCCGAGATACCATTGTCGTTGGTAGGCTCGCCGATCGCGTTAAATTTCCATTCGCCGTTGTAAAGGTAGATCTCGCCGAAGATCATCGCGGTCTTTCCGTCGTAGTTCTCCGAGAGATTGTACCTGCACAGCTCAACGCCCTTTTCCGCGTCAACGAGGCGTATAAAGGCGTTCTTTATCATACCGAAATGCTGCTTGCGCTGCATAGCCTGGTAGATGTTCACAACGAATACTATCTTTGAATATGCGTTCCCAAGCTTCGGGAGTTCAACGAGTATCTGCTCGTCGTCGCCGTCGCCCGCGCCGGTCAGGTTGTCGCCCATGTGGTGGACTGCGCCGGTCTGGTGGGTGAGATTACCGAAATATACGACGTCCACAGGACCGTTCAGCTTGCCGGTCTGCGCGCTTATCAGCAGCGCGGAAGCGTCGCAGTCGATATCCTCGTGCTTTGAGAAAAGCGAGAACTTTCTGGGAGCCTCGTCCCAGCCAAGGCCTACTAGTATGGTCTTTAAGCCGGTGTTTCCTTTGGTAAGGTCGACCTTCTGACCCTTCTGAAGATTAACGGACATTATTTACCTCCACATCATAATATAATTATAATACGCCGATTACCGGCGGGAAATGTGCTACTTATAATATACCACATAATTCCTAAAAAATCAAGTACTTTTTGTCGGAGGCGGGGTGGACCACTAATTCTGTCACATGTCTGAAAACCGCATAACAGAGCCGATGTTAAGTTTGGTTGACAGACTTCAAACGGAAATTGGTAGACATTCAGCGCCGATTGTGGTATATTTATAGCACAAGGCATACAAAAACCAGGAGGTAATAATATGAAATTTTCAGAGAAACTGACAGAGCTGCGCCATTCAAGGGGCTGGTCGCAGGAGCAGCTCGGGGAGCGGCTCGGCGTGACGCGCCAGACCGTCTCCAAATGGGAGCTTGGCTCTACTACTCCGGAGCTTGAGAAGCTAGCTATGATGAGCGACATATTCGGAGTCAGCACCGACGAGCTTATAAAGGGGGAGCCGCAGGAGGCTTCCAGACCCTCCGAACCCTCCGAACCCGCTGAAGCGATACAGGATACTAAACCGCTGAGGTCCCGGCTGCACTTTGAGTACAAAAGCAGGCGGACCGTCCGGGGGCTTCCGCTGGTACATATAAATTTTGGAGCCGGAAGGTACACTGCAAAGGGAATTTTCGCTCTGGGTAACAAGGCGGTGGGAGTTGTTGCCGGGGGATTCCTGTCTGTTGGGGTGGTTTCGTTCGGGCTGATTTCTGCGGGGCTTCTGGCGCTGGGGACTTTCTCGGTTGGGGTGCTTGCATTTGGAGCGCTCGCGGCGGGGGTTATCGCGTTCGGAGGGGCGTCTGCGGGCTGGCTTGCTTTTGGCGGCTCAGCATGCGGAATGTACGCGGTCGGGGGAGCGGCTGATGCTTCTCATATCTCGTGCGGGGGATATTCCACCAGCGGTCATGTGGCTATCGGAGATGTTGTGCGGGGCGCTGTTGAAGTGAGCGAGTCAGCCCCGGCGGCGGAGGTCAGGGAGCTAATCATGAAGGAACTCCCGGAGACCCCTGGGTTCATCGCGGATATGTTCTCCGGAATGGCTGAGATGATGAGCCACTAGGGTGGCGCTGATATTCGCGGAACTCCTGTGCTTCCGCAGTGCGGCTGTGGAACGGGATTTCCTGCGTGCCATGATGGGTTCATCGGGTGAAAAGAATAAAGCAAATGGCTTAACAATGCAGTACGAACTGCGCTGTTAAGCCATTCTGACATATTGGTCGTTTGGTGGAGATGGGGGGAATGAAATTGCGGTTTCAAGCACAGCAAAATTATAATTCTGTAAGTCGCGCAAACCGCATTGTTAAGCCAAATCGGAGCACCGTAGATAAATCCGAGTTCAAGTGAAAAAATCTGTTTTTCGAAATATTCGGGGATTTTTCGGGGATTTCGGGGCAGCTCAGTCCGGGGAGATCTTATCAAGTATTGCGACGGCGCGTTCCTCCTCCCGGGGATAAAGGTGGCTGTAGGTGTTCCAGGTCATCTGTACGTCGGAGTGCCCGAGCCTGCGCGCTATCTCCTGAATGTTTATTCCCTCGTTGACAAGCAGGGAAGCGTGAGTGTGCCGGAAGTCGTGAATGCGAATATGAGGAAGCCCGGCGGCTTTCGCGAACTCCTTATTGTGGTTCTCAATGGAGGTGTCTCGGAGGGGAGCTTCGCCGCCGCACACGCGGTAGTCCTCGCTGAACAGCCGGGAAGATTCCTGCTGACGGCGCTTGTGCTCGGCGAGTATCTTCATCAGCGGCGCGGGAATTTGGAGATTGCGGTAGCTGGACTTGTTCTTCGGAGGACCCTCGACATCGCCGCCCTTGAGCTTCTGCGAAATGCTCCGGCGTATGTGCAGGATATTCCCGTCAATGTCCGACCATTTCAGCGCGTTTATCTCGCCCTTGCGCGCCCCGGTGTAGAACGCGATACAGAAGAATACATAAAACGCCCAGTCCGTTACGGTCCGGGCGTTTTTCTTTGCTTCGGCGATGTACGCCCGGAACTGCTCCGAGGTGTAGTAGTGCAGCTTGTCGGCGGGCTTCTCGATTGCGTCGGGAGCTTTGAAGTTCCCGAGGGCGCTCAGGGGATTCCGCACAAGGTACTCCATTTTCACGGCGTAGTTCAGCATAGCTACGAACGCGGCGTATGCGTTCTGCTTTGTCGTGATGGACAGCTTTTCGTTGGCGGCGATGTCGTTCTTCCACTTTGCGAGGACCGGCTGTGAGAGCCTGTCAAGGCGATATCCTGCCATAGTCGGCATTACCCGGAGCCGCAGGTTCTTCATCGCGCTGTCGTGGGAGGTCTTGCGTGTTTCGTGGCTGTGGTAGACTTCGTATTCGTCGTAGAGCTGCTGGACGGTCATGCGTGAAACGGTCTGCTTCTTGTCCTTGTACTCGGCTATCAGGGACTGCTCCAGCGCGTTGGCTTCCGCTAGTCCGTAGGCGGTGCGCTCGATCTGGCGAGCCTTGCCCGCTGCGTCGGTGTAGTTCACTCGCACGCGGTACTGCTGCAAGCCGTTTTTCTTGACGCCGGTTTTGTTTACTGGCATGATTTTTCTCCTTTCTATGGCGTTCCCCTGTCCTTGTGGGCAGGGGAGACACTTTATTTATGACATATTCTGCATATTCCTTTGATTTACATATTCGTCAATGGAATCGCTGTACTTTAAAGAAAAATCTTCGTATAAATACGTTGACCATTTATACATTCGCTTCATACTGCTGATTTTTTTCAACCCGGCATTAACTGAAACAGGGAAAATTGAGCAAATCATATCAATCGTGACAGTGTTTAATCGCTTTAAAAGCTCTGAGATTATGGGTATAGGAATTAGAAATTCTGATGCAAACCAATGTGCTTCTATCTCTTCCGTTTGACCGTCGTTCATATGACCCATATAAATATGGCCAACTTCATGTAGAATAGTCCATGTTGTTCTGCAAGTACCCCTATTTCTTTCATGAAATAAAATGATATAAGAAAACAGCCCATTCCCTTTATCGATTACTATTGTGTATCCGTCTTGAAGCGTTCCTCCAAGCGTAATAGCAGCAATAGGACAACCGGTAACAGAAGAATAGTGTTCAAAGGTATCAATAGTGATATCTCTATCAAACTCTAATTCTTCTGGATACAGTGCTAATCTGTCAGACGACTGCATAAGACGTAGCTCTCTTGCGAGCATTTCCGCTTTTTGAAAATCCGGCGAGTTTCCCATTAATCCTCCTTATTGCCATTTTTGGCTTTTAGGTACATATCAATAGTTTTTTCAATAGCTTCAACTACAATTGCTCTGTCTTTTTCCGGTATGTTCTCCAGATGACGAGCAACAAGTTTAATATCAGGATAAACAGAATATTTATCTTCTTCTATCATCTCCCCTTTCCCCATCAGCCAATCTAGTGAGACGTTAAAATAATCAGCGATTTTCTGCAATGTGGCAATTCTAGGTACAGCCCTGCCTGTTTTCCAATCTGATAGGGTCGTTTGTGTGACCCCTGTTTCTTTCGCTACGCGATAAGCTGTAATACCATGTTTTTGTAATAATTGCATAAATCTTTCGTACATAATGACCCACCTATTGTAATTTCTAACAAATATCAGCGGTACTTGTAAAAAACCAAGCATTTGCTATTGACTAATCGTAAAAAACGTAGTATCATATACTTGTAAAAAGCAAAGCACTCAGGAAAATCCAACCGTTGATATATGATTAATTGGGATATTAGTAGTATATCACAATTCCGAAGTATTTTCAATAGTGTATTTGCACGAAAGGAGGGGCGTTATGTACAAGAAGTTTGTGCAACTGTTACAAGAGCGCGGAGTTACTGCTTACAAAATCAGTAAAGATACTGGTATATCTCAATCTACTTTGTCTGATTGGAAAACAGGCAGGGCGGTACCGAAGCTAGATAAGATTGTAACGCTTGCACATTATTTTGGAGTGCCAATCGAATATTTTATTGACAATAAGGAGGAAACAGCATGAATTTACAGCTTGTCAAATCCGACAAGTTCGGAGAAACCGAGTGCGACATCTACTCGGACAGTAAAGAGATGTACATGACAATCGATCAGATTGCCACCTGCCTTGAATACTCTAATGGCAGAAAGGGCATTGAGAATGTAATTGCCCGCAACGAATACCTCAAAAACGAGGAATTTTCAGTTACCCTCAAATTGAGGGCTACTGACGGAAAGCAGTATAACACCCGCGTATTCACCGAGGACGGCATATACGAGGTCACAATGCTTGCTAAGACTGAAAAGGCAAAGCAGTTCCGTGCATGGGTGCGCAAGCTTCTGAAATCTCTCCGTTCCGGTGAGGTCACGGCGGTCAAGACGGACAAACTCAACGAAATTAAGGTACGCGCTGCTGCCGACAGAGCAGCCGCAATGCGTATGAATGCAGAAAACCGCCGTCTGAAACTGCTGCTGGAACACCCGCATTTGAAAGACCTATCGCCGATAGCTCAGCAGACATGGGAGCTTAAGGCAGTCGAATCTGCTACTGGAACTGATGTTGGAAATTTACTTCCGGAATGCGGCAAGACATATCAGGCTGGGCAGCTCGCGGCTATGTGGACGAAGGAGTTTGGCGTAAAGGTTACAGCGGCAACGCTCGGCAGGCTTGCAAATCAGAACGGACTGAAAACCGAGGAATACGGTGTTACCGCAATGGACAAGTCCCCATACAGCAACAAAGAGGTTCCCTCGTTCAGGTATAACACTAAGGGCGCCGCAGAGCTTAAGCGGCTGGCTAAAGAACATTATGGGAGGTGAACACAATGCCAGTATCAACAGCAAAAGAACTGAAAGGCGGTGTTACTCATGGCGCATAGTTCACCCCTCACAGGCGAGTATTTACGCGCATTCGAGCGGCACGCAACAAAGTCCGACCCGGAGCGTGGCGCAACGGTGCCATGCTGGGAGATCGTGGCGTATGCTGCGGATATCCTGGACATAGCCGCGCGGGAGCTGGGGGACAGCCTGGATATGTGCCGACTTGCCCGCAGTCTGGGAATAGGCGGGGTAGTGCTGAATAAGTACGTTGACATGCTCAAGCCCAGCGAAAAAGGCATTATCTTGATAGGCGCAAACGATGGAGAAGCCATCGTAGTTCTGCGGGAAACGCTGTGCCGCGCAGAAAAGCGCTTTACGCTGGCGCATGAGATCGGGCACTACTGTTTGCACGTCCGGAGCAGCAGGGGGGATTACTCCATATGGAGGAGCGCCGTCATAGAGCAGGAGGCGGAAATATTCGCGGCGGCGCTCATGTATCTGCTGGATCAGAGGGCAGCACAGAGAGCGGCACACGCCGCATAACGAAAGGAGGCGAACACAATGCCGTCAACATCAGCAAACGTCCGCGTACCGCAGATAACATCTCTGGAAACTGCGATACGTCTGTACTACCAGCGCATAGAGCTTTCCAACAGCGACATCAGGGAACTTTTCGGGAAACTCGCGCCCGCGACCATCAAGAGCCTGAAAAACAAGGCTCTGGCGATAATGACCGAGCGAAACACTCCGGTCTGGAATGCTCAGCGCGTGAACACCGAGATAGCCTACGAAGCCTGGGGGCTTAACATTGCCGACCTGGAACGCAGATTTAAGAAGCTGAAAGCTATGGAGGTTCAGGCGTGAAGAAGTACATACCCTACGCAATAGCCGCCCTGGTGGGCTTCCACCTGCGCTGGCTCGTATCTACCGCGAACGGCTGGAGCTACTCCATGAACGGCATGGACATCATGATGGCAGTCACCTGCATTATTATGGTGTGGTCGTTCAAGGGAGCATTCCTCGGAGAAAGGAGGACAAGCAATGTACACGTCAGAGCAAAGAGACACAGCGGTCGAGCTGTACCGCAGAGGAAACAGCCTGAGGACATGCGCTAAGGCGATAGGCTGCTCGCACGGCATAGTCCGCAAGTGGGTCAGCGAAACAGACGTACCTGTAAGGAGATACGGCGCGCACGTCTACCCCGAAGATATCCGCGAGGAGATTCTCAAAGCACACCGCGAGGGACTTTCGCTCCGGAATATAAAGCGCGGGTTCGGCTGCGCACCACAGACGGTTATTTCATGGGAAAAGAAAAACCGCTCCTGAGCTGGCACTCGGGAAGCGGCAAAACAAAGTATTACATGCTCATTATATCATGAGCAGAAGGAAAAGTCAAGTGAAAAACGTATACGAACAGATGGAGGATATACACGCCAAGGAGAACATCGCGGCGTTCCTCCAGAAGCAGGCGCTCCCCTACGAGGCTAAGAAGACAGCCGCAAAGCAGCGCGTCCTTGAATACTACCACGAGATGTGCAATGTCCGGAACGCGAACGTTCACGTTTCAGTAGGAGGGCTGGACAGCATAACGCTGTTTATCTTCATTCGGGACTACTGCCACCTCGATGTGCCGGGGATATCCGCGAGCATTCTCGAGGACAAATCGGTGCAGGCGGTACATAAGCAGCTTGGTATTGAGGACGTGAAGCCCATCAAGAGCAAGGTGGCTGTTATCAAGGAGTTCGGCTTCCCGATTCTCTCAAAGGAGATAGCCACGAAAATCGAGCTTTTGCAGAACCCGACAGAGGATAACAAGACCGTCCGCCACGCTATCATCACCGGAGAAACCGGAGAATACGGCGGCTGGCAGAAAGACAGCCGCATGAAACTCTCACAGCGCTGGCTGAAGCTGTTCGGCGGCTACGAGAACGAAAACGAGGGCGTGAACTACGGCAAGCCGGATTTCAAGGTGTCCGCGAAGTGCTGCTACTACCTAAAAGAGAAACCCTGCGACGACTGGGCTAAATCTCACAACAGCTATCCCTATCTCGGGCTTATGGCGAGCGAGGGCGGGCGGCGGCAGAAAGCGCTCATGCTGCACGGCTGTAATTACTACGGGAAAACCACTATCCGGAGCGCTCCGTTTGCGCCGTTTTCCCGGCAGGACTTACTCAGGCTTGCGCTGGAACTGAACGTTCCCGTTCCGGAGATATACGGCACGATAGAATGCAACGCAAAGGGCGAGTACTACACCACAAAGGCGCAGCGGACAGGCTGCTCGATGTGCGGTTTCGGAATCCAGCTTGAAAAGCGACCGCACCGCTTCGACAGGCTCCGCAAAGCAAATTACGGTGAGTGGTATTACTGGATGTACACCGTTGGCTGGGGAAAAGTCCTCGACTATATCGGCGTAAAGTGGGAGGACGAGGTCGAAGAATACGAACAGACCATGCTCCCGGGATTTTTAGACTACATTTGGAGGGACAAATCATGATAAAAATAACCAACCTTGAACTCGAAAACATAAAGCGCATAAAAGCAGTCCAGCTCACCCCGTCGGAGAGCGGTCTGACAGTCATCGGCGGGAACAACGGCCAGGGCAAGACGTCCGTGCTGGACGGTATCGCGTGGGCGCTGGGCGGCGACAAGTTCAAGCCCTCGCAGCCGCAGCGGGACGGCTCGGTAATTCCTCCGCACCTGCGCGTGACCCTCTCGAACGGGCTTATCGTAGAGCGCAAGGGCGACCGGGGAACGCTCAAGATAACCGACCCGAACGGCGGCAAAGGCGGTCAGCAGCTCCTCAACGAGTTCATCGGGCAGCTTGCCCTCGACCTGCCGAAATTCATGCAGGCGACCAGCAAGGAAAAGGCGCAGACCCTCCTTCGGATAATCGGCGTGGGGGACAAGCTCGCCGCCCTCGAACAGCAGGAGCAGAACGCCTATAATCAGCGCCGCGCCGTCGGGCAGGTCGCCGACCAGAAGCAGAAGTACGCCGACGAGCTCCCGGACTACCCCGAAGCCCCCGCCGAGGAGGTCAGCATTTCCGAGCTGCTCCGCAGTCAGCAGGAGATACTCGCGAAGAACGGCGAAAATCAGCGCCTGCGGCAGAACCGCGATATATGCGAGCAGGAGCTGCTCCGCGCCCGGCAGGAGTACGACCGCGCCGCGGAAGTCCTCGCAAAGGCTCAGCAGGCAGCCGAAACCGCCCGAAAGTCTGCCGCCGACCTCACGGACGAAAGCACCGCCGAGATCGAGCAGAGCATTCGCGACATCGACGTTATCAACGCGAAAGTCCGGGCAAGGCGCGAGCGCGACCGCGCCCTCACACAAGCCCAGGAGACCCGCGAGCAGTACAACGAGCTGACAGCGAAGATAGAGGATATCCGTGCGCAGAAAACCGCCCTGCTGGACGGCGCAGACCTCCCGCTGCCGGGACTTTCCGTGCAGGACGGCGAGCTCACCTACAACGGCGCAAAGTGGGACTGCATGAGCGGCGCGGAGCAGCTCCGGGTATCTGCGGCGATAGTCCGCAGGCTGAACCCGCAGTGCGGATTCGTCCTCATGGACAAGCTGGAGCAGATGGACGCCGCGACCCTCGCGGAGTTCGGGGCATGGCTGGAGCAGGAGGGCTTGCAGGTGATAGCGACCCGCGTCAGCACCGGCGGCGAGTGCAGTATCATCATCGAGGACGGCTATGCGAAGCCGACTGAACAGCCTGCAAATACAGCCGCTACAGCCGCGCCGACAATCACCAGCGCAGGCACGGACGCCGCCCCGCAGAGGGCAACCTGGAGTAAAGGAGTATTCTGATGGATTTCAACATTTCAACCGGAAAAGTACACACCGCCGTTAAAACGGTGATTTACGGCGCGGAGGGAATCGGAAAAACGACCCTCGCGGCGCAGTTCCCAAGCCCACTTTTCATCGACACCGAGGGAAGCACGAAGCAGCTCGACGTAGCGAGATTACCCGCGCCGTCAAGCTGGGAAATGCTCCTCCAGGAGCTGGATTTCGTGATAAGCAAGCGCCCCTGCGCGACCCTCGTAATTGACACCGTGGATTGGGCGGAGCAGCTCTGTATAGCCGACCTCTGCGCAAAGAACGGCAAATCCGGTATCGAGGATTTCGGCTACGGCAAGGGCTGGGAGTTCGAAAAGGAGAGCTTCGGGAAGTTTCTGAACAAGCTCACCGAGGTGATAAACGCCGGGATAAATGTCACACTGACCGCGCACGCGGCTCTCCGGAAGTTCGAGCAGCCGGACGAAATGGGCAGCTACGACCGCTGGGAAATGAAGCTCGGCAGCAAGACCACGAACAAGATATCCCCGCTGATAAAGGAATGGGCGGACATCGTGCTGTTCTGCAACTACAAGACCGTCGTAGTCCAGACGGACAAGGACGGCAAGAAGCACAAGGCGCAGGGCAACCGCCGCGTGATGTACACCCAGCACCACCCCTGCTGGGACGCCAAGAACCGCTACGGGCTCCCGGAGGAGATTCCGATGGAGTACGCGCAGATCGCGCAGATCTTTTCAAATTCGGAATTCGGAATGCGGAATTCGGAATTAAGGGGTCCTGCTTCGCAGGACGGGATTTCAATTCCTGCGAATGATACGGTACCTGCTCCGAGTACTTCCGCGCCAGTTCAGCCGGGTATTCCGCAGAGCCTCGCAGACCTTATGGCAGCTTCCGGAATCACAGAACAGCAGATTCGCGCGGCGGTCGCGACAAAGGGCTACTTCCCGGAGGATATGCCGATAAGCGCCTACCCGGAGGACTTCGTCAGCGGCGTTCTGGTCGGCGCGTGGAAGCAGATTGTTGATTTCATCAACGAACAGAAATACCCGTTCTGATTTTGCAGTAAAATGCAGTATTTTACATGCTAAACTCGGTCAGGGAGGAAAGAAAATCTCCCGATAAAATTCATAGGAGGACACCACACAATGTCAGAAATCATCGAAAGAGAATTAGGCTGGGACGATGAAATATCCCGCGAGAGCGACTTCACGATAATCCCGGAGGGCGACTACGACTTCACCGTGACCGGCTTCGAGCGCGGACGTTACGACGGTTCGGAGAAGCTCCCGCCCTGCAACATGGCGATAGTTACCCTCGCGGTAACGCTGCCGGACGGAAGCGCCGCGAACCTCAGGCACAGACTGTTCCTGCACACCCGCTGCGAGGGACTGCTCTCCGCGTTCTTCACCGGAATCGGCTTGAAGCGCAAGGGCGAACCGCTCCGCATGAACTGGAACGCCGTCCCCGGCGCGCACGGCCGCTGCAAGATAACCGTCCGCAGCTGGAAGGGCAAGAACGGCGAGGATATGCAGTCCAACGACATAAAGAAGTTCTATGATCCGTTTGAAAATTCATCTGCACCTGCGCAGAACGTCCCGCAGACCGCGCCCCAGAGCGCACCGCAGGCACAGCCGCAGTATCAGCCCGCGCCTCAGCAGTACGCACAGCCGGTTCAGCAGTACGCTCCGCAGACCGCCCCCGCTAATCAGCCCACCGGCGTATTCACCCCCGGAAAGTGGTGATAGCGCATGGAAAATCAGCTCACTTTACTTGAGCCCGCCCCCGCCGAACCTTCGGTCAGACCTGCGCCGATAGCGCTCCGACCCTACCAGAACGAAGCTAAAGCCGCCGTGCTGGGTCAGTGGGAGCAGGGCGTACAGCGCACCCTGCTCGTGCTCCCGACCGGCTGCGGCAAGACGATAGTGTTCGCGAAGATATCCGAGGACTGCGTGAAGCGCGGCGAGCGCGTGCTCATTCTGGCGCACCGCGGGGAGCTCCTGGAGCAGGCGGCGGACAAGATACATAAAGCCTGCAATCTCAACTGCGCCGTCGAGAAAGCCGAGGAGACCTCCCTCGGCTCGTTCTGGCGGATAACCGTCGGGAGCGTGCAGACCCTCATGCGGGAGAGCCGCCTCGCGCGGTTCCTGCCGGATTACTTCGACACTATCATAATAGACGAGGCTCATCACGCCGTCTCCGACAGCTATCAGCGGATATTACAGCACTTCAGCGGCGCGAAAGTCCTCGGCGTGACTGCGACCCCCGACCGCGGCGACATGAAGAATCTCGGTCAGGTGTTCGATTCCCTGGCGTATGAGTACACCCTTCCCCGCGCTATCCGGGAGGGCTACCTCTGCCCGATAAAGGCGCTGACTATCCCGCTGAACCTCGACCTCACCGGGGTTTCCGTCCAGGCTGGGGACTTCCGCGCCGCAGACCTCGACACCGCCCTCGAGCCGTATCTCTATCAGATAGCCGACGAAATGCTCCGCAACTGCGCCGACCGCAGGACCGTGGTGTTCCTGCCGCTGGTCAAGACTTCCCAGAAGTTCCGGGATATCCTCAATCAGCGCGGATTCCGGGCGGCGGAGGTCAACGGAAATTCCGACGACCGCGCGGAGATACTCCGGGATTTCGAAGCCGGGAGGTACAACGTGCTCTGTAATTCAATGCTCCTCACCGAGGGCTGGGACTGTCCATCCGTGGACTGCGTGATAGTCCTCCGCCCGACAAAGGTGCGCGGACTTTACTGCCAGATGGTGGGCAGAGGAACGCGGCTCAGCCCCGGCAAGAAAGACCTGCTCCTGCTGGACTTCCTCTGGCATACTCAGCGGCACGAGCTGTGCAGACCCGCGCACCTCATCTGCGAGAGCGACGAGGTAGCGCAGAAAATGACGGAGAACCTCGCGGCGGCGGGCTGTCCGCTGGACATCACCGAAGCCGAAGAAAGAGCGGAAACCGACGTAGTAGCTCAGCGGGAGGAAGCCCTCGCGAAGCAGCTGGGCGAAATGCGTAAGCGCAAGCGCGCGTTAGTTGACCCGCTCCAGTTCGAGATGTCGATACAGGCGCAGGACTTGTCCGGCTACGTTCCGTCGTTCGGCTGGGAGATGTCCCCGCCGTCGCAGAAGCAGCTCGACGCGCTGGAAAAGTTCGGAATCTACCCGAACGAGATAGAGAACGCGGGCAAGGCGGCAATGCTCCTCGACCGCCTGAACAAGCGCCGCATGGAAGGACTTTCCACCCCGAAGCAGATACGCCTGCTGGAGAATAAAGGCTTCCTGCACGTCGGGGAATGGACGTTCCAGCAGGCGAGCAATATGATAACGCGGATAGCGGCAAACGGCTGGCGCGTACCGCACAGCGTAATTCCCGCGGAATACACGCCAGAATAATTCGAAATTCGGAATGCGGAATGCGGAATTTCGGTGTCCGCTGTCGCGGACGTATTCCGATCGTATCGAATTTAAATCAGTCCCGCGGAGCGGGACACATTCATTCCGAATTCATAATTCCGAATTCCGAATTTGAAAGAAAGGTGCTTATGAATCTAACAGAATGTTTAAAATACATAGACCCCGCGTCGCTGGACTATCAGACCTGGGTGAACGTTGGCATGGCGCTGAAGCAGGAGGGATTGCCCTGCTCCGTGTGGGACGACTGGAGCCGCAGCGACAGCCGCTATCATTCCGGCGAGTGCGCGAAGAAGTGGGAGAGCTTCAACGGCGCTTCAAATCCAGTCACCGGGGCGACGATAGTCCAGCTCGCAAAGGAGCGCGGAATGCCCGCCGCGGAAAGCCGCGCCCTGGACTGGGACGACGAGATATCATACGAAGCCCCGGAGGAACATGTCGTGGTCAACAGAAACTGGGTGGAGGGGCGCGAGATAAACCCGCCCGCCGACTGGAACCCCGCCGGGGAGATGATACGTTACCTCGAAGCGCTGTTCGAGCCGGAGGACAAGGTCGGCTACGTCATGCAGAGCTACGAAAAGGACGGCAGGTTCATTCCCGCGAACAAGGGCGCCTACGACCGCACGGCGGGTCAGCTCATCGCGCACCTGTCGAAATGCGGAGGCGACGTCGGCGCTGTCCTCGGGGACTACAACCCGCGCGCGGGGGCGTGGATACGCTTCAACCCGCTGGACGGCAGGGGTATCAAGAACGAGAACGTAACGGAGTTCCGCTACGCCCTGGTGGAGAGCGACAACGTCGACATCGAACAGCAGAACGCTATTATCCGCGAGCTGGAGCTTCCGGTCGCGGCGCTGGTCTACAGCGGCAAAAAGAGCCTGCACGCTATCGTCCGAATCGACGCGGAGAACTACGAGGAGTACCGCCGCCGGGTGGATTTCCTCTACCAGATATGCCAGAAGAACGGCTTACAGCCCGACACGCAGAACCGCAATCCTTCGCGGCTGTCGAGGATTCCGGGCGTACAGCGCGGCGAGAACCGGCAGTACATCGTCGATACGAACATCGGCAAGGCGAACTGGAACGAGTGGCGGGAATGGATAGAGGGCGTGAACGACGACCTCCCGGGCTTCGAGAACGCGGCGGATTTCTGGAACGACATGCCGGAGCTTGCGCCGCCGCTTATCGGTGGAGTTCTCCGGCAGGGGCACAAAATGCTGATCGCGGGACCCTCGAAGGCGGGCAAGTCGTTCGCGCTGATAGAGCTGTGCGCGGCTATCGCGGAGGGTCGGGAGTGGCTCGGCTGGAAAGTCGCGCAGGGACGTGTTCTGTACGTCAATCTGGAGCTGGACAAGGCTTCCTGCGAGCACAGATTTGCTGACATCTACAACGCGCTCGGCTGGAAGCCGGAGAACCTCCGGAACATCGACATCTGGAACCTGCGCGGCAAGTCGGTGCCTATGGACAAGCTCGCGCCGAAGCTGATACGCCGCGCCGCAAAGCGAGATTACCTCGCGATAATCATCGACCCTATCTATAAAGTCATAACCGGCGACGAGAATTCCGCCGACCAGATGGCGCACTTCTGCAACCAGTTCGACAAGGTCTGCACGGAGCTTGGCTGCGCGGTGATATACTGCCACCATCACTCAAAGGGAGCGCAGGGAGCGAAGCGCAGCATGGACAGAGCCTCCGGCTCCGGCGTGTTCGCCCGCGACCCGGACGCGCTTCTCGACCTCATCGAGCTGGGGCTTCCGGAAGCGCTCATTAAGGAGGAGCAGAACAAGGCGGTGTGCAATATCTGCTATGACCTGCTCGTCCGCAGCGGCAAGGCAGGCGGCATTTCACAGGACGACATGGTTACGGCCAAGGCAATGCGGGAGCACGTCAGGAATGCGCTTGCGGGGGATTCCCTGCGGCAGGCGGAGGAAAGTATATCGGCGGCGGAGAAGCTGGCTGAAAGTCGTTCCGCGTGGCGTATCGAGGGCACTCTGCGAGAGTTCCCGAAGTTCCCGCCGGTGAATGTGTGGTTCGATTATCCGATACATAGGATAGACATGTCGGGGGTGCTGAAAGATATTCAGCTTGACGCCCCTGCGCAGCCCTGGCAGCGGAATTTCAGCAAGAAAAAGTCCGACAAGGAACGCAAGGACGAGCGTAAGGAGTCTATTGAAAGCGCGTTCAACTTCTGCTGTATGGACGGCAAGGAAGTCGGAATATCCGAGCTTGCGGAGTACATGGGAGTGACTGAAAAGACAGTCCGCACACGTCTGAAAGAACACGGCGGCTTCTATGTAGAGGACGGCAAGGCAGGGAAAAAGTCGAAATGATTTCCTTTCCCTCAAAAGGAAAAAGTCGGAGAATTTCCCTTTCCGTGCGAGGGAAAATGTCGAGATTTTCCCGCCGTCATTTTGGAGGGAAAAAGTCGGTAAAAACCGAGTTTTTCCGAGGGAAGGAAAATCTATATACTACGTATATAGGTTTTTCCCTTTCCCTCCGGTCAGGGGGGAAGTAGTCGTGCGACAGCTTACGCACGACGACTCCTTCCCCTGTCCTGACAAAGCAAATTTTTTTCTCAGAAAGGAGAATGTAATAATATGGTAAATGAATGTTACAACTGCGGCGCATATGATTCAGACCGCGAGGGCTGCACAATGCCTAGCTGCGATAAATTCTATGCGTGTCCCTTGGAGGATTCCTCATTGCAGTTCTTCCTGCCGATGATACCGCCGACGGTGACGGCGCAGGAACACAAGGTTTCCGTCAGGAACGGCAAGCCGGTGTTCTACGACCCTCCGGAACTCAGGGAAGCCCGCGCGAAGCTCACGGCGCACCTGGCACAGCATAAGCCGGATAAACCGTATACCTGCGGAGTTCGGCTGATAACACGGTGGTGCTTCCCAGTAGAGGGTCACGCTGACGGCGAGTACAGAACGACAAAGCCGGACACGGATAATTTGCAGAAGCTCCTCAAGGACTGCATGACTGCTGTCGGATTCTGGAAGGACGACGCACTTGTCGCTTCGGAGCTGTGCGAAAAGTTCTGGGCGCAGATTCCCGGGATATTCATCAAAATCGAGGTGCTCGAATGAAACTCGAAGAAGTCACGAAAGCGGCGGAGCAGGGCGCGGTAGTCCTGCACACGCACATGGGGATAACCTCCCGGTGCAGGATATCGGGAGTTATCACGCGGTACGCGAAAGGCGGCTGGACGTACTCCCTGGAGCTTACGGACGTAAATACGCCCAGCGTGATAATCGCCGCGCTGGACGAGGTAGAGGTGAAGAAAAATGCGTGAGATACTTTTTCGTGGGAAGCGGATTGACAACGGCGAGTGGGTCAAGGGCTTCTACGTTTGCGTACTTGATACACACTATATCATGACAGGAAAATTTGACAGCCTTACGAATGGTATAATCAACAGTGAAGCGTACAAAGTTGACCCCGGCACCGTCGGTCAGTTCACCGGGCTGGAAGATAAGCTCGGAACAAAGATATTTGAGGGAGATGTCATTGACGACCTCGGTATTGAATATATCGTGGTCTTCGATAGCGACTACGCGCAGTTTAGGGGCAAATTTGATGGTTGGAACGCTGAAATCAGCCATATTGCAAGCAGATGTGAAGTAATCGGCAACATCTACGACAATCCGGAACTACAACCCGGAACTGCTGGAGGTGAGCAAAAGTGATTAGTGCATTCATAGACGCATACACCGAAATCGCTGAGACAATGCGCCGGATTGAACGCAGCGAGGAACGTGCACGCGCTGAAAGTGATTTCAAGAGGTTTGTGGCTAAGAAGAGCCGGAGCAGGAAGCAGAAGCACAAGGGAAACAAAAAGAGGTGAACCGCGATGAATAAAAAAGCAGTGCTGCTTAGCGTGCAGCCGAAATGGTGTGCTCTTATCGCGAACGGTAAGAAAACGGTCGAGGTGCGCAAGACCATTCCGAAGATTGAAACTCCTTTTAAGTGTTACATATATCAGTCTAAGAGTAAAGACCGGTTGATGTATGTAATGAAAGATGGCGATGAAAACTACGGCGTAATTTACCACGGGAAACCGGTATTCATCAAAACATATTCGGAGCATTCAAACCCTTGCGAGCAGAAAGTCATTGGAGAATTTGTCTGCGACGAAATCCGCAAGTACTATCCTATAAGTAATATCGACCCCATTAACAAGCCGTATGGGGATGACATATTAGCAAGCAGTTGCGTATCTGCTGAGGAACTTAATGACTTTGCATGGAGCGGCTCGGGATATGGCAAATTGTATGGCTGGCATATCTCAGAACTGAAAATCTACAACAAGCCGAAAGCTCTTAGCGAGTTTGGACTAACACGACCGCCGCAGTCATGGCGCTATGTGGAGGTGATGGGGAAATGAAGTTTTCCGACTTAACCGAATGCCCGTTTTGTGGCGGCTCGGAATACTACACCAAAGAATATGTCTATGGTGTGATACGTTATAACGAGTATTTTGACGGCACAGAGGCAGAAAATGAACTCATGTATGATGGGCTGAATTACAAAAGCAGAGCTTACAACGGTAAAGCCTATTGCAGAAGTTGCGACAAATATCTCGGTAGCGTTGCCGATAACACTGTGTCTGTGGCTGCTCAAAAAGCTTTGAAACGCAATGGAGGTGAGCGGGAATGACTAATCGTGAGCAGCTTGCATGGGCGCTCGGGTTTTCCGAGTACGAGGACAAAGAGGTAGCGGATATCATTTCGGACAGTCTTATGGAGATTACGGACGAAGATGATTGTTCGGTGGCAGTGATATGCGGCAGGGATAAGTAGCTGCTGGCGGAATGGCTCGGAAAGGAGTGCAAGGAATGAGTGAATACATAAACCGCGAAAGCATAAGAAAGGTGTTAATGGACGTATGCTCCGACGAAAATTGCCCGATGTTTATCGCCGCGACAATCGACCAGGTTATTGACTATGAGCCTGCCGCCGATGTCGCGCCGGTGGTGCGCTGTAAGGAATGCGAACACTGGGGAACACGAAAGGCTGACGGATATGGCTTCTGCTGCATATGGGGAGCGAGCGTTAAGGAAAATTCTTTTTGCAGCTCTGGTGTAAAGGAGGACGCGAAATGACTAACGAAAAATTAAAAGAAATTAAAGACCGCCTGCTCACAGAGAACGACAAACGGCGCCGTTTGGAACAGGAACAAGCCAATGCTTGTGCGAATTATTATGAGCGTGGAGTAAACGACGCGCTTACAGCGGTATCGTTTGTGCGTCCTGAGCAACAGAATCAACCCGCTTCTGGCGAGTGGCTGAACATTGACGAAGATTACACTTTTGCGGCGTGCAGTATCTGTAAAACTGAATACGAAGTCGCAACCGAGGAGGAAGCAGAAAAGGGCTTATGGGACGCGTTTATGTGTTCTCACCGCTACTGCCCGAACTGTGGCGCTAAAATGGACGGCAAGGGACGGCAGAACAATGAATAACGTAGATGTAGTGTTCGTTCGAAAGGACGAAGAAGCACCAGAAGAAATTGTGAAGCAGCTTCCGAACTGCCCTGTATGCGGAGCAAAGGCGTATCTTCACGGTGACACGGTTGACGGCTTTTGGTTTGGCTGGTCTATAGGCTGTCCGAGATATTGCCTTAATGACGGAATACACGGGCATGACCTGAACACTCCGCAGGAGGAATATCTTGCAGAACATGGATTTGCGACAAAAGAGCAAGCAGCCGCATGGTGGGAAAAGCGGGTTAAATTGAACGGAGGCGGAGCAAATGGCGAGGGTCATTGAAATTAAAATCGGCTGCTGCGGGGAATGCCCATACTATAGCATGAAAAATCACAAATGCCAGCGTGGCGCAGCTGACGAGGGTGAGCCGAGAGATTGTTTTTACAGGGACTGCCCTCTAACCTGGCATGAGATTTCTGAAAACGATATGGACGGAGGTGATAACATCATGAATAAAAACCCTGAATGCTTTACGCCGGAGGGAAACAATCCATACCCGCTGTGTACTGGTAAGGATATGCCGGAATGCGAAAACTGTCAGCTTCGTGCTGGCTGGAATGGAGGTGACACAGATGTCTGAAATTGGTCTGAAGCCCTGCCCGTTCTGCGGGGGTAAGGCGATTATTATGCGCTTGGAGTGTCTGGAAAACAGCTTCGTGAGCTATTATGTTTCACACAGTGATATATTTAATTGCGCATACGAAATCAGGCAACATAGCGCAAGCGAAACTATGCAGGAAGCCGCAGACAAATGGAACAGGAGGGCTGATACCAATGAACACTAAAGCATATGACCGCTACCGGATAGACCGAAACGTATACAATGAGCTGAAATGGCTGTGCCGTCAGTACAACGACATCTGCCGGGAAATCGCGGACTGCTACGGAATATCAGCCGTGAACTACGACAGCACCGGAGCTGCTAAGGGCAATCATATCAGCGACCCTGTGCAGGAGCGTTCCGACAAGGCTATGCGGCTGCGCGAGGATATCGAGAAGATAGACCAGGCGCTTGAACAGACCACCGCTGAGCCTATGCGGAAGTACATCAAGAAAGCAGTCACAGAGGGGCTTCCGTTCGAGTATCTCGGGAATGTTCCGTGCGGTCGGCGGCAGTTCTATGAGTATCGCATGAAATTCTTCTGGAATCTTGCCCGGCTGAAAAAAGGGTAACCATTTTTTCAAAAAACGTGATATAATAATATCATGAAATACTGAAAAGCGCCCGAAGCAATCGCCCGGGCGCTTTTTCTATGCCGAAAGGAGGAACCACCATGACTGAAAAGCAGAAGCGTTTCTGCGACGAATATCTGATAGATCTGAACGGGACCCGCGCGTATAAAGCCGCATATCCAGCAGTGAAATCAGACAAAGCAGCCGGAGCAGCTTCGGCGCGTTTGTTAGGAAATGTTAGCATTCGAGCCTACCTCGACGAGCGCCTTGAACAGCTGCACAACGAGCGCACCGCCGACGCCGCCGAGGTCATGGAGTACCTCACGGCGGTGCTGCGCGGAGAGAGTGAGGCTTCCGTCGTCGTTGTCGAGAGCGTAGGCGACGGCTGCTCCGAAGCCCGGACGATCACGAAGCCCCCGGACGAGCGCGAGCGCCTGAAAGCCGCTGAACTCCTCGGTAAGCGGTTCGGGCTGTTCACCGACAAGGTGAACGTTTCCGGCAGCGGCGTAGTCCAGATCGTGGACGATATCCCAGATGGTTAATCTTCGCGACATCGTGTCGCCTCCGTTCTACGCGCTCCATCGCGACATTGCCGCCGGACTGCACACGCACTACTGGCTGAAAGGCGGGCGCGGCTCTACAAAGTCCTCGTTTGTCGGCGCGGAAATACCCCTCGGCATGATGAAGGATCCGCAGGCGAACGCCGTAGTGATCCGCAAAGTCGGGCTGTACCTCAAGGACAGCGTATACGAGCAGCTCCTCTGGGCGATAGACAAGCTCGGCGTTTCCCACCTCTGGCAGGCGAAGCTGTCGCCGCTGGAGCTTGTGTACACTCCCACCGGACAGCGGATACTGTTCCGGGGCGCGGACAAGCCGAAGAAGCTCAAATCTACGAAGGTGCACAAAGGGTACATAAAGTACGTCTGGTACGAGGAAGCGGACGAGTTCGCGGGGATCGAGGAGATACGCACGATAAATCAGTCGCTGCTGCGCGGCGGCAGTAAATTCACGGTGTTCTACACCTATAACCCGCCGAAGTCCCAGCGCAACTGGATAAACGCAGAGGTCACAGTCCCCGCGCCGGATAAGCTGGTGCACCACAGCGATTATCGCGGAGTTCCTCCGGAATGGCTCGGGGAGCAGTTCCTCGCGGAAGCGGAATACCTCCGCAGGAACAACCCCACTGCCTACGCGCACGAGTATCTCGGAGAGGTCACCGGCACCGGCGGCGAGGTGTTCCCGAACATCACGGTTCGCGCCATCTCCCCGGAGGAACGCGCCGGGTTCGCGCATATCCACCGCGGCCTGGACTGGGGCTACGCCGCCGACCCGACCGCATACGTTGTCTGCGCCCTTGAAAAGGGGCGGCTGTACATATTCGGTGAGATTTACCGCTACGGCATAAAGTACGATCCGCTCGCGGAAGCGATAAAGGCAGAAAACCCGCTGAACGGCGCGATATACGCCGAATCCGCCGACCCGCGCAGCAACGACGAACTCCGCGCCAGGGGGCTGAAAATCACCGCCGTGAAGAAAGGCGCGGGGTCAGTCGAGCACGGCATAACCTGGCTCCAGAACCTCGCGGAAATAGTCATCGACCCGGTGACCTGCCCGAACGCGAAGCGCGAGTTCTGCGGGTATGAGCTTATCCCGGACGGAAACGGCGGCTTCCGGGACGAGTTCCCGGATAAGGATAACCACTCGATAGACGCGGTGAGATACGCTCTCGAAAACGACATAGGGCGCAGGAAAGCCAGAATCGGCAACAGAAAGGAGCTGGGCATTTACTGATGATAAAGCCCTTTACTATATCCGCAGACACCCGGGTCACGCCGGAGGTCGCCTGCAAATTTATCAAGGAGCATACCTCGCACACGCACGTCAGATACGACGCGCTGGAGCGCTACTACGAGGGAAATCACCCGATATGCGGCCGGAAGAAGCGTTCCGTGCTCGCAAATAACAAGCTCGTCTGCAATCACGCGAAATACATCTCAGACACTTGTGTAGGCTACTTTGCGGGCAATCCGGTGAAGTATTCCGGCGAGGGCATAGAGCCGCTTCTGGAGCTTCTGAGAGCCGCTGACAGCGACACTCAGGACATAGACCTTGCGCAGAAGGCAAGCATATTCGGCGCGGCGTACGAGTTCATCTACACCGACGAGGACGGACAGCCCCGGCTGTATTCCCCGGATCCGCGCCAGGCGTTCGTTATCTACGACGACACGGTGCGGCAGAAGCCGGTCGCGGGGGTGTATTATTACAAGCTCCACGACAGCGTTACGAACCAGGATACCGGGTATTCCGTGTATCTCTGCGATACTGAAAATGTCATGCATTTCACGACCGACACGGGCTTTTCTGTCGCGGGCGGGGCTGAGAGCAGACCTCACGGAATGGGCGGCGTGCCGCTCATCGAGATTTACAATAACTCCACCTGCGGTAGCGACTTTGAGCCTGTTCTGTCGCTCATTGACGCGTACAACACGCTCCAGAGTGACCGAGTGAATGACAAGGAGCAGTTCGTCGAGGCGATACTGCTTATTAAAGGTTCAGTCCTCGGCGACGATAACGACGAGAAATCCGAAAGCTACAAGGCGCTCCGGGAGAACGGCCTGCTGGAGCTCGACGCAGACAGCTCCGCCGAATGGCTGACGCGGCAGTTCGACGAGAACAGCGTGGAGGTGCTCCGCAAGTCGCTGGAGCAGGATATACACAAGTTCGCGAACGTCCCCTGCATGAGCGACGAGAGCTTCGGCGGGAACGCTTCCGGCGTTGCAATGCGCTATAAGCTCCTCGGGTTTGAGCAGATAACGAAAATCAAGGAGCGCTACTTCCGGGAGGGTTTGAAGGAGCGCCTGCGGCTTCTCTGCAACTGGCTGAGCACCACCGGGAAAGCCGCTATCAGCAGCCGGGATATCTCGATACAGTTTACCAGGGCGCTTCCGGTCAACGAAACCGAGGTCGCACAGCTTGTTTCCGAGCTGCGTGACATGGTTCCACGGGAGATACTGCTCGGGCTTCTGCCCTTTGTGGACGACCCCGAGGGAGCCGCCGAGAAGGTCAGGGAGCAGCAGAACGATTTCCCGAACCTCCCGCCGGATATGACCGATGAACAGCCGTGATTACTGGGAGCGCCGCGCCGCTCAGGACATGTACGACCGAATGGGTTCCGCCGAGGAAACCGCCGCCGAGATGAACGCGGCGATAAAGCAGACCTCCGCGTATCTCGAAAAGGAAGTCAAGGCGGTCATGCGCGGAATGCAGGCGTTCGGCGTTTCGGAAACGGAAGCCAAGAAGATACTGAACGCCGCCGGAGGGGACGGTTCGGCGCTCCAGCGTTTACGCAAGGCGGCTCAGCAAGTAAGCGACCCGGAACGGCGCGAAGCGCTCCTGAATGCGATAAACAGCGCCGGAGCGTACCGTTACCGCATTACCCGTATTGAGGAACTGAACAAGGACATCAACCGCCGCTGCCGGGAGTTGTACAAGACAGAGAACCGGCACGTTACGTCCGCGCTGCGGAATGTCGCGGAGGACAGCTACTACCGGGAGATTTTCAGCATACAGAAAGGCACTGGGCTGGGGTTCAGCTTCGCGAATTTTTCGCAGCAGGACGTTGACAGGATATTACGTTCAAACTGGGTCGGCGGGAATTACTCACAGCGTATCTGGAAGGACGTAAGCGGCATGACGGCTAGGCTCAAAAGCGAGCTTCTCGTCAGTATGCTGTCGGGGCGTTCCGGCGAAAAGACCGCCCGGATATTTCAGGAGCAGTTCGGGGTGAACGCGTTCTGCGCACGGCGCATAGTCCGGACGGAGAGCGCATATGTCGCGAATGCCGCGCAGAAGTCCGCATATTCCGAAGCTGGAATCGACCGCTATAGGTTCGTTGCTACGCTTGATTCACGCACCTGCGAATGCTGCGCCGCCCTGGACGGCAAGGTGTTCGACCTCGCAAAGGCAAAGCCCGGCACGAACTACCCGCCCATGCACCCGTTCTGCCGCTCGACCACCATCGCGGACTTCGGCGACGAGGAACTTGCAGGTCTGGAGCGCCGGGCTAAGGATAAGGACGGGAATACCGTTAAGGTGCCTGCGAATATGAGCTATGAGGAGTGGCGGAGGGAGTTTGTGGACAATAAATCCACCTCTGAAAACATGAAAGGACCTGCTCCGGAGATCGGAAAACGCAAAGATCCTTGTGCGAACGGGCATTACTTCATTGATAAGAGCGAAACGCCCCCGACCTGTACAGAAGATGGGAAACGTGAAAAGGTATGCGCTGTTTGCGGCAAGACCGAAGTTGAAACTGTTCCTGCCACCGGGCACAGATATGTCGATACCATTGTACAGCCGACCTGCACCGAAAAGGGGTACACGCTTCACAAGTGCAGCGTATGCGGCGACAGTTATCAGGACGCCGAAACTCAGCCGCTCGGTCATAATTATGAGGCAGTCAAAACAGTTCAGCCGACCTGCGTTGACAAGGGCTTTACAGAATACTGCTGCACACGCTGCGGTGATACATACACCGATGATATTCCCGCAACAGGGCATAAATTCGGTAAGTACAAGATAGTCACCAAGCCTACTTCCGTTTCAGAAGGGCTGAAAGTACGGAATTGCAAGGTGTGCGGCGAGAGCGATGAAGTAGTTCTGCCAAAAACCAAGACAGTTACCAAGGCTGAAAAGAAACAGAAGCTGCTTGATATAATCAACGGAGCCCAGCAAGATATTGACAAAATCGCACAGAAGCAGTATAATAATATATGGAAGAATCCTGTTACAGCCGCCGACTATAGCGCCAAGCAGAGCACAATTCAAGTCAAGAAGGATTATTTCAATCAGCAGCTTGCTTCAAATCCCGCTGACAAGGCAAAATGGCAGGCGCTGCTGAATGAGCTGGACGATTTTGAAACCCAAGGCAAGAAATATGCCGCTTTGCAGGCAACAAAGAATCAGGCGCAGTCACAGCTCACGAAACTCGCTTCAAAGAGCGGCAGTTCGGCTTCGTTTGCACCGGACGCATATTCTCAATCGAGGAAGAATGCGGCGTATTGGTTTAAGGGCAACGAAAAGGCTTCAGCAGACGCTGCGCTTCGTCCGAAAAGTGGCACAGTGTGGCAGGCAGCAAGCTCCGACGAACGTCAGGCGGCATGGAAGTATACATCAGGTTCCGGAAGCTTTAATCGTCCCCTTCGCGGATACGATGGAAACTGGTATAATTACAAGGGTGTTGGAAATGTCAGTCTTGATAACGAGGGTAGCGAAAGTGCGATAAAGCATCTCACTGACCTGATTGACCGTTCTCAGTATAACTTCGATATCTGGCTCAATCGTGGTATAGGTACATCATCTGGCGCTGCTTCGTTCCTGCAAATTCCGGAAACGGTGCTGACAGGTGCTTCTCAAAGCGATTTGAATAACCTGCTGGTCGGCAAGGTAGTCAAGGACGAAGCGTTTGTGTCATGCGGCAGCGCAAAGGGCGCAGGCTTTTCGGGGTATATTTTCAATGTTTATGCTCCGAAAGGCACTAAAATGCTTTATGCAGAGCCGTTTTCAGCTTTTGGGCAAGGGCACGGCCAGAACTGGGACGGACTAAGCGGACAAACAAGTTTCAGCGGTGAATTTGAAACGATAATTCAGCGAGGAACTGAATTCCGCATTACGAAGGTCGATAAGCAAGGGAGCAATATTTTCTTTGATATTGAGGTCGTTAATCAGCCGTAAGAAAGGGAGTGGTATGAATGGCTGAAAGCAGAAACCCTAGATGGGAAAAAGAGCCGTGGAGTACCACGGTTCCTTCCGGCAATATCCAGTGCAGGGACTGCATTTTCAGGCTTCGGCCTATCACTATTAACGGCGAAAGTTTTGACCGGTCTGCATACGGAAATTGCGAAATATATGAGTACCCTAATGCCAAGCCGAATGAGGTGTTATGGCAGGGTGATAATTGCCCGAATTACTCCAAAGAATAGAGGTGCTATCATGAACGACAAACTGAAATCAGCCGTCTACGGACTGGCTGTCGGCGACGCGCTTGGTGTTCCGGTGGAGTTTATGAAGCGCGGCTCTTTTCATGTGACCGGAATGACCGGATACGGTTCACATAATCAGCCTGCCGGTACATGGTCTGACGACACAAGCATGACGCTCGCAACCTGCGATTCAATAAGGGTGCTTGGCAGGGTCGACTGCGACGATATCCGGAACAGATTCCGTCAATGGCTCTATAACGCAGAATACACAGTTGATAACGTGGTATTTGACGTGGGGAATACAACCGCCAAGGCGCTGCGCTGCGGCAAAGGCGAAGACAGCGAGTATTCAAACGGCAACGGCTCGCTTATGAGAATACTGCCGCTTGCGTTCACAAACGCAGAGGACGAGCTTATCGGTGAAGTGTCTGCGATAACTCATGCACATACCTTGTCAAAGAGCATTTGTATCAAGTGTGTGGGACTGGCGAGGGCTTTGCTGAACGGTATGCCGCTCAAAGACGCGCTTACTGACCTGGGCAAGGAAACAGCCGCACTGGCTGAACTCACCGAATTTGAAATAAAGTCAAGCGGATATGTAGTCGATACTTTCAGAGCTGCGCTGTGGAGCCTTGCAACGACCGATAATTACAAGGACGCGGTACTAAAAGCTGTGAACCTCGGTGACGATACCGATACTGTCGGAGCTGTTACCGGAGGACTTGCCGGAATCGCATACGGCATGGATGGTATACCCGGTGAATGGATAGATAAGCTCAGAGGTAAAGAGATTATCGACAGGTGCTTGTTTTAAAACAGTAACATAATAATTAAGCGCTATGCAGCAATGCACGGCGCTTTTTTATTGCCCGAAACACGCTCAAGGCGTTAAACTGCGCGCGGAAAATAGTCATACGGACGTTAAACGGAGGTAACAACAATGGCAGACGAACAGACAACCCAGACCACACAGGAGCAGGGCGCAGCTTTAAGCGGTGGAGGTGACCCTAACAACGTATCTACGCCCGAGCCGGAGGCGGAAAACAAACCGGAAAAGCCCGCTGAAAAGACGTTCACCCAGGCAGAGCTCAACAAGATCATCGCGGAGCGCCAGAAGCGCTGGGAGAAGAAAGCTGCGGACGAAAAGGCGGAGGCTGAGCGCGTAGCTGCTATGACAGCAGACGAAAAGTCGAAGCATGAGCGCGAGAAGCAGGAAAAGGCTCTCGCAGACCGCGAAGCCGCTCTGACGAAGCGGGAGCGCACCGCCCTTGCAAAGGAGTACCTCGCGGAGAAGAACGTCCCCGCCGCTATGGTAGGGGCTGTGGACATCTCCGACCCCGACGGTATCGAAACCAGCGCGGCGGCAGTCGCAAAGGCTTTCACGGACGCAGTCAGCGCGGAGGTAGCAAAGAAGTTAGCCGGAGCTCCCCCGAAAAAGGGCGACCCCGGCGCAAAGGACCCATTCCTTGACGGACTGGGAGTTTAACAGGAGGTAATTTTAATGGCAGTAAATCTCGCAACAAAGTATTCTGACAAGGTCGACGAAGTATTCAGGCTCGGAGCGCTCACCACTTCGATGGCGGGCGGGAAGTACGAATTCACCGGAGCACAGACCGTCAAGGTCTACAGCATGGGAACCGCTGAAATGAACGACTACAAGGCGACAGGCTCCAACCGCTACGGCAACCCCGAGGAGCTGGAGGACACCACCGAGGAGCTGACCCTCACTCAGAAGCGTTCGTTCACGTTCACCATCGACGCCACCAACGCGGTGGATTCCCCGGCGGGTATCCGCGACGCGGCAAAGGCGCTCCGCAGACAGCTCGACCAGGTAGTTATTCCGGAGGTGGACGCCTACCGCTTTAAGACCGCCGCGAACAAGGCTGAGCACGTAGCGGTCAGCACTACCAGCAACTCCACTGCGTACAGTGATTTTCTCGCGATAAACAGCGCCATCAGCGACGACGAGGTGCCTGCGGTCGGCAGAGTGGCGTACGTTTCCAACGCGTTCCTCAATGCGATAAAGCAGTGCGACGGCTACACCAAGGCTTCCGAGCTTGCGCAGAACATGCTCATCACCGGGCAGGTCGGCGACATTGACGGTGTTAAGATAGTAGCTGTTCCCAAGAGCAGAATGCCCGCCGGCGCGTCGTTCATCATCGCTTACGGCGAATCTGTGTGCTCCCCGGAGAAGCTCGCAGAATACAAGATCCACGACAATCCTCCCGGTATCGCGGGTCACCTTGTCGAGGGTCTGGTGTACTACGACGCGTTCGTCACCGAGAACAAGAAGTGCTCCGTCGGCGTTCACTTCGGCGCTATGGGCGAGATAAGAGCGTCCATGACCGCCGCCGGTTCCGGCAGGGGCAGGCTCAAGATCGCGCGCAACGCCGCCGGAAAGCTGATGTACAAGGCAGACAGCTCCGTCACTGTTCCGAAGTTCGGCGCGGCTGCGACTGGATTCACCGAGGTCCCTGCGGACGGCATCATCTCCGCGACTGCCGGAAACAAGGTCGCTGTAGTTTCTGTTGTGGACGATAAGGTCGTAGCGGCTTCCGCCGTATTCGACGCGGCGGTCGGCGCATGACCCCGCTTGAGCGCTTCAAGCTCCTCGCCGGGATAACGGACGATTCGCAGGACGGGTTAATAACCGCCATGCTGTCGGACGCGGCGGATTCCGTCCGCGACTATATCGGGCGGGAGGAGGTACCGGCGCGGCTGATATCCGTGCAGGTTCAGCTTGCAGTGATAGCGTACAACAAGCGCGGCGCTGAGGGCGAATCCTCCCGCAGCGAGGGCGGAATTTCCCAGAGCTTCGACGGACTTCCGCCGGAGCTTCTTGCGCGGCTGAAAAACTATCCCAGAAAGGCAGGGGTGCTTTATACGGCTGATTCAGAACAGACTTAAAACGCTCCCGCTGACCCGCGCGGTGACTGCAAGGAGCGCCTATATCGGCACTGAAACCACATGGCAGCATATCGGCGATATCCGCGCGGAAGTCCAGCCGCTCTCCGATAACGCCACCGCCGAGCAGTACGGCGTGAAGTTCAGCCGCTCGGTGGAGCTTTTCTGCGATATCGGCACGGATATCCGCGAGCGCGACCGTGTGAAGCTCCCCGGCGGCACTTACGAGGTCAGAGGGGTGACTACCTACGGAAACGTCAGGAAGGCGGTGTGCGAGCTGGTATGACGATACGGGAGCTTATCAAGAAAATGCAGTCCGTCCGCGCGGACAGCGGAAAGGTTCTCGACCGCGCCCTGCTCAAGGGCGGCGAGAAGATACGCGGAAATGCCGTCCTGCTCTGCCCGGTGGACACCGGAGAACTCCGGAACAGTATCCGGGTACAGCGGCTCGCGCCGGGCGTAGTCACGGTTGGCACCAACAAGGAGTACGCGATATTCGTGGAGTACGGCACCGGCACGCAGGGCGACCCGGGAGTGCCGCACACCGCAAAGCTGCTCTGGCGCTGGCAGGACGAACAGGGCAACTGGCACACCTCGCACGGGCACAGGGCGCAGTCGTTCCTCCGGGCGGCGGTCGGGAAGAACGAGGAAAAGAAGATATACGCCATCGTCGCGGAGGAACTGAGAAAGGCTATAGACAATGCTTGATATCAACATCATCATTCCGCCGCTGGTGGAAGATATCGTCCGGCTGGAGCCGCAATACCCGGAGATAGTTCCGGAGTTCCCGCTGGCGATACTCACGCCGCTGGACATGGGTTCCGGCACGATAATTTCCGGAGAGGAACGGCTTGCGGCGGTGTCGTTCCAGGTGGACGTATACGACACGAAATTGCAGCGCTGCACTGAAACGGCGCTGAAAATCTCCGCGCGGCTGATATCCCGGGGATTCGTCCGGAACTCGGGCGCGGATATCCGGGAGGACGGACTGCACCGCCGCACGCTGACGTTCAGCGCGGCGATAGACGAACACACAGGTTTAGTTTACAGGAGGTAACTATGGAACTTTTAACAAAGGACACGCACCTTGATTTTTCTTCCGACGACGGCGCAACATGGCTTGAGCTGTACGGTCTGGAGAGCTACCCCGATATGGGCGCCGACCCGCCCAAGGTCAAGGTGACGAACATGCGCGACGCTAACGAGCGCTACATCGGAGGCATTCCTGACGTCAGCGACATGAAGTTCGGGTTTTTCTACAACAAGGAGAAAGACCCTGACGCCGGAACGATGATAAAGAAGAACTTCGCAAAGCTCAAGGAGCTTGAGGAAGCTGGCGCGAAGATAAAGTGGAAGCTCAACTATCCCGACGGAACTTCCTACGCCTGGGAGGGCAAGCCCACCGTTTACATTAACGGCGGCAATGTCGGCGAGGCTATGAAGTACACTCTCAGCGTTACGCTTGAAAGCAAGCTTGAGTGGAACGGAGGTAACACATGACGGGAGCATATCTGAAAATATCTGATGAAAAGAGCCTTGAGCTGCGCTTCACTGCGCGCCGGGCTGAGAAGCTCGAATCCGAGCTTGACTGCGACCTGCTGCTGGGACTTTCCCGCTGCCAGAGGGTCGGAGTGCTGACGCGGTTCATCGCATGCGGCGCAGATATCTCGCATAGCGAGGCATGCGACGCGTACGACGAGTTCGTCGACAACGGCGGCACCATAGAGGACGCGTCCGAGGTCGTCATGACCGCGCTGAAGAACGGCGGATTCATTGCGAAGTCGGCAGTAGAAGCCGCAAAAAAAATCCAGGGGCAGCTCCTCGACCGTGCAGCGCGGGGGAACTGATAGCCCAGCTAAGAAAAACGGCGGTAGACTGCGGCGCTTATACGGAGCAGTTCTACGACCTCACCCCGGCGGAGCTCTGCGACCTGAACAGCTCCGCCGTGAAGCGCCGCACTGATGAAGCCCGGAGCCGCGCGGTGTTCGCCTGGCATACGGCGTACCTGACCGGGCTTGCTACGAATGCTCCGAGGAGCTTCCCGCAGACTCCGGAGCGGCATTTCGGTGCGCTCATGCAGGACGATACTCCGGCATGGAAGCGCTCGCAGGCGGCGATGGCGAGGATAGCGGCCGTCCACAATCAGCATTACAGAGAGGAGGCGGGTCATGACCGTTGAGGAGCTGAACATAGTCATTTCCGCGAACGACCGGAAGTTCAACGAAGCTATCAGCGATGTAATAGGAAGGCTGGACGACCTGGAGGAGCAGTCCAGACGTTCCACCGATGATATCGGGAATTTCTTCACGAATCTCGGGCACAAGCTTGCGGCGCTCGGTATCGGAAAGATAATCGGCGACAGCATAATGTCCGGCGGCGAGCTTGAGCAGCAGCTCGGCGGTGTAGAGGTCGTGTTCTCGGAGCATGCGGAATCCATGAGGAAAGCCGCTGCAACCGCGTACAAGGACATGGGACTGTCGGAATCCGACTACCTTGCGAAGGCAAACAAGATGGGCGCTCTGCTGAAAGGCTCCGGCTTCGATACCGGGTACGCTTCGGCGATGTCGCAGCAGGTCATGCAGAGGGCTTCCGATGTGGCTTCCATCATGGGCGTTGACGTCAAGGACGCTATGGAAGCCGTCGCCGGCGCGGCAAAGGGCAATTTTACGATGATGGACAATCTCGGGGTTGCCATGAACGACACGACCCTCCAGGCGTACGCGCAGGAAAAGGGGCTCGGCAAGCTCGAAACCACGCAGCAGAAGGTCAGCGCGGCAATGCAGATGTTCCTTGACAAGACGGAGTACGCCGCCGGGAACTACGCCCGGGAAAACGACACATTCTCCGGCTCGCTGACGACCGCAAAGGCGCAGCTTGAGAACATGACCGCCGACCTCGGAACACAGCTCCTGCCGACCGCGACTTCGCTTCTGACGATGGCGCGCGGCGGGCTGGAAGCGATATCCCCGCTCGTCGTATCGCTCGGCGAGGGGCTGAACAGCGCGGGTCAGTACCTGCTCGGCATGTCACCGAGCGCGAAAACAATGCTCGGGATAGCTGTGGGCGCCGCTGTAGCGATCCCGGCGGCGACTAAGGCGCATGCCCTGTGGACTGCCGCAAATGAGAAATGGAACAGCCTGCTCAATATCCTCATTCCGAAGGAAGCAAAGCGCGCAAATATCATGAAGGCTGCGGCGGGGTGGCTCGTTATTTTGGCGGGACTGTTGTCTATCGTGGCTTCGGTCGGAGCGACCGCCCGGGAGATGAACGAATCAGAAGGCGCTGCGATGGAGGATACCGCCGCCGGAGCCGACAAGGCAGCCGAAAGCACGGACAGCCTTTCTGACAGCATGGCAGGGCTGGGCAAGAGTGCGGATACTGCCGAGAAAAAGCTCGCGGACATCGACACGCTGAACATATTCGATTCCGGCAGCAGCACCGGGGGTGTAGATTTCAGTGCGATAGTTGACGGCGCAGAATCCGCGCAGGATTCTGTCGCAGGACTGACCGACGATCTCGCAGGCGTTACAGGCAATCTTGATGAACTCAGCGAAAAAACAAATAGCTTTAGCCTTGATGGGCTTGCAAAGAACTTCGGAGATACCTTTAAAGATATCAGAACGGGGTTTGCAACATTCCTTGACGGTTTTAACTTCAACAGCGATACGCAGCTGGACAGCCTGCGAGTGCTTGATTCAAAGGTCAGGGAGCTTTTCGGCGATGACTGGTCAGATTTCTGGACGGGCGTCGGGAGCACGATGTACCGGGCTTTTGGCGAAAACAACAGCGAGTACGACCGGTATATGGCGCTGACGGATATTCAGAACTGGCTTGAGGATATCAATGGATTTCTCACCGGGTGGATGGGTGAATTTGGCGAAGCCTGGAAAGAGTTTTGGATGGGCATAGGTTCGTGGATTTATGAGCAGCTTAATCCTGAACCAATGGATTACAGCACTCAACACAAGGAAGGCTGGGGCTCCGGAAGAATGCGCGGAGTTGATAACGCTGAATATTCGCCTGAAACTTACAGCGCCGGTAGTTTTTCTGGCAAAATGCGCGGCTACGATTACGCGGACTACTCGTCTGCGCAGAGCATGGCTGCTATCATGCCCGGCGGTTTGGCCGCCTCCAGCGGCGACATCAGACCGCTAACGGCAGACGAAACCAAGCAGGTGTTTGAAATCCACAATTACACTGTTCTTGATGGGCAGATATTAGGCGAAACCGTAACGCAGTATCAGAATAATGAGCAGACCAGGTCAAACGGATATTGACATTTGCAATGTGATGTGATATAATCTATTTAAATCCGAAAGGAATAAAAAGGAGGAATCACAATGACACCTGAATTACAGAAACCGGACGCTGCTCCGAAAACGCCCCGGGTAATTCCGCTCACACAGGAAGAACAGACTATGGCAGCTATGACGGCTATCAACATGAACCTCGCTGCGCTGCTTGAAAGTCAGCAGAAGGTCGAAAAGCTTGCAACAAAGCAGGCAAAGGACGTAACATCAATAAAAGCGGCGACAACTTTCTTCCTCATTCTGGGGATTATAGCGATGTTCCCGCTATTTGCAACGCTCATTCGCACCTGCGTGGGTTTGTGAATCTCAATTGCATATTTTGCGCTCTTGAAAAAGGGCGCATTTCTTTTGCCCGAAAGGAGGTACTTATGTCCGAGAAAACCGCCTCGATAATCAAGATAGACGGCGTAGAAATGCCCACGCCGAGCAGCTTCAAACCTCTCTATAAGGACTACGACAGCAAAAATTCCGGGCGGTCGGAATCAATGTACGCTACCCGCGACATCATCAGGTCGGACGTCCGGAAGATGTCGTTCACCTGGATAGTGCAGACCCCTGACCTGCGGAAGATACGCGAGGCTATCAAGCCCCCGAAGATACAGGTCAGGTTCTTCGACATCAACCAGCCCGCCGACGTTCAGTTCAGCACGATGGAGTGCTACGCCGACCCGAGCCGAGAACCGGAGGTGCTCCGCTGGGAGCCTTCCGACCCGGAAAAGAGCTGGTGGAGCTTCACCACGTCATTCACGGAGTATTGATATGTACAATGTTTCAGATACCTATAGGGAGCTTATAAAAGCGCCGGTCCGGTACACCGGGATAAGCGGCGCGGCAAGGCTCCGGGACGGCACTATAATTCACCTGACCGACGACAATATTGCCGCCGGTTCCCTTTCTATAACGCAGAAAATGAACGGCCGCGGGGACTTCCGCCCCGGCGGGGTGTACTCCGGGGAGCTTTCCTGCTCCCTTAAAGGCTTCGCGGGGAAAACCAGCGACCTTGACGGTGCGGCGATACGGCTCGCGTTCATTCTGTACCACGACAGCGATATGCAGGCTGCGAAGTCCGAGACGGTGCCGCTCGGGCGCTTCTATGTGGACGGCTCGTCGATAAAGCGCCGGAACGACACGGTAACGCTTTCCGCGTTCGATGGAATGGCACTGTTCGATGTGGAGGCGACCGAGCGCTCCGGCACGCTGTATGAGCTTGTGTGCGGCGCGTGTACTGCTGCCGGGTTAAGCTTCGGAATGACACAGACGGCGTTTGAAGCGCTGCCGAACGCGGCGCAGACCGCGAAGATAAACACGGCGCGTATCCAGACAGAACGCGACCTGCTGATGTATGTAGGCATGATGACCGCTTCGTTTGCGAGAATCAGCCGCAGCAACGAGCTGGAATTCGTGCCGCTCACATGTGAGAGGAACGACGGCGGAGTAATAGTCCCGGTGCGTGAAATAGCCGGGAATATCCGCTTCAATACGGATTTCTCTGACGATACGACCTGCATTGCGAAGCTGTTCACCAGGCGAAACGGCGCTGCGGTGTACTCCACAAGTGAGATATCAGCGGGCGGCAGCGAGAAGCTCGCGGTCATGGAACTGAACGAAAATCCGCTGCTTGCGGAGCTTTCCGACGACGTTGTCGCGGGGGTGCTCAACAACGAGCTTTTGCAGATGTACAAATGCCTGAACCGCGTTTTTGATTCGAGCTTCACCGGCGACCCTGCTCTTGAGATCGGGGATTATGTCCGGCTGCGGGGCGGCGCTATTGATACCGACCGGGGATACGCGACCGGTATGATAACCTCGCAGATCTGGAGGTACCGGGGGCAGCACACAATAAAATGCAGCATGCCCTCGTCCCTGTCAGCAGTGGAGGAATCCGTGGCGACGGCCTATTCTGCGGAGACTTCTACAGAATCAAGGCAGCGCACGCAGCCCAAATCCCAGACAGAAAAGCAGATAGACGAGCTGAGGAAGCAGCTCAGCCAGTCAGGAGGAGACGGCATGCTGCACGACGTGAACGGCAGCGCCGCATGCGCCTATTTATCCAAAGACAAGGACAGCGACATTACTCAGATAACAGCGCAAGGCGTTGACGGTGATAAACAGCTATCGCTAATGTGGTCGCAAAAGCTGAAGTATCTGGGGCTAAGCATTACGGACGCAAATGGTATGCAAGGCTGTGCGATCGAGGTCGAATATGGCAGTATAAAAATCAGCGGCGGCAGCGGTACGAATATTTATGTCGGAGATGATCACGGCAGCGGCAGTCTGGACATAAAAGGCGGTGGAATACACATCACCGGCAGCTCAGGCGGTTTAAATTTCCAGGCAGGCAACAACATGTTGTCGTTCACCGGAGATACAATTTATGTTAACGGCAAAAAGGTACTTTTGGAGGGATAAATCATGACATCAAAAACAATCGTCCTCACCGGCGAGGAAATCAGGGCAGATTACAGCGGCGGCACAAACGCCTGGCTCAGGAACGACGGCACGGCTACCGTGTACGCGTCCACTGCTCCGGGCGTTACAGCGGGAGCTGACGGAGTAGTCAGCATTCCGGCGGGACAGGCAGCGGCGATATACGGAGCCTGCGGAGCGGTGTACCTGCTCGGCACAGGCTCAGTGATGCTCATAGGGAGCGATTACACAGCATGCCCTTTTAAGACGTCCACATCGGCAAGCGGCGAGGGCGGTGTGGACGAAATTGCTCGCGGCGCGATTGCAGCTCATGAAGGAAACGCGGATATCCACGTTACCGCCACTGAAAAGGCAGCGTGGAACGCGGTGAATTACAGCAATCCGAACCTGCTGATAAATCCGGATTTCCGTATAAATCAGCGCGGGCAGGCTGAATACACCTCCGGCTACACGGTCGACAGATGGTATTCTCCCGGGAAGTGCAGCGCAGCGCCGATTTCCGGTGGCGTGAAACTCACCTCTACGGTAACAGCGTCGTCAACAACTCACGCTTTCTGGCAGGATTTTGAGTTCCCGCTTCCACCGGGAAAATACACGCTATCTCTCAAGGCAGCGGACGTCACCGGAGTATGGGCCGCGCGTATCC
>ENA-OYYH01000153-OYYH01000153.1-human-gut-metagenome-genome-assembly--contig:-NODE-153-length-37568-cov-15.066750_pt1 | contig 37568 bp, 37 predicted proteins | sample MGYA00243245_ERZ653439 | MGnify/ENA primary metagenome ERZ653439 (study PRJEB26926, sample SAMN06165028) | human gut metagenome | biome: ENVO:00009003; feature: ENVO:2100002; material: ENVO:00002003... | reverse complement strand
GTAGATCAGGCTGGGTCTGCCCAGACCACGGCGTTTGCGCTCGATGAGGTCGATGTCCTCCAGTTCCCGGAACAGCTTGACCGCCTTGTGTTCGGCGCAGCAGAGAGATTCCTGCACTTCCCGGACGGTGTAAATGATATACACCCGCCCCTGCTCGTCCAGCCAGCCATTCTTTACGGACAGGCTCATGCGGTCCAGCAGGATGCCGTATAGCGTCCGGGCATCGGTGGAGAGCTGCCGGAAACGATGGTCTTGGAACAGTGCCTTTGGAATGCGGAAATAGGAGAACAATTCGCCCGACTGACCATAGAAATAATCCAGCGTCATTTGGTGTGTCCTCGGATTTTCAACTGTGAGTGCTCCTTCATGTGGAAAACTTCCCTCCTTCTGTTTCAAGTAGTTATTCTACTAAGAATAATTACCGAAAGAATAATCTTTGCATCTAAGCAAAAAGGACTGCCTCACATACATTTCGTTGTGGAGCAGTCCTGTCTGTTTAGTATGTAATGGTCATTGCACCCTCGTGGCAGTCCTGTGCATAAGTGCGGAGCAGGTCAAGGTGCTTTGAGGATTTTCGGACAATACCCGTTGCACGGTCGCCGGACATAAACTCAACGACTGCCAGCCGAGGAATCGTCAATGTACCACGAATTTTGAATCCTACAAGGATCTTCTGATTGCACCATCGCTGGATGCTTTGTGCAGAGTAGCCGGTCAGTTCCGAAACTTCCGGGGTGGTCAGCAGATCATCATATCCAACCGTGAGCTTTTCCCACATGGTATACAGCCCTGTTTTTTCCGGCTCTGTAAAATTGAAGCGTATAATCTCTGCGGCAGACTTGTCCGGGTGCCGTTTGGAGCAGCCGTTCTTTCCGATATAAAAGCCCGTTGGCACTTTATACTTTTCGGGATGATCTTCACGGTCACACAAGTAGGTGATCACATCGTGGGTCGCAATATGGTATTTGCGTGTTTTCTTTCCTGTATTGATACACGGAACGAGACCGAAATCCAGAAGGTACTTTGCGTGTTGCTTGTTGATGCGGGCAACACGGTAGAACTGGTCTTTCGTCATTCCGTTGGGGTATTCTTCGAGAATTTTATAGCACTCTAACAGCGTTCTCATATTCATCCATCCTTTGCTGCTTTGATTTGGTCAGCGTCAGAAGGCAACATATTGTATGGATGGATTTTGGCTCCCGGAATCTCTCTCGCCCGTTCTCTCCAACGGGCATAAAATCTCTCCCAATTCTCTCCAAACGGCTGATTTTTCTGCGTTTTGGAAAGTGGGTTCAAATCCGCACAGAGCCTAGTGATTTGGGATCTTGATGAAATTTTGAGCGTAAATTCGATGGTTCGTATCTTCTGGCAAAGTGGGCTAATTCCCTCTATCTTCCACCAAGTACCATGAAGCAGGAAAAACTCGAAATCGTTTTGTCCTTAATCGGGCACGTGGGTTCGAATCCCACCATCTCCGCCAGAAGTCGCAGATTCAAACGAATCTGCGACTTTTTCTTTTGCATCAAGCAGAGAAAGACCGCTTCTGCCTCATCACAGTATGCTTTATGCATGAACGATAAATCCATAATTATTTGGGGAGTTTGGATTCTCCCAAAAGGTTCGCAATGACCCCAGCCGACCCTTCCTTGCTCTTGTAATCGAGATGTGCGTAGATGTCAGCGGTGGTAGAAAAGGTACTGTGCCCCAGCCACTCCTGAACCTGCTTCATGGATACGCCGTTCATCACCATCAGGCTGGCACAGCTGTGGCGCAGATCGTGGAAGCGGATGCGGGGCAAGCTATACTTCCGAAGCAGCCAGTCGAAGTGCTCCGTCACGAAGTTCGGGCGGATCAGCTTGCCTTCCTGATCGGTGCAGACGAAATCCAGATACTCAGTGCTGTAGCTCTTCTTGAACAGCTTGCGGTAAAGCTGCTGTTTTTCCTTCTGCTTCAGAAGTTCTTCTTCCACAGCCGGGATCAGCGGCAGAGTACGGCAGCTGGTCTTGTTCTTCATCACATCGCTGACCACAGGAACGTACTTGCCGTTCACCAACTGTTCCGTCACCTTGTGGTTAATGGTGATGGACTTGCGCTCAAAGTCGATAGACGACCACTTCAACCCCAGTACCTCGCTGCGGCGCAGACCGTAGTAGGCCGTAATGAGGATGCACAGGTGCAGGGGGTCATCCTGCGATACTTCCAGCAGCTGCTGGACTTCATCCTTGGAGTAGAAGTTGGGCCGGAAGCTGTTCTTCTTCGGGCGGTCAACTTTCAGCATCGGGTTGGTTTCCAGATAATCCTTGCGGACGGCATCCTTGAACGCCTTGCCGAAGATTGCGTGGTAGTGAATGACCGTGTTGGTAGTGTACCCCTCCAGCAAAATCTTCTCCTGAAACTCATCCAGCACCTGCGGTGTGACCTCGCACAGCTTCAAGCCCAGCGGCTCAAAATACTGCGTGATGCGCCCGGTGATCATCCGATTGTAGCTGATAAAGGTTGCAGGCTGGATGGATGCTTTATGGACTTGCACCCACTCGTTGAGATAATCCAGAAACAGCATCTCCGATTTGCTGACGGGCTGGAGGGGCAGCGGCAGGGGCTTGGCGGTTTTAGCATCTACTTTTTCGTAGGCTCCGCCCCGCCCTGTGGGCAGTTCCCCGGTCTCATCATAGTGGAGCAATACTTCCCGGAGCATGGATTCTGCCTTGCGCTTGTTGCCCCGGACGGTCAGACCTGTGGAGATCCACTTGATCCTCCGCTTGCCGTTGGCATCATAAAGATTGACCACGAAATAGAAACGTCCATTTTTCTCTTGGACAGACCCTGTAGTTTTCATCATAAACCTCCTTTGGGTCAACAGGCGTGCTGTCCGTTGCTGCACCCACAGCATACCACATCCAGCGGCGGATTTCCAGCCGGGAAGGTGCTCTGTCCGGTGAGCAGGAACTCGATCACGCTCAGCTTCGGGATACGGTAGGTGCGGCCGATTTTAAGCGCAAACAGGCGGCGGGAACGGATCAATTCCCCGACCGTGTGGCGGTTCAGACCAAGCATCTCCGCAGCCTGCTGAAGGTTGACGGCATAGGGGTAACCGGGAAACATCTGGGAATAGGCATCGTTAAACTTCATGGGCACTCCTTCTGCATAAGTAGTTTAAGATCAAAAGTGTGTGCCACCTGCGGTTATATCCTTTGCAGCAAGGCTGCGGTCAGGCGGCAATGTAAAGAGAGCTGACAGTAGTTTCAACTCTCGCATCGCAGATAGACTTGCAGCCCATCTGCGTCAATATGATATAGGTCTCCCATATTCGCCCTCGGCACCCTAGGAGTGGGGAATCGTCCGGCGGCGGGCTTGCACCGCACCATTGGCATTTCAGCCACCCCGTCTTCGTTATGACCGGGCTGCGAGTTACAGAAGTACCTTTTGTGAAGTACCGGACGATTGAACTATTCTGTTTTCAAAGAACAGAGTTTTATAGAAAATCTTCGAAATTTAAGGCTTCCGAAAAATTATCTCTCTACTTGGTAGGCATCGAAAAAGGGCTTTTTGTTACCCGAAAAAGAAATTTGTTAAAAAGTTCTTGGAAAATATAGTTGAAACAACCGCCGAGTTAAAATATCGTCAGTTTGTCGAGCAGCCAACTGAGGTAGACAATTTGCAACAGTGAGCGTGTCCAAAGTCGAAGCACTCTTGAAAAAAGATGCTCTCACTTGGTAGCCGACGAAAAAGGCCAAAACGTAGCAATGTTTTTGAAAATTAACAAAAAGTCGCAATTTGCATTTGCAAATCGTGCGTCTGCTATTAAACGGAATTGTCATAATAATCATACGAGTACAAGCAAACCTTCGTGAAAGAAGATACTCCGAAGAAATACCTCTCTATATACGAGCCCACGAAAAGGGCTGTTTCGTAGCATTCAAGACCGTTCTGTAACCGAATTGTAACAAGCAGACAGAAGTGAGTTCCTAAAAGAAGCCTTCATATCCGAACCCAGTTGGACGACCAAAATGCACCCGTGTCTCCAAAAGTCAACAAAAGAGTCACAAAAAAATAGCAGCCGTCTGCAAGGTAGATGCAGATGGCTGCTATTGATAAATTAGATAAAATTATTAGGTGATCAATGCGGTGAAAATATCACGTCGTTCAGAATTGGACTTGTTGGTGAAATCAACATTATCCATCCACTGAAGAAGTTTTTCCTTGTTATCTTCGGTCAAAACTTCGTTATGAAAGATAAAATATCCTAATAAATAATTAATATAATCAATGCGAGGAAGTTGAGTGGGTGTGTTCTCATTGATGAAGTCTAAAGTGCGATCGAGTGCAGCTAAAGTCATAGAAAAGCATTGTGTAAGCTGTTCTGGAGAAAGGTTACAAAGTTGATTTTCCTTAGTATCAGAAGGAATAGGAGCATAATTTCCGGAATGAGGCTTCTGAGTGATAACTTCATACGCAGGATTTAATGCTGCAACTGGGTAAGAAACATTGGTTTTTTGCGGAGTGAAAAAATCTTCGTACCCTGCTTCATATACACGGGTACGGTAGAGGTTTGTGTACTGTTTATAAATATCAATTCCATGAGCTTTCAGTTTAGAAAAGCGCATTTGAATAATACTTACTCGGCTGCCAGCATTGTTTAGAACTTCGAACCACTCAATTTGTTCATCCTCAGTTAGGTCTTCAGCCGAATTAAGAGTATAATTATAGTTTCTCATTTTGCTGCGTACTTGAAGGAGCACAGACAAGACATCGGCAGAACCAAGTGCACTTTTAGCCTTAGTATACTCAAATAATTTGGTATCCTCTTTATTTAAGAGGATACCAACAGGAATTTGATTACTCCTGATAGAGTCACGCACCTCTGTGAACTCGCCTTTTCCTAAGTCTAACACGATATTTCGAAAATCATCATGATTACAATATGCTTTATAGTTAGTGGTTAAACGCTGCTGGCCATCCACGACCGAGTATTGACCGCGTTCAATAGTTGAGATGATTTCTCTATCTATAAAGGAAACTTGCGGAACAGCACTATCCACAGTATTTATAACATTGATAGAAATAGGAGAAACCGGAGCCTTTCCCCACAATTGATAATTAAGAAGATCGATACACTTCTGAAGTGTCCAACTGATATCTCGCTGATACAACGGCAAAGAAATCGAGTTCTCCTCAATTTTACGACACATATCTGCTACAGTTATCAAGGAGGTTCTTTTGGTCGGATCAAATGTTGCTGCTATCATCAAACCTTTGTTGACTCTCATATTGCCTACCCTTCTTTTGTTAGAAGTAATCACTTGATTGTATAGTACATCCAATCACAGCAAAAGTCAATAGCAGCATACGCGTAAATCGCAAAAATCGTGAAAAAGCAAGCAAAACAATGGGTGCTGCTTAAATATAGCAGCACCCATTGTTCTAGCCTAACAGAAAGCACACACACCACGTATAACGAGAACTGCTTAAAGCATGAGCCTTCGTGAGGCTTCTAAAATAGCCTTGAAATGGGTTGAAAAAGCCACATCCTGCTCCTTCGTCCGCTTTGGGCTCCCCTTGGGATGCTTTCCGGAACGGAGGAGTTTTTTGTTTTCATAACGCCGCAGCATGAGAGCGTCTATGTTGTCGGCGGTGTATTCCAAACCGTTCTGGTTCAGCACCCGGGCGCACTTGGCAAGGCACATACTCGCCAGCCCGTAGTCCTGCGTCACAACCACATCTCCCGGTTTTACCCGGTTGACGAGAGCAAAATCCACGCTGTCAGCTCCTTTGTCGAACACCAACGTCTGCGCACCTTCTCGCTCGATTTGGTGAGAGGTGTCGCACAGGATGATGATCGAGATGCCGAACCGCTTTGCAATTTGCAACGTCAGATCGACGACCGGGCAGCCGTCTGCATCGATCAAAATATTCATCGGCTTTCCTCCATCACCCACCGAAATGCTCTTGCGGTACGCAAATCGGCGTCTTTGAAATGCCCGCCGCTGTTCCATTCAAAGGTGCAGTCTGCACCGCGCGCTATAAGCTGACTGTGCAGAGTGCGGATATTATCCCCCGCCACAGCCATGACAGCGTTTTTCGTGTGTTCTTCCTTGTCGCCAAGGCTCAGATAAATGTGCTGCGTCTGTATCGGGCGCTGCTGTTCAAACTCCATCCAGTCCGGAAACCACACCGAGGGCGAGGCGGCGGCGACACCGTAGAACAGATTTGTCTGGGTGGAGGCCCACAAAGCAAACAGCCCTGCCAGCGAGTAGCCGCCCAGAATGATTTTGACGTTTTCCGGGAGATGAAACTGCTGCTTCAGTGTGGGGATGACCTGTTCCGTCAGAAAGCGCAGGGTGTCCGCAGCCTTACCGCCGAAGCCTTGCTTTCCCCAGACAGCAGGGGCTTCCCACGGGGAAAGTGCATCGTTCCAGTTTGCCACGGGTACGGCCGCAAACAGAAAGTGGTGCGCACTCTGTGCAATAGCGGCAACCTCGCCGTCCATGCGCTGTAATTCGTGTTCATCCGTCATCTGAAGCAGAAGATATTCGGCGCAGTCTGCGCCGTAAATACGGCAGGATCTATCTCCGATTTGCATTGTCTGTGCGGTCACTGCGGCGTCCTCCCGAAAAAACTTTGATAAGCCCAGTATAACAGCTGCGAGCGGAATTGACAATTCAGATGGATGCAATAGCTTCTGCAAGCAGTGCTTCGTGGTACCATTCTGGTACGCCGAAGCTCTCTTGCAAGCAATGTCTTTGTATATACAAAGCCCCTTGCCTTGCAAGAGCTTGTTGGGCACAGCCCAAACCTGTTGTTCTGCATCGTGCCGATGCAGGCTTCGCGTTTCTGCAAAACGCTCTTTCAGCACTCCGCAGGAATGCACGGCCACCACAGAATCGTGATTATATCCAAACAAGCAAATTCACGCGGCAGAATTTTAATTTAGTGTATGAATTTGGCCTTTATGCGAACAAAAGCACTGTCTGCTACGGTCATGTTTTTGGTGAAAGCGGGCAGGAAGTATTTCATCTGCATTGCAAATCGGATAACGTTTTTTGCAGAAACAAGTTGATTTTATGATGCGAAGCAAGTATACTAAAGGCAAATTATGTCGGAGGAAATGCTTCATATGACATTGATTCTGCTGACCGGTGCCCCTGCGAGCGGAAAAAGTTCCATTGCTGATGCACTCTCTGAAAAACTTAAAATAGATAAGATTTCAAAGGATGAGTTCAAAATCAAACTGTTTGAACGGTATGGTTTTCAAAACCATACTGAAAAGAAAAAACTCAGCCTGCAGGGCGAAGAGAAAATGTATCATGCCATTGCAGAGCACCTGCAAAATGGTAAAAGCCTGATTGTTGACAACAATTTCAAAAGTTTTGACACTATCCGACAATTAAGAGCAAATGCTCCCACATGCAAAGTGATCTGTGTCGAATTGATGGCAGAGCCATCGATTTTGGCAGAACGGTATAATGACCGGATTCAAATGAAAAATCGGCATCCGGCACTCTATACACTGGATGTTTTTCCCATTACACCAGAAAGCCATTTTCATCCGATTTTAAAACCTGAGGATGTTATCAAAATTCAGCAGGACGTAACGGAGGATGTATATGGAGATGCCGTTTTAAAAATCCCCACAAATCAGATCGAGCAGAATTTCGATTTGATCATAAAGCGCCTCATGGAATTTATCTGTGCAGAGATGGAGAGTGACAAAAAATGAAAAGATTCGTAAGCGGTTTTCTGGCGGTCATCCTGATGTTCTGTCTGGTCGGCTGCACGGCAGGGCAGGGCAGAGCATGTCATCTGAAGTTAGCACATCGGCTCCGACAAAAGAAAGCGTAACCATTGTAGACAGTTCTGGCACAGAGCTGGAATTTCAGAAAAACTGCCGAAGAATCGTTTGTGTGTGGCCCTCTGGAACGCAGCTGCTTGTTACGCTGGGAATGGGTGATCTGCTCATTGGTGTTTCTGATGATTCAAAAGAGCAGTCATGGGCTGTAGAAATGTATCCGAGACTTCAGGAGATTCCATCCTGCAGCAATGAAGAAGCTGCCGAATCTATTTTAAATCTGGATGCAGACGTTGTGCTGACAACGGAAGCAGATGTTGCAGCAGACTGGAGAAGCAAAGGTATTCCCGCTGTGACCTTTTCTTATTATTCTGTGGACGAAATGAAACAGACCATTTCTACGCTGGCTGAAATCGTTCCGGATGAATATGCACAGAAGTGTCAGAAGTATCTCGATTATCTTGAAGACAGGATGGAGAGTGTAAAGACCGCACTGCAGGGAAAGGTTCAGGAAAAGGAGACCCTTTATTACATTCACGGAAATAACAATAAGGGCCTGTATAAGACTGCAGGCGGGGGAACGATGAACGAGGCATGGGCAGAGGCGGCCGACGTCAACTTTGCAACGTCGGATCTGCTGACGTCTTCTGAAACTGTTGTGGATGCGGAAGCAATTCTTGCCAAAGATCCTTCTATTATTGTGATCGGCGGCCGGTATCAGCATCGCCTTGCAGAGGAACTACGCAATACGGAGGAATGGAAAAACATCCGTGCCGTCAAAGAAAGTCGCATTTATACGGTGCCATACGGGATATCGCCCTTTGACCGTTTTGGAGCAGAGTTTGCCCTGATGATTCCGTGGACGGCCAGTGTTGCGTATCCGGAATATTATTCCTTTGACATCAATAAGGCAGTAAAGGATTTTTATCAGGAATTTACCGATTATACCCTGACGGATGAGCAGGTCTCATATATCGTTAACGGTCTGGCCCCAAACGGAAAGGAAGATATTCCTGATGCATGAGCGCAGAGTAAAGCTTGGCTATTGCATTCTTTTTTTGCTTCTTATCCTTCTGACTGCTGCCTCTCTTACCATAGGAAACTACAATGATCTGTCCGGGAACGATGTCTTTCAGGTACTTCTGAGGAGGCTAACTGGAAAAAAATTGACCATTTCCAACACAGCAGCTGCAATCGTGTGGAATATCCGCATCCCGCGGACGGTGAGTGCTATCCTAATTGGTGCGGCTCTGAGTACAGCAGGGTGCTGTTATCAGGAGATTTTCCAAAATGATCTGGCCTCTCCGGATATTCTGGGGGTAAGTTCCGGAGCATGCGTAGGTGCTGCGCTTGGAATCATTCTGGGGGTGTCCAGCAGTACGATTCAGCTCTGGGCATTTTCCATGGGTCTCGTTACGGTAGCTATGGTATATCTGCTATCTGGTGTATTTCGTGGGGAAAAGCGTGTTTCTCTGCCGATTTCAGGGATCCTCATCTCTGGATTCATGAACTCGATACTGGGGCTTATTAAATATCTGGCAAATCCTGAAACACAGCTTCCATCCATCGTTTACTGGACCATGGGAGATATCTCTACGATTCATACAGAGCAGCTGAAATCGGTCATGTTTCCAATCGCAGGATGCACGCTGCTGCTTCTGACCCTCCGATGGAGACTGAACTATTTCAGCGTTGCAGAAACCGTATCCGTCAGCATGGGAATCGATATTATAAAGCTCCGCATCCTCTGCATCGTACTTTCCACGATTCTGGTCGGGTGTGCCGTTTCGGTTGCGGGGACAATCAGCTGGATTGGACTCGTGATTCCTCACCTTATCAAGACGTTGTTTGGGAAAAATTCTGCAGACACGCTTCCGCTTTCCTGTCTAGCGGGAAGTGAGTTTTTGTTATTTGTCGATATCATTGGCCGAAAAATTTCAACAAGTGAGATCCCTTTGAGCATTCTGACCGGTATGATTGGGCTGGTCGTTTTCTTTGGATGTCTGTTTTTCAGGAGAGCCGGACAAAATGACACTGGAGTTTAAAAATGTAAGTTTTACATACAGAAAAGATACAACACCAGTGTTCTCTGATATTTCCGGTATCGTGAAGAGCGGTGAGATCCTTCACCTGATGGGAGCGAACGGTGCCGGAAAAACGACCTTTGCAAAATGTCTGTTGAACATTCTGCTGCGCTATCAGGGAAAGATTGAAATAGATGGTACAGATGTCCGGAAGCTTTCGATTCGCCAGCGGTCGAGATACATCGGGTATCTGGGCACCAATGAAGATTATGATTCGTCTATGATGGCAGTTGAATATATTCTGCTTGGCACTGCGGCCCAAACAAAGCTGTTTGAACTTCCTTCAGAATCACAGAAAAAGCAGGCACTGGAAATTCTGAGTCGAATCGGCTGTCTTCATTTATGTGAAAAATCACTCGACCAGTTATCGCAAGGTGAGCGACGCATGGTTTCGATCGCCCGTGTGCTGATGCAGAATCCGGAAATGATCCTTCTTGATGAGCCTACAGCCTCTTTGGATTTTGAAAATCAGAAGAAAGTCATGCAGCTTATCAAAAAACTTCAGAAGGAAGGACACAGTATTATCAATATTACACACGATCCAAATCAGGCACTGCAACTAAAGGGTTATGCCTTATTGCTGGGGCGTGGTTTTAACCTATTCGGGTCTGTCGACAGCGTCATGACACCGGAAAATCTGAGCCGATTATATCATACAGAGATACGAATCATTCAAGATCCAGTGGTCGGAAAAATCGCAGTGTCCTGCTAGAGGTATTATGTTGTGAAAATCAAATATCTGGGAACCGCAGCCGCAGAGGGGATACCGGCACCTTTCTGCCATTGCGGCGTATGTGAATATGCACGAAAGATGCGTGGTCGTGAGATTCGAACCCGAATGCAGGCTGTTGTGGATGACAGAATCCTGCTGGATTTTGGGCCAGACACCTATATGCACACACTGGAACATAACATAGACTTGTCCGCATTTGAAGTATGCTTTATTACGCACAGTCATTCGGACCATCTGTTTGTCCATGACATTCTTATGCGCAAGGAAAATCACGCTCTCTATCACGAAGAAATCCATCCTCTGTACATTTACGGTGGTGCTGGAGTCCGGGAATCGTTTAACTTGAAAGAACATGACTATATTACCAAAGATGGCCGAGTCATCTTCAAAAACGCTGTGGCGTATCAGCCCATACACTACAAAAACTATTCCATCACACCGCTTCCTGCCTGCCACAAAACAAAGGATCCTCTGATTTATTTGATTGAATCCGGAGAAAAAAGCCTTTTGTATGCGCATGATACAGATTACTTCAGAGAGGATGTCTGGCAGTACCTTTTGAATCGGAACGTACCGCTAAATCTTGTGTCACTGGATTGTACAGAAGGCGCAAAACATATCGATTATCATGGACACATGAATTTTGAACGAGATGCTCTGGTGAGGAAACGGATGCTCGATCTTAAAATTGCAGACGAACACACACAATTTGTGGCCAGCCATTTTTCTCATAATGGACTAATAACTTACCGGCAGGCTGTAGAAAGCACTTTTGATTTTTTGATTGCCTATGATGGTATGGAAATCGAAGTGTAAATTTGGAAAATGATGAAAACTGAATCCTAATAAGGAGCTTACAGGAGGGTGCGTATCCAACCGGTAGGCTTTATTATATAGAAAATTAGGAATAGTATTTTTGTGCACGGCTGCCGGGATGTTCCGGATTCGTCATTTTGAGTTTTCCACTTTCCAACAATGGCGTTACATATCGCTGCATGGCATAGGAAGTCGTTTTCAGTTTCAGGAAATCTGCAATTTCTTTGCGGCTACGTGGGGTTTTGCAGAAATCCAGCAGCGCATCCGCGGTATTGGTAGAGGAGGCCGTGGCATCAGTAGCTGCCGGTGTATTATAAAGCGTCACCACAAATTCATCGCGGCGGTTTTCAAATACTGGTGCCGGCAGGCCATAGGCTTCCATTTCACGCCGGATAGTAGGAATGCCGGAGTAACGGTTTTCGGAATCGGTCAGGGTTTCTGCCATGACTGCCAGTGCAGGATTGCGCAGGTCAGGGCGGGAGTGACCCAGCTGCTCGATGGTGGCACGGCCGTACAAACAACCCGGACTATGCACCTCAACACGGTCGGAGAAAAAGTCCAGCTGAACGGGAGTGCCCTCGGTATAGAGGCTGTAATCCCGGTGGATCAGCGCATTCAGGATGATCTCGCGCAGAGCATTGATTGGATACTCCGTCCGATCTGTGCGCAGCCCGGTATCGGGTGCAATGACGGTTCGGGTTTTCATGTTCCGCTTGCAGAAAGCGAGAGCCTCCTCGACCATTTCTGCAATGGTGCCCTCAATGCGTTTGTTGTCCAGAAAACGTGCAGAGTCTTCTGCAAGGCTTCCGATTTCGGTGCCGGGAACAGCGATGGCTGTAATGCCAAGCTGCGGCAGATACCCCTGCGGATAGATCGCAAAGTTCAGGATGGCTGCAAGCGTTGGTATGCCGTTCCGGGTAATATTGAGCAGTTCATACTGTTCTGGTTCGCTTAATTTTCCGAATCCGGGGCGGTCAATGCGCTTTTCCAGCACATACCGCTGCAGCACATCTTGATTCAAAACTTTCAGCGAGGCACGCTCGACCGGGCGTTCATCATCATACAGGTGCTTACGGAATGCCTCATAGCTGTAAAGTTCGTAGTCAGTCATGGGCAAATCCACATCACCCACACGGATGTAGGAGCCTTTTACGCGGCCTGCACCTTTGTAGTAGCAAGGACGTTCTGAGAGGTCGATGGCCGGGATCTCAGCAGAGCAAACGGGTTTATCACCAACCTCCGCCACGGTAAACACGGCCCGGACAGGCGGTTCCATCTGGTTGCACTGCTCGGTGACCTTTTTCTGGAGAGATTGCAAGTCGTAGACACCAACGACTTCAAAGGACTTGGTTTCATCTACTCCAAACAGCAGGATGCCGCCGCTGTCCTGATTGGAGAAGCTGGATAAGGTATCATAAAGGCGTTTTGGACAGTCCACATGGGCAGCTTTTAGCTCCAGCGTCTGTGTTTCGGCTTTCTGACGAACAGTTTTGGACACCAAATCGATGAGTTCTTCCGGTAACATTGTACTCTCCCCTTTCCTGATTCTATCTTAGCGAAGAGAAAGTGAAATGTCAATCGGAATTTGAAAAAATGAAGAAAAAATTAAAATCAAGATTGAAAAACTGGTTTAATAAGCGAAATAAGACCACCAAATATTGAATTTCAAGTCATAAAAGTGAAATCAAAAGCTGAAAATCAAAATTCAAGCGAGAGGATTTGTGCCTTTTTCAAGGTTCATTCAATTCTCCACGCATGATTTTTCTGGCTCGTCCGCGCGTGGTATCCTCAAAGGTTTCATCCTCACTGAATCGCAGCCAATAGGGGTCTTCCATTAGGCAGGCGTTGGTGCGTTTGACGATCTCCCACGCATTGTAGTCCGGCAGACCCATCATTTTCAGAATTTCCTTGCAGTCCATCCGATTTTTCGGAAAGATTCGTTTCTTTGCCCAAACGACCACATCGACCAATGGAACTTCACGTTTGTCACCGATGAAAAGGTTCAGTGGGAGGCTGTACTGCGGCACACCCTCATTTGCGCAAAGAGACTGCCCATCTTCGCTTAGGTGTGCGATTTCTTTTTCATCCATCATCAATTTCAGATAGGCCATTTTATCACCCCATGGCAGCTTTCAGATAGTGCAGACGGTATTTCAGGTATTGACGGATCGCAGATGCTCTTTTTTCGCTCAACAATGCAAGAATAGGCGAGATGGCCTGAATGATTTCACTATACAACTCGTCCAAGTCACGCGTTGGCAGCACAGGCTCATCGATCATCTTGATTTGCTGGGCGTGATGGCTGCGGAACGGTTTGGCTTTGTCGAACTGATAACGGAGCTTCGTGTCAGTCAATTCTTCATCCGTTGCCCACGCAAACAGACTACCGCCATTGTCGTAAATAGGCGGAGCATAATTTTTTCCATCCCGGACGATCACATCAAAATTGTTTTCGTGGCGGTCTTCGTTGCCGATAAAGGCGTCAAATGCCAGCATTTGATAAAGCCACTTCTTACCATATAGTTCTATCGCATACTGGAACAATGCTTCCGGTGAAGCGGCTCGACCGCTGGCAAGGAAATGGGCATCAGCCAAGTCTGCAAAATGATACAGCTGTTCATCGTCCGTTGTGAACTTGGGGCAGACGCTGACCACATCGCAGGAATAGGTCTGAATGTCGGGAAAGAGTTTGGCAGACATCAGGGCGTATTCCACATGAGGCAGACCCAGAACCTGCGCAATCAGCGATGCCATCACCTCAGAATATGGCTCATACCCGGCTGTCCCGGCCTCTGTGATGGAGTTGCCTTTGACCATAACAAGCTGGTCATCCACGCGATACCAGCCCTTTGAGAGCATTCCACGGCTTGTGCGTGTTTCACGCTTTTCGACCAACTGGATTTTTGCAGGGACTTCGATTGGGCTCATGGTATCACGCTCCTTTGTTCCATTATATCATGTTTGGATGGATAGACAAGATGAATCGTGGTTTCATTCTGCATACACGACTTCCCTCACCACCACCTCCTCCGTCTGCGCTTTCAGCCCGTTCATGTGCGCCACCCAGAGAAGCTGTGCGCGCTCTTTGTCCGGCGCGGGGTACTTGTCTAACAGAGTGGTCATTGTGCGTTCCAGCCACTTGCAGGCCGTTTTCTGGACATCCTGCAAATGCAGCCAGAGCGTACCGTTCAGCAACATCCGGTTGTACAGCACAGGACGCTGATTCTTGAGATAGGCCAGCCGCATCCGGCCATACTTGCCCAGCGGTTCGGTATCATCGGTCTGCGGCAGGGTGAGCAGGGGCAGCTGATACTCCCCGACCTGTGCATAATGGATCTCGGTGCGGACGGCGTTCGTGTTCTTCATGGAAATTCTCCTTTGCATTTTCAACAGGTGCTGCGTTCTTTGTGGAAAACGGCGCTTACTTCCTCCGATTCTGTGCGGTCAGCCAGTTGCCCTGCGCCTGATGGTAGTGCTCCATCGTGGTGGGGGCGTTCAGGATGGTGGTGCGCAGATAGGCCATGATGTTCTTGATGGGCTGGGTGGTGTTGGACATCACATCGAAGATGTACTCAACGTGCTGGCTGGTCAGCTTGTCCAGCCGCAGTCGGATGGCTTTGGTGGTCTGCGGCTGCTTGCCGACGTACTGGGTCTGCCGAGGACAGCAGTACATCTCCACAATGTTGTCCAGCAGTTCCTCCAGCTTGTCGGGGTCGTACCGCTGGGCAAGGGTGTCGATCTCCAAACGTTCCCGAAACTCCTCCCGTACCTGTGCTTCCATCTGGTCAAAATTTGCGGATTCGCCTGTCGGCCCTGATAGATTAGTACTTTGTCTTTTAGTATTTTGTTTATTAGTATTTTGTTGCGTTGCCCTTTCCAAATTGGGCTCAGCCAAATTTGGAAAATCCAAAAATGGTGAAGAACAAGGTTTCATGCGGCTTTTCGGGCTTTTGGTTGCGGACGGGTTCGATGGCCCGCCTTCCTTGCCGGGAACGGCAGGATCGTCCTCAACAGGCGATTCATAAACCTGATAATCGTAGTCGATGATCTGCCCTTTGGCATTGCGGACTTTTTGACGGCGGACGTAGCCGTGTTCTTCCAGTTCCAGAACAGCGGTGCGTACACTGTCCAGACCATCCTTGCAACCAACGGTCAGTCCCTTCAGGCTATAATCCCAATCGTCCGGCAGGGAGAGCATATAGGACAGCAGTCCCTTGGCTTTCAGGGACAGCCTCTTATCCTGCAGGTGGTGGTTGCTCATGACGGTGTAGTTGACATTTTTATTGACGCGGAATGTTGACATGGCGGCTTCCCTTTCAGCCCAATGCGGGCAAGAGAAAACGCAGCGTCTCCCGGCTTTCGGGAAACGCTGCGTTCAGACAGGGAAGCCTGCTGTGAGCTGGCACAGCAACGGCAGCACTGCATATTTCTAACGGACATCTAACACAACTACACCTGAAATGCAGCCGCTGACGGCCTGTATGAAAAAGGCTTTTTCTAACGTCATTTCGCAAAAAACGGCTGATTTTCGCCTGCAAATTGCGGTGTGACGTGCCTTTTTTGCAGCCAAGATGGTGCGGATGAGAACAGGGCAACCATCGGCATCAATCAAAATATTCATCGGCTTTCCTCCATCGCCCACCGAAAGGCTTTCGCCGTGCGCAGGTCAGCGCCTTTGAAATGCCCGCCGCTGTTCCATTCAAGGGTGCAGTCTACCCCACGCGCTGTAAGTCGGCTGTGCAGGGTGCGGATGTTATCGCCCACCGCAGCCATGACGGCGTTTTTCGTGTGCTCCTCCTTATCACCAAGGCTCAGATAAACGCGCTGTGCCTGTATCGGGTGCTGCTGTTCAAACTCCATCCAGCCCGGAAACCAAACAGAGGGCGAGGCAGCGGCGACACCGTAGAACAAATCGGTCTGGGTGGATGCCCACAGTGCAAACAATCCTGCCAGCGAATAGCCGCCCAGAATGATTCTGACGTTTTCCGGGAGATTGAAATTCTGCCTTAGTGTGGGAATGACCTGTTCCGTCAGAAAGCGCAATGTCTCCCCGGCTTTGCCGCCAAACCCTTGCTTTCCCCACACAGCAGGGGCTTCCCACGGTGAAAGTGCATCGTTCCAGCTTTCCACCGGGATGGCCGCAAACAGAAAGCGGTGTGCACTCTGTGCGATAGCAACCACTTCGTTGTCCATGCTTTGCAGCTCGTGTTCGCCGGTCATTTGGAGCAGCAGGTATTCTGCATGGGCTTCGCCGTAAATGCGGCAAGATCGGTTCCTGATTAGCATTGTCTGTGCAGTCACTGCGGCATCCTCCCGAAAAAACTTTGATAAGCCCAGTATAGCAGATTTGGGGAAGGAGATGCAAAAAAGTTACAATTTTCTCATGAAAAAAGGCGTTTTCCCATTGACAGCCTTGTTATAATAGGAATATAAGGATTTTTGAGCCAGCACTCTGCGGCTCGGATTGCTTGACGGCCCCTTGCGGGGGCTTTGGAAAAAGAAAGAGGCAACAGCATTATGACCAAAATTGATATTTTCTCCGGCTTCCTTGGTGCCGGTAAGACGACCCTCATCAAAAAGCTCATCAAAGAGTCCTTTGCGGGCCAGAAGGTCGTTCTGATTGAGAACGAGTTCGGCGAGATCGGCATCGACGGCGGCTTTTTGAAGGAGTCCGGCATCCAGATCAACGAGCTGAATGCGGGCTGTATCTGCTGCTCGCTGGTGGGCGACTTCCGCGCTGCCCTGCAGCAGGTGGTGGAGCAGTACCACCCGGATCGCATCGTGATCGAGCCGTCGGGCGTCGGCAAGCTGAGCGACGTGACCCGCGCCGTCGAGGGTGTGGCGGAGCATCTGGATGTTCAGCTGAACAGCTTCGTTACCGTGGCCGACGTGAACAAGGTCAAGATGTATATGAAGAACTTCGGTGAGTTCTACGATGACCAGATCAGCCACGCAAGCTGCATCATCCTCAGCCGCACCCAGACCGCCAGCGAGGAGAAGATCGCTGCCGCTGTCGCCATGCTGCGCGAGAAGAACCCCACTGCGACCATCGTCACGACCGCATGGGATGCCCTGACCGGTGAGCAGATCCTGAACGCCATGTCCACTAAGGACGACTTCAAGGCAGAGCTGATTGCCATGGCTGCCAAGGCCAACGAGGAGCACGCCCACGAGGACGAGGAAGAAGAACACGAGCATCATCACCATCACTACGATGAGAACGGCGTGTGCAGCTGCGGCCACCATCACCGCGACGATGATGACGACGGGGATGATGACGAGGACGAACACGAGCATCACCATCATCACGAGGATGAGGATGACCACTGCTGCTGCCACCACCATCACGATCACGACGACGATGATGATGAGCATGAGCATCACCACCACGACCATGATGACGAGGACGACGAGCACGAGCATCATCATGATGAGGACGGCCACTGCTGCTGCGGCCATCACCACCATCATCACCACGACGGCCACGACGCCGACGAGGTCTTCACGAGCTGGGGCGTCGAGACCGCCAAGAAGATCGCCAAGGCGGATATCGAGCACGCCCTCACGGAGCTGGATTCCGGCAAGTACGGCATGATCCTGCGTTCCAAGGGCATCGTGGACGGCGGCGCCGACGGCTGGCTGGAGTTCGACTATGTGCCCGGCGAGTGGGAGGTCCGCTCCCGCGGTGCCGATGTGGGCGGCAAGCTGGTCGTCATCGGTTCCAAGCTGGACGAAAAGGCCATTGCGGGCCTGTTCGGCTGCTGATCCCGGAAAGAGGAGAAAGATCACTATGGCAAATGAGATCCCCGTTTACCTGTTTGTCGGCTTCCTCGAAAGCGGCAAGACCAAGTTCATTCAGGAAACGTTTGAAGACCCCAACTTCGACTCCGGCGACAAGACCCTGCTGCTGGTCTGTGAAGAGGGCGAAGAAGAGTATAACCAGAAGAAGTTCGCCTTCCCCGGCGTGACCCTCTACAACATGGAGGACAAGGCCGAGCTGAACCCCCAGAACCTTGCCAAGCTGGCCAAGGAGGCCGACGCGGGCCGCGTGGTCATCGAGTACAACGGTATGTGGCTGCTGCAGGATCTGGCGAACAACCTGCCCGAAAACTGGATCGTCTACCAGTGCATCGCCACGGCGGACGGCACCACGGCTCTGACCTACGCCCGCGACAACTCGATGCGCTCCCTGCTGCTGGACAAGATCGCCCGCAGCGAGCTGATCGTCTTCAACCGCGCCGAGGCCGTCAACAACGACGCCGCCCGGCAGGAGCTGCACAAGCTGGTGCGTCAGGCATCCCGCAAGTGCGATATCGCCTATGAGTTCGCCGACGGCAGCGTAGCCTACGACGACATCCCCGACCCGCTCCCCTTCGACCTGAACAAGCCTGTGGTGGAGATCGGCGATGACGATTTCGGCATCTGGTATATGGATTGTCAGGACGAGCCCCAGAAGTACGCGGGCAAGACCGTCAAGTTCCTTGCGCAGGTCTGCCAGACCAACCGCGCGGGCAAGAACAGCTTCGTGCCCGGCCGCTTCGCCATGACCTGCTGCGTGCAGGACATCCAGTTCGTCGGTTTCCCCTGCTCCTACGACGGCTACAAGGCGCTGGAGCAGCGTGCATGGGTCACCGTGACCGCCAAGGTCAATTACAAGTTCCACAACATCTACCGCGGCAAGGGCCCGGTGCTGACCGCCATCTCGGTGGAATCCGCCGAAAAGCCGCTGAACGATGTCGTAACATTCTCTTGACCACCACACATCTAAGGAGGATCTCACCATGAAAACGTTGTTTCGTGTTCTGGGCGCGGCTGCTGCCGTCGCCGTCACCAGCGTCGCCATCGTGGCACTGGACAAGGTGCTGAACGATAAGGGCTCGCTCCACGTGGAAGAGGTGGAGTTCCCCGAAGACGCGGAAAAGGACCCCGAAGAGGCCGCCAAGACCGCCGAGGCCTACGCCGAGGGCGAGGCGAAAGCGGAGCACACCCCCGCGGAGCCGGGTGCCGCATGGCCCCCTGCCTTTGCAAAAGAGGATGGGCAGCCCCCGGAGCCCGAAGCCCCGGAAGCTGCACCTACCGTGGAAGCAGCCAAGGCCGAGAAGGCTGAGGCCACCGCAGAGCCGGAAGAGGCCGAAGAGAAGCCCGCAGCCGGCGAAGTGTCCGTGAACCCTGTGGAGGCCGGCCCCGCCGTTGCCCCCAAGGACGAGAACGGCAAGTTCGACGTGACCAAGATCGCCGAGGCTTCCGATTTCACCGGTGTGGAAGAGGAATCCGGCTGCAAGAGCTGAGAAAAGATCGAAAAAGGAGCGCACCATCGCTTGATGATGCGCTCCTTTTCTTATGCGCCGTGGGCGATCTGTTTCAGCCGCTCCTTATCCAGCACCTCCACCCCGCCGCGGTAGAGGCGGACGAGGCCCTCCCCGGCGAAATACTTCAGCAGACGGCTGACGACCTCGCGGGCGGAACCCATATAGCGGGCGATCTGGTCGTGGGTCATGTGGAGGTCGGCTCCGCCGGTCTTGGCCAGCTCGTCCGTCAGGAAGATGGCCAGCCGCCGGTCGGCGCTCATGAAGAGGATCTGCTGCATCGTCCACATGGTGTCGGAAAAGCGTTCGGCGGTCATCTGGTAGGCGTAGCAGCGGACGTAGACATTCTGCTGCATCAGCTGGCGGAAGACGCCCGCGCCGATGCAGTAGGCCTCGGTGTCCTCCTCGGCGTCGATGTAAAGGTCAAAGTTGACCGAGTCCATGACGCAGGAGGCTGACAAAATGCAGACTTCGCCCTGAAACAGGCGGTAGAGCGTGATATCGCGGCCGTCCTCGGAGAGCAGGTAGGCCCGCAGCTGGCCCGACCGCAGCAACAGGATGCCCACGCAGTTTTCAACCGGGCTGTGGACCCGCTCCCCTTTCCGGTATTTCACGGGCCGGGTGAAGCGGCAGAGCTGCTCCTGCTCGGCGGGGGTGAGCTGGCCCCAGAACGGGAACGCGCACGCAAGGCAGTTCCGGTTGACGGCAGATGGTTGCACTTCCGACATGATGTTATCCTTTCCGCAGGGCCTTGGCGGCTTCCGTGCCGGCCAGCGCCCCTTCATAAACGGCCTTGGCCACTTGGAGCAGCCCGCCGGTGCAGTCCCCGGCGGCGTAAAGGCCGGGCAGGGTGGTCTGCATATGTTCGTCCACGAGGATGCGGTTCCCGTCCACCTCGGCCCCCAGCTTGCGGGCCAGCGCGGTGCTGCCCGCAACGCCCAGCGCCACGAAAACGCCGGAAAGCGCCACGGTCTTGCCACCGCTCAGTTCTACGCCGCTGACCCGCTCTTCGCCGAGGATGGCGTTCACCTTTTCGGGGCAGACCGTCACCTCCGGCGGGAAGGAGGCCGTCAGCGGGGAGCCGTTGGTCAGCAGGGTGACGCTCTTTACCACGGGCAGCAGAGCCTGCACCTCGTGCAGGGCGTACTCGCCGCTGCCCAGCACGGCCACATCTTTGCCACGGTAGAAGAAAGCGTCGCAGGTGGCGCAGTAGCTTATGCCATGGCCTTCCAGCCCCGCAAGGCCGGGGATGTGCGGGGCGGCGCGGGAGGCTCCGGTGGCGAGGATGACGGCGTCGGCGGGGAAATCCCCCGCCAGCGTCTCTACGGTGAGCTTATCCATGTAGGTCAGGCCCACGGCTTCGGTGGTCACGAACTGCACCCCCAGCGCCTTTGCCCCTTCGATGCCCCGGCGCTCCAGTTCGGCCCCGGAGATGGGTTCGGCAAAGCCGTAGTAATTCTGGATGAGCTCGGCACGATCCAGCGCACCGGGCCCCTTGGTGAGAACGGTGGTCTCGACCCCTGCGCGGGCGGCGTACAGCGCCGCCGACACCCCCGCCGGGCCGGAACCGATGATAACGATGTTCGGCATGGATAGCTCCCCCTTTTTCCTCTAGTATACACCTTTTCCCGCAAAAATCTGTGACCAAGTTCCAAAACGGCCCACTTTTCATCCGGGGCGGAGTGTGTTATACTGAGTTGATTTGAATTGGATCGTGGAGGTATCGAAATTTATGACCAAGCAGCGTCTGCTTTTTATCACCACCGGCGGCACCATCGCCAGTGTGCGCACCGCACAGGGGCTGAAGCCCGTCCTGACCAGCGAGGAACTGCTGGCCCATCTGCCGGAGCTCAACGAGCTGTGCTGCCCCGAAACGCTGGCGCTGTGCAGCATCGACAGCACCGACCTCGGCCCGGAGCACTGGCTGATGATGGCGAAGGCCGTGCAGGAAAATTACGCCCTCTACGATGGCTTCATCATCTGCCACGGCACCGATACGCTGGCCTACTCGGCGGCGGCGCTGTCCTACCTCATCCAGAACGCGGAGAAGCCCATCATCCTGACCGGTGCCCAGCAGCCCATCTCCAACGAGATCACCGACGCCAAAAAGAACCTGCGCGACAGCGTCATCTGCGCCCTCGACCAAGGCAGCCGGGGTGTGATGGTGGTGTTCGGCGGCCATGTCATCGCGGGCACCCGCGCCAAGAAGAACAAGACCATCAGCTACGATGCCTTTGCGTCGGTCAACTTCCCGGAGCTGGCGCTGGTGCAGGGCGACCGGCTGGTGCGCTATGTCCCCTCGCCGTGGCCCACCGGCCCGGTGGAGTTTGGCCGCGCCCTGAACCCGAAGGTCTTCCTGCTCAAGCTGACGCCCGGCCTCGGCCCGGAACTCATCCCGGCCATCTTTGAACAATACGACTGCGTTATTGTGGAAAGTTTTGGCGTCGGCGGCATCCCCCAGCGGCTGATGGACGCCTTTGCCGAGGGTCTGGGCGACTACGACAAGACCCGCAAAATTCTGATCTTGACCACCCAAGTCACCTACGAGGGCAGCGACGTGGGCATTTACGAGGTCGGCAAGCGGGTCAAGAACCGCTTCCGCTTCCTCGAAGCCCACGATATGACCATTGAAGCTGTCGTCACCAAAGTGATGTGGCTGCTGGCCCAGAACTGCGACAGCTTCGACCAGCTTCAGCAGCGGTTCTATCGGCAGATCAACTTTGATACATTTTATCACTAAATAATACGATTTTTCCACGAAATCTTCCTCATGGAAGGTTCGGGGGCTGTGCTATTCTGGATTCAGAAAAAATGAAAAGGAGAATCACTATGGCACAATTCGTGAAGCTGGACCCCGAAGCCCTGCGTGAGCTGTACGTTGGCAATGAGCGGCTGGTATCTTACAACGTCGAGATGGCGGAAGTCACTGGCGGCACCTTCTGGAAAGCCTACACCCCCGGCCAGATCGCGGGCACGGAGCCCTTTGAAATGAAGGGCGGCCTCAACGCCAATATCTTCGCCGAGGGCGGGCTGATGCAGTATTATGACCCCATCGACCTCTACGATGAGAAGCTGCGGACGCTGGCCAAAGAGATCGGCCCCTCGTGGGTCCGGGTCTCCGGCAGCTGGGCCACCAAGACCTACTACGATTTCGACGGCCATACCGGCGGCAAGGTGCCGGAGGGCTACGGCGCTGTCCTGAACCGCCAGCAGTGGGTGGGAGTGCTGGACTTCTGCAAGGCGATGGGCGCAAAGCTGCTGATCTCCGTGGCCGACTGTGAGGGTCTGCACCACGCGGACGAGCCGTGGAACCCCAGTCAGGCCCAGCAGATCTTTGCCCTGAGCAAAGAGTACGGCAAGCCCATTGACGCGGTGGAGTTCGTCAACGAGCCCAACCTGCTGGAAATGTCCGGCTGCCCCAAGGGCTACACCCCGGAGCTGTATGCCAAAAATCAGGATATCTTTGCCCGCTGGCTGCGGGAAAATTACCCCGACTGCCTTTTCGTGGGTACCAGCACTTCGGAGGGCACCTCCAACAGCGACCCCGCTTACGAGTCGGCCGGGAACAGCAACAGCTTTTTGAAGAATGTGCCGCTGGAAGTTCTGCTGAAGGGGATGCAGGAAAAGCTGGACGTGTACAGCTACCATTATTACAACGGCGTAGCCGAGCGGCTGAGAGCCATGATGCCCAACTCCTACTGGCTGCCGGACCGGGCCACCAGCGAGGATTATCTGGACGTTGCCCGAAGCATGATCCAGTACCACACCGAGAAGCGGGACATCTACTGCCCCGGCGGGGAGATCTGGGTCACAGAATCCGGCGATGCAGGGGGCGGCGGCACCACATGGGCTTCCACCTATCTGGATGTTTTCCGTACCCTCAACGAGCTGGGGGCATTCTGCACCGTGACCAAGGGCATCATCTTCCACAACACGCTGGCATCCAGCGATTATGGTTTCCTGAGCCATGGCAGCTTCGACCCCCGCCCCAATTACTTTGCTGTGCTGCTGTGGCACCGCCTGATGGGCAACACTGCTTACGACACCGCCGAACCCATCCGCGAAGGGGCTCACGTCTACGCCCACTCCCGCGCCGACGGCAAGCCCGGCAAGGCCTACCTCATCATCAACAACAGCCGGACCGACACCACCACCGTCGCTCTGCCGAAGGACGCCGAGGTGTATCAGCTCTCCGCCGAGACCCTCCGTGCCGAGACCATGCTCTGCAACGGCAAGGCTCTGGTGCTGGGCGAGGGCAACGCTCTGCCGGAGATGGCTCCCGTGGCGGCCAAGGCTGGGGAACTGACCCTGCCCGCAGCCACCTGCACCTTCATCGTGCTGTAATCACAGCCCCTCTTTGCGTATCAGAACACCAGCTGCACCAGCAGCGCATAGCAGACCGTGCCCCCCGCAATGGAGACGAGGGTCTGGTGCTTCCACTTGTGGAGCGCGATGGTCGCCGCAATGGCGATGGCCTCCGGGATGCCATGGCTCCCCGCGAAGGGGGTCACGCCCTTCAGGCAGTAGACGATGAGCATCCCGAAGATGGCGGCGGGCAGGACGCGGCCCAGATACCGCACCACCTCCGGCGGCTGCTGGTCCTTGGACGAGAAGATCAGAAAGGGCAGAAAGCGGGTGAGCATGGTCGCCGCCGTGCACATCGCCATGGTGATGCCCATTTGCAGTGTGGTCATGAGTGCACCTCCGTTTTGCCGTGGGCGGCTTCGGCCTTCTCAATGGGTTTGCGCAGCGCCAGCAGAAGCACCAAAATGCACGCCATAGCGGGCAGAAGGAAGCTGCCGGAGCCGAACACCACAAGGCAGACCAGCGGCACCAGAATGCCGATGAGGGCGCTGATGTGCTGCTTTTCCTTCTCCCACTGGTTCAGGAAGATGACCACGAACATGGCTGTCATCACGAAGTCCACACCCTCGGTGCTGAAGGGCAGGACCGAGCCCACCACCGCGCCGAGACCCGCGCTGGCGACCCAGTAGATCTGGTCCAGCAGGGTGATGAAGAACATGAACCAGCCCCGGTCCACCCCTTCCGGCGGTTCGGCGGAGCAGGTGATGGAGAAGGTCTCGTCGCTCATGGCGTAGATCATATAAAAGCTGCGCAGCCCGTAGCCCTTGTACCGCTCCAACATGGCAAGGCCGTAGAACAGGTGCCGCGCTTGGATCATCAAGGCCATCAGGAAGGCCGACAGCGGCGAAAAAGCCCCCAGCAAAAGGCTTGCCAGCACGAACTCCAGCGAGCCGCCGTAGACGACGGTGCCCATCAGCATGGGCATCCAGACCGGCAGCCCCAGCGACTGCACGTAAATGCCGTACCCTATGCCCAGCACGAGATACCCGGCAAACACCGGCACCGTCTGGGGGGCGGCTGCTTTCAGCGCCCAGAGCACGGTGCCGGTGGGCTGCGATGCGATCTCGGAATCTTTCATATACACTAACCCCCTAGTTTGGTAGTAGTATAGCAGAATCTGCGGACATTGCAAGATTTTTCCGAAAAAAGATTCTTTGCCGCAAAAACGCCCTAGGACAGCCGCCGAAGCGGGGAAGTCCTAGGGCGTTTGAATGGTTACGGGGTCATCGCTCGTTCTTGCGGGCGAGGTCCTTGGTGTAGAGGGCGCGGGTGGCGTTGAGGACGGCCAGCACCATGACGCCGACATCGGCGAAGATGGCGGTCCACATGCTTGCCAGACCCAGTGCGCCGAGGACGAGGCACGCGAACTTGATGGCCAGCGCAAAAACGATGTTCTCGTACACGATGCGGAGGGTGCGGCGGGCGATGCTCATGGCGAGGGCGATCTTGGCCGGGTCGTCATCCATCAGAACGATGTCGGCGGCCTCAATGGCGGCGTCCGAGCCGAGGGCACCCATTGCGATGCCGATGTCGGCACGGGACAGAACGGGCGCATCGTTGATGCCGTCGCCCACGAAGGCGAGGTTTTCCTTCGGACCCTTGGCGGCGAGGAGCTTTTCGATCTGGTCCACCTTGTCGCCGGGCAGCAGACCGGCGTGGTACTCGTCCAGACCGAGGTCGGAAGCAACGGCCTTGGCCACCGGCTCGGCGTCGCCGGTCAGCATGACCGTCTTGCGGACGCCTGCCGCCTTCAGGCCCTTGATGGCCTGTGCGCTGTGGGGTTTGACCACGTCGGCGATGAGGAGGTAACCGGCGTACTTGCCCTCAATGGCAACATGGACGATGGTGCCCGGCTCGGTGACTTCGGGGGCGGAGAGGTTCAGCTTTGCCATCAGGCGGGCGTTGCCGGCGGCGACGGTCTTGCCGTCCACCTTCGCGGTCACGCCGTGGCCGCCCAGCTCCTGCACATCGGTGACGCGGTTGGCGTCGATCTCCTTGCCGTAAGCGTTCTTGATGCTCAGGGAGATGGGGTGCTTGGACCAGCTCTCGGCCAGTGCGGCGGCTTCCACCAGCTCGGCTTCGGTCACGCCGTTTTCGGGGTGGACGCCCACTACTTTGAAGGTGCCCTGCGTCAGGGTGCCGGTCTTATCAAAGACCACGACACCGGTACGGGCCAGCTCTTCCAGATAGGTGGAACCCTTGACGAGGATGCCGCAGGCGGAAGCGCCGCCGATGCCGCCGAAGAAGCTCAGCGGGATGGAGATGACCAGCGCGCAGGGGCAGGAGATGACGAGGAAGGTCAGGGCGCGGTAGATCCAGTCGCCGAAGCGGGCGGGCTGGCCCATCAGCAGCAGGACCACCGGCGGGAGGAAGGCCAGCGCCAGTGCGCTGTAGCAGACAGCGGGGGTGTAGACGCGGGCAAAGCGGGTGATGAAGTTCTCGGTACGAGCCTTTTTCATGCTGGAGTTTTCCACGAGGTCGAGGATCTTGGAGACGGTGGATTCGCCGAACTCCTTGGTGGTGCGGACCTTCAGCAGACCGGTCATGTTGACGCAGCCGCTGATGACTTCATCGCCGCTCTGGACGTCGCGGGGAAGGCTCTCGCCGGTGAGGGCGGCGGTGTTCAGGGCCGAGGTGCCCTCCACGATGACACCGTCGATGGGGACGCGCTCGCCGGGCTGGACCACGATCACGGTGCCGACTTCCACATCATCGGGGTCCACCTGCTCCAGCTTGCCGTCCTCGTCCTCGATGTTGGCGTAGTCGGGGCGGATGTCCATCAGGCTGGAAATGCTCTGGCGGCTCTTGCCCACGGCGACGCTCTGGAACAGCTCGCCGATCTGGTAGAAGAGGATAACGGCGCAGCCCTCAACGTAATCGCCCAGCGCGAAGGCGCCCACGGTGGCAACGGCCATCAGGAAGCACTCGTCAAAGGGCTGGCGGTTTTTGATGCCGAGAAGTGCCTTGCGCAGGACGTCCCAGCCGACTACGAGGTATGGGATCAGGTAGAGCACCAGCTCCACCGGCGTGGGGAAAGCGGGCAGGAGCCGCAGGATCACGATCAAGACGACCGATGCAATGATCTGACACAGCACCTTTTTCTGTTTTTTGGTCATAGGGATTCTCCTTTTGTCGGGTAGGGGTGGGAGCGGTTTCAACAGGTTTTCCCCAGAAAAGAACTTTTTCCACGTTTTCCCCCATGTTTTCCACGAGGTTTTCCCGAAGAAATCTGACTTTTTCCCGTTTATTTTTGAGATTTTCCGCAAAACGTGTTGAAAACCCGGTGGAAACTGTTGAAAACTGCACTTTCTTTCCACAAGAGAAATGCTCTGGGATGGAAACGGCTCCCCCGCAGGGGAGCCGTTTCCATCCGGTTTTTAGTTTCAGATATCAAAGATCTCGCAGTCGTCCTCGACCTTCTTGCAGGCGGCCAGAACGTTGACCATGGTATCGTGGGGGTCCGCACCCTCAGCGAACTCGACCTTCATCTTCTGGGTCATAAAGCTGACGGTAGCGCTTGCCACACCGGCAACGGTGTTGGCGGCATCTTCCATCTTCTGAGCGCAGTTTGCGCAATCGACTTCGATCTTGTAGTTCTTCTTCATAAGTAGTACCTGCCTTTCAACGATTCCTCAATATGTTCCATCCCCAAGGAGAGGATGCTGCGCACATGGTCATCGTCCAGTGCGTAGTAAACGGTTTTTCCGTCCCGGCGGAACCGCACGAGCTTGGTATCCTTGAGGACCCGGAGCTGGTGGCTCACCGCGGACTGGCTCAACTGCACCGCGTTCGCGATGTCCTGCACACAGAGTTCATTGTCGTGCAGGGCATACAGGATCTTGATGCGGGTGGAGTCGCCGAACACCCGGAACAAGTCGGCCAGCTCGTACAGCACCTCGTCGTCCGGCAGTGCGGCCGCTTGCGGCTGCGCTGCGGGCAGGGCATCTTTTGCTTCGGCCATCTCGGCATCTCCCTTCGCTGTGGATTTATATGAATGTCTGTTCATGTGTTCATAGTATCACGCAGAACAGCCCCTGTCAAGGGCTTTTGCAAAGATTTTTGCCCCAAAATCAAAAATCTTGAATTTTACCGCAATACGCAAGAAAACTGCATTTTTAATCTGCAAAAGGGGTGCGTTTTTGGAAACAAGAACGCCGCATCCCAAATCTGGATAAGTCACTTCCGGCGGGCGGCCGCCACCCACGGCAGATACATCAGCGCCAGCGCCGCCGCAATGGCGGGCAGGAAGCCGAGAATATAGTATTTTTCACCCAACAGGTTGGTGAAAGCCGTGGTGATGACGTTGCCGTAGGGGTTATTAAGAAAGTAGAAGTTCGTGCACAAGGGTTTGTTCAGAAAGTAGATGGGCAGGGCGGAGCCGAAGAGAAAGGCCAGCACCTGCGGCACCCGGCGGACGCTGGGGCGGTAGCCGCCCACGACGAGGAGGACCGGGTAGAGTACGAGCAGGGCGTGGATGGAGATGGAGTGCAGATTGATGAGCGTCCACCACGAGGGCACATCGAGCCAGCTTGGGCAGAGCAGCGCCAGCGCCGCGCCGGGGATGCAGAGGGCATACAGCTCCTCTTTGCACCAATTCTGGTCGAAGAGGGTGTTGTAAAGGCAGACAAAGACGTTGATGCTGCACAGATGGAGCGGCAGATAGCTCCAGTTCCATTGGCCGGTCAAGGCCATGCCCAGAAGCAGAGCAGCTTCGTCCAGTAAAAGCAGACCTGTGACACCGACCAAGATCTTCCGGCGCAGCTTTGCCCCGCTGCGCTTGTACCAGAGCGCGACCCCTACGATAAAGAGCAGCGAAAGGGCCAGCTCAATTCGATGGATCTTGCCGTAAAGAGGATAGCATTGGTAGCCTTCGCCGTATTCCAGCGCGGTGATATCATAGGATTTCCAGAAGTCGCTCATAGAGGACACCGCCTTTCGGCCCTATCATAGCGCGTTTTGGGCAAAAGCGGAAGAGGAAAATTGCAGAAATCCCTCCAAAACAGGTGCATCGGCGCGGAAAGTGTGGTATCCTATCAAGGTACTGGAAAGTATTTGCCGGTGCGGCGATTGAAGAAAGGAAGTATTTTTATGTTGACTGTTGGCATCAAGGGCGAGCAGAGCCAGCTCGTGACGAACGAAAACACTGCAAAGACCATGGGCAGCGGCACGCTGGACGTCTTCGCGACGCCCGCGCTGGTGGCGCTGGCCGAGAAGACCTGCTGGATGAGCGTGGCGGGTGAGCTGGACGAGGGCTGCGGTTCCGTGGGCACCAAGCTGGAGCTGGAGCACACCGCCCCCACCCCCGTAGGCATGACCGTGACCTGCGAGAGCGAGCTGACCGCCGTGGAAGGCCGCAAGCTGGTGTTTAAGGTATCCCTGCAGGATGAAAAAGGCCCCGTGGGCGGCGGCGTGCACGAGCGCTTCATCGTGAACGACGCGAAGTTCGCGGCGAAGGCTCAGGCGAAGAAGGGCTGAGCCGCATCGGCGGCTGGTCGTCCTCCATAATCTGCTCCTCCGCTTTCTGCTGGGCTTCCAGCAGGATGCGGGCGGCCTGTTCGCTGGCGCGGAACAGCTCAAAGTACAGCGCTTTATAATCCGGCGCGTCGGCCACCCCCTTTGTGTTTCTTGGGGATAGTCTGCCCCGCGCCGAGGCAAAAAATCAGAAGAGGAATCGTTTTATGAAAAAAGTGAATCTATCGTGGGCCGGCGTGGTGCTGGTGTTCGGGCTGCTGCTGTGGTGCACGGCGGCAACGCCCGGCACCATCACGGACCCGGCGAACTACACTTGCGCGGTGTACAGCACGGCGCTGAGTCTGCTGCCGCCGGTGGTGGCCATCGTGCTGGCGCTGAACACCAAGGAGGTCTACACCTCGCTGCTGGTGGGCATCGCCACGGGTGCGCTGCTCTACGCCAACGGCAACTTGGAGCTGGCGCTGAACACCCTGTTCTTTAATGAAGAGGGCGGTATGGTGGCGAAGCTGGCCGACTCCAGCAACGTGGGCATCCTCGTCTTCCTCGTGATGCTGGGCATCCTCGTGGCCCTGATGAACAAGGCGGGCGGCAGCGCGGCCTTCGGGCGGTGGGCGTCCACCCACATCCACACCCGCGCCGGGGCGCAGCTGGCGACCTTCGTGCTGGGCGTGGTCATCTTCGTGGACGACTACTTCAACTGCCTGACCGTGGGCTCGGTCATGCGCCCGGTCACCGACCGGCAGAAGGTCTCCCGCGCCAAGCTGGCCTACCTCATCGACGCCACGGCGGCCCCGGTCTGCATCATCGCGCCGGTGTCCAGTTGGGCGGCGGCGGTCACCTCCTCGGTGCCGGAAGGCTCCGGGATCAACGGCTTTACGATGTTTCTGCGCACCATCCCGTACAATTATTACGCTCTGCTGACGCTGGTGATGATCTTCTTCCTCGTGCTCACGGGCGCCGACTACGGCCCCATGAAGCTCAATGAAGACAACGCCCTGAACGGCGACCTCTTCACCACCGACGACCGCCCCTACGGCGACGATGTGGACGACGGTACCGACACCCGCGGCCATGTCATCGACCTGATCCTGCCGGTGGTGGTGCTGATCGCAGCCTGTATCTTCGGCCTGATATACACCGGCGGCTTCTTCTCCGGCGTGGACTTCATCACCGCCTTCTCGGACTGCAACGCCTCGGCGGGCCTCGTGATGGGCAGCAGCATTGCCCTGCTGTTCACCTTCGTCTTCTACCGCGTGCGCGAGGTGATGACCTTCCAAGATTTCGCGGCCTGCATCCCGGAGGGCTTCAAGGCCATGGTCAGCCCCATGCTGATCCTCACGCTGGCATGGACCCTTTCCGGCATGACCAACCTGCTGGGCGCAAAATACTACGTCGCGAACCTGCTGAACGGCTCGGCGGCGGCCCTGCAGTACCTGCTGCCCGCCATCATCTTCCTCGTGGCGGTCTTCCTCGCCTTTGCCACCGGCACTTCGTGGGGCACCTTCTCCATCCTGATCCCCATCGTCTGCCACGCTTTCCCGCAGGGCGAGATGCTGGTCATCTCCATCGCGGCGTGCCTGTCCGGCGCGGTCTGCGGCGACCACTGCTCCCCCATCTCCGATACCTCCATCATGGCCTCGGCGGGCGCCCATTGCAGCCATGTGAACCATGTGTCCACCCAGCTGCCCTATGCCATCACCGTGGCCGTCATCTCGGCGGTCTGCTACGTCGTCACCGGCCTGAGCCAGATCGTCCTCGGCGCCAGCGCCAGCCTTTTCACCTCGCTGATCCTGCTGGCTGTGGCCATTGTGCTGGAGCTGATCGCCCTCAGCGTCATCCGCGCCAAGTTTGCGGCCCGCAAGCGCTGACCCCGGAAAATCCGCGATAAAAAGAAAAGATTGAAATATACAAGGCTGAGAATGCACGCCTCCTCTATCGAAATGCGTCAAAATGTGTTATATTGATAGCAGAATGATAAAATTTCGGAAAACGAGGAGGTACTTTTATGAAAAAGCGCATTCTCAGCCTTGTTCTTGCGCTGAGCATGATGATCTCGCTGTTCCCCGTCAGCGCCCTTGCGCAGCCCCCCGGCGGAGGGACTGCGGTGCTGGCGGAGGAGAATGGGGAGGACATCGCCGCCGCTAATAGGGCTGATGTGACCACGATTCAAATCGACGGCAACGGTGAGCCGGTTGGCGACGACGGCGCGAAGGGCGAAAATTGGGAGTACGACTCAAACCTGACGCTGAAAAAGGGTACTTATACTTTTTCGGCTCCGGTCACTTGCGGCGTTATTATCAATGGTGCAACAGTGGTTGGCGGTACGTTTGAGGGTACGGTCTGGAATGAAGCAGGCGGTAAAATTTCTGGCGGAACCTTTGCGGATGTAAGCAACCGTGGTACTATTATAGGCGGCACTTTTACAGGTGCTCATGGGAGTATAATCAATCATACTACAATCGCTGGCGGCGTATTTGAGAAAAATGTGACGAATGGCGATTCCGGCGATGAAGGAATATCTGCAAGCATTACGGGTGGCTTGTTTAAGGCAAAAGTCCAAAACAAGGCCGCTAGTGCAACGATTACCGGCGGTGTGTTTGTAACAAGGCCTACCGGTAGTGAAACAATTGCGAATGGTTATACGTTGACGATCACAGGTACGACTTCGAAGTTTGTTTATGCCGCCGATGGAAAAGAAATCGACTTGGGCCAGTCTGTGTATGTGATACCCAATGACACGGATGCGCTCAAAGTGGTGGGCGATGGCGTTTCCAACTGGGATGTTGCAGACGACATTGGCACCTATGCGCTTACAAATTGGGATGGCGTAACGCTGAAGCAGGATGGAAGCTTTACCCTGAACCCAGACAAAATCAGCGGGACAATATTGACGTTTACGGTATCCACAACGCCTGTGACACCTGACCCGGAACTGGTTCTTGCGGATGGTGTGCCGGATACCAGTACGGAACACGCAAAGCGGAAGACCGCTGATGGCAAGACCATTTACTATGGCGACGGCTGGACGTATGACGGCGAGACGCTGAAGCTGAACCCGACGGAAGAAAAAACTTTTGACCTGAGCTGTAATGGCGGTTATCTCAAGTGTAAGTTGGAGGTTGGAGAGAAAGCAACAGTTAAAGGATGGATATTCCTTTCTCGACCGGTCGAAAACCATGGCGTGATTGATGGACCGAAATTTCATACAGAGGGCAACGGCTATTCCGGGTATCCGACCTTGACGAACTATGGTACGGTAAGGAACTGTTATGTTGACTATGGCTATGTGACAAACAACGGTACGATGGAAAACGTGTCGTTTGTTTGCTGCAAGCGACTGACCAATAATGCTGGTGCAACGATTAAAAATGCAATCATTCGCACGGATGACAGGAACGGTAAAATGTCGTATAGCAACAGCGGCAAGATTGACGAGGCTGTATTTGATTTTTCGCCAAGCGGAGAACAAAAAGTTCATGTGCTGAAAGCAAGCAGTGGCGAAACAGTTGGTGCGACACTGAGCGGAATCAAAGCTGTCGTGTTCGGTACAGAAGTGTATATTGTCGGCGAACCGGAAGTCAAAGTGAAAATTTCCGGTAGCAACAAGGAAACGATTACCGATGTCAACGGGAATAAGGCTTATGGCGGTTTGACGGTAGGCAAAGACAGCGAGGGTTTCCAGAAGTTCATAGTGCAGGAGAAGGACAAGGAACTTGTGCTGAACCAAATCGGTGCACCCGCTCCGGGAGAGGTAAAGCATACGCTGACGCTGAAAAATGCCGTGATCGTAAAGGATGACGGTTCGACGGATACGACTGGTGAATATAAAGAACGTACAACCGTTAAGATCAAACCGAAGATCGAAAATCAGTGGAAAGTGTTTAACGGTGTATGGTATACTAATCCGTATGCGTTTATCGCGAGGGAACCTAATGAGGATGATACTTATACTCTGACCATGCCGGGCTACAATTTAACGGTTGAGGCGTGCTCCGTTAATAAAAGCTATACACTGACGGTAAATGGCGGCACGATCGAAGGTGCGTATAGCAACATATTTGCATGGGGAAGTCAAGTCAGGGTGACGGCCAACGCCCCGAAAACTGGTGAGCATTTTGCGGGCTGGGAAGCCAAGAAAACCGGTACGGACACAACGATAGCGCTTTATGGCTGGTCCGGTAATACAATTGACCTGACGAAAGAGAATCTGATTTTTCAGATGCCTACGAGCAATGTGACGCTGACCGCAACCTACGCGAAGAACCCAACCTATCCGTTGACCATAACCGGTGGTAAAATTACCAACAATGAGGCAACGAGCGGCAGTTTTGAACAAGGCAAGGTAATCACCATTGTGGCAGATGCACCGGCTAATGGCTTTGCCTTTGTAGGCTGGAAGGCACTGAATGGAACCACTTGTCCGGTGTTTAGTTCGGCAGACAAAGACACTCGTACCTACACATTTGAAATGCCCGCTGAAAAGGTTGAGCTGGAAGCTGTTTATGAGCCTACCGGCAGCGGAGAACTGGTTCTCGTCAATGGTGTGCCGGATATCAACAATGCGATACGCCGTAAGGTACAAGACAATGTCACAACATACGTTGGCCGCGGCTGGGAATACAGAGTTTCTGATGAAACCGACCCCAGCAAGAACTTGCTCCTCTTGACCGGAGAAAATTTTGTATTGGACAAGAATTCTAGCAGTGACAGCCTCAAGTGCAACTTGGAGATTGGAGAATACACAAGTGTAAAGGGTACGATTCCCCTTACCCAAGCTGTCAAGATTGAGGGCACAGTTGATGGAATGTACTTTGATGGTGCTGAGGTGACGGTTGATACAATCGGAACGGTCACGAACAGCATTCTGCACAACGTCACGGTCACAAACAACGGCAATATCAAAAACTGCGTGAGTGACACCAAGCTTCCGGGTGCACAGGCACTGACCGAAGCGAACGGCGCAACCGTTACGGCGACCCTTGACGGCTGTGCGGGCGAAGTCTCCGGCGAGACGCTGTACTTCACCGGCACGCCGACGCTGAAAGTCAAGGTCAAGGGCGGTACTGTCGAAAAAGCCAACGGTGAAGATGTTGGTCAGGCAGATGAAAACGGCTGGTATACCGTTACAGCGGCGGAAAACGGCAACATCAAGCTGACCAAGAGCACCCCCACCCCGAACCCCGACGACCAGCCCAAGACCTACACCGTTACCGTCAAGGGCGGCAAGATCAACGGCGAGACGAAGGTGGAAGGTATCGCGAAGGGCACCGAGCTGACGGTGGACGTGGACGAGACGGAAGTGCCGGAGGGCATGACCTTTGACGTGTGGAGCATCCGCTTCCCGGAGGGCGTCAAGGACACGCTGACGGGTGACACCAGCGTAATGCTGCACGACTCCCACATGAGCTTTGCGATGCCGGGAGCGGACATCACCATTGAGGCGCAGTACCGCTCCTCCGAGCTGCCGGGCGAGGACGATGGGCCCTCGACGCTGGGCACCATGGCAACGGTGGCCGTGGGCGGCGCGGCGGCTGGCATCTTGGTGTGGCAGGGCGTGAGCCTTGGCGTAGACAGCTACTTGCAGCTGAACCTGCCGAAGGGTGTGGCCGTGCCCGCCAACCGGCGTGAGCTGGTGGTGCTGCTGTGGGAGACGGCGGGCAAGCCCGAAGCGGCTCTGCCGAGCCTGTACAGCGATGTGCCCGCAGAGGAGATCGAGCTGCAGAAGGCGACCCGCTGGGCCATCGACAACGGCCTTGTGAAGCCCGCCGACGACAGTGACGCTTCCCGCTTTGACCCCGACCGTTACGTTACCAAGTACGACGTGTTCGGCGCGTGGCTCAAGCTCAAGAAGCTGATGAAGTAACTTCCCCAGTCCTCTCCGAGGCCAGCCCCCTCTGGGAGCTGGCGCGAAGAAGTCCCCCATAAACGGCAAGGCCGCACAGCGCAAAAACTGTGCGGCCTTTTTGCGCGGCGGGCACTTTTTCGCTTGCGTTCGGGCAAAAATATGATATACTAAAAGAAATTGAGGGAATCGAAGGGAGCCGCACCATGCTGGAAAAAGCATTCAATGACGTCTATACTAAATTTAAGCTGCACTTCTACCAGAACGTGTTTCAGCGCTTCGCCACCCGCGAGGCCACGCTGACCACGGTAGAGTCCTTCTGCATGGAGGGGATCATGGCGATGGGCGAGCCGACCATCGCGGAGTTTTCCCGCATGATGCAGATCTCCACCCCGAACGCGGCGTATAAGATCGGCAGTCTGGTTCGGAAGGGCTATGTGGAGAAGATCCAGTCCACCAAGGATCGGCGCGAATACCACCTCCGCCCGACCAAGAAGTATATCGAATATTACAACATCAGCTACTCTTATCTGCACACCGTGGTGGAGCGCGTGCGGGACCGTTTCCCCGCCGAGGATGTGGACAAGCTGGAGCAGATGCTGACGGTCATCAGCAACGAGCTGATGCCGGAGCTGGATATGGAGCCGAAAACGGACGATTGAGCCCGCCGAAAGCCCCGCCGGATGGCGGGGCTTTTTCTCTGCCGCGAAAAAACACTTTGCACAAAACAGCGGTAAATCCATGGAAAAAATCTTGCCATTTCGCTTGCAATCATGTATAATGAACTTAACATGAAAGGTAGGATGTTTAAAAGCGCAAGCTCACCCTGCCGAAACGAGCGGAATTGAAAGGTGGAACATGGGATGTTGTACAAGAAAGCTTCGGAGATGACCCCGACCCCGATCCCCAACTGCATGGGCGGTGAAGGCACTGTGATGATGGAGCGGCTGCTGGATGCCCCGGCCGAGATGCTGAACAAGGGCCGCGCCTATGTGCGGCATACGCTGGCGCCGGGCGTGAGCATCGGCAAGCACACCCACGAGCATGAAATGGAGAGCATGGTCATCGTTTCCGGCCGTGCAAAGCACATCATCAACGGCGAGGAGCAGATCCTTGAAACCGGCGACATCATCGCCGCCATGCCCGGCGACACCCACCAGATCGCGTGTCTCGGTGACGAGCCGCTGGTGCTGATCGACGGTGTCGAGGGCGACCTCGAAACGGTCAATCCGCAGGACATCGCCAGCGTATCGGTGCTCAAGGACGCATCGTCGGCCGCCATTTACGGCGCCCGCGGCGCTTTCGGCGTGATTCTCGTGACTACCAAGTCGGCTTCCGAAGGCGAGGTGAACGTCACCTACAGCGGCAGTTTCTCAATCCACTCGCGCACCGTCAAGCCCAACCTCGTGACCGACGGTTACGAGTGGACGACGGGTTATATCAACGCATGGAACGGCTACTACAACGGTTCGAAGGAGCTCAATTCGACGATCAACAACATCGTGCCCTATTCCGATTCGTGGTACCGGGAACTCGCCCGCCGCAGTACGGATCCCTCGCTCGAACGCGTGCGCATCAACGACAACGGCAAATACGAATATTTCGGCAATACCGACTGGACCAAAGCCTTCTACAAGGACGTGAACTATTCGCACGAGCACAACCTGAGCATTTCGGGCGGCGGCAAAAACGCCGATTATTACGTTTCGGGCCGCTTTTACGATCAGGACGGCATCTACCGCGTCGGCGACGAACGCTACAAGCAGTATAACGTGCGGGCCAAAGGCAGCGTGCGCATCCGCCCGTGGCTGCGTCTGAACAACAACATGGACTTCACGGTCGTGGACTACCACCAGCCGATGCTCTACTACAGCAACCAGCTCGTGCCGCGCATGGTCGAACACTCCGGCCAGCCCGTCAGCCTGATTACCAATCCCGACGGCACGTGGACCTATGCCGCCGTGCTGAACGGTTACGCCGGGTTCGCCGAAGGGACGAGCTACCAGCAGGAGGATAAATTCACGCTCAAGGACAAGCTCGGCGTCGAGATCGACCTCGTGAAAGACGTGCTCAAGGTCTCCGGCGACCTGTCTTACCTCTTTTCGCGCAACACGCGCGAACGCGTGACCAACATGTACCTGTCTCTTATACACATCTGACGCTG
>ENA-OYYH01000152-OYYH01000152.1-human-gut-metagenome-genome-assembly--contig:-NODE-152-length-37655-cov-8.786117_pt1 | contig 37655 bp, 36 predicted proteins | sample MGYA00243245_ERZ653439 | MGnify/ENA primary metagenome ERZ653439 (study PRJEB26926, sample SAMN06165028) | human gut metagenome | biome: ENVO:00009003; feature: ENVO:2100002; material: ENVO:00002003... | reverse complement strand
GGCGCTGGGTGCGCTGGGCTATCGGGTGGAGATCGAGACGAACGGCAGCGTTTCGCTCCAGCCTTTTGCGTCCCTGTCGTTCCGTCCGTGCTTTACCATGGATTATAAGCTGCCGGGGAGCGGCATGGAACAGACCATGCTGCCGGAGAATTTTTCCCTGCTGCGCAGCCGGGATGCCGTGAAATTTGTGGCAGGCAGCCGGGCAGATCTGGAACGGGCGCTGGAAATCATCCGGAAATACGGTTTGATCGACCGCTGTACCGTGTTTTTCAGCCCGGTATTCGGCTCGATCGAACCGGCGGAGATCGTGGAATTCCTAAAAGAACATACGCTGAATGGAGTACGGCTGCAGCTGCAGCTGCATAAGTTTATCTGGGATCCCTTGCAGCGTGGAGTATGAGGAGTAAAAAGCATGGATACAAAAGCAATTGAAACACATATCCGGGGCATTTTAGAAGCGATCGGCGAAGACCCGGATCGGGAAGGTTTGCGGGAGACGCCGCAGCGTGTGGCGAGAATGTACGAGGAGATTTTTGCCGGTGTGCAGTATTCCAATCATGAGATTGCTGAGATGTTCGGAAAAACCTTTGATGCCCCTTCTCCCAGCCAGTCCCAAACTGCAGTGGTCATGAAAGATATCAGCGTGTTCAGTTATTGTGAGCATCACATGGCGTTGATGTACGATATGAAAGTCAACGTGGCATATGTGCCACGGGGCAGGGTGATCGGTCTGAGCAAAATTGCCCGGATCTGCGACATGGCGTCCAAGCGTCTGCAATTGCAGGAGCGCCTGGGACAGGATATCGCAGAGATTTTGATGGAGGCGGTGGGAACACCGGACGTTGGCGTAGTCATCACCGGCTCGCACAGCTGCATGACGGCTCGTGGCATCCGCAACGTCTCATCTCGAACCACAACGAAAACCTTCTGCGGCGCATTCCAGACGGATCACGCTTTGCAGGAATTACTCTAGGAGGATAGATCATATGAAAGCATTGGTTCTTTTCAGCGGCGGCGTAGACAGTACAACCTGTCTGGGGCTTGCTGTGGATAAGTACGGCGCAGACCAGGTGCTGGCGCTGTCGGTATCTTACGGACAAAAGCATCAGAAAGAGGTAGAGGCTGCCGGAAAAATTGCGGCGCACTACGGCGTAAAGTGGCAGCAGCTGGACCTGTCCGTGATTTTTGCGGACTCCAACTGCTCTCTGCTCAGCGGTTCTACCCAGGAGATTCCCAAGGAGACTTACGCAGAACAGCTCCAGGAGACAAACGGCAGCCCGGTTTCCACCTATGTGCCGTTCCGGAATGGTCTGTTTCTGTCCAGTGCGGCAAGCATTGCCTTGTCCAACGGCTGCGAAGTGATTTATTACGGTGCGCACAGCGATGACGCCGCCGGAAACGCATACCCGGACTGCAGCACTGCATTCAACGATGCCATCAGCCAGGCAATCTATCTGGGCAGCGGCAACCAGCTGCACATTGAGGCGCCTTTTGTCACCTGGACAAAGGCAGACGTTGTGAAAAAGGGTCTGGAACTGGGCGTACCGTATGAACTGACCTGGAGCTGCTACGAAGGCGGAGACAAGCCCTGCGGCGTCTGCGGCACCTGCCGTGACCGTGCGGCGGCTTTCGCAGCAAACGGTATCCAGGATCCGGCACTGGGAGGTGAATGAAATGGCAGGAAGAAGTAAAGAAGAAACCGGCGATATCACACTGCTGGGCAATCAGAACACCAAGTATTCCAGCGATTATGCCCCGGAGGTGCTGGAGACATTCCCGAATAAGCATCCGGGACGGGATTATTTCGTCAAGTTCAATTGTCCGGAGTTCACCAGTCTCTGCCCCATCACCGGGCAGCCGGATTTTGCGACGCTGTATATCTCCTATGTTCCACGAGAGATCATGGTGGAGAGCAAGTCGCTGAAACTGTATCTGTTCAGTTTCCGGAATCACGGCGATTTCCACGAGGACTGTGTCAACATCATCATGAACGATCTGATTCAGCTGATGGAGCCGGCATATATCGAGGTCTGGGGCAAGTTCCTGCCCCGTGGCGGCATTTCCATTGACCCGTACTGCAACTACGGCAGACCGGGAACCAAGTGGGAACAGGTGGCATGGGACAGACTGACCCATCATGACCTGTTTCCGGAAAAGGTGGATAACCGATAATTCCGCTTTGGAAAAAATAACAACCACGAACAATGGCGTTCGGCGTTACAGGATTTTTCTGTCCTGTCGTACCGGACGCTTTTTTGTATTATGCTATTGCGATAAAAAGTTTTTTTGGAATTTTGCACAATTTTTCTTGCAATCCATACGGAAGTATGGTATAATAAAAATGTTTTTTTCTGACACTGTCGGAATATGCAGAAAGAAGGTGCATTTCGCCGCCTTTATCATCCGGCGTTCTGCACACATATCTGCGGAAAAATAATAAAGGAAGTGAACACAAATGGAAACGTTGACAAACGTCATCAAACAAATTGACGCATGGGTGTGGGGCATTCCGCTGATCCTGCTGATCCTGCTGTGCGGCATCTGGCTTACCATTCGTGTCCGTGGATTACAGGTGCGCCGCATTGGTCTCGCCTTGAAGTTCATGGTAAAGAATGAAGAAGAGGGCGAAGGCGAGGTCACCAGCTTCGGCGCACTCTGTACCGCATTGTCTGCCACCATCGGTACCGGCAACATTGTCGGTGTTGCAACTGCGATCGCTGCCGGCGGTCCGGGCGCACTGTTCTGGATGGAAATTGCTGCCCTGTTCGGTATGGCGACCAAGTATGCCGAGGGTTTCCTCGCCATCAAGTATCGTACTGTTGACAAAGAGGGACATTATCTGGGCGGTCCGTTCTACTATATTGAAAATGGTATGGGTTCTCGCTGGAAGTGGCTGGCAAAGCTGTTCGCCCTGTTTGGCGTGCTTGCCGGACTGCTGGGCATCGGTACGATTACCCAGATCAACGGCATTACCTCTGCGGCAAACAACTTCTTTGATGCCAAGAGCGAGCATATCGCATTCACACTGTTTGACACAGACTATACCTGGACGACAGTCATCATGGGGCTGATTATCACGATCTGTGTTGCGCTGGTTGTTATCGGCGGTCTGAAGCGTATCTCTCAGATCTCCCAGGTAGTTGTACCGTTTATGGCAGTGGCATATGTGCTCTGCTGTCTGATTATGATGATTTGCAATGTGACTGCCATTCCCCACGCTGTTGTGGAAATTGTAAAGAGCGCATTCGGTATGGATGCGGTTGCCGGAGGCGCACTGGGTGCTATGATCGTGGCAATGCAGAAGGGTGTTGCAAGAGGTATCTTCTCCAATGAGGCTGGTCTGGGTTCTGCCCCGATCGCAGCTGCCGCAGCCCGTACCAAAGAACCGGTTCGCCAGGGTCTGGTAACCATGACCGGTACTTTTATTGATACCATTGTGATCTGCACCATGACCGGTCTTTCCATCGTCATTTCCGGCGCATGGCAGAACCCGGATCTCCAGGGCGTACAGATCACAGACGCAGCGTTCCAGCACGGTCTGCCGTTCCCGGCACAGGTTTCTTCCTGCATTCTGATGCTCTGCCTGATCTTCTTTGCATTTACCACCATCCTGGGCTGGAGCTATTATTCTGAGCGCTGTCTGACCTACCTGCGTGGCAAGGCAAGCCATACGCTGACACTGGCATTCCGCTGGCTGTACATCGTGGCAGTTTTCATTGGACCGTATCTGACGGTTGAGGCGGTATGGGATACTGCCGATGTCTTTAACGGTCTGATGGCATTCCCGAACGTCATTGCATTGATTGCATTGTCTGGCGTTGTGGCAATGGATACCAAACAATACTTCGCAGAAAAGCAGCATCAGCTGCGGTAACTGCGGAATCGTATACGAATCTGAAACAGATCACAGGACGGGAGCAAAAACTCCTGTCCTGTTTTTTTGTGAAAATTCAGTGGAAATGCTGGACAACTGCGCCGGAATATGCTATAATAACAAAAGTATATTTTCGGCAGCATCCGCAGGATTTGCGCAGTGCTGCCTTTCAGAAAAGGGCAGGTGTGTTTTTACAAAAGTGGTAAAACGATTTGTGAAATTATATCGCTGGGTCATGCTGAGCATGGCAGTCTGCATTGCGGTTCTGGCAATTGCAGCCGGCTATACCGTGGGCGTTGTCAGCCAGAATAATGTGATCGCACAGATCGATGTCAACATTGGCTCGATCGAGACGTATCTGGAGAAAAACCACAACGCAACCCAGCTGCTGACAGACGAATTCAAAGAGGATTACTCCGCCAAAACCAGAACCATTGCCATGCTGCTGGCGCAGGACAGTTCGTTCATCACCGATGACCGGACGCTGGAAGAACTGCGTGTCACAGTCAATGCCGATATGATAAGCGTTGCAGATGCAGACGGCAATGTGGTGGCAAGTACCGACCCGTCCGGCGCAGGCACTTCCATCCGTGAGGAGTTCCGGTCACATCTGGAAGAAGATGTATACACCGATGCGCTGTTCCTGCTGGATTCCGATACGCCTACCATCGTGGCGGCATCGTCGCTGGACGGCGGACACGGCATGGTGCAGATCACATTTTCAGCGGATTCCGTGGTCTCGCTTTTGCAGGATGCAGACCTGGCAAACATTGCGTCCAGTATGCCGCTGTACTCTTCCGGCACTACCGCCATTCTGGAGGCGGACACCATGAAGTATATCAGCTGCACCGATACGGATCTGATCGGACAGACAGCCGATTTTGACAAGAGCAGCATGAAACGCAACAAGGGCAAGTTTGACGTGAAAGATGCAGACGGCAAGACCAATATGGTACACTATCAGTCCAGCGGCGACTACATCATTATGGCGACAGTACCGTATGCAGAGGTTTACCGTGTCCGGAACATCGTTGTCGGATGGGTCATTGGCGGCGGCATCGGCATCCTGGCAGTAACCTGTCTGGCACTCCGGATGGAACTGCTCCGGCAGGATGCGAAAAATGCGAAAAAATAAAGTACAGTATTGCAAAGGTCATCTCCCCGGCGAGGTGGCTTTTGTTTTTGGGAAAGGAATCCGCTATGAAAATTCGTGAAGTACAGGACAGAACCGCACCGCTTATGACGGCGCTTTTGGCAGTCTGGGAGAAGTCTGTCCGGGCAACGCATACATTTCTCTCTGAGGAAGAGATCGAACACATCAAGACCTATGTTCCCACGGCATTTCACAGCGTGCAGCACCTGCTGACTGCGGAAACGGCATCGGGCGAGCCGGTTGCCTTTATGGGCATCACGGGAGACCGTCTGGAAATGCTGTTTCTTTTGCCGGAGGAAAGGGGAAAGGGGCTGGGCAGACAGCTGCTGGAATACGGCATCCGGAATTACGGCGTCGGGGAAGTGACCGTCAACGAACAAAATTCCCAGGCAGTGGGGTTCTATCAGCACCTGGGCTTTGTCACGTACCGAAGAACTGACCACGACGAAGAGGGCAATCCCTATCCGCTGTTGTATCTGAAATTGCCCCAGGCATGATTGGAAAAGTGATTGTCGATATTGCACATTATGTATTGACATTTCTTGAAATATAATGTATAATATGTTTGTACACCAGAAATGGCAGTACCAATGAAACTTTTATCGTGAGGTGCATGAATTATGGCAAATCGTATTGTATTGAACAACATTTCTTATCATGGAAAAGGTGCGATTCAGGAAATCGTCAACGAAGTAAAAACTAACGGCTATCAGCACTTGTTTGTTGCAACAGACCCGGATCTGCTGAAATTCGGTGTGACGGCAAAGGTGACAGATATTCTGGACAACGCCGGCATTGCATACACGGTTTACTCGAAGATCAAGCCCAATCCCACCATCCAGAATGTGCAGGAGGGTGTAGCGGCTTTTCAGGCGTGCGGAGCGGATGCCATTGTTGCCATCGGCGGCGGCTCTTCTATGGATACCGCAAAGGCGATCGGCATTATCATTACCAATCCGGAATTTGCGGATGTGCGTTCTCTGGAGGGCGTTGCGCCGACGAAGAATCACGCTGTTCCCACCATTGCAGTTCCCACAACAGCCGGCACTGCCGCAGAAGTTACCATCAACTATGTCATTACCGATGTGGAAAAACAGCGTAAGTTCGTCTGCGTGGATACCAACGATATCCCGGCAGTTGCCATTGTTGACCCGGATATGATGTCCTCCATGCCAAAGGGACTGACCGCCGCAACTGGTATGGATGCGCTGACTCACGCCATCGAGGGCTATACCACAAAGGCAGCCTGGGAAATTCCGGATATGTTCCATATCGAGGCGATCCGTCTGATCTCGGAGAATCTCCGGGATGCAGTGGAAAACAAGCCCAGCGGCAGAGAGGGCATGGCACTGGCACAGTACATCGCCGGCATGGGATTCTCCAACGTAGGTCTGGGCATCGACCACTCCATGGCACATACGCTGAGCGCACACTATGATACACCGCACGGCGTAGCCTGCGCAATGCTGCTGCCCATTTCCATGGAGTTCAACCGGGATTATACCGGCGAACGCTATCGTGCCATCGCCAAGGCAATGGGCGTAGAGGGAACCGAGACCATGTCCCAGGAGGAATATCGTGACGCAGCCATTGCCGCAGTTCGCAAGCTCTCCAAGGATGTGGGAATTCCGGAGAAAAACGAACGCATTAAGGAAGAGGACCTGGAACAGCTGGCAAAGGATGCTCTGGCAGATGCCTGCTATCCGGGTAATCCCAGAGAGGCAACTCTGGAACAGGTCATTGAGATGTTCCGTATGCTGATGGTCTGATCGTTTGACTGGAAAGGAGATACCATGAAGAAAGTCGGCATATTGCTTTTGACAGGAACGCTGCTGCTGTGCAGCTGCGGACAAGCGAAAGAAACTGCGGAAAACAGTGCAGATGTCCCGGAAACCATTCAGACGAATCTGACGGCAAATCCTTATTTTGATATTTCTGATCTGACTTATGACGGCACAGAAACGCAGAATATCGCCATTGGATATTCCTTTGAAGATCCGGCAGACAATGACCCTGTTCTGACCTATGACCGCTATCTTTCGGCGGACGGCGAGACGTTCTGTTTTGATGCTGACGGACGGCTTTGCAAGTATGAGAAAGGCGATGCTGATACAGCTGAAAAAGCAGAAAGCGGTTCGATGACGGCAGCATACACGATGGCGCAGCGCCAACATCGCAGTCTCGATGTGGCAGAGAGCCTGCTGGCGGAAGATACCCAACTGGAAGTCTCCTCTTTCGGCAGCGAATATCTGGTGACCAACGATGCTGTTACACCGGAAAACGAGGCGCCGTTCTCTGCCATTGTGGATGTGGACAGCAAAGGAGAAGTGCGTCAGCTCAGTGTCAGCTATAACACGCTGTCTGCGCCTATCGACTATGACTATTTCCAGCAAAAGCTGGATGCGTATATCGAAGAGGCAAAGCAGACCTGGGATATTGTGGACTATACAGTAGAACCACGGTATCAGCAGATCGGCAATAAGATCTACGCCATGTATACGGTGACGTTTACAGAGGCAACAGATGAGCCGGAAGGTGCAAATTTCTGTGAATGCGTCGGCTTTACCCAGAAAATTGAGAGTTAGTTCCGGTTTTTACAATTTTTTCTTGCCCTGTTGTGGTAAGATAATACTCGAACAAAGGAGTTCAGATGAATCAGACATCTGAACTCCTTTTTTATTTTGTTTGCATGGAATCGTTCCGGTACACACAGGCGTGCGCCGGCGTTCCGGAGGAGGTATTTCAGATGAGCTATCCAGAAGTTGATTTTTTGTATCTGAACGAAGAGGATATGGTTGCAGCCGGTGTCAAGGATATGGCAGGCTGTATTGATGCGATGGAAGAAATGTTCAAGCTGATGAAGGTGGGCGACTATCGCATGGGCGGCGCAAACGGCAATTCCCACGGATGTATGGTCATGTTTCCGCCGTCCTCTCCTTTCCCGGAAATGCCGGTAGACGGACCGGACAGACGCTTTATGGCGATGCCGGCGTATCTGGGCGGTGTGTTCGATATGGCAGGCATGAAGTGGTACGGTTCCAATTGTGCCAACAAGGAAAAGGGACTGCCCCGTTCCATTCTGATGCTGACGCTGAATGACAAAGACACCGGCGCACCGGTGGCATATATGTCCGCCAATATCCTTTCCGCATACCGCACCGGCGCAGTTCCGGGCGTGGGATACAAGCACCTGTCGAAACCGGATTCCAAGGTAGCTGCCATTATCGGACCGGGTGTTATGAGCAAGACGGCGCTTGCAGCGATCATGGCAGTCCGTCCCGGCATCGAGACCATTAAGGTCAAGGGCAGAGGAAAGGCATCCCTGGAAAAGTTCATTGCCCATGTGAAGAAAGAATATCCCCAGGTGAATGTGTATGCTGTGGATACCATGGAAGAGGCAGTCCGGGATGCGGATATTGTTTCGGCAAGCACCTCAACGCCTACCGGAGACCCCAGCCAGTATCCGTACATCAAGGAGGAGTGGATCAAGCCCGGCGCACTCATCAGTTCTACCGCAGCGCTCCGGTTTGATGATGACTTTATCATCCATCGTGCAAGAACCGTGACAGACAACATTAAGCTGTATGAGGCGTGGGAAGAGGAAATGAAGCCCAACGCCTACAATACAGTTCCGATTCCGGCAGTTCACGTGATGGATCTGATTGCAGAGGGCAGGATGAAACCGGAGCAGGTGGATGACCTGGGCGATATCCTGATGGGCAACATTCCGCTGCACCGGAAGGATGACGAGATCATCGTGTACTCCATCGGCGGTATGCCGGTAGAAGATGTGGCTTGGGGTACGATGGTTTACCGCAATGCACTGAAAAAGGGCATCGGCACAAAGCTGAAGCTTTGGGATGTCCCGCAGATGGTATAAATAAGACAGGAGGAGCAGACATGAGAATACAGGAACATCCGATTCTGGGAACATATGAAAAGGGACAGCTGGTTTCCTTTACTTTTGATGGAAAAACACTGGAAGGCTATGCCGGAGAACCCATTGCCATGGCACTGAAAAATGCCGGCGTAATGGTTCACCGCTATACCAGAAAAGAACATAAGCCGAGAGGAATCTTCTGCGCCATCGGGCGCTGTACCGACTGTGTTATGGTCGTCAACGGACAGCCGAATGTGCGGACGTGCATCACGCCGCTGGAAGAGGGCATGGAGATCCGGACACAGTACGGTGTGACAGCAGAACAGCCGGGAGGTGCAGCAAAATGATGAAACGTTATGATATGATCGTGGTCGGCGCAGGACCGGCAGGTTTGTCCGCAGCCATTGAGGCGGCAAAAAAAGGTATGCACGTTGTAGTATACGATGAAAACGCAAAGCCCGGCGGACAACTGTTCAAACAGATCCACAAGTTCTTTGGCTCTAAGGAACACAAGGCGAAGATCCGTGGATTCCATATCGGCGAAGAACTTCTGGCAGAGGCAGCGTCTCTTGGTGTTGAAGTTGTTCTGAATGCTATCGTGATCGGCATTTTCCCGGAAAAGGAAGTTACTGTAAAGGTGGAGGATCATGTGATCCACGTCAAGGGTGATACCATTCTGATCGCCACCGGCGCAAGCGAAAACATGGTCACATTCCCGGGCTGGACACTGCCGGGCGTCATCGGCGCAGGCGCAGCGCAGACCATGATGAACCTCCACGGCACACTGCCGGGCAAGCGTGTGCTGATGCTGGGGTCCGGCAACGTGGGTCTGGTGGTCAGCTTTCAGTTGATGCAGGCAGGCTGCGAAGTGGTTGCCGTGGCAGATGCAGCGCCCCGTGTCGGCGGCTACGGCGTCCATGCCGCAAAGGTCGCAAGATGCGGCGTGCCGTTCTATCTGTCGCACACCATCATTTCCGCTGACGGCGAGGATTGCGTAACAGGCGTGACCATCGGAGAAGTGGACAAGAACTGGCAGATCATTCCGGGGACGGAAAAGCACTTTGATGTGGATACCATCTGCCTGGCGGTAGGACTGTCTCCCATGTCCAAGCTTTGCGATATGGCAGGATGTGCCATGGAGGACAATCCGGCAAAGGCAGGATTTGTTCCCACAGTGGATGAATACGGTGAGACCTCTGTTCCCGGCATCTATGCCGCCGGCGATGTTTCCGGCATTGAGGAGGCATCCAGCGCCATGATCGAGGGAAGGATCGCCGGCATTGCCGCAGCGGCAAGACTGGGATTCATCTCAGAGGAGACCTGCAAAGAAGAGACTGCCAAGCAGGAGGCTGCGCTGGCTGGTCTGCGGCAGGGAATGTTTGCACCGGGAATGCGTGGCAAGCAGATCACCGAGACCGAAGAGGGTGTGGAAATCTCGCAAAACCTGTTGAAACATGGCTTTGTGGCAGAGGAAGAGATCGAGCGTTTCCCTGGTGTGACCCACAGCAGCGGCGTGCATCCGGTCATTGAATGCACCCAGAACATTCCGTGCAATCCATGTCAGGATGCCTGCCCCAAGCACTGTATCCGCATTGGCAGCAACATCACAGCGCTGCCGGCAATCGACCCGGAGAAAAAATGCACTGGCTGCGGAATGTGCGTGGCATCCTGTTCCGGTCAGGCAATTTTCCTGGTCAACGAGGACTGCGGCGACGGCACTGCAGAAGTGACACTGCCGTATGAGTTCCTGCCCCTGCCGAAAAAAGGTGACAAGGGCGTGGCATTGAACCGAAAGGGCGATAAGGTCTGTGACGCAGAGGTAGTCAATGTGCGGAGCGCAAAGGCGTTCGACCATACCAATCTGCTTACCATGAAAGTGCCGAAAGAATATGCCATGAAAGCAAGATTTTTTCGGGAGGAGGAGACAGCATGAACGACAGAAACCGTGAACTGAAACCGTTTGTTCCTCAGCCGGATGACGATATGATCGTCTGCCGCTGTGAGGAGATCACGAAAGGGGAGATCCGGCGTGCTGTGCATGACGGTATGTTTACCCTCACCGAGATACGCCGCTATCTGCGGACGGGTATGGGACTCTGCCAGGGGCAGACCTGTACAAAACTGGTAAAAGGCATCGTCGCACGGGAACTGGGTGTGCGTCCAAACGAACTCGGACCTGCTACCGGCAGAGCGCCCATGCGTCCCATCGAAATGAAAGTGCTGGCAAGAGATAAGGAGGAGACAAAATGAATGCAGAAGTCATTATCGTTGGCGGCGGCATCATCGGATGCGCTGCGGCATATAACCTTGCAAAAAATGGTGTCTCCGTCCTGGTGCTGGAGGGCAGCGAAAATATCGGAAACGGCGGCTCTACCAGAAACGGCGGCGGCGTTCGCCAGTCCGGCCGTGACCCCAGAGAACTGCCGCTGGTGATGTACTCCATCCAGCACATCTGGCCGCAGCTGTCCGATATGCTGGACACCAACGTGGAGTACTACCAGGAAGGCAACCTTCGTCTGGGCAGTACGCCGCAGCATCAGAAGATCCTGGAAGGTCTGGCAGACCGTGCCGCAGCCTGCGGCGTGGATGTGCGCATGATCTCCGGCGATGAGGCGAGACGCATCAACCCGTATCTGTCCGACGCTGTGACCTGTGCAAGCTGGTGTCCCACGGACGGTCATGCCAATCCGCTGATGGCAACCATGGGCTACTATAAGATGGCACGCCGTCTGGGTGCGCACTTCATCTCCGGTGAGAAAGTTGTGGAGCTGCGGAAGATCAAGGGCGCTGCACGACAGGTGGTGACCGAATCCGGCAATGTGTATGAGGGTGACAAGATCATCCTGGCGGCAGGCTATGAGAGCCGTTTCATTGCATCGACTGTGGGCATTGATGTTCCCATGCAGCCGGTGCTGCTGGAAACGCTGGTCACCGAGGCAGTCGCTCCGATGTTCTGGCAGATGCTGGGTACTGCTGCAGCCGATTTCTACGGTCACCAGACAGAGCATGGCTCGTTCGTCTTTGGCCTGAACTCCGGTCTGGAACCGTATGCAAAACCGGGCAAGCCCCTGTCCTCCAGCATCGCAGCATCGGCTGCCTGCCGTGGCATCATGCACTATTTCCCTGATCTGGCAAACATCAAAGTCGTCCGCAGCTGGGCAGGCTGGATGGATGCCTGTGCAGATCATGTGCCGGTTATCAGCACCGTGGACGAAGTGCCGGGACTGATTCTGGCGTGCGGCTTTACGGGACACGGTTTCGGCATCTCGCCGGCTGTCGGTCTGGTTCTGGCGCAGCTGGCAATGGAGCAGGAAACGGCAGTGGATCTGTCCGCACTGCGGTATGACCGTTTTCAGTAAGAGGTTCTGTTTTTTACAATTTTTTAGAGAGCGCATCTGTTATAATAAGAGTGCAGAAAGACAAAGATGTCGAATTTCCTGGAAATTCGGCATCTTTTCTTTTTTGGGAAAATTTTTTGAAGTTGTTGGAGGAATTCGTTATGAAATTATCCAGAGTTGAGATCATCACCGGCATTTCCAAAATCGAACCGCTGAAAAAGGCGCTGGGAAAGTTCCATATCACCGGTATGACGGTATACCAGGTGCTGGGATGCGGCGTACAGCACGGTACCCAGGAATTTGAGGTGGAGGAGAAGAACAAGGAGATCAGTCTGCTGCCCAAAGAGGTCGTCATGATCGTTCTGCCCACAGAAGAACTGGACGGGCTGCTGGAATTCGTCAAGAAAGAACTGTACACCGGGCATATCGGTGACGGCAAGATCTTCGTCTCGGATGTGACCAATGTCATCCGTGTCCGCACCGGCGAAGAGGGCATTGACGCACTGCTGTACGGTGAAAAATAAGGATTTGTCCCAGAAAAGAGTTGAGAGATTATGCAGGAGAAAAAACTAGGCTTACCCAGTATTGTGGCAACTGGCGTAGGGTTGATTATTGCCACCAGCTGTCTGCTCTCCATCGGGCAGGGCGCATCTGCCATCGGACTGCCGTTTATCATCACCATGGCGATTGCCTGTGCATTCAACATTCTGACGGCGTTTTCCATCTGTGAGCTGAACGCACTGATGCCGAATTTGACCGGCGGTATGGCGCAGTATACGCTGGCGTGCTTTGGACCGTTTGTTTCCATTGTCATTACCGTCGGCGGCTATCTGACCTGTCAGACCATCATGGGAAGTTCTGAGGCGGCAATGTTCGGCAACACACTGAACAGCGTCTTTACCGGCGTTCCCATTCCGGGAGCGGTGTATTCCATTGTGCTGATTCTGATTCTGCTGGGGCTGAACCTGTTCGGCGTGGATATGTTCGCAAAGGTGCAGAATATTGTGGCATACGGACTGATCGGTTCGCTGCTGTTCCTGGGCATCATGGGTGCGCTCAAGTTCGGCACAGGACAAGTGGTGGAACAGCCGGAGGTGCTTTCCTCAAAACCCGGCGATGTGTTCTCTCTGCTGGGACTGGCGTTCTTCCTGTTCATCGGCGTAGAGTTCATTGTTCCCATTTCCACCCAGGTCAAGAATCCCCGGAAAAAAGTGCCGCTGGGCATGGTCATCAGTCTGCTTGCAATTCTGGTCATGCAGGTCTTTGTGGTAATTGGTTTCAGCCACTATACACCGTGGGAGGAGCTGAGCGTCAGCACCGTACCTCACATCCTGTACGGCACTCTGCTGTACGGCAAGGTCGGCACCATCTGGATGACAGTCATTTCTCTGCTGGCAGTTGTCAGCACCCTGAACACTGCTATGTTCTCCATTGCGCAGATCTGTTCCGGTATGGCAAAGCTGAAACTGCTGCCCTCTGTGTTCATGCGGAAGAATCAGCGTGGCACACCCTATGTGGGACTGCTGTTGGTAGCGGCAGCTATGATTCTGATTAACGTTACCGGACTTTCCACCAGCGACCAGCTGACGTTCCTGATTCTGACCGGATGTACCTTCTGGATCTTCTCGTATATCATCCTGCACTGCGATGTGCTGATCCTGCGGAAACGTCTGCCGAAGGCACCCCGTACCTTTAAGCTGCCCTTTGGTCCGGTGATCCCCATGATCGGCATTCTGGGCAACGCCTTTATGATCTACAATATTGACTCCAGCTGGGAGGTCAAGAAACGGATCTATCTGATCTTTGTGATAACGGTAGCGATCCTGTCGGTCTATGCTGTGATTTGGATCAAGTGTGTCATGAAACGCCTCATGTTCAAGGCGTATCAGATCAAGGAAGTCATGGCGATGGAATCCGACCTGTACCAGATCAATCATAATCCGGAGGTGGCGAAGAAACTGCACCTGGATGCAGTTCCGGAGATCGAGAGTATGCCGGCGGATGTCAACACCGGTACTCGTCCGGAATAAGCGCCTGTTGCCTTAGGACAACTTTCCATAAAAAAGCACACACTCCCTGTGAATATTCTGTCGAAAAGGCAGTCTTACGGAAAAAAGGTTTTTCTGTAAGACTGCCTTTTTTTCATCAGCTGCACTTGAAAAATGCCGGCATCTGTACTATAATATGAGAGAAATCACCGGAAGGAGGGAAGTACTGCATAGAAAAACAGATCTACATGACACCGAAACAGCCGTTTTTCGTGACCTCTTCCCGTTCTTATGAAAAGCTTATTTTGAACCGGTTTGGCATTGTTCACTTTTACCACTGCTTTACCGGTACAGAACCCCGATATGCGATTCCGGATGGATGCGTGGACATGGTGTTCTGCTGTGACCCGAACCATCCTTATGCGGAAATCTGCGGCACAGTTCTTTCGCCCCAGGTGGTGCTTTCCGAGTGCAACACCACCTATTTCGGCGTGCGTTTCCTGCCGGGGTATAATCCGGTTCTGGGCAGTGCGGATATTATGGCGCATCTGGTCAACCACCGCATTCCGCTGGATGATCTGATCCAGGACAGGCGGATGCTGGAGGGTATTTGGGGCGCATCAGATTTCCGGCAACAGATCCGTGTGTTTATGCGTTCCTACATGAACATCTATCGCCGAGTCTGTCCCCAGGAACATCAGAATCTGCTGGTGCTCCACTCTTCCAATTTGATGATCCGCTCCGGCGGCGGGATTTCCGTGGAACAGCTGGCGGAGGATACCGGTTATACGCCCAGATACATTGACAAGTGTTTTCGGAATGAGACCGGACTCAGCCCCAAACAGCTGGCGAAGATCGTCCGGTTTCAAACGGCAGTGTCTGCGCTGAACCAGAACCAGCACACGGGACGCTCTCTGACCGAGATCGCCGCCGACCTGGGGTATTTTGACCAGTCCCATTTTGTACACGATTTCAAGACATATACCAGGCTGACACCGAAAAAATACCAGATGCTGCTGCGGAACGATGCCTTTGACGAAAAGCTGCGCATTGTGCAGTAAAAAACGGTTTCTCTTTGGAAAAGGGAAACCGTTTTTGTCGTTTTTATGATTCTGAGGAAATGCTGTGTTCCGGCTGGTACAGGATCACGTTGACCTCGTACCAGTCTTTTTCCGTCACAGTCCAGATTTTTCCATGATAGCGGTCTACAATGTCCTGGACACTTTTCATGCCCAGACCGTGCCGCTTTTTGTCGGGCTTTCTGGTACCGCTTTCATCCGGCAGGATGTTGTCATAGCGGTTGCGTATGTTCAGCTGCAATGCGCCGAACTTTACCCGCATTTTCAGAATGATATGCCGCTGTTCCTTCGGAAAGACCTTTTCAGTCGCCTCTGCGGCGTTGTCCAGCAGATTTCCCAGCAGCACAGTCAAATCAAACGGCGCATAGGGCAGTTCTTCCGGGAGACGAATGTCAATGTCCAGGTTGGTATCATCCAGCTGCAGCGGCATGAGTTTGTAGTTCAGAATGCTGTTGATCTGCTCGTGCTGTGTGTACGTGGTACTGCGTGCCAGGTCTAAGTGATATTCCGTGTCGCTGATGTAGCTGCGCAGTCCGTCGATGTCGTTGGTGTCCAGATAGTGCTGCATCTGAAACAGGTGGTTCTTGATGTCGTGCCGCAGAAACCGCAGCCGCATCTGAGACTGCTGTACCGCTTTGATCTGTTCCTGGTATGTTTTGTTCTGCTGTTCGATCAGATGAACGGTGTGCTGTTTTTTCATCAGACCGATCAGATGGTCGTACAGAGAGAAAACGCTGATATTCAAAAGCAGCAGGATGATGGCTGCGATGAGCGAGCGCCAGGAGAGCGTCCGAGCAATGTAGTGCGCCAGAAAGGGGAATAAAGAGAATGTTGATAACGTAAAATATACCCAGCCTGGGGACAACTTCTTTCCGGTACAGCTTGAAATGTGCGGCAATGCGTGCCACGATCAGCAGCAGAAGCGCTGCCGCAAATCCGCTGGTAAAGAACAGGGTATAGTCAAACCAGATGGAGACTGTGGCGCAGAGAATGTCGATCGCCATGCTGACGATATAGATGGAAAAAACGCTGAGGATGCGGTGTGACCAGGTAGTGGGATAAAACAAGGTGATGCAGAAAAACGGAATCAGATTGCTCAGAACATTCCATATGATGCTGTGGAAATAGACAAAGCAAAAGCTGTTGATCTGGAAATAGAGAAAATACAGGATAAACTCCAGCAGCTTTCGGTTGGGCTTTTTCTGAAAGAGCAGCTGTGAAAACTGATAGACAGCATAGATATGAAATATGTTCGCAATAATGGTGATGTAATGTGCCATAGGCTTAGTGCTGCATCAGCCACTTTTCAACCAGCGGCTGATAAGTCCGGCTGATGGGGAGCTGTTCGCCTGCCTTTCCCTGCAAGTATACCGTGTTTGCGGAAATGTGGTCGATATAGTCCGGGTTGACGACGTAGGATTTGTGAATAGGGACAAAGTGCGCAAAACATGGCTTTTTTTGTACCTCGCTGAGCTTTCCGTAAAAGCTGATGGTGGTCTCATTGGTTTGCAGATAGATCTTTCTGCCGCAGCTGTTCAGATACCGGATCTTTGAGACCTGGACGTGTACCGGCGAGTTGTTGCAGGTAAATTCGAATACACGCCATGAGATGTCCCGATAATATAGTGCATCGTCCAGTGCGTTTGAGATCTTCTCATAAGTCACCGGCTTTTGCACCAATGCTGCCGGTCGGTTCGGAATGGTGTGGATGGCATAATTTTCAAAAGAGGTCACGTAGATAATGTCAAAATAATTATGTCCCAGCCGATTGCGCAGATGTGCGCCCAGTGCGATGCCGTTATCGCATCGCTCCCGTGTTGTGTCAAATAAGCTGAAATGCTTTACCGGTTCTGTTCCGCCGGAAAAGTCGATATCCATAAAAACAAGGTCATAGCGTTTTTGGGTGAAGTCGGTATTGTAAAGCGTGGCGCAGTCCGTATAAATGTCCGGGTCATCTATGTCGATGTCCTTTTGGGTGCTGTACTGCATCAGGCATTCCTGGATCTGCTGGCAAATATACCGGTCATCATCTGCAATCGCCGTCTTTAGGGGAATCATGTGACGTTGAACCTCCGTTTCTTTTTTGGCGTCTGCTCTCTGCCGGAAGGACATCCGGCTCTGAAACAAACCCGTTTCGGCAAAGCTGGGTTGCCGCTGGAACTTCATATTAGTTGGAAAATATTCCTACTAAAGTTATAGATATTTCATAAAATTATTTTCTACAAGAAATGTTTGAACTACATGAAGTTTACTATTATTATACCATGACGTATTGAAAATTGCAATAGAAATTCATGTTTTTTCCATTGCAGAAGGCTCGATTCGACAGGATTCGACAAAATTCGCAAAATATTCCAGCGCAAAAACGATGTGTCAACGCAGAAAAATCGAAAAAAGATGACAGTTATGCAGGGCGGTTAGCCGATTTGACATTTGCATTCGAATGTGCTATAATAGGCAGAATGTTTGCAGAAAGAAATCTGATTCCGTGGAAATGGGGGAGCGGTCGTGTTGGAACGTTTTTTGCGGCGGTTTGTGCCGAATTATGAAAGTGTCGAGGACCCGGCGGTGCGGAAAGCTTATGGGACATTCAGCAGCGTGGTGGGGATCTGCTGCAATGTGGTGTTGTTCCTGCTGAAATATGTGATGGGTTCGCTTTCCCACTCCATCGCCATTGTATCGGATGCGTTCAACAACCTGTCGGACTGTGCCAGTTGTCTGATTACCATGTTCGGGTATAAGCTGGCGGCAAAGCCGGCGGACAAGGGACATCCGTTCGGACATGGGCGCATGGAATATCTGACCTCGCTGGTGATCGCCGTCATGATCGCCCTGATGGGCTTTGAACTGCTGCGGAATTCCGTGGAAAAGATCATCCATCCGGATGCGGTGCAGTTTCGCTGGCTGACCCTGGGCGCATTGGTGCTTTCCATTGGGGTGAAGTTGTGGATGGCATGGTTCAACACCCGGCTGGGGAAAAAGATACGCTCTTCGGTGATGATCGCCACGGCGAAGGACAGCCGCAGCGACGTGGCAGCCACGGCGGCAACCATTCTGGCACTGCTGCTCTCTCTGGTGACAACGCTCCCGGTGGACGGCATCATGGGTACGGCGGTCTCGCTGTTTATTTTGAAAACGGCATTCGATATCATACGTGATACGGTGGGAGATCTGCTGGGGCGACCGGCAGATGCCGAGACGGTGCAGCAGCTGAAAACGCTGGTGCTGTCACATGATAAGATCGAGGGCATTCATGATCTGATCCTGCACAATTACGGTCCTGGACGCACCATCGGCAGCTGCCATGTAGAGGTGCGCAGCGACTCCAATTTTGTGGAGGTACACGAGGTGGTGGATACCATTGAGCGTGAGATCGAAGAGAAACTGAAAATCATGATGACCATACATATGGATCCCATTGAACTGGATAACGAAACGGTCAACCATTACCGGGAGATGACACAGCAGGTTGTGGAAGGACTGCATCAGAAACTGAGTCTGCACGATTTCCGGCTGGTGTCGGGGGAGAACTCCAACCGGCTGATTTTTGATCTGCTGGTGCCGTTCGAGTGTGATTATACAGATGAGGAACTGTTGGAGATGATTTCCGGAGAGCTGCACCGGATGGATCAGACCTGTTCTGTCAGCATTACATTTGACCGGGACTTTACAGAGGAATAAAGGCAGCACTGCAAAACAAAAAACGTCTCCGTATCTGTTTTGGAACGATACGGAGACGTTTTGTCTTTTATTTTACACTTTAAGATTGATGAACCAGATCGACAAAGCGCATAAACTGTGCCTTTCCGGTTTCTGTTCGCTTGAATACGCCGGCATCCAGCAGAACCTGTTCGAATACTGCGCCGATCTCTCGGCGGATGATGTCCGGTGCAGTTTCAGCGTCTGCCTCCGGATGGCGAGACTTGACCTCTTCCAGCCAGTCTGCGTGGCTGGCGAGAGACGGCGTCTGAGTAAGGTCGGTGTCGCTGTACAACGCCTTTTCCAACAGCGGCAGTTCGTTCGCAAGGCGAGCCGGCAGAACTGCCAGACCCATAACTTCGATCAGACCGATGTTTTCCTTTTTGATGTGGTGCAGGGATGCGTTGGGGTGGAACAGTCCCAGGGGACGTTCCGGTGTGGTACGGTTATTGCGCAGTACCAGGTCGCATTCATACAGCCTGCCACGCATCCGGGCGATGGGGGTAATGGTGTTGTGCGGTGTGCCGTCAGTCTCTGCAAAGATATCCGCCTCAGCATCGGTGTAATTTCGCCACAGTGTCAGCACATGGTCGCAGGCGGCAGCAAGTGCAGAGCGATTTTCACTTTGCAGGCGAATCACAGACATGGGCCACTTTACAATGCCTGCCTGGACTTCCGGCTGGTTCGGCAGCAGGAACGGTGTCTCAATGGGCGCTTTTGCCATGGCGAAGGTGTAATGACCGCCCTGGAAATGTTCGTGGCTCAGAATCGAACCGCCTACAATGGGCAGGTCAGCGTTGGAGCCAATGAAATAATGGGGGAACATATCCAGGATATCGAACAGCTTTTCAAAAACGGCGGCGTCGATCACCATGGGGATGTGCTTTTGGTTGAACACGATGCAGTGTTCGTTGTAGTAGCCGTAAGGGGAATACTGAAATGCCCAGGGTTCGCCGTGTACCTGAATCGGAATGGGACGGAGATTCTGCCGTGCCGGGTGCGTCAGCGTTCCGGCAAAGCCGGTGTTTTCGATGCAGAGCTGACACGCCGGATACTTGGTCTGGGGCTGGTTCTTGGCGGCGGCAATGTCTCTGGGATCTTTTTCCGGCTTGGAACGGTTGATGGTGATATCCAGCGTGCCGTAATCGCAGTCATACGTCCAGCGCATATCCTTGGCAATCCGTCCGGCACGGACATAGTTGGTGTCCTTGCTGTACTGATAGTACCAGTCGGTCGCCTCCTCCGGACTCTTGTGGTATGCGGTGAAAAATGCACGGTTTACGGTGTGCGGCATATCGGTCAGCAGTCCCATGATGCGGGTGTCGAACAGATCCCGTGCTGCGTTGGAATCCGCAATGATGCCGTTTTCTGTGGCATAGGAGACCAGTTTGTCCAGAATCTCGTCGATCGAGGGCAGGACCTCCGGCAGCGCCGGTGTTTCCCAGGAAGAGAGCCGGAGCAGATCCATCAGCTGATTGCGCAGGAAAATGCTGTCCTCTTCCGTCACCAGCTCTTTTGCAATGCCGTACTGGATCAGTTCCTGAATGCTTTGTTCGATCATCAGTGTTCCCTCCTGTTATGCAAGATACAGTTCCTTGACAGCCGCTTCGCCGCTGCCCTGGAAGAACAGATACAGCGGATGCTTGCCGTCAGCGATTTGCAGGGCGGTTCTGACCTCGCTCCATGTCTCCGCCGGCGTTACCGGAATTTCAGCTACGATATTTTTGCAGCCGATGTCATCCGATACCACGAACTTACCGCTGCACGTGCCACGGTACTGAATGCCGATCTCCTTTGCGCCGGAAAACTGGAAATACTTGTAGCCCAGCATGGTGCCGTCTTGGATCTCGCCCACAAAGCGATCCTCGCCGCAGTTTGTCACGTTTGGGAAACTATCGGTGTAGATCTTGTTGGAACCGTGGGGCATATGACCGTTGGTGATGTTGCAGGCGATCACTGCCGGATAAGTTCCCTTTCCCTCCAGCGGCTTGCCGTTGAGACCGCAGGAGGTTATCTCTACCTGGGGGATGCTGCCGTCCGGCAGAATGGTGATGGGTTCTGCACACGCCTGGCGGCTGTAGTCGGATTTGTGAGTCAGACGGTGATAGAAAACGTACCACTGACCATTGATGTTTTCGATGCTGCCGTGGGTCGTTCCGGTCATGTTCAGGCGGTCTTTTTCCGCTCTGCCCTGGTATCCCACATCGCCGTTGGAAACGATCGTGCCGCCAAAGACAAAGTCACGGTCGGGATAGTCGCTGGTGGCATAGCACAGCTCGTGGTTCTGCCAGGAGGAATAGATGAAGTAATACTTTTCGCCTATCTTGCGGATAGAGCTTGCCTCAAAGAACGGATGCGCCGCAAAGCTGGTGCCGGTGACATCTGCCGGGATAATGTGTCTCGGCTCGCTGGTGACAGTCATCATGTCGTCGCCTACGGTAACTGTGCAGGGTCCCATCACACTGCCCTCGGTGTCCAGAACTTCGTTGCGGCTCTTGTGATAGCGCTGCATAACGGTCTGGATCAGATCTTCCTTGTTCCGGAAATCCTTGTCCAGCTGTTCGTCCGACCATGTGCCGTAGTAGATGCGGATGGTGCCGTTGTCGTTGATAACGCCCGGGTCAAAGCAGACATACTTCAGCATAGGGCTGCCGTCCGGATAGCGGACGAAACCCAGATAGCGGAACGGACCAGCCGGAGAGTCACTGACAGCCACGCTGATCGGACCGTTGTAGCCGCCGAAGCCGGCTCTGCCGGACATACAATAATAAAGGTAGAATCTGCCGTCGTTGCCCTGTACCACATCCGGGGCATACATGAATTTGCGGTCTGTGGGGTATGCCGGATCCTGGTCGGCACGATAGATCGTACCCTCACAGCGCCAGTCGGAAAGGTCGGTCACCGGTGCAGAATATGTGGTGTAGTCCAGCATACAGAAGGTCTCGCCGCCTTCTTTGTCGTGTGAGCCATAGATGTATACACGGTCGCCGAATACGTGCGGCTCACCGTCCGGAATACATTCATACAGGGGAAGATACGGGTTGTAAACTTGTTGTTTCATAAGCGTTCCTTTCTATCGCCGACCTGCATCAGAACCTGTGCAGAATCATATTTGTTTGCTTAAGAGTCTGTTTCGTATCTTTTTTGGAACGTCTTTTCGGCAGATTTTGCCGCTGACTGCGTCAAAAATCCTTGCCATACGATAGTATGCCTGCGGATTTTTTCCTTGTCACCGACAAAATCATGCTCGAAAATCCGCACATAAAAAATACGAACCAAACTCTAAGTTCATTATAGGGTATTTTACAACATCTGTCAATAGCGTTTTTCCTTAAAAAAGTAAGGGAACGTTTCATAAATATGGTGCGTTTGCCGGAGAATGTGAAATCGTTTCACCATTGCGAAGCAATCGTTCAATTGTCGAAAATTCGACAAGCAGTTTTATTGTATTTGAAAAACTGCCGTGGTATAATAAAACTATGAAATCGAAGAAATCGAAAAAACAGATACCAGAGGAGGGAATCTGAAATGGATTTTACTGCACATATCCGGGAATCGGATGGCATGGAACAGTCCGTCACCGAACACTGCCGAAATGTGGCGGCGCTGGCGGAATCATACGGGGAATCCGTGGGGCTGGGAAAGCTGGCAAGACTACAGGGAATCTTTCACGATGCCGGAAAGCTGAACCGGGATTTCTATGCGTACATCCACGGAGACAGCCGCTTTCATCGTGGTGAGATCGACCACTGCTATGCCGGGGCAAAGTATCTCTGCGCCTTTTCAGACCGGCACTTTCCGGATCAGGAGATGCCGTACCGCACCTCCCGTCTGATCGCTCGGACGATTCTGTCACACCACGGACTCCACGACTGGCTGACGGAGAGCGGAGACGACTACTTCCGAATCCGCAACGCCAAGGTGGAACGCTATGAGGAGATCGAGCCGAATCTGGATGCGATGCTTGCGGAAATGGGATATTCGGAAGCATCACTGAAAGCACTGCTGGAGGATGCCAGTGAAGAGTTTGCGGCAGTGTACCGCAGGATCAAGGAACTGCGCAGTGAAAACCGCAAGGCATTTGATGCAGGAAACAAAGCGGAAAAGCAGAACCGCAGGACAGAATTCACATTTTATCTGGGAATGCTGGAACGCCTTTTGCAGTCGATTCTGATGGATGCCGACTGTGTGGACACCGCTGACTTCATGAATGATTGTCAGACGGAAAAGCATTATGATGCGGCGCAGGTCTGGGAACGGATGGAGCTGGCGATGCAGCGAAAGCTGGACGGATTTTCCGGCAGGACGGATGCGATTTCCCGACAGCGGCAGGATATTTCCCGGCGCTGTGCAGAATTTGCGGCGCATCCGGTGGGAATCTGCCGTCTGATCGTTCCCACCGGCGGCGGAAAAACCCTGTCATCTCTGCGATTTGCCATTCGCTATGCAATGCGTCCGGAAAACGGCATCGAGAAAATCGTGTACACAGCGCCGTTTATGTCCATTCTCGAACAGAACAGCCAGGATTTCCGGGAAATTTCCGGGGCGGAGAATTTTCTGGAGCATCACTCCAACGTGGTCTTTGATGACAGCGAGGAAGTGGAAGAGGAACTGCGCAAGTATGAGCTGCGCACGGAAAAATGGGATGTGCCGGTTCTTGCCACGACGCAGGTGCAGTTTTTGCAGGCACTGTTTGACGGCAAGAACACTTCGGTGCGCCGGATGCACCGGCTTTGCCGTGCGGTGCTGCTCATCGACGAGGTGCAGTCCGTTCCGCTGAAATGTACCTATCTGTTCAACCTGGCGATGAACTTTCTGTCCCGTATCTGCGGCTGTGCAGTGGTGCTTTGTTCGGCGACACAACCACTGCTGGAAAAGCAGAAATATCCCATTTTGCTGGATGCACAGGAGAGCATGACCGGAGACTATCATGAGGACTTTTCTGTATTTCAGCGGACGAAACTGGAATATCTCACGGACAGCTATGACAATGCACAGGCGGCGGATTTCTGCTGGGAACAGTTCAAGGTGCATCGCAGTGTTCTCATGGTTGTCAATACCCGGAAAACCGCAGCTGACCTGTACCGCCGTCTCAAAGAACGAGTGGAGGACGGAGAAGAAAATGTCCATCTGATTCATCTCAGTACCAATATGTGTCCGGCACACCGGGAGAACGCCATCCGGGAAATGCGGAAGTATTTGCAGGACGGGGAAAACGTCATCTGTGTGACTACCCAGCTGATTGAGGCAGGGGTGGACATTTCCTTTGGCTGCGTGGTGCGTTCTAAGGCTGGATTATCCAATGCGGCGCAGGCGGCAGGACGGTGCAACCGGCACGGGGAAATGAGAAAGATCTGTCCGGTGTATCTGATGAAACTGACAGAGGAAAACATTGACCGGCTGAAGGAAATCGTCTCTGCGCAGAATGTGACCAGCGCTGTCTGGGATTCTCTCTGTATGCAGCAGAAAGAGAAGGAGACTGATCTGCTGTCCGTGGAGACCCTGTCCCAGTATTTCCAGAAACTCTACCAGGAGAATCAAAAGGAACTGTCCTTTCCGCAGTCCGAAAACGACCAGGATCTGCTGAAACTGCTTTCCACCGACAGCAAACGGGCAGAACTGGGAAAAGGAAACCGCTCCAAATATGACAAGTTTTCCCTACAGGCGTTTGCCACAGCTGGAAAAGCGTTTCATGTAATTGAGGATGCCGGAGAAAGCGTGATTGTGCCGTATGATGAAGATGCCGGGCAGATGATCCGGGATCTGAACGGCGACCTGGAATTCGGACAGATGCAGAAACTGCTGCGGTCGGTGCAAAAGTATACGGTTTCAGTTTACGCCGGGGACAAACGGAAACTGGCAGAGGCAGGCGCACTCTGTCCGCTGCATTGCGGAGCGCTGGCACTGGAAGAGAACTTCTATGACAAGACAGCGCTGGGACTGCTGACAGAGGGACAGGAACGTCCGTTTTTGGATTTATGATGTACAGAAAATATTGGAATTTTTGTCGAATATTGTCGAATCGACTATAAATCCATCTAAAATTGTTGACGATTGTGTAAAGATGTGATATAATTGAATTGTAATTCCGGAAAAAATACCCTGGTGTGCTTTTCCGGAACAAATTGCGGAAAGGAGGCTGCAGTATGAGTCAGACGATTCATAGAAATACCATTGAGTTTGAAGTGTGCGGAGACTACGCACTGTTTTCCGATGTGCTGACGAGACCGTCCGGCGAAAAGTGTACCTATGACATCCCGACCTATGAGGCAATCAAAGGGATCGTACACAGCATTTACTTTAAGCCGACCATTTTGTGGAAGGTGGATGCGGTTCGCATTATGAATCCCATCCGGACGGAGCGGAAAGGAATGCGTCCCTTAAAGATGAACGGTGAAAACGACCTGGCGTATTACACATATCTGCGCAATGTCTGTTACCAGGTGCGTGCGCACTTTGAGTGGAACGAAAACCATCCGGAACTGGCGTGCGACCGCAACGAGAACAAGCATCACAACATTGCAAAGCGCATGGTTGCCCGTGGCGGCAGACGGGATATTTTTCTCGGCACAAGAGAATGCCAGGGCTATGTGAAACCCTGCGTGTTCGGCGAGGGAGAAGGATACTATGACAACAGCGGCGAAATGCCGTACAGTCTGATGTACCACGGCATTACGTATGCAGACGAGGCAGAGCTGCCGGAGGACAAGGGAAAAATGACGGTTCGCTTTTGGAAACCGGTGATCCAGGACGGGGTGATCCAGTTCCTGCCGCCGGCAGAATGTACCATCAAGCGGCATATCAAGAAAATGTCTGTGAAGAAGTTCGGAAAGGAACAGGGCAACTTTAGCGGACTGGAAGAATTCACGGGAGGTGAAACAGATGAGCTGGACGAATGAACTGTACCAGGTGTATGAGAACTTTCACGACCAGACGGAATTTCCGGTTTCCATGGTGCCGATCTACCATTCGTCCACCAAGGTGCAGATCGAGATCTCCATTCGTGAGGACGGCGAGTTTTCTTCTGCCAGACGGCTGACAAAAGAGGAAGAGCTGACGGTTCTCCCGGTTACGGAGGATTCCGGTGCGAGAAGCAGCGGCATTGCGCCCATGCCCTTTACGGAAAAGCTAATCTATCTGGCTGCGGATTATGCCAAATATGTGGATGCAAAGCGTGCGGAAGAGTGCCACAAGGCGTATATGGAACAGCTGAAAGACTGGGATGAGAGCGACTGCACCCACCCGGCAGTTCACGCCCTTTTGCTGTACTTGCAGAAAGGCAGCGTCATGCAGGATCTGATCCACGCTGTGGGCAGCGATGGGAAAAGTGTGCTGAAATGGGATGAGTCCTCCGGAGAACTGGGAAAGGACAGCATCAACGGCGTGGACCAGGGGAAAGCCTTTGTGCGGTTTCGCATCCATTATACGGATATGCTGCGCAACAGTGAGACCTGGAACGACACAGAATTGCAGGATGCCTTTATCCGGCTGCGCCGGGAACAGATGCAGGATATGCCGAAACGGCTGTGCTATGCCACCGGCGAAGATGCGATCATTACCTATAAGCATCCCTCAAAAATCGTGCTTTCCTCGGCAAATGCCCGGCTGATCTCTGCCAACGATGACAGCGGCTTTACCTACCGTGGACGGTTCAGCAATAAGGAAGAGGCATTCGCCATCGGCTATGAGTATTCGCAGAAGGTCCACAATGCACTGAAATGGCTGATTGCTTTGCAGCCCAAAAATCCTTTTTGCGACCTTTCTCTGGTGATCTGGTCCAGCACCATGCAGGAGCTGCCGTCCATTTACAAGAGCGCCTTGCAGCTGGCAGACAAGCAGGACGAAGATGAGGACGAGGACGAAGAAGATCCGCCCACCATCGGTACGGCATATGCCGATATGGTTCACCAGATGATCTACGGATATCGGGACAAAATGGAGATTCCGGATAAGGTCATGGTGCTGGGTTTGGAGGCATCGACGGAGGGTCGTGTTTCGATACCGATGTATGCAGAACTGAAAGGTTCACAGTTCCTGGAAAATCTGGAATACTGGCATCTTTCCACAGGGTGGAAAAGCTATTATTCCAAGGCGAAGGGTTATCTGGTGAACTCGGTCTCGCTGTATGATGTCATTCTGTGCGCACACGGGGTGGAGCAGAACGGAAAGCTCACCTGTAAATCGAAACTGTTCGGCAGCGAGATGCTGCGGCTGCTGCCGTGTATCATTTACGGTAAGCACATTCCGTCAGAACTGGTGCAGAATCTGGCACAGCGTGCATCGGCACCGCTTGCCTTTGATCCCAAATTCTATAATCACAATCGGGTGCTGAAAACAGCCTGTGCATTGATACGGAAACAGAAACTGGAAGAACATCCGGAACGATTGGAAGGAGCGAATGACGTGGATAAGTTGTTAGACCTCGACAAAACGTATACAGACAGAAGCTATCTGTTCGGACGGCTGCTGGCAGTTGCGGACAAGCTGGAACGGGATACATTTGATGCGGGAGAAGATCGGGTGACCAATGCCAAGCGGCTTTGGAATATGTTCTCCGTTCGTCCCTACTATACCTGGGGAATCCTTCGGGGACGGCTGATGCCCTATATCAACAAGCTGGGAAAAAAGGCAGACCGCTATCAGATCGAGATGCAGGAGATCAGCAGCATGATGTCTCCCGAAGTGTTCTCCAGCACGGCACGCCTGTCTTCCCTGTATCTGCTGGGATACGATCACGAGATGAAGTATCTGTTTACCAAGAAGGAAAAACTTTCAAACAATGAAACCGCTAAAAACGGAAACGAGGAGGAATAACTCATGAGTGTACTGGAACATAAGATTGACTTCGCAGTGCTGGTCACTGCCGCAAACGCAAACCCCAACGGCGATCCGCTGAACGGAAACCGTCCCAGAGAAAATTATGACAGCTGCGGCGAAATTTCGGATGTGTGCATCAAGCGGAAGATCCGGAACAGACTGCAGGACATGGGCGAGAATGTGTATGTGCAGTCGAAAGACCATGCCCGTACCGATGACTTTACCAATCTGAGCGACCGTGCCACGAAAAATGGACATCTTAGCCAGCTTGTCAAGGGTAAGGATACCGACCAGGATGCCTTTGCAAAAGCTGCCTGCGAGGAGTGGATCGATGTGCGCAGCTTTGGACAGGTTTTTGCAATCAAAGGCGGTATCTCTGTTGGCGTGCGTGGACCGGTTTCGATTCACCAGGCAGTCAGCGTTTCTCCGGTGAATATTGTAAGCCTGCAGATCACCAAGTGTGTCAACGGCGAAAGCGGCAAAAATGCCAAGTCCTCGGATACCATGGGCATGAAGCATATGGTGGAGTTCGGACTTTATGTAATCAAGGGCAGCATCAACTGTCAGCTGGCAGAGAAAACCGGCTTTACCGAAGAGGATGCGGAGAAAATCAAAGAGGCGCTGAAAACGCTGTTCGAGAATGACAGCTCTGCGGCACGTCCGGACGGCAGCATGGAAGTCTGCCGGCTGTACTGGTGGGAACATGACTGCAAAACGCCGAAGTACACTTCTGCCAAGGTACACCGTTCGCTGAAAATCAAAGCAAAAGAAGGCGTGGAAAATCCCAAGTCTTTGGATGATTATGACATCACACTGGAAACACTGGACGGCTTGACACCGGAAGTGATCGATTTGGTATAAGCTGCAATGGAATATCGGGAAGAGGAGTATCTACAGCTTTCCGGCATCCAGCATTTTGTGTTTTGCCGGCGGCAGTGGGCGCTGGCGTATCTGGAACAGCAATGGGTGGAAAATGAGCGTACCGCAGACGGCAGGATCATGCACCGTAATGTACATGACAGCTCGTTTCGGGAAAAGCGTGGCGATCTGCTGATCGTCAGAGGAATGAAAGTATCATCTGCCCGTCTGGGGCTGAGCGGAGAGTGCGATGCGGTAGAATTCCGGCGCTCTCCGAAAGGCGTTCCCATTTTCGGACAAGAGGGTACTTATACAGTAACACCTGTGGAGTACAAACGTGGCAAACCCAAGGAAGACGAATGCGATATTGCACAGCTCACAGCACAGGCAATGTGCCTGGAAGAGATGTTGTGCTGCGACATACCGGTCGGATTTCTGTATTATGGGGAAACACGGCATCGTACCAGGGTGGAGTTTACGCCGGAACTGCGGAAACGAGTGGCAGATACTGCCGAAGAGATGCACCAGCTTTGCCGGAAAAGGCATACGCCCAAGGGAAAGCGGACGAGAGCCTGCAATGCCTGTTCTTTGAAGGATATCTGTTTGCCGGTGCTTTGCGGAAAGAAAACCGCAGGCGGTTATTTGCAGAAAATGCTGGGAACAATGGAGTAAAAATGCCATGAAGAAGTTGCTAAACACCATTTATGTGACAAATCCGGACAGTTATCTCTCACTGGATGGGGATAATCTGGTTGTCATGCGGGAGGAAAAGAAAGTACGGATGCCGCTGCACAATGTCGAGCGCATCATGACCTTTGGCTATACCGGTGCAAGTCCGGCGCTGATGGGCAGATGCGCAAAGGACGGAAGAGAACTGGTCTTTATGACAAGCTCCGGAAAATTTCTGGCACGGGTCGAGGGCGCTGTCAACGGCAATGTTTTACTGCGGCGGCATCAGTATCGGGTGGCAGATGATGCAGATGCCAGTCTTTCGATTGCCCGGAATATGATCGTCGGAAAGCTGTTCAACAGCCGCTGGGTGCTGGAACGCATGATACGGGACCATGCACCGAGGATCGACACAGAAACATTTCGGCAGAAGTCTCAGTTTTTGCAGCGGTCTATTTCCAAGGCGGCAGAGGCAGATTCAGCGGACACGCTCCGTGGCATAGAGGGCGAGGCGGCGTTGGTATACTTTTCGGTTTTCGACGACATGATTCTAAAGGAAAAGGCAGCGTTTGCATTTCACGGCAGAAACAAGCGGCCTTCGCTGGATCGGGTCAATGCAATGCTGAATTTTGCCTATTCGCTGATGACGGGAATGTGTTCTGCGGCGCTGGAGTCCGTGGGGTTGGATCCCTATGTGGGCGTACTGCACACAGACCGTCCGGGTCGACCGTCTCTTTCTTTGGATCTGGTCGAGGAATTTCGTGCGCTCTGCTGTGACCGTTTTGTTCTGACGCTCATTAACCGTGGCATGATCTATGCAGAGGACTTCGATGTCCAGGAGGACGGCGCTGTTTCGCTGACGGAGGACGGACGGCGTACATTCCTGCGGGCATGGCAAAAGCGCAAGGATGATATGATTCAGCATCCGTTTCTGGAAGAAAAAGTGGAATGGGGCTTGCTGCCCTATGTGCAGGCACTTTTGCTTGCACGCTATCTCCGGGGCGATCTGGATGCGTATCCGCCGTTTTTGTGGAAGTGAGAGCGTATGCTGGTAGTTGTAGCGTATGATGTAAATACAGAGACCAAAGAGGGAAGAAAGCGCCTGCGCCACGTGGCGAAGATCTGTACCAACGTGGGCATTCGGGTGCAGAATTCTGTCTTTGAGTGTCATGTTGATGCGGCGGAATGCAAGGTACTCAAGCATCGGCTGGAACAGGCGATTGATACAGAAAGGGACAGCCTGCGGTTTTATTACCTGGGAAATCGTTATCAGTCGAAGGTGGAACATATCGGTGCAAAGGAAACCATAGACATGGAAGAGCCGCTGATTCTGTGAGAGAAGTCTGAGGGAAAATGTCGGTGCGAATCATAGGCGCACAGAAAGATGCTGGAGGTTTCGCACCGAATTTTTCTCCCTTTTTTCGAAAAAAATCATTTTTTCGGGTGCAGAATGTAGTCTTTTGCATCCTTTTTTGCAGGATTGTACAAGGATAGGCGAAATGAAAAACGCTTTCCTGTGCAGTTTTGCTGTCTCCCTCCATACGGAGGGAGTGGATTGAAATGAAGTGCTGAAATCAATAGACGGGGAAGATGCTGGTCTCCCTCCATACGGAGGGAGTGGATTGAAATGTATGAAACATTGAAATTACTACGTGAAAAATCGTCTCCCTCCATACGGAGGGAGTGGATTGAAATTTTTCAACGCTGCCTTTACAGATCAGCCGATAAGTCTCCCTCCATACGGAGGGAGTGGATTGAAATGATTGTAGCATTCCGTTTGGCTTTCTTTTCCCGAGTCTCCCTCCATACGGAGGGAGTGGATTGAAATATGACAAAGACCACCGGCAGCAGTGCGACAGCAGTCTCCCTCCATACGGAGGGAGTGGATTGAAATGTTGTGTGGATTTGATCCAAAAAATATTAACGATGTCTCCCTCCATACGGAGGGAGTGGATTGAAATGAAAAGTTTGTGAAGCTGGCGGGAATCCGCGGGGTCTCCCTCCATACGGAGGGAGTGGATTGAAATGGGTTGCAGAGTACAACGGTAAGTGCAACTATGGGTCTCCCTCCATACGGAGGGAGTGGATTGAAATGCATTGACAACCAGTTACACATGTATGATGATGGGTCTCCCTCCATACGGAGGGAGTGGATTGAAATAAACTTGTCGCGATTGAATCGTCAACCGGGTTAGGTCTCCCTCCATACGGAGGGAGTGGATTGAAATCTGCCATTGCGTCAATACATTCGATTGATCCAGCCGTCTCCCTCCATACGGAGGGAGTGGATTGAAATTTTTTGTATACTTTTTTTGCAAAAAAGGCTTGACGGTCTCCCTCCATACGGAGGGAGTGGATTGAAATAAGGGCGTGAGGACATGGGAAAACGTGGGCGAAAGTCTCCCTCCATACGGAGGGAGTGGATTGAAATACTGACAGCGTTGTTATGAAAACCGCAGATAACCGTCTCCCTCCATACGGAGGGAGTGGATTGAAATCCCCCATTACAGAAAAGCTGGCAGGATTCACGGAGTCTCCCTCCATACGGAGGGAGTGGATTGAAATATCAGCGCTGACAAGTACAAGAGCGGCGTAATGCGTCTCCCTCCATACGGAGGGAGTGGATTGAAATTTGGCATCGATTAGGAAACGAGTATCTGCCAGAGGTCTCCCTCCATACGGAGGGAGTGGATTGAAATTTCAATACGATTTTCCGGCTTTGTGTATCAATTGTGTCTCCCTCCATACGGAGGGAGTGGATTGAAATCCCTGTATCAGCCGCCACGTCAACAGCTTGGAAGTCTCCCTCCATACGGAGGGAGTGGATTGAAATCTTTCCGCAAAAAATACGGATCTATGATACAAGTCTCCCTCCATACGGAGGGAGTGGATTGAAATGAAATCTCATGTGGTGTACACAGATGGAAAATATAAAGTCTCCCTCCATACGGAGGGAGTGGATTGAAATGACAAGGAGGAAAAAGAAAATGACGATCAAAAACAGTCTCCCTCCATACGGAGGGAGTGGATTGAAATGTGCCGGAAACGAAAGTTGTGAAAGGAACCGTGAAGTCTCCCTCCATACGGAGGGAGTGGATTGAAATACGCCCTCACCGGGAAAATTAACTGCGGATATTGGTCTCCCTCCATACGGAGGGAGTGGATTGAAATGTCTAGTGTACGCAATGCCCTCCCATTCCCAACAGTCTCCCTCCATACGGAGGGAGTGGATTGAAATTTGCTTAGGTGTGTACAAGTGGGCATCTCTATCCACGGTCTCCCTCCATACGGAGGGAGTGGATTGAAATGTCTACTTCTAACGTCGTTGCGATCACTGGCAAGTCTCCCTCCATACGGAGGGAGTGGATTGAAATACATATCTCGAACAAGATGTGCAGCAGCTACAACAGTCTCCCTCCATACGGAGGGAGTGGATTGAAATGCCTTATGCTTATGCACAAAACCTCTTACCTTGTGTCTCCCTCCATACGGAGGGAGTGGATTGAAATGCTGGTGGTATATCCGTTAATTCGTGGGTTATTTGTCTCCCTCCATACGGAGGGAGTGGATTGAAATTTTGGGTCCGGTCTATACTTACCCTGCTGCTCAAGTCTCCCTCCATACGGAGGGAGTGGATTGAAATATTCGGTGCAACCTGCTTTATCAATTCTCCCATATGTCTCCCTCCATACGGAGGGAGTGGATTGAAATCTCGTACAGCTGATTGCCGATGGTCGTACCGGACGTCTCCCTCCATACGGAGGGAGTGGATTGAAATGACAGCTACAAATGCACTGAACCGTGGCAGGAACGTCTCCCTCCATACGGAGGGAGTGGATTGAAATAGCTTGTCTTGTTGTGTGGTGGCATTGCTAATATGTCTCCCTCCATACGGAGGGAGTGGATTGAAATAGCCATGCTGTGCGGTATTCCGGGCTGTTGCGAGTCTCCCTCCATACGGAGGGAGTGGATTGAAATATCCGACAGTAGGTGACAATGGCACGACTGACCAGTCTCCCTCCATACGGAGGGAGTGGATTGAAATGACAATTTGGGCGATCTGGCTGATGCGGTAGGAGTCTCCCTCCATACGGAGGGAGTGGATTGAAATGGCTAAGCCTTGCCCGGAACAGCGGATTAAAAGAGTCTCCCTCCATACGGAGGGAGTGGATTGAAATATCCTGCTGCCCAGGATCTCTACAAGTCAACCGGGTCTCCCTCCATACGGAGGGAGTGGATTGAAATGTCGCTAATCAGTTCTATGCTAACGGCAAGGAGCGTCTCCCTCCATACGGAGGGAGTGGATTGAAATGCGATATATGCGGACATCTGATCGCCCAGCTGGGTCTCCCTCCATACGGAGGGAGTGGATTGAAATACTGCGGCAAAAAGACGATGTGCGTGACATATGCCGTCTCCCTCCATGCGGAGGGAGTGGATTGAAATTTTTCCGGCTCTCTCTTGGTTTCTGCCGCTGTAGCGTCTCCCTCCATGCGGAGGGAGTGGATTGAAATTGACGATGCAAAAATGGCAGACTGGCAGGGCGAGTCTCCCTCCATGCGGAGGGAGTGGATTGAAATAAGGAAAGATTGCTCCGATCCAGCAAAAAGCAGGTCTCCCTCCATGCGGAGGGAGTGGATTGAAATCCCAGAGTCTCCGGATATAGCACATCCGGTGATAGTCTCCCTCCATGCGGAGGGAGTGGATTGAAATTCGCTGCCGCAACGTTTCCGCATACTGCATAGCGGTCTCCCTCCATGCGGAGGGAGTGGATTGAAATCCCCTCATGCGGCGGTAGGTACGATGCCGCCGCAGGTCTCCCTCCATGCGGAGGGAGTGGATTGAAATAACGCCGTTGACAGTTCTTCTCAAGCGTCATTCTTGTCTCCCTCCATGCGGAGGGAGTGGATTGAAATCCAAAATATCAGCTCCTCTCTATTATAGTATATCAGTCTCCCTCCATGCGGAGGGAGTGGATTGAAATAAAAGCGCTGTAGCCAAAGCCCACACGCATGACAATGTCTCCCTCCATGCGGAGGGAGTGGATTGAAATGTCTTGGAACAAGCAGACAGCGGCTAATACTTGGCGTCTCCCTCCATGCGGAGGGAGTGGATTGAAATGACTCTCTCTTGCAGGGTGTCGGCTGGTCTTCTGTCTCCCTCCATGCGGAGGGAGTGGATTGAAATACAGCGGTTTTCCGCTTACTGCGACTGATACGACGTCTCCCTCCATGCGGAGGGAGTGGATTGAAATGTCCGGTCTCCGTCTGGACATCCAGTCAGAGGATGTCTCCCTCCATGCGGAGGGAGTGGATTGAAATGGGCTGGTGAGTGTCTCGCTATAGTGGTTGGTCTGTCTCCCTCCATGCGGAGGGAGTGGATTGAAATATTCTGTCGTCTGTACCTCCGTGGTTGTGTCGGGGTCTCCCTCCATGCGGAGGGAGTGGATTGAAATGATTTTGTTTTGTATCCTCAGCATCCGGTATATGTCTCCCTCCATGCGGAGGGAGTGGATTGAAATATGAATTTGTGAATTAGATAATTTCCCACTGCGGTCTCCCTCCATGCGGAGGGAGTGGATTGAAATGCATGGGGCGGCGCACATGGGGCGCTATTGAAATGTCTCCCTCCATGCGGAGGGAGTGGATTGAAATGCAGAGCCTATGAAACTATCTCCCAATCTCATATGTCTCCCTCCATGCGGAGGGAGTGGATTGAAATATCAACTACAATGCCGCTCATTGCAGCATTGGTAGTGGTCTCCCTCCATGCGGAGGGAGTGGATTGAAATCCCGTCCGGACATCGGACCGTTGCGAGACTATGAAGTCTCCCTCCATGCGGAGGGAGTGGATTGAAATAGGCCCTTATCTGATTCTCGGAAATGGTACATCCGTCTCCCTCCATGCGGAGGGAGTGGATTGAAATGTTTCTTGTACTGTCCGGAGCGGATTGCAAGCTGGGTCTCCCTCCATGCGGAGGGAGTGGATTGAAATCCAACCGTCTGATACACGCCGTCGGAAACGAGTCGTCTCCCTCCATGCGGAGGGAGTGGATTGAAATTGCTACACCTCGCTGCACATGAAGTGTTAAAGCTGTCTCCCTCCATGCGGAGGGAGTGGATTGAAATATGCAGACACCCCCAAATACCACCGGACGAATACGTCTCCCTCCATGCGGAGGGAGTGGATTGAAATGTTCTGCGATTGGACAAGCTGAAATTGTCACTAGTCTCCCTCCATGCGGAGGGAGTGGATTGAAATCTCTTGTCAAGAAATTCAAAAAGGGCTAATTAGGTCTCCCTCCATGCGGAGGGAGTGGATTGAAATTATCTACATTCTACGGAGGGAAAAATCATGAAAGTCTCCCTCCATGCGGAGGGAGTGGATTGAAATAACTCGTCTGCCTTCTTATACGTAGCACTTTCAAAGTCTCCCTCCATGCGGAGGGAGTGGATTGAAATATGGTCAGTCACAAAAAAATACACCTACTTTCAACGTCTCCCTCCATGCGGAGGGAGTGGATTGAAATTCCGAATGGATCTGGGAAGATGCAGACCGTCGGGGTCTCCCTCCATGCGGAGGGAGTGGATTGAAATCCAATGCGGCACTGGTATACCGGGAGAACCCCGACCGTCTCCCTCCATGCGGAGGGAGTGGATTGAAATACAGTCAATGCAGACGGCACAGCCAATGAAGTGGTCTCCCTCCATGCGGAGGGAGTGGATTGAAATGTCGTTCCGGCAGACGGCAGCAAAAAGATTCTCACTGTCTCCCTCCATGCGGAGGGAGTGGATTGAAATACAGTGAATGCAGACGGGACAATCACACACGTTGTCTCCCTCCATGCGGAGGGAGTGGATTGAAATGTCGTGCAACATGGGTTCTGCGGTGTCCGGCGACGAGTCTCCCTCCATGCGGAGGGAGTGGATTGAAATACTCCCTAGATCAGCCCCCGGAAGAGAGAATACAAGTCTCCCTCCATGCGGAGGGAGTGGATTGAAATATGCAATGTACTTATTTTGACAAGACTTCCTGCAGTCTCCCTCCATGCGGAGGGAGTGGATTGAAATGTGCTGATGATCCAGACTGGTACGAAGCCGGAAAGTCTCCCTCCATGCGGAGGGAGTGGATTGAAATCTTTCTGATACACTTAGCACCCCACGGCTTTCCGTCTCCCTCCATGCGGAGGGAGTGGATTGAAATGCCCATTTTGGATTTAAGATTTCGTCAAATCTGATGTCTCCCTCCATGCGGAGGGAGTGGATTGAAATGTGTGCTTGTGTGCCTATCTTAGATACACAAGCGGTCTCCCTCCATGCGGAGGGAGTGGATTGAAATGGTGTGTATCACCAGTTCTCCGTGTATTGTCATAGTCTCCCTCCATGCGGAGGGAGTGGATTGAAATTGTACTTTTACCGAAAACTCCTCCGGCACACCGCGTCTCCCTCCATGCGGAGGGAGTGGATTGAAATTCGCCACAGCACGGGTATAGGCACTGTCTGCGGCTCGTCTCCCTCCATGCGGAGGGAGTGGATTGAAATACTTTGCGGCATTTTTCTGTGCTTCTACCGCAGCGTCTCCCTCCATGCGGAGGGAGTGGATTGAAATTCTATTCCGCATTGCCCAGACACCGCAGGCTATCCGTCTCCCTCCATGCGGAGGGAGTGGATTGAAATGATAATTCCAAGGTGTGGTTTATGTTTGATGCGATTGTCTCCCTCCATACGGAGGGAGTGGATTGAAATACCGGATCGGAAAAAATGCTGCGGCTTGGCGGTCGGTCTCCCTCCATACGGAGGGAGTGGATTGAAATGGACTGAACGTCGAAATGCAAAAAGGTGATGTCGTCTCCCTCCATACGGAGGGAGTGGATTGAAATGTTCAGATCGACGTTTCCAGAAATGCCGTATACCGTCTCCCTCCATACGGAGGGAGTGGATTGAAATTCGCCAGGTGTGGATTTGCGGTAGAGATTATACAAGTCTCCCTCCATACGGAGGGAGTGGATTGAAATCCGTTTTCGGTGTCTTGGTATCCGTGTTGGTTTCGTCTCCCTCCATGCGGAGGGAGTGGATTGAAATTTTTCTGTTGCCCCCCACAGGGGCGCCGGGGGACGTCTCCCTCCATGCGGAGGGAGTGGATTGAAATCACACCCGGCAGCACAAACAAGGACGTGACGGACGGTCTCCCTCCGTGTGGAGGGAGTGGATTGAAATATCGAAGTTATGCTTACTGAACTCGATTATGCAGTCTCCCTCCTGTCTCTTATACACATCTGACGCTGCCGACGAAGGCTTAGG
>ENA-OYYH01000148-OYYH01000148.1-human-gut-metagenome-genome-assembly--contig:-NODE-148-length-37941-cov-7.737740_pt1 | contig 37941 bp, 41 predicted proteins | sample MGYA00243245_ERZ653439 | MGnify/ENA primary metagenome ERZ653439 (study PRJEB26926, sample SAMN06165028) | human gut metagenome | biome: ENVO:00009003; feature: ENVO:2100002; material: ENVO:00002003... | reverse complement strand
GTCGGCAGCGTCAGATGTGTATAAGAGACAGGGGCTAAGAAGTATGGTTCCGGTTTCACGGAACTGGACTTTTTGCGGTTCACTTACTCTGTTGAGGGCGATAAAATTACCCTTTCAGAGCCGGAGGCCGTTAAGCTGACCGTGAGTGTTCCCGCCGTGAATGGCGCTATTGCGGAACGCGACGAGAAGATCGCCAGCCTGAACGAGGCTGTTGCGAGTGCCAACGAGCAGATCCAGGCGAAAGACAGTGAAATTGCTTCTCTGAATGTTTATAAAGAGAAGTTTGAACAGGCTGAGCAGGAGCGCATTGCTGCGGAGATTGTCGAGAAGAAGGATAATCTGCGCAAGTACGCTGTTTCCAGCGGCTTGATCCAGGACGCTGAGGTTGCCGATGGAGGTGAGCTGGCACAGTTGATTGATGCGGACGATGAGGCCGGTATCAAGAATGTGATTGCCGAGCGCTTTATGGCAAAGAACGCTGAAAAGAAAACTGCACCGAAGAAGGAAATTTCTGAGGTGAAGGAAGAGAAACCGCGTGTTGATCTTAAAAATTATAACTCTGAGCCGAGAGACTACAAAGATATTATGAAGCAGTATCTTGGCCGATAAAATTTGTAAAGGAGATAACCACTATGATTCGTGAACTTGGTGTACATAGCACAAAGTATACCCCCGCTAATATGACTGCGGCTGTTGCGATGGTTACCGGTATGGGCGCACAGATCAAGGTTGCCGATGGCACTGTGATTCTGCCCGAGGCCGAGGCTGCTTCTGACATTTACTTCGTCGAGAAGGAGCGTACCGTTGAGGGTATTTATGCTGCTCTGACCGATTTTGATGATTACTTTAATCAGTTCGTCAACGTTAAAGCCGGTGAGTTTGTTAAGATTATTAAGCCTCTTGCCGGTGAGCTGTATGGTGTTGACCAGTTTGCTGACGCACTGAAGGACGGCGACAAGGGTAAGCGCCTGTCTGTTGGTGTTGACGGCAAGTGGGCTGTTGCTAAGATCGCAAGCCCCTTCGTTTTTGAAGGTTTTGTGATGGACGGCACCCATAAGCTGGCACAGATTCGTGTTTCCGACACGGCTTCCGCCAACGCTTGATGGTTGAAATGAGAGACATTACCAATGGCCTGCGCGATATTGCGTGGGCCATTTAATTTTAGGAAAGGATTGAAAACCTATGCTTAATACTGAAATTGCAGAGGTCATGCAGACTCCCGGCAAGGTCTATGACATTGCTGAGAAGGTTCAGTACAACCTTGCTCTGAATAACGAAGAGAAGGAAGTTGCTGAAGTCATGGACGCTTTTGCCCATCATGTTGGCGAGACTGGCAGTGACCCTGAAAAGCAGATTGCTTCTTTTGTTACCAAGACAGTTACCGATGAGCTGTACAACGCCCCCGATGAGCTGCTTGATTCTATGTTTGACCGTGGCACTGTTGGTGAGTTTGATGATTATCAGGCACAGCGCACTGTTAAGAATACTCTGGTTGCCCATGAGGCCGCCAAGGGTGGTAACGTGCCTCGTTCTTACCTGCACCTTGAGACTCTGACCCCGCGTTGGACGAACCTTCAGATCGAGACGGATCTTAGCTACACTGATATGCGCCGCAATGGCTTTAAAGCTATTGCTAACCTGACCACTTTCATGAGTGAGGCTCTGAAGAATAAGATGTTTGCTCATATCCTTGGTCAGGTCGATGCTGCTATTGCTGGCGGTGAGCAGAAGATCGATGTTGCCGGTACTGCCCCCACTATGGAGGCTATGGACAAGCTGGCCCTGTATCTGAACGAGTACAGCGATGGTTCTACCCCCTTTACCGTCAGCCTGATGAAGTATTGCGCACAGCTGCGCCGCATGACTGGCTACGCCCAGTATCTGAGTGACAGTATGAAGGACGACTTCAACCGTTATGGCTTTGTCAAGACCTATGACGGCATTGCTATCACCGGCATTAGCTCTGCTAAGAAGCTGGGTGATGGTTCCCTGCTGATCCCGGATTAAATTATGAATTTACATAAAATAGTCCACTTGTAATGAGAATTGCAAGTTAAAAGACACATTGAATTGCTGGAAAACCTTAAAGCTGTAATAACCAAAACGGACGGATGAAATATGCCGAAACGGTACGTTGCGAAAGCAGAAAAGATATTACAGATAGCGCATGGTTAAATCCTAAACGCTAAATAATAGGCAATCAGCAGCTAAGCCTCGAATAGAGGAAAGTTCAACGACTATCTCCAAAGGGAGAGTAGCATACAAGCGTTTGGTATGCGAAGTGGTGTGCGCCCATGTTGGGCGATGATATAGTCTTCACTCACATGAAAGTGTGAGGCCGCGATAGTACGGCGAGAACGGAGTAGCGTCCGTAGTGTTTATCTAAAATTTTACAGCAGTATGTGTAGATGCTGCTGTTTAGAAAGGAAGTTTTTCGTTGCGAGGCAAAAAGATAACCGAGCAGGAATTTTTGAATATCGTAAAAGAAAAATTTCCTGATATAGAGATTCTTACGCCTTATGTTTCACCACGAGTAAAAATCACTCGCAAGTGTAATGTGTGCGGAGATGTGAGAGATGTGCAACCAAGATTGCTTATGGAAGGTCATGGCTGCCAAATTTGTGCATCAAGAGAACGTGCAAAAGAAAAGACAAAAACGCATGAGCAATTTGTGAAAGAAATGAAACAGGTCAACCCTAATATCGACTTTTTAACTGAGTACAAAAATACTGGCGCACGAATTAAGTGCAAATGCTTAGTTGATGGTTTTGAGTGGGATGCTATACCACATATTCTTTTAGAAGGGCACGGGTGCCCTGAGTGTTATCGGAAAAAAGCAAATCGACGTAATGAAAATGAGTTTTTGTCCGAACTAAAAGAGCGATTTCCTACTGTAAAATTAAAATCTAAGTATGTGCGTATTGGCGTTAAAGTTGATTATGAGTGCGCCGTTTGTGGCTACGAATGGTCGGCGATTCCAGATACGATACTTAATAACCCAAATTCTGTTGGATGTCCACGTTGTGCAGGTAGAGGCCGTGTTTCAGAAAAAGAATATGCCAATAGGGTGAGCAAAACAAATAATTTGGTTGAGTATATTGGCGGATTTTGTGGAATGGAAAAGCACGCAAATTTCAAATGCGTAAAGTGTGGATATGAATGGCACACCACGGCAGTATCTATTTTGCAAGGAAAAGCGTGTCCTCGTTGTAGAATGTCTCATGGAGCGATTAAAATAGAGCAATATTTGAAAAATCACAATATTGCATATGAACGCGAATACAGGTTTGACGATTGCAAGAACGAAAGACCGTTACCATTTGATTTCTTTGTGCCGACACTGAATATGTGCATAGAGTATGATGGCGAGCAACATTTTATGCCGGTTCGCTTCGGGAAAAACGAAACGGACGAACATGTGGAAAAGAAGTTTACTTCACAAAAAGTAAACGACGATATTAAAACCAATTATTGTCATGAGAACAATATAAATCTTGTTAGAATCCACTACACAGATTTTAACAATATAAATGAAATTTTAGATAAACACATTTCTTAAAAAAATGGAAAAAGATTTTCGGTATTGCCGGTAAGATTGGTAATCTGGATATGAAGGGCGAGATTCATACCTATCAGGATGAGGATAACAACAACGAGCGTGTCCACCTGATGGTCAAGGACTTCACTTATGGCACTGCTATCAGCCACATTGAGCGTGTGGCTAAGATTACTCTGCAGTAATCTATAAGCTCAAAACTAACACCGGGCGTGTGAGATACCATGCCCGGTGAATTTATTTTATTGAGGTGTTCCTTTAAATGTCTGTAATGGATAAGAAATATATCAACGTTCTTAATTGTGAGGAAAATGTTGAGATTGTGCCTACCACAAATGGCCGGTGTTATACATTTGAACCCGGTTCTATTGATGAGCCGTGTGTGCTGCCGATTCCGTCCGAGGAAGTTCGGTACATCAACTCGGTAAGCAAGTGCTTTAAGAACGGCGTTCTTCGGTTTGAGGCGGATGAAGCTGCTGAAATTTACGAGGAGCTTGGCATTAGGGACCCCGATTCTATCATTTTCATGGAGAAAATCGATGAGATGCTGCAGAATCCGACTACGGAGTATATGCAGCGGATCATTGATATTAAAGAGCCGTCTCAGTTCGAGCGTATTCGCGGCAGATTCTATTACCTGACGAATAACGGCATTGACATCCCGATGAAGGTCGGCAAGATCGTCGAAGCTCGCTACAAGGAAATTGTCGCCGGTAAGCTGCATTCTGATATTCAGGTTACACCTGCAAAGCAGGATGAAGCTGTTGACAAAGCTCGTATCAAGGAACTGGAAGAGCGCAGCAAGACCTACGACGATACCATTGCTATGTTGATGGCTCGCCTGGCAGCGCTGGAAGGTAAATCTGAGGTGACGACTTCTCCGCTGGAAAATGAACAGAAGCCTGTTGCGGAAGTGAAAACCGAAGCCGCTGTGAAGCCCAAACGTGGCCGCGTGGCGAAAAAGGCTGATGGCGCAAAGTGATTTGTGCTAAATAGATTGGGGCGTGATGCCGATGACGTCATTTAGAAAAGTGTATGACGCATTTTTTAATAAAATGGAAGAAGATACAAGCTTCTTCAACTATTTCGACCTGAATGAGCAGCAGGCGATGACGCTTGCGGCGGAACGCGCCCATACCTATCTTATGGAAGCTATTGCCATTATTGAGTTGAAAAAGGAAGTGGATGACACTGCCGATTTCTACGACTATGATGACGAGCTGCTGGCGTTCAACTGGGATTTGTCCAGGGCCGAAATCAACCTGCTTGCCTGCCTGATGTACGAGCAAGAGTACAAGCGGCAGCTGAGTAGATTGAAAGCATTTGAGATGCAGCATGTGCCCAGCACGCTGACGACTTTCTCCCCTGCCAATGAAAGAAAGACCATTAGACAGGTTCTTTCTGACTTACACGAGGAGAATATGACAATGCTTGATGACTATCTCTCGAAGGATAGGGTTACCCGTAAGTTTAAGACTATGGATTATGATTCTATGTCTGAGGATGATAGTTAATGGAGGTGCCTTGACTTATGACCATTTATGAAAGGGTCAGAGCCATACAGGGCGCTGCCGTAAATAATAACCGCAAGGCTGTGAATAACGCAATCATTCAGCGCAGTTTTGCACAGCATTTTGCCGATACAGTTGACTACCACGACGATACACTGGTTGACGGAATCCCGCAACGCTTAATTGTCGCAAGGAATAAAAACGTACCTACTGAGAAAAAAATCTACGCCGCGCCCGGCGATGAATTGACGGTTGGTTCGTTGGTTGACTGTTTTGACTGTAAGTGGCTTATCACGGAAGTTGATCCGAATCACGAGCAGTATTTTAGCGGCAAGATGAAACAATGCAACCGCGAAATGTCGTGGCAGGATGAGAAAACGCTTAAAATCGTATCCCAGTGGATTACGATGGACAAACCGTATTTCTCGAACCTTGATGAGAACGCGCATGACACTGTCAGTACGCGAATGTTCAAGGTTTATCTGCCTTACGATGAATATTCTGCAAGGCTTTATGTGGATAAGCGCGTTATGCTGGAAATTATCAATGATAAGCCGATTACCTACCGTATTACGAGTGTGGATGTGTCTACACAGCGGCATGTGTATAAGGATGGCATTGAGGGTTTTATTTGCCTGTATATTGAGCAGGACCAGTATAACCCGAAGACAGACCGTAAAGACCTGATGATTTGTGATTACATTGACGTGAACGACCACCAGGGCGGCGATAAAACCGTGCTTTCACAGATTGAATTCAATGGTAAGCCTGAGATTAAAATGGGAGGCTCTGCCAAGAAGTTTACGGCGTCGTTTGTAGATGATGCTGGAAGCATTTTGAAGGTGGAGCCACTGTGGAATGTGCTTTGTTTGGATGAGTTTAAGGACTATATCACCTATTCTGTTAAAGATGGTGTACTGAGTGTTAAGGCCGCCAAGGAATCTATCTTGGAGGGCGTTACGGTGCGCATTGAACTTACAGACCAGAATGGTAATTATAGCTCTTATATCGAATGCAAGGTGGTGACTTTGGTATGACATCAAGTGCGAATATCATTAAGTGTAAAAACGAAGCGATCGCGCGGCTTGTTGATAGTGACGAAGTTATCCGTGCTATGGGAAATGATGACGTTGAAGAAAACGACGAAGCTGTGTATAAATATATTTTCCCATATCTATACATACCGTTCACGATTGAGGGCGCACACAGCTTTATCTGCATGAAGGTTATAATGACCGGGAGGCAGGGTTCAAACGACCTGTTTGGCAATTACCAGGTGATTATCTGGGTGATTGTAAACCAGAAAATCATGCAGATGGAAGGCGTAGGCGGTGCTACGAGGTTGGACTACCTGGCGGACCAGGTTGAGCGGCTTTTTGCCGGGAGCGAGGCTTTTGGTACGAAGAAGCTGCAGCTTGTGACGAATACAGAGGACGACCTGGATACTTACCACCGCGCCAGAAAATTGACTTTTACAACGACAAATATCAGTGACCAGTTGGAGTGTGATTAAGTGCTGATCGAAGAATTATTTGAGAAGCCGCTTGCACGTGGAACTGATTTTGTGGTTGGGTTAGATGGCGATGCCAACGATGGCAAAAAGATTAAAATTAGGATGCCTAAAGTTGGAGAAATAATTGACTTTGGGGAGCGCAATTACTACCACATTGTTTATGCGTTTGCGGCTACATCGAGTGACTATAAGGCGCAGTTGGATGATGAGGGTGTGGATTGGCAAAAAGTCAGTGACTATGAAATGTTTATCCGCTTGTTTGTTTGGATGCGCAAGAAAGATTTGTCGATTTTGTTTGGTGACTTGGATTTAAATAAGTTTGAGTTAGCTGTGGATAATCGTACAAATGAATATGTGTTTGTAAACGAAGAGGATGGATTAGAAATTAACCGCAACGTGTACGAGGTTATATCTGCGTACATTTGTGCGATGCATGGTTTGGAGAAGACACACGAAACAGCAAGTGACGAACCTACCAGACTAGCAATGATTGATGAGGCACGAGAGCGCCTGAATAGTGTAATGAACAAACCTGCGAAGATGCAGCTGCGCAGCATGGTATGTGCAATGGCAAATACGCCAGAGTTTAAGGCAGATTATTTTAAGGCGATGGACTACCCTATCAGTATCTTTATGGACTGTGTACGACAGGTCAGAAAGATAAAGCACTTCAATTATACGATGCAGGGAATTTATGCTGGCACAGTGGATGCCAAGAAGGTTTCCAAGGAGTCGTTTGATTGGCTGAATCAGGCTGGCAGCAAATAAACAGCCTACTATAAAATTTACGAAAGGACAATGAAATATGGCTTTCAATTTTGATGAGATTGTCATTGATCGCGTTTATCGCGTACATAAGTACGACCTGAATGGTAAGCGTATTTGGACTGCCACACAGATCAAGGATCCGAGCCTGGAGTGCGGTGGCGAGACCGTTTACAGCACCGACGCCGTTGGCGCGAACATCATGGGCTTTGATCGTTCTAAGACGGGCAGCTTTACCTTCAACAATGCTATGATGCACATGGCTATGATGGCTGACCAGCTTGGCAGCAAGAAGGATGTTGCTGGCGAAGAGCACAAAATTACCATGACCTGCCTGGAGGTTCTGACTGTCAACGAAGATGGCACTAAGGTTACTCTGAGCCACGAGCCGAAGGCTGTTACCGAGGGCGTTTACTTCAAATACCTGGATAAGGTTGATGCCAACCTGGTTACTGAGAAGACCTATGAGGTTGGCGAGAGTGCTGATACCCAGTTCAGCGTTAAGGGCAAGGAAGTTACTCTGCCGACCGGTGCTGGCTTTAAGAAGGGCGACCGTGTTATTGTCAAGTATCAGTACGAGTCACAGGAAGGCATTCAGATCGTGAACAACGCTGATGAGCATAGCGAGGCTGGCGAGTTCATTATCGAGGCTTTCTGCTACAACCCGTGCGATCAGGGCAACAAGAAACTGCTGAACATCATCTTCCCCAATGCGAAGGAAGACCAGGCGGTTACGCTGACCATGACCAACGAGTTGACCCATCCTTGCACCATCAATGCTATGCAGGAATACTGCTCCACCGAAAAGTGCCTGTTCCGCATTGAGGCTGTTGCTGCTTAATGGCAAATCTCTCTTGGTGCCGCTGCTGCGGCAAAGAGTACCAAGTTTGCCCTACCTGTGCAGAAGTAAAGGTGTACAAGCCGTGGCGCATTATTTGTGACACGGCTGTACATTATCAGGTTTGGTTGATTGCTAGTAATTTCCGTAAAGGAATTATTGATAAAGCTACGGCCAAGGAGCAGCTGGCTGGCGTAAAACTCGACGAGGGCGAGATTGCGACCTTTTTGCCGGTGATCCGGGAGCTTATTGCAAAAATCAATGAGCCTGATACTGTTTCGGTGGAGGAAACAGTGAATGAAGTACAGGACGTTCCTGTTGATACAGTGAAGAAGGTAACTAGAAATAAGGGGCGGAAATAAACCGTCCCTTATTTTTTTGTCAATAGTTTTGAGGAGACCGATGGCAGGAAGAACGAAGTTTAATGTATCAAAAAATCCGGCGACGCGGACATATGGCGGTATTGTGTTTGATAGTGCAATGGAAATGCAATATTATCGCGATTTTGTGCTGCCACGGTTAAAAAGTGGAGAAATTAAAAGCTGTGAACGGCAGGTCAAATATATATTGCAGGAGAAGTTTAAACACGTGAATAGCGTGGGCAAGACAGAAAATGTCCGTGCGATAGACTATGTTGCCGATTTTGTGCTTGTTTGGGCGGATGGCCGAAAACAAGTAATTGATACAAAGGGTATGGCGGATGCCACTGCCCTATTAAAGAGAAAATTATTCTGGTTCAAATATCCTGATGTTGAGTATTTATGGCTTACAAAGAACATGAAATACGGAAAGGATAATGAGGGCTGGATTGACTTTGATACATTGCAAAAAATACGAAGAAATGCAAAAAAAGCTAAAGCGGAGGGTAAAAAATGAAATACTTGAATATGCAGGAACGTGTGGATTTTGTGAACGCGGTTGTAGATAATGCCACGCAGGATGGTGTTTATATCCCTGCGCTGCTGGACATTTACTTTAGGATCCAGGTGTTGATGGATATCTGCGGTGTTGATTTTGACAAAATTAAACCGGAAGACTATGCGCGTGTTGCTTATGAAGATTTCTTTGAAAAATACGACATGGATGACACGAGTGATGAGCAGCTGACCGGGCTAAAGGAAGCCTGCAAGGCTGAGGCAAAACGCCGTGACGACCAAATTTTGGCATTGATGCTGTACCAGAAGAAATCTGCGGCAGACGAGTTATTTGAAACATTGAACGACTACCTGGTGAAGGCAGAGCGTAGTCTTGATGGTGTTGACCTGAAAAAGCTGAGTGACAGCCTTGGTAAGCTTGGAACCTTGAATAAAGAGGAAGTTACCAAACAAGCTGCTGAACTTATCGCCTTGGATTTTAGCAATAACAAGGACGGTGGTACGGATGGCTGAGAAAAGTAAGCCAATTTATCTGTATGACCCGGTAAAAGCGAAACTTGTAAACGAAGAGACGTTAAAGCTTTGGAAGCGTTATGAAATTGATATGACGCTGCGGGAACTTAGTCCTAAAACCATTTATGGTTACCAAAACGATGCGTTCCAATGGTTTATTTACATTTATGAAAATCAGGGCAACGAATCTGTGAAAGATTTGGACGAAGCTGATATTGAGGAGTTTTTGTTTTTCTGTAAGCAAAACGGCAACAACAGCCGCCGTATGAAACGCAGAATGTCCACAATTTCGGCTTTCTACAAGTTTTTGCGCAAGAAGCGTTTGATTGCAGAGAATCCGATGGAGTTTATTGACCGCCCGAAAAAGGATACGGATGTGACGACACAGACCTATCTTTCTAAGGAACAGGTTGCCGAGATGCGCAGGATTTTGCAGGAAAACGTTGATGAGACAGAAGGAACTCGCGCCAAGAATGATGCGCTTATGCTCCAGCTGTATGCTTTATTCTCACTTTCTACGATGGCGCGAGTCAATGCCGTGCGTAATACACGGTGGGACATGATTGATTTTGAAAACCGCATGGTACTTGGTGTTTTAGAAAAAGAGCAGCGAGTTGTTGACTTGATGTTTAACGAAGAGGTCAAGGAACTACTATTGAACCTTAAAAAGTACCGTGAGGAGAATGAAATCGTGGATGGTGGCTATGTATTTGCCGCCTCTATCTCCAAGGATGAGGCGCAGCCGATCAGTGCCAGTACAGCTGACAAATGGTGTAAGCGCATTGGTAAGATGATCGATGAGCCTACTTTGCATCCGCACGATTTCCGGCATAGTGGCGCTACCCTATTGAAAAACGCAGGTATGAGCTTGGAGGATGTCTCTTCTCTACTGAATCATATGGGCACAGATGTCACGAAGAAATTCTATATCAAAGAGGACAAGAGCAAGCTGAGCGCCGAGAAAGATAGGTTTGAAATCTGAGGTATTGCTATGGCAACGAAAGAATTTACGAACTTTGCGGATTTGCTGGCGCACATTAGTGGTGGTATTGAAACGGCGTTGAATACGGACGTACAGGACGACATTAAACAGAAGATTTCAAAATCTGCCAGAGAGCACGTTATCTTGGAAACGGGCGGGCGCGGCGCTGGCGGTATTGATGATGTTACGCAGATGGAAAGCGAAGTGACGCCAGGTAAAACGGTATTCAAGCTGAAGGTAAAAGACGTAGCTAAACCTGATGTTTCTGTTTTTGGGCAGCCATTCGATACAGGTAAAGATGCAGCTGTTGGCGGCACGATGTTCACTAACTGGATCGAGGACGGTACATGGATCGATTTGAAGGCGATGCTTGAGCATAGACAAGCCATCGGCTGGAATGCCGGTGAAGGTGAGCATTGGTCTGATTTGAAAAACCGAGGCTTGCCAAAGGCAGAGTGGTCCTATAAGCCACGGCGTGAAGCAAGACCTTTTATCAGTTTGGTGCAGCAGGAAATTGAACAAAACCCACAAGAAATACTGGATGCGATAGAAAAATCCATCCTTAAATAAAAACGCGATAAATCGCGAGTTTTACTTACGAATAAATAACGATGCGACGATAAATTTTAAAAGCGAAAGAGGTGGAAAATTTGGCACTTTCTTTTGAAGAATCAAGGAAGAAACTTATGGCCAGAGCGGAAAGTCCCGTTATGGCTATGGCTATGGAAATGCCGCAGAGCGGCGAGGATGAGGCGGTTGCCGCTGTGGTGGATTCTGCCTCTGACGGTTTTGAGATAAGCCAGAAGTATCTTTGGTACGATACATACAGTGATGACAAATATAGTAGTGTTGACAGTCTGAAAAACATCAAAATGGATGACAGCCAGATCAATATTACACAGGAGCAGAACAGCCAGTATATCCCCTTCCAGATGCCGCGCTACTATGACGGCGTTGACCTGATGGACATGATGATCCAGTTCCATTTTGTAAATAAAGATGGCAATGAGGATTACGCAAGTCCGATAAATGTCACCTATAATGATGATACGATACGGTTTTGTTGGTTGGTTGGTGCAAATGTTACCAGTGTTGAGGGCGACGTTGAGTTTGAAATCACAGCCACCGGTTCCAACGAGCGCGGCGATGCCTATGTTTGGAAGACAAGGCCGAATGGCAAGCTGAATGTATTGAAAGCATTGACCGGAAACGGCATGATTGAACCCAGCAAGGATTGGTATGCCGGTTTTGTACAGCTGATGGATGAAAAGGTTGCAAATGCCAGCCAGTACGCTACGTCTGCAGCAGCAAGTGCCCAGGACGCACAGAACGCTGTTGCCAACGTGGATTCTAAAATCAACGATGCTGTGAATGGTATCAAGGAAGGCTTGACGGAAGAGCTTGACAAGACTTACGCCAAGAAAACTGACGTGGATGCTTTGGCTGATAAGGTCAACAGCATGGATGGTCTGGCAAACTTTGATGTTGATTATAATAACGACACCAAGGAAATGACCTTTAAGAATGGTGAGGCGGAGATCAAGCGGCTGACCATTGACACGAACCCGAGCACGGAATGGGTATCGAGCTACGGTAAGGTTGTGGACGGCAAGGTCGAGGCCGGTGTGAAACCGGTGCGGGACGACCTGGCTGCTTACAAGACCAGCAATGACAAGGCAGTTAAGGATCTGCAGGACAGTGTTGGTGACCTGCCACAGACGCTGCAAACTTCTTACTATAATAAGGAAGCAACAGATGCGCTGCTGGACAAGAAGGCTAACGCCGACGACATTGCCGGTATGCGTAATGATGTGACACAGGCCAAGAACGTTGTGTCTGATATGCAGACTACGGTAGACAGCCTGAACGGTGCTGTTGGCGAGATTCAGGACAAACTGAAGGATATCAATAAGGCTGCAAGCCATGAATATGACATTACCTACGAGGACAGCAAGCTGACCCTGTTGGAGGACGGCACTGCTAAGACCCAGGTTACGATTGTTGGTGGCGGCGGTGGACCGAGCACGGGCAGTACGGTTGTGATTGAGCGCATTGGAGATGCGGCTATTACGGCTGTTAGCGGTGACCCGGTTGTGGTGGAGTTCAACTTTAGCTCCATTGACAGCGCCGGAGACGATACCGGCAATGCAACCGGCACATGGTATGTTGGTAATACAAAAGTTGCTACGCAGACGATTGTGCAGGGCAAAAACAGCTTTGATATTACTAAGTATCTGCACAGCGGTGAGAGCCAAATTCGGCTGACGGTTGTGGACAGCATGGATACGACCGGTTCAAAGAAGTGGACGGCCAATGTGGTTGATTTCCGGCTGGAATCCAGCTTTGATGACAGCCTGTTCTATTCCGGCGAAGTGACGGTGCGCTACACACCTTACGGTTCTATTGAGAAAACTATCAATTTTACGCTGGATGGTAAACCGCTGGGCAGCACGACTACCAGTGTAACAGGCCGTCAGATGAACTATACTATCCCGGTGCAGAGCCACGGAAGCCACCTGCTGGAAATTAGCATGACGGCTGAAATCAACGGCAAGACCGTTAAGTCCAATGTCATCAAGAAAGATATTATGTGGGTGACTGAGGGCGAGACTGCGCCGATCATCAGCTGTGCTGTTACGGATTACGAGACGAAGCAGTACAACAAGGTGTCTATTGAATACACCGTATATGATCCGGCGTCCAGTACGAGCACTGTAAAACTGGCTGTGGATGGCGTGACTGAGTCTACCCTGACTGTTGGGCGCACAAAGCAGACCTGGAGTTTTAAGAGTGCGAACAAGGGCAAACATACGCTGACGATCACCTGCGGTAAGACCGTAAAGACGATCCATGTGAATGTGGTTGACCTTGGTGTTGTAATTGAGCCTGTAACGACCAACCTGGCATTTGACTTTAATCCGAGCGGCAAGACCAATGCCGGTACTGACCGACTGTGGACAGATGGACAGACGAGCATGAGCGTGAGCGACAACTTCGACTGGGTCAATGGCGGCTACCAGCTGGATAAAGATGGTGATACCTATTTCTGCGTGAAGGCAGGGACCCGCGCTACGATCAACTACAAGCTGTTTGCGGATGACGCCAAGAAGCTGGGCAAGAACTTCAAGCTCGTTTTTAATACGGTAAATGTGCGCGACTATGATGCGACCGTGCTGACCTGTGTGCAAGGCGGTGTTGGTCTGAACATTCAGGCCCAGAAAATCACGCTGGCCAGTGCGCAGAATACGATGGAACTACCTACTTGCGAAGACGACTTCATGGAATTTGAGTTTAACATTCTGCCTGACAGCCAGTACAGGGAAATGGTGCTGTGGCTGGACGGTATCCCCTGCAAGGTAGAGCTGTATGATGGCAGCGATAACTTTACGCAGGCAAGCCCTGTCGGCATTACCATTGGTAGTGATGACTGCGATGTTCTTGTGTACCGTATGAAGAGTTATTCCATGAACCTATCTGATGATGAAATCCTAGACAACTTTATTGCAGATGCTAAGAATGCCGACGAGATGATCGAGCGGTACAACCGCAACAACATCACGGATGCAAGCGGTGAGCTGAACCCTGACATTCTGGCGGAGCGCTGCCCTGACCTGCGTGTTATCAAGATCAGTGCGCCGACCTTTACTACCGGCAAGAAAAACGAAGTTGCAAACACTGTTATCCAGCAGATCTACAAGAATGGACGCGCTGTTGAGGACAACTGGACAGCCAATGGTTCCCACAAGGGACAGGGCACAAGTTCTGACCACTACGGCGAATCTGCGCGTAACATCGACATTAACTGCAAGGACGGTTTTACCTTTGGTGATGAAAGCACCGGCTCTGTGTATGCGCTGACGGAAAACAGTGTGGCGGAGAACTACTTTAATATTAAAGTCAACGTTGCATCGTCTGAAAACGCGAATAACGCGCTGCTGGCAGATGACTTCAATGAGTTTAATCCATATATTCGACAGGCACGCAAGAACAACCCGAAGGTGCGCGATACGATGGCTTTCTATCCGTGTGTTGTCTTTGTACAGGAGACGGATATTGAGAACAGCACCGTGTTCCATGACGGTAAGTGGCATTTCTATGCCTGCGGTGATATTGGCAACTCCAAAAAGAACAACAATACCATGGGCATGGACCCTGATAACCATAAAGAGGTTATCGTTGAGATCGATAATAACACCGATGAGCAGACCCGATTCTTGAGCGGCGATTTCTCGCATGAGACTTGGGACGGCGACAACAGCTTTGAGTTCCGCTACATCAACAAGGCTTGTACCGAAAAGGAAGTACAGGATGCGAAGGATGCGTGGATCCGAGTACAGAACTGGGTCGTGAATGCGAGTGACGAGGAGTTTAAGGCGCACTTTGAGGACTATTTTGTCATGGACTCTACGCTGTATCACTACCTGTTTACAGAGCGCCACACGATGGTGGATAACCGTGCGAAGAATGTGTTCCCGCATACGAGCGACCTTATCCATTGGGATTTCTGCTTTGACTACGACAACGATACCGCACAGGGCAACGACAACGAGGGCGGACTGACGCTGAGTTACGGCTACGAGGATACGGATACCATTGGCACCAAGAGCGTGTTTAATGCGGCTGATTCCAAGTTGTGGTGTAAGATCCGCGACCTGTTCCCTGATAAGCTGGCGGCTATGTTCCGTGACCGTGAGAATGCACTGGCATGGAGTGCAAGCCGCATCCTGAAAAAGTTTGAGGATTACCAGAATGTGAAGCCGGAGCGTTTGTGGGTTATGGATATGCGGCGCAAATATTTCCGCACTTACGAGGAAAACGGCACGACGAGCTACCTGCCCATGATGCACGGCAACAAGCGCCACCAGCGGCGGCAGTTCCAGAAGTACCAGGAAAAATATATGGCCTCCAAGTACAGCGGCAGCGCGGCAACCAGCGATGATATGACCATTCGCGGCTATACGCCTGTGAACTGGGCTGGTGTGAAGCCGGACGGTACATTCCATATCGTGCCGTATGCGGATACCTATGTATCTGTGTTGTATGGCTCTAACCCTGTAAAGATGCGCGGCAAACGCGGGCAGACCTATGAGGTACAGTGCCCGATTGCGGCCATGAATGATACTGAGGTTTATGTTTACAATGCAAGCTTGATCCGCAGTATCGGTGATATTTCCGGCTTCTACCCCGGCTATGTCGATTTCAGCCACGGCGTGAAGCTAACGGATTTGCAAATCGGTTCCGGCGTGGAAGGTTATACCAACACGAACATGACCGACTTTGCTGTTGGCAATAATACGCTGTTGGAGCACCTGAACTTACAGAATGTGCCAAACCTGAAAAAATCTATCGATCTGACCGGCTGCACGAATCTGACGCTGTTCAAGGCTGGCGGAAGTGGCATTACCGGCGTGGCCTTTGCGAACGGCGGCAAGATCGAGACAGCGGAACTGCCTGCAATCAGCAGTATAACGGCACGGAATCTGAGCCATTTGACGGATTTAAGCATAAGCGATTATGGCAACATTACGGCGCTGGTAATTGAGAACTGCGCGACCATTGACACAAAAGATCTGCTGAATAAATGCACGGCGTTGAACCGTGTGCGGCTGGTTGGCCTGGATTGGCAGTTGGATGATGTGAGTCTGTTGGAACGCCTGTATGGCATGACCGGTACGGATGAGAACGGTTACAATACCGACCACTCTGTGCTGATTGGCAAAGTACACATTCCTATCGTGCGGCAGAAAGAGTTGGAGCGCTACAATGCGCAGTGGCCTGACCTGACGGTAAGTTACAGCACCCTGATCGAGCAGTACACATGGACATTTGTGAACAAGAACGGTGAAGTTCTGGATGTACAGTACATCGACAAGGGCGGTAAGGCTGTTGACCCTGTGACGCGCAAAGATAATCCCATCCAGACACCGACGCTGGAAAGCACGGTGAGCACAGACTTTACGTTCAGCGGGTGGGATACAGAATTTACTGCAGTGTTTGGCAACCAGACCGTTACGGCGCAGTATACCGAGAGTGTGCGCAAGTACACGGTACGCTACCTGAATCGTGGTACGGAATTGCAAAGGACTGTAGCGGATTACGGCTCTACGGTGCTGTATAGTGGCGACATCCCGACTTATACCGGCGAAGAGACGGCCTACAAATACTATCTGTTCAGCGGATGGGACAAGGGCGGCTATGTGACCGGCGACAAGGACATCCATGCCGTGTATGACGTTTGTGAATATACGAACGGATATTTTGACGGTAAGGATATCGGCAGTTTGCGGCCTGTAGAGATTTACGCCATGACCAAGGTTGGCGTGGAAGCGAATGTCGTGGAGAGCAAAGACCCTGTGCAGATTACGATGGGTGCTGATTTCAGTTATGACGACGTGACGGAGAAGGTGCTGATTGCCGAGCAGACAGCATTTACCGGAAAGAACCACGTTGACACGGGTGTAAACCTGTTGAGCGAGGACCAGAGCTTTACGCTGGCGGTCGATTTCCGCATGATGAACGAGACAGCGGCTGGCGGTGTACTGATGCAGTGCTACGACGGCGATGGCATGAACGGTTTCCGGCTGTGGAAGAATAGCGGCTGCAAGATGGCCTGGGGTACGGATTCTACGGATGCAGCGGCGCTTGGTTCCCGCGAGATCATGGTTTTGCGCCATATCAAGGGCGAGAACGGCCTGCACGTCTATACCTCCAACATGGACGGTGAGGACAGTACCTATGTAGAGCTGAACCGTACCCGCGCTACCAAGACGACGGCTGAACTGGTGTTTGGCTGTGCGAAGGCTGCGGACGGTGTGTATGAGAGCTATGCTATCGGCACGGTTTACTGGGCAAAGCTGTGGTATGCAGACCTGGGTGCGGCATCCTGCAAGGAGCTGGTGAACTGGGTACATAGTACGATCACCTTTGATGCGGCTGGCTTTAAGCGGTACTACCTGAGTGACGGCACAGGCAAACGCTGTGCGATCACCTTTGTGGCAGAAACGACACTGGGCAAGCCTATCCAGATGGACAATGTCGGCAACAATGCTGGCGGCTGGTCTAAGCCTACCACACTGAACACCTACTTGAACAACCGTGTATACAAGGCATTCCCGACTGGGTGGCGGCAGCTGTTGAAGCAGGTGAAGGTGCCTGGCAATATCGGTAGCCAGCGGACGGATGTGCAGACTTCGGACTGTTATATCTTTGTGCCGAGTGCGATCGAAGTGGATGCCAACATGACGGCGGAGCCGTATATCTATGAAGGCCGCGCCATTGAGTTTATCACGACCAATGCGACGCGCAAACGCATGGACCCGGACGGCGCTGCAGCTGCATACTGGACACGAAGCCCGAACAGTGGCTACATGGCCTACTACAACTGTGTAAATACGGCGGGCGATGTGTATGGATATTACTACCCGACCGACAAAAACGACGTATTGCTGATGTTTAGTATTTAAGGAGGTGGCAAGTTATGTTTTACAAAGCTATGTACAATGGCCGCGTGGTGGACGTGCTTGACCACCTGGCCTATGTGAAATACCAACCCAAACATAAGATCATGGTCCTGTGCCCCGAAGATGAGGCACAGGGCTTTCTTTCTAGTGGTGGAGACACGATCTGGCACAGTGCAGAATTATATAAGTTCCCTGCGGAGGCCGGAAGTGTTGATACCGTGGAATTGATACCGATTGATACCTATGAGTATCGGCAGTTGAAGGCCCTTGGAGGCAAGACGCCGGAGGAAATCATTGATGCTTACACTTTGGAGCTTATCAACGGAGGTGTGCTGTGATAGAAATGAGTGCTTTTGTTAGGAGCCTTGCACGGCTGTACAGCAAGAAACGAATCACGGACGCCAAGGTTGACGAGCTTTTTGCCGATAAGAAAATCACGGCTGAAGAAGCCGAATTTATACGAAAGGGAGTGTAAGAAACAATGTATACGATTTTACTGGGCGATGATAACCAGCTGGTTGTGAGCGTGGAAGAGCGCATTATGCAGCGGAGTAAGCTGGTGGACAACCTGCATTTTTTGGTAGAACCCATCTATAAAGAAGAGAACATGAGCGAGTACACCTGCCTGATGGAATACCTGCCGCCTGTGAGCAAGGAATATAAAACCGAGATTTTGGAGCAGAGCGACGAGCAGTACAAGGGCATGATTGAGTTCAAATTACCCTTTGACACGAACCTGACCGCCGAGGCCGGGGATGTGGAAGTGCAGCTGACCTTTTACAAGGTAGAGATGCTTGCGGATGGAACCGGCGTGCAGCGTGTGCGGCATACACAGAAATGCAGTATTAAGATTCTGCCGATTTCTGCGTGGAGCAACATTATCCCGGATGCAGCGCTGACGGCTCTTGACCAGAGAATGGTTGAGCAGGAGGCACTTATCCAGCAGTTGGCTGATGCCAGTGCAGCGATTGCCAGCAACAAGGCGGACGGCCTGATTTACAACGAGGGACGCCTGCAGCTGAAGGCTGGTACGAAAGCGATCGGCAATACGGTACAAATCACGCAAAGTGGTACTGACCCTGAAGATGGGACGATCCGGGTGGTTGAGTTCTGATTCAGCCATCCGGCTTTTCTAATTTTACAGAAAGGAGAGAGAGGATGGCAAACAAGTATTCAAAACTTGGTTACGGTAATGCCGGGGATGTTGCGGCTGCCATTGAGAGCGGCAAGATTGACGGCAAGGATCTGGTTGTGACCAAGGATACCTCGGAACTGTATTACATCAAGGACGACAAGAGCGTCCAGAAAATTCAGACACGGACGCAACTGTTCAACAGCCCGGGCGAGGCGATCGCCGCACTGAACAAGAGCAGCGATACTTACGCGGGCCAGTCCGTTATGATCCGCGATGAAAATGGAAAATACCAGCCGTACACAGTGCAGACGAGCAGTGACGCGAGCTTTATTGTAGAGCCTATGGTGACTGCTTCAACCGGCTTTGTGTGGCAGGAATTTTAAGCAAACAGAAGATTTTTTCATGACAAAAAACGATAAGGAGAACTTATTATGGCTAATGTGAATTTTAAGTATGGTGCTTATGCTGATTACCAGAAGCTGGCGGTCAAGGATAGCAATACACTGTATTTCACCACGGATACCCTGCAGATTTTTAAGGGCGCGACCGAGTACACCAAGAGTGTCAAGATGGTCTCTGCCCTGCCGGAGAGCGGCCAGGTCCAGGGCGTTGTTTACCTGCGCACGAATGATTTTACCCTGCATACCTACAACGGCACCGAGTATGTCCAGCTGACCAAGGGCGCTGTTACGACTATCCCTGCCAGCGGTGCTACCGATACTACCGTGCCCACCACCAAGGCTGTTGCTGATTACGTCAACGACAAGATTGCGGGTGTTGTCGGCGGCAAGGGCGTGTTTGTTACCGATGTCTCTTACGAGTCTGGCGTGCTGAGTGTCGCCAAGGGCGATGCCCCTGTTACCACCACCCTGACCGGTGTTGTGCATGACGCCACCTATGATGCCGAGACCCGTACTATCTCCCTGCCTGTATTTGGTGGCGACGCACTGACCATCAACCTGGGCAAAGATCTGGTTGTTACCAGCGGTAAGTATGATACCAAGACCAAGGAGATCCAGCTGACCATCACAAGCGGCGACGTCATCAAGATCCCTGTTGGCAGCCTGATCGATATCTACACCGGCATTGCTACCAGCTCTGCCGAGGTCACTGTCAACGACCAGAACCAGATCAGCGTGAACGTCAAGGTTTCTGCCAAAGCAAACAACTCTATCGTTCTGGAGACCGACGGCCTGTACGTTGCTGTGCCCGATGCCTACACCAAGGCCCAGGCTGACGAGAAGATCAAGGTTGTGAGCGATGCGCTGGCCGAGCACAAGAATGACACTGTTGCCCACGTTACCGCCGCCGAGCGCAAGACCTGGAACGAGAAGGTCGATGTCAACCAGCTGTCTACCGCCAAGAGCGAGGCTATCGCTACCGCGGCTGAGGATGCCACCACCAAGGCTGACGCTGCCTGTGATGCTGCTAAGACCTACGCTGACGGCCTGAACACCGCCATGGATGGCCGCGTGAAGGCTGTTGAGGCTGCTGTGGCCTGGCAGACCATTGCCTGATTGACACAGGCTGACCTAAAGAAGTAAGGTTATAGAGCCGCTCTGCCGTAATTGGTGGGGTGGCTTTATTTTTTGATGATAATGATAGGAGATGGAAAATGGCGAATCTATCATTGAGGGAAGTGAACCAATCAAAGCTGGAAACCACTCCTATTGTGGAGGGGCAGCTTGTTTTCTGCTATGACACCGGCAACATCTACCATGACACGGCAAGCGGACGCACGCAGGTTGGACACGATGTTTTTAATGTGACAGAACTGCCGCTGGCCCCGCTGAACGGAAAAGTTTACTGCCTGCCGAATGGTGAAATGTGGTTGTATCTGGGCGACTGGGTCCGGCTGAACTATAAATATGGTGTTGCAACAGAGACAGAAGACGGCCTGCAAAGTGCCGAAGATAAAAAGAAATTGGATGGCATCGAGAAAGGTGCCAACAAATATACGCTGCCTGCGGCTACAGATAAAGAGTTGGGTGGTGTGCGCATTGGTGCAAATATTACAGCGACTGGCGGTACAGTATCGCTGACCAATAAGAATGTGACCGATGCGCTGGGGTATGTGCCGCCCGAGGAAGATACCTGGCGCGGAGTGCAGAATAACCTGGACAGTGAAGCGGCTGACGAGAGCCTGGCTGCCGCGCAGGGCAAAGTGCTGAAAGGCATGATCGATGATAAGGCCCCGAAAGATCACAAACACACAGAGTATTACGACGTAACGGAAGAGCGCGATAAGGGCACCGTGCTTGCTGCGCCGCCGAGTACCAATGGTCCTGCGACATTCCGGGCTTTGACGAAAACTGATATTGGGCTGGATAAGGTCGATAATACGGCAGACAGCGAAAAGGAAGTCAAATCTGCCGTGACGGCCCAAAGTGCAGAGAAGGCTGTGAATGATGCCAGGGACCAGGCTATTACCGGCTATATCCGCAAGATGGAAGTGGATGGGCGTGTTGTGACCTACACACGCGGCGACGGTACGACCGGTGAGTTTACCACGCAGGACACGACCTACAATGAGGCTACGCAGACGGTGGCCGGATTGATGAGTGCTGCGGACAAAGAGAAAACCGATGCGATCGTGTTGGATAAATTGTGTATGCACGACAGCGAAGAGACGACGCTGGAAGAATACAAGTCTACTTGCGACTATATTGACGGCGGGGCTTACTAAGGAGGTGCTGATGTGAGCGAATTATATAAGAGCAGCACCGGCATTAAGGTGGGCGACAAGCATTATGCCTACCCGACCTATGCAAGCCTGGTGCAGTATGATGGCGAGAACAATGTAAATGTCAAGGAAAAAATTGACGAAATCGTGGCCAATGTAATTGACCCTGTTAATCAGGCGCGGGTGCGGCAGATTAAGGTGACGATCCCGGCCAGTGCCTGGACGGCAGGCAGTTACAGTGTTGCCATGAGCGACAATGCGGTGGAAACCTACACGCAGCGTGCCAAGGTTGCTGTGGATGGAATGAAGGAAAGCAGTGTCGTTGAATTTTCGACCAAGACGCATATTACGGACAATTTCAGGCAGATCGCGTTGATGGAGAACTATGAGGGCGGCATTAGCTTTTATGCAAGCACAGCCCCGACCAGTGATGTGGTAGTAGTTATCAACGAAGGTCCCGGTGTGAGTGTAACCGAGTATGCGACTACGCCACAGCTGGGTATTTACAAGGCAAGCTATACCGTGGATGGCTGGACAGATGCATCAAGTGCGGAGAAGGCCAACGGCTACAACTACAAGCAGACTGTGGCGCTTGTGGCGGAGACAGAGAATGCCCCGGAAGTAACAGAGAACTCGGAGTTCTTGACGGCGGGCAGTGTACAGAGTACCGGCGTTGCGGCGACGGATTTGACCCTGCAGACTGCACTTGGCGTGATTTGTGACGGATGCACGGAGACGGGCAGCGGCACAGTGACTACGCTTGTGAAGAAGAAACCGAGCTGTGATGTAGTGGTACGTTGGGGGTTGATGACATGATGAAATCTAAGTTTTATGCAAACAGTGCGGCTATGTTCGTTTTGGAGGTGAGTATATGAGTGGAGTAACAAATAATCCGTATAAGCAGGAAGCACCCGACAAAACGCTTACGAAAGAGGGCGTGGCCGCTGATGCTAAGGAGGTAGGTGATGCACTGAGTAAAAAGACAAATAAAATTCAAATTGCAAGCAAATCTTTTTCCGGCACGACTGACACTTATGCGCAGGTGTCTATACCTATTCCAGACAAGTCCATTGCGATACTATTTGTGGCCAGTTCCAACACACTATTTATACCAGCGGTCATGTACACAAAAAGCGCAGTGTTCCGCTGCATTACCGGGTTGACGTCGGCAAAATTAGATTTTGCCAAAAACGCAGCTGTTTCGGGGACGCTGTATTACTTAACAGAATCAACATAAATTCATTTTGGAGGTATAGCAAAATGACCAAACTGCGTTATTCATTCGTGGGGGGGGCTGCCGTAAGACAGCCTTGTGCAGTCTGTACAGGTGCTGCTTATGAGTGTAGCACGGAACCCCTATTACTATCTGCCCGGTGGGGCTGACCTGCCCGGCGACGTGCGTGTGAGCGATACGGCAGACACTACGAAAACTGCTGCGGACGGCTGGGCAGCAAGCCCGGCAGCGGTGGCAAACGCTGTGCCAGAGCTGGAATATGGATGTTTTGTATCGCCAACCACAATAAACACGAACAACATATATCAATATACTGTAAATTTTAGCAACAGTCATTCAGATGTACCAAGAACTGTATTGTTATCTTATAGGACATATAACTATTTTAACGGACACCTTCATATTGATACTGATAAAAAAAAACATGGCGTTGATAGGGACGGATTTGTATTTGTTTATATTCCACAAGATATTGGTAATGGTCTGGCTAATTTATTTGTAGATTGGATTGCAATTTGGTGATTGTTTCAAACATAGTTACCTAAAATTGATAGGTTAATAGGACAATAAGACACATTTTAGAAATGAGGTGAACAAATGCAAGATGTAAAACAGAGCGTTGGCAAAGAAGAGATTGACGCACTACGAGAGAGTGTGGCGGATGCTCAAGCTAAGATTGATAATTTGATCAGCATGAAATATGGCGGATTGAAATATATTTGTACGTTTGACAGTAATGGTACACAGGCTGTTGGACATGGTGTGTACTTGTGTGTATATTTCCATGGCGCACATACGGAATGCCGTGGATTGTATTTGTTACATCGTGGAGAGTATAGCGGTACATCATCCGGTGAAGCCGGAGCTGTGGCAATCGTACCTAGCGACCATGTAAAGACATTGAAGATTGATACATCCAACAATCTTGTATTTTTGACCGATAGCTATAATGGGTCACTATATGTGTATCAATTCGTAAACCCCTAATTGACACAATTACACAATAAAGGAGGTGCGTAGTGAGCACTGTTTATTTTAAAAGGCAAGGTGGCGGCAAGAGTTCTGACTTGACCGCAGAAGCACCGCCTACATTGGAATATGGAGAACCGGCTGTGGACAGCGACGGCGTGCTGTATGTCGGTAACGGCAAAGGCAATGTTGTGAGCAAGGTGCAGGAGGCCGGAAATGGTATGTGGCTGTACAAGGCCACTTTTGCTGTGGATGCGTGGAGAAGTGTCGCTAGTGCGTCGTCAAGTCACGATTATTCTTATTATATACAGACTTCGGATGTCACAGCCGTGGACGGTGGGCCTATGCTGACGCCGAGCATGAATTTGAGCGCATCGCTGGCACAGACCACGGATAACAACGACACGAACAAGGAACTGCTGAAAGCGTTAAGCATTATCAATGGCAGTTCCAAGACTGTACAGGTCACGACGGTGGATGGCAATGATAAGACTGTTATTACGGTCAATGCAGCGAAGAAACCAAGCTGTGACATTACGGTTTACTGGTATGCGCGGTGATGGAGGTATGTGAAATGAACAAGGGTTTATTTGCGGGTGGGGGGGGTACTCGTGACAGAGTAGCCCTTGATGTGCGGCATCGGGTGGTGGCATGAGCAAGCTGCCAAAGAACGGTGTTGTGTGCCCATGGTTTGTAGGCATGGGATTTTACACGAGTGATACGAGTTTTGCGCCGGAGAGTGTATGGCCTGGAACGAAGTGGCAAAAGTTGGAGGGACGGTTTATTTTAGCTGCGTCCAGCGGGCACGCAGTCGGAGAGACTGGTGGCGAGGAAAGCCATGTACTGGTTCCAAAAGAATTACCTGACCGTGCAGTATTTAGTATCGGTAATAATGCTGGAAAAACTGTTGCGATAAGTGGTTCTGCTTGGACTGGTGGTCTTGCGATAAATAGCAACAATTATGTGGCAACTTGTAATCATGACGCCATTGTAAATGGTTTAAATACAAACTACACACTTGATAACCAACCCCATAACAATATGCCGCCCTACATTACCCGCGTTTATTGGGAACGTATAGAATAATAAGTTTATCGAGGATGGAAAGATGAAGATTTTTGATGAATCCCTTACAACTGAATTAAAAAATCCTGACCTAGAAAAAGGTCGTTTGGAACCCGCCCGACACCTTGTGGAGCACCACGAGGCTGTTGAGCGGGTTTTTCATTTGGAAGTTATGGAAGGCACTGTATCGCTGGAGAATCCGAAGGGTCTGCGCCATGAGGTGGAGGACGTTGCTGCCAAGGCTGCCTGGGATGAGTGGGAAGACGTGCAGAAGTACGTGCCCTACACCGAGGAAGAGCTTGCTAAGATCGCGGCAGACAAGAAAGCCGAGGAAGAGCGCAAGGCTGCTGAAGCGGAAGAAATGCGTAAGATGCAGGAAGCGGCTGAAAAAAAGGCTGCAGAAAAGGCTGCTGCGGAAGCGGAGCAGGCAGAAAAAATTGCACGTATTGATGCGATCGATGCACAGGTCACTTACACTGCCATGATGACTGACACGCTGATGATCGACGAGAGCGAGAGTGGTTCTGGGGAGGATACTGGTGCTGGCGATACAGGCGCGAACGGTGCTGATAGCGCTGGTGCTGGCGATACTGCGGACAGTTCTGCTGACAGTAAGGACAACTCTGGCACAAACACTGCCGAGAGCACGGATGCTACGGATACAAAGGATTCCACTATCACGGACACTGCGGCAGCTGACAGCGAGGGCAAGTGATATGGGCAGAAATGTTTTGAGGGGGGGTACAACTCCCTCTAGGTTATATTTTTGAGTTTGATCCAACAGGAATCACGAATGCACCGGATTTAAGTACGGCTGATAAGGTACATGATTATTTTGGGTATGGTACGTGGGAGGATTATGGCTCCGGTCGGGTATTGATTGGTGTGAGCAGCGGGCATGGAATTGGCAGCGAGGGTGGCGAGGAAAACCACACGCTGACAACTGATGAGATGCCGCGCCATAGACACGATGAAAATATGCCTGTACAAGGTTGGAGTGGTTGGCCTGAATATAAAACGCCTGGGTATGGTGTTGCTATTGACTATGCAAGTAACAATTATCATGGACCAGATACAACACTGCATTATACATATACAACAGCTTACGGGACTCCTACGAGTACAGTGGGTGGTGACCAATCCCACAACAATATGCAGCCATACCGCACCGTGTACCGCTGGCGGCGCATTGCGTGATGCCTTACTGATAACGAGGTGAAACTATGTTTGAAAAAATTAAGCGTTGGTATCCAAAGCTGTGGAACAAGGCCATGGTGAAGAATGCCGTGAAAAAAGGCGTTATTACCGCAGAACAGTACGAGGAAATTACCGGCGAGAAATACGGGGTGTAAGTCATGGGCAGAGCATTGAAGAATCCCCCCCCCCGCAGATGAAACGCTGAGTTTAGTGGGGTCGCCTGCGGATGCGGCGGTGGTCGGGAATAAGATTGCAGGTGTGACGGAACAGATCAGAGCAGTTGGCATGCAGATGGGCGGTATGTGTTTTAAGGTGCTTGGCATGAGTGGCCTTGACTTTGCATTCAAAATCACAGCAAACGAGGATACGACAGAACAGTATTACAGAAGATATTTTCTGGTGTATGTAATTGATCAAAGTGCTGGCTGTTTTGCTTTTACACTTGTGTGGAAAGGGTACAATAACGACATTGTAACCCACACTCTCCATGGTTCTGGAAGCGTGACACACTCCAATGGTGTTATTTCTGGCAAGTCTGATGAAGGTTCCTGGGGTGACGTGTTTGTGTTCTGGAGTACACCGAGTATAACGATAAGCGAATAAATTTTTACATCAAAACAGAAAGTGAGGTGAGATAGTATGGCGATTGATTTTATGAGCGCCGGTGGAGCAGTGCTGGATACTACAACCGCCGGGGCCGGGGATATCAAATCCGGCAAGACAGCCTATAATGGCGATGGTGAGCTGGTTACGGGTACATATGCGCTGCCGAGTACAACGGCTGGTGCGGGAGATATCTTGAAAGACAAGACTGCGGTCGATAGCAGCGGGACCTTGTTGACCGGTACGATGGTGAACAATGGGCGTTGGCCTGATGCAGAGAAACTGACACTGGAAGGCTCTAAGATATGGATGTACAAAACGAGCGGATACACAGAAGGCGGACTTGGCATTAGTGCTTCTAATTTGGGCAATGCGAGTTCTGGACACGTGTTGTCTGGCGTGAGTGCATCCAGTTCTAATGGGCTTAAATTTGGCGGTACGATGACAAACCGGGGCGCGGTGAGCACGACTGTGTACCCGGGCGGAAGCTATACGATCCCTGCCGGATACCATAATGGCAGCGGTAAGGTGTATGGCGGCAGAAGCTATAGTTCCGTTTATCTGGGACAACAAACATCTTACTGGTCGTCATTTTCTTATAATGTCAAGTCAAATTATCCGAGTATTTATAGTAGATTGAGCCGCAGTAATTTTTATGCTGTACCATACAAGTATAGTGCGAATACTGGCCCAAACGGCGGTTATTCAAATAGCGGAGATTGTGGTGACTTTATCTCTTACAATGCAAGTACAGGTGTTGTCACCATGAATGGGTTTGGTGCTGGCGTACAAGGTCAGATAAGAATGGCATTTATGTTCAAGCTCTACATGATCTACTGATGCAAATTGGAGGATATTGTTTATGAACTATCTGAAATTCCCTGCGGGGGGGGGTACTGCATGACAGTATCCTGAGTGTGCCTTGCGAAAGCGAGGTGTGCTGATGGCTTTGAATTTGATGTGTGCAAGCGGCGTAGATGTGTCGGACGCTACGGCGACGGCAAGCTATGTATTGGCTGGTAAGACGTTTTATGCCGGTGCAGATGATAATATCAAGATCGGGTCTATGAAAAACAATGGCTTTGTGGACGAGTTATTGCAACCAGGCGATAGTTATAAGCTGAATGCCGGGTATTACAGCGGCGGTTTAATTACAGCAAACCAATGGAATAGCAGCACCTATTTGATTATTATGATTCAATTCCAAAGCGGCTATGCAAATGGGTACATCCCTGAGCACGCCGCTGTTTTGATTGCGAACCTTGGATATGGAGAAGTCAGTATCTTGGGATCTGCCTCTATGGCTGGTAATATCAGTGGGCAGAGCAATATCTGCAATGCCGGTATGTTGTCAATGACTACGGAGTGGGGCAACTATCAGTATGCAAACTGCCAGGCACTTACAAAAATTTATGACACCACAACAAGCACAACGTATCCGTCTGGTACGATTATCCACCTGAATGCCGGGCTGCATGTGTTCAGAAAAGCGTAATGACGATTTATTTTTTTGGAGGGGACTATGAATAGTATTTACAAAAATTCGGCGGGTGGGGGGGGGTACTAAGGCATAGTACCTCTGACGCATTCTGCGAAAGTGTGGTGCGGTGATATGGGAAGAAATACACACAGCGGTACGGATTGTCCGTTTCCCGTTGGTATGTGGTGTTTTTATGATGGAAGTGAGAGTCCTTCTGTATTTTGGCCCGGAACGAGCTGGACTAAGATGGAAGGGCGATTTTTGTTTGGGTCTAGAAGTGGCAGGAGTGTTGGTGCGACTGGCGGTGAAGAAAGCCATAAGTTGACAGAGGCGGAGTTGCCGGTAATTCGGCCTAATGCAAACTGTGATTGGGAAGGCACCAATAAGTAAGGTGATCCGTACTGGGCATTACAGATGAACGGTGATACTGGTGACGGAATTGGCTCTTGGCCGTTTAGTAGCTTTGGTGGTGACCAGCCCCACAATAATATGCCGCCGTATTATGTCACAAATATGTGGCGACGAACGGCGTAAGAAAAGGAGAATCTTATGGGAAGATCAATTAAGGAGAATCCCCCCCCGATAAAACTTTGACGCAGGACGGCGTTGCGGCGGATGCGGCTGTAGTGGGAGATGCGCTGAATCGTAAGCTAGAGCCAGTCTTATCTAGCTACAGCAAAGACATTGATGTGTCTGGTATCCTGGCCAGTAATAGAATATTGCTTATTTTAACTATCAATGGTGGTTCTGCCAGCAAGACGGTTGATAATATCGGTATCTTAGCAAACCATTGGGGTATATGGACGCTTACCAATTTTGATAAACAGCTACCAGAAGGCGACGGTACTGGGTATATGTCGTTCTCTGGCAGTACGCTGACAGTTCCGCAGTCGTATGGCTGGAGCTATACAGTGATTTTTAAATTATAAACCATTTGGAGGATTGAGCAAAATGACGAATTTATGTTATATGTCCGGGGGGGGGGCTATCTTAGTGTAGCTCTGTGCAGTTTGTACAAGGTGGCTGTATGAAATCAGTCATCTCAGCTCCGAAGAACTGTCCATATGATGTGGACGATATATTGACGACAATGAATAAGGCGATACCAAGTGAACGTTGGCCGGGGACGACATGGACACAAATAACCGACTGTATGCTGCGGGCGGCTGATGATAAACACCCCGCCGGGAGTGCTGGCGGTGCTTGGGAAGTGACGCAGACGGAGGCGCAGATGCCAAGGCATAGACACACAGCTAATGGTGTTGCTATCAAAAATGGGTATCAGTCAGGATCTACGGACGACTATTTCACAATGCGTAGTAGCGAACGAACTAATATTACTGGTCAGACAGAATATGTTACATACGCCGGTTCTGGTCAGCCTATGCCCATTGTCAATAAATATATTGCCTGTTATATATGGCAGAGGACAGCTTGATCCTTGATACGATGTACATAAAATAAATATTTTATCAGAAATTAAACTACGTAGGTACGTTAAATATGTTTTATAAAAATAGCCTTGCAGCGTTATGTTTTTACACGGCAAGGCTTTAAGTTTGCAGGGTCTCCCCTGCCCTATTCTTTAAAAGTAAGGGGTGTTAAAAATCGAAGAGATTGTAGAGACAATCAAGGTCGGCGGCTCTGTTGCTGGCGCAATTACAGCTATCTGCGCTTGTGTAATGTTCTTTGTGAAGCCGATCCGACAATGGGTCATTGGGAAGATACAAAAGGTATCCCACAGTGACGATTTAAAGAAAGACATTAAGGATGTGCAAAAAGCCCTGGAAAAGTTGGAAGGGATGATGGAAGAACACGTCCGAAACGACAAAGAGTGGAAACAGGAAGTTGTGGGAAACTTTAAGTCGCAGACGGAGACGGATATAGTCCAACTCCGCAATACAATCAACCACATTTACGACAAGAATTATGATTCCAAAACGCTGACGATCCGGGACAAAGAGAGTTTGATTGACTTATTTGACAGATACCAGGCGATTGGTGGAAACCATAATGTACACCAGAAGTATGAAGAAATGCTAACCTGGGAATTGCGTAAATGATAGGAATAGTTTTATAACCCGCTATGCTTTTACAAAAGTGTAGCGGGTTTTTAATTTTGATGATTATGCTCGTTTAAAAGACTGGTTTATGAATAAATACAAGGCCATATAGGCCATTTCGTCATTAAATTTTTAAGGAGTGTGATGGTTTATATGGCGAATGAATTAGCCGTTAAAGTTAAAGTTAATCTGGATGCGACACAGGACGCACTGAAAACACAGTTTGGCAATGTACAAAAGTACGCAGACAATAACCCTGTTAAGGTCGCGCTGAAAGTTGACAAGAAGTCACTGGAAAACAGTTTGCGAGAAGCGTTTGGTAAGGATGCCGCGAACAGCATTAAAAAGAACTTGAAAAATGCGGTTGATATCGGTGATGTTGGGAAGAACGCATTTAAGTCCGCCGCCCAGAGTTTAAATAGTCTTCTTTCTAAAGAAGATGAATTAAAGGGTAAGGTACGCGAACTTAATAACTTGCTTTCACAGGAAAAGTATATTACTGAGCAAATTGGTAAAGTAAGCGGCAACGAGAATAAATTAAACGAGTTAAACGTTTGGCAGGAACGTCTCAAGAAGGATGATGTTGCAAGCGAAAGAGACGCTGTTGACCAAGTTATTACTGCGCTAGAAAAAAGAAATAGTCTGCAAGTCCAGTATTATAACGAGATAAAGGCCGGTCGTACTGGTAATGCTGATGAAATTGACCAATCTGTTAAGCGTGCAAATCAGGAGCTTAGTAACGCAATAGATAGTGCGCGTGCTTTTGGTGTAAATCTTACAGATGATAAGCGGTATATGGAAGCGCTTGCCTCTGGTGCTGAAAAGGTAACAGTTGCTCAAAACAATGCTAATAAAGCACTGAGCAATAGCGCCATAAAAGAGCAAGCTGCCGACGCCAAAGCTGCCGCCGATGCAGTTAATGCGTATGCAGAGGCAAATAAAAATTTGATCAATGCGCAGCGCACCGGAGATAAGCGCGGAGAGAATTTTTATAGCGGCGACGCACTACAAAAACAACTTGAAGCCGAAAGACTGCTTACGCAGTATGAGCAGAAATATGGCGAAAGTGCAACGGATAATGTTACGATTCTTAAAGCACTGCAGTCCGCGTTTGAAAAAAATACTGTTGCACAGAACAAGTATGTCAACTCTGTTGATGAGGCAAACAAGGCAAATGCACTCGCAAAAGCCTCTATGGAAGATTATACGAACAAGGCCAATACGCAGATTCGTAATCTTACAGAGAATTATGGCAAGTTTGGTATTTCCATGACTGATGTCACGCAGAAATATCAGGCTATGGAGACTGCGATTTCAAAAGCTACGCCGGGTCAAGAAGCGGAGAGTTTAAAGGAAGTTACACAGTGCTATAAAGAGCTTGGTACTGCGATTGCGGCTGCGACGGCGGAAGGCCAAAAACAACGCAATATGCTTACTAATAAGACTGGCTTTGATAATTTGTCGGCGCAGCTGGACAAGTTTGTAAACCAGAATCCGAACTTATCCAGTAATGCAGATTTGTGGAAGCAAATTCAGAACCTTAATTCTGCGGTAAAAAATTATACAGGTACGCTGGAAGATAACCGAGCTGCGATGGCTTCAGTAAAGGCGCAAGCCGAAGCACTTGGGCTGACTACGGAGACGCTGGGTCAAAAATTTACACGGCTGTGGAAAGAACATGCGCAAACAGCTGCTGTTATGGCTGGACTGCACCTTGTACAGCAAGGTATGCGACAGGTTTATGATAATGTAGTTGAAGTTAATTCTGCTATGACTGAGCTTAAAAAGGTCACAAATGAAACTGATACTACCTACTTAAAATTTACACAGAGAGCGGCACAACAGTCTCGTGAACTTGGCGCAAATATTTCTGACTATGTACAAACCACGGCGGATTGGGCACGACTTGGTTATAATCTTCCGAGTTCTGAAGAACTTGCTCGCGTAAGCAGCTTGTTTGCGAATGTTGGTGATGGTATAGACTCTGCTACACAGGCGTCTGAGTACTTGATTTCCACATTAAAGGGATTTAACCTTGTAGCTGATGACGCAGAACGAGTTGTGGATATTATCAACCAGGTGGCAAATACGGAACCTGTCAGTGCGCAGGATATTTCTGAAATTCTACAGCGGTCTGCCGCTGCCCTGTCTGCATCAAATACATCGTTTGAAAAGACTGTCGCGCTTGGTACAGCGATGAACTCTGTGCTGCAAAACAGCGCTACGACCGGCACGGCACTAAAGACGCTATCTATGTATTTGCGTGCTACAAAGACTGAATTGGAAGAAAACGGAGAAGATGCAGAGTATTGTGCAAGCTCTATGTCTGAACTGCGTGATTCCATTCTTGCACTGACAAAAGGCAAGGTCGATATCCAGCTTGATGAAGATACATATAAAGATGTGTACGATATCATGCAGGAAATTTCCGGTGTTTACGACCAGCTTACTGATAAAGAGCAGGCAAGCCTTTTGAATTTGCTTGGCGGTAAGAGAAATGCAAACGCTGTGCAGGCGCTAATTCAGCAGTTCCAAATTGCAGAAGATACTCTGAATCAGACGCAGCAAGCAGCTGGTTCTGCCATGAAAGAAAATGACACTTACATGTCTTCTATTCAGGGTAAACTGAATCAGCTTAGTTCTGCGTTCCAGAATTTGTCTATCAATTTGCTTGATAGTGATATTGTGAAGTTCTTTGTTGATCTGGCGACAGGTGTAACTGATTTCACAAACGGCCTTGTAAAGGCAAATGAGCTTGTTCCTACGTTGGTTGCTGCTGTAAGCACATACGGAACACTATCTAAGAAAGACTGGGGTAAAGTTAATATGCCCGCTTATATTCATTGCCAAGAGAATATAGGATGCAAGTCTATAAACATTCCCCTAGAGTGCTGGGAAACCCTAAAGCCATACTACCCTATTGTATGTTAATAGGTGTGCCGAAAGGCAGAAACAAATGTATGGATGCCATATGCTGAGATAAAAGCCTTGTTTTACGAGGTGCTACGTGGTGATAATAATGGGCGGTCAGCAGCCTACCCAAACGGGAGGTACATCGACTACAAAGGGACGGCGGGCAATCGCCGGATGGATAGTCAGAACTTCTATGGAAACATAGAGAAAATCTGCCTCAGACGTAACAACACGAACTTTTGGAAGTGGTTTGTGCTTAAGACGACTTAAAGAAGCAGGCAGATATGAATGTGCAAAATTATAGGCGTGTTCTCGTCAGCCGCCAATGATGAGAAAAATGATTGTATTCGTCGAATGCTTGTGATATGATGGAACTACCGAATAAAATTTTTTTGGAGGTTATTGTATCATGGCAGACGAAAAGAATGTTAAACGTGGTCCTACGGAGTTTTCTAGTTACGCACCGAAAAATAAAAGTGCTACATTAAAGCAAGCAGAGAATAAACTTGGCCCTAAAAAGGATAAATGACAAGAAGGTGATAATACGGATATATTTGAAAAAGCATCATACATAGCGGCATCGAGTGACATAATATTAAGGTTGGTCTGTCCTGGTTTAGTGTTTTTATTTGTTTTCTACAAACTCGATAACAAGAAGATGCCATCAAACTTTTTGATACCTGCAGTCGTAATTAGCTACGCATTTACGGTATTCTCTAATTTAAATGCTTTGTTTGTCTTGTTAATAGCCGCTATAATTGGCGCTGCACTAAATACAATAAAAAAAATACCGATTGTAAAATGTATCATGCGCAAATTATTTGCTTTTACACCGGACGATAAAATTTGGGGCAGCGTACTTGATTTGGATGAAGGGACATATGCAAAAATTACACTGAGAAATAAAACGGATTATTATGTTGGTATTGTGTATGTCGCCGAAAGTAGCGATAAGAACGAATGGATTACGCTGAGTGGGTACTCTAAATATGACAAAGACGGAAACAAGATTGACGATGGCACGTATAATGTTATCGCATTAAATTTAGCAGATGTAGATAGTATTAAGTTTGATTATCCAGATGCCTCGAAAGTTAAAGATTATATTTTTGGTTTTATGTACAAGTAAACAAAAGACCGCTATGTGTAAGAACATGGCGGCTTTTTGTTTACTCAGAAATTACTCCCGCACTTACAATGATGTTCCATTGTATTTTCCTGCAACAACTCTATTTTGTGCGCTTCGCATAATAGCATCTCATATCAGAAATTTGTTCCACAGTCATTACAATGCCATTGCTTGTTTATTTTCGTACTTAATATGCCGAAAATTGCAATGCTTACAGCGCGGTTTGTTACGGTAATTTTTTTGAGATTTTTCGAGTTGCAAATTGGACATTTTGGCGTACTGTCCATTGTAGTGTCTATGTTGTTTATATTGGTTGCGTTCTTGTATTGCGAGTATTGCTCTAATCTTTTCGACTGCAAATAATCTTCAAAATCCTGTTTCGTGAATTGCATTCCATTTTTTTCGTATTTTTGTCGTAAAGAATCATATAAGACATTTAGATTATTTCGTTTTTCAACTTCGCGTAGATAATCACGTTCTTTGTTTGTTATCAATTTTATATCACATTCTGGGCATACTTCCCACGTTCCATCGTCTGGGTAGGTCATTTTGCATTTTGTACAATACATGGTATCATCCCCTTTTTGATATTTTAACATAGTTGCACATTCAAAACAACACGGTATTAACACCTTTCAATACAGACTCTTTGACTTCCTTTAAAAACATTGGGTCTACTATTCAAAAAGTAACGAATGCGTGTAGTGGGTACAATAATGCTATAAGTTCATCTGTTGCAAACGGTAACGCTTGGGCAACGACAGTAGGGACACAAAATAGTAATCTTGGAGATTATCTTAAATCCCTAAATGGTGCTAAAGCATCTATGAAGGGTTATATCGGTTATCTTGCCGGGGCAAAACTCGAAACGCTCGCCCTTCAAGCTGGCACGGTCTTGTTGAACGCAGGACTTTCGTTTATGGCAACGCTAATTGTTAATAAACTGGTCGGTGCGTATCAGAAGCACCAGCAAGGTTTAAAGGATGCCGCTGACGCTGCAAAGCAGGCGGCTACCGACTTTGAAAGTGCCAAGACGCAGATGGAAGAGTTTGCGCAGTCCTACCGTGATTTAGGCGATAGCGCGGAATGGGACACTACATCCACAGAGAAGGCAAAGAGCCTGCAGGAACAAATTCTTGAACTGTTTAAGGGCCAAAGCAGTGAGATGGATGATTTGCTTGATAAGATCGACCTGGCGAACGGTAAGTATGAGAAACAGAAGCAGATCTTAAACGACATTGCACTGCAAAATGCAAAGGATGCACGAAGTGACCTGGTCACTAATAAAAACAATGCCAAGAGAGATCTTGAAAATACGGTTGGTCCACTTGGGAACAAAGGCGATTTTACTGAGTTACGTGGTGATAGTAAAAAATACGCACAAGCTCTGGCCGACGCTGGGATTGGTTCCGCTTATGGTAATGGCAGAGATTATTATTTGGGTGACTTTGATTTTTCAAAAGCACAAGATGTACTCGCTGCTTATGATAAACTTAATCAGGCAATCGAATACTTAAATAATAACTTTGAGGATGCAGATTTTTCACAGGATGAATTGTGGAATGGCCTTGTTTCAATGAAGGGTACGCTTGAGGACAATGTAAATGAGTATCAAGCTGCGTTAGATGCCATGAACCAAAATGATGCTATCATTAAGGTTGGAGAAGCCTTACAGAAGACCACGATTGATAGCAAAGAAGCATTTGAAGAATTTAAGGATAGCCTAGTCGAAGGGAAGAATTATTCTGATGATTATAAACAGGCTATTCTCGATGTAGCAAATGGAGCTTTCCCAGAATACGCGGATGCTGCCGATGAAGCGGCGGATGCGAACAGCAACTTTGGGGACTCCGCAAAAGACGTTAATATTGATGAGTTGTGGCAGAATGTAAACTCACAAATCGATAGCATCCAATCTGCTTACAATAGCCTTACAAGTGCCATAGACGAGTATAACCAGTACGGTGCGCTTAGTATGGACACGCTGCAATCACTTCTGACACTTGATGACCAGTATCTTGCTTGCTTGATTGACCAGAATGGTCAGTTGAGTTTGAATATGCAGAGTTTCCAGAGTGTGGCGAATGCGCGGCTGAATGACGCGAAGGCCACTGCTGTGCAGCAAGCAATGGAGGAGTTGAACACCATTGCACAAAGTAACGAAATTTCTACTGCCGGTGGTGCAGCGGGTGCGTTGGCGAATAAGGGCGCTGTGATTGATACTCTTGCAGCACAATATAAGAATCTTGGAGACTGGGCTGGTTACACTGCTAAAGCGGAGGCGCTTGCTGACGCTTATGGGAAAGCCGCTGCTGTAGACGCAGACGCAGCGGACGCTGTAATGTCTGGTTTGAATGCCAAATTTGCGTTAATTGATTCTACTATGTCGCAGATTCAAAGTTCTGCGGCGGGTGCCGGTAAGGCGCTTGGCGGTTATGGAAACGCTGCCAAAGGTGCCGGTGGCAGTTCCGGTGGTGCGGCAAAGCAGGTAGATGAGCTAACAGACTCGCTGAATAAACAGAAAGATGCTATTGAGGAAACCAAGAAAGCTCTGGAAGAACAGCAGAATCAGCTGAAAATTTATGGCCAGGCTGCCGTAGACGAATTGGAAAAGCGAATTGATGCGCTTAATGATGAAAAGGATGCCCAAGACGATGCTTTTGACAAAGAAAAAGAACGCCTAAAGGACGAACAAGAGCTGAAAGATGATGCTTTTGATAAGGAAAAGAAGCGAATTAAAGCTGAAAAAGATTTGCAGGACAAACTCTATAAGAAACAAAAAGAGGAACTGCAAAACCAGAAGAAGCTGCAAGACGATATTTATCAGAAGCAAATCGACGCGCTGAAAGAAAAGAAGGAAGCCCTGCAAGATGCCAATGACGAAGAGGATCGCGCCATTGAGTTGGCTAAATTACAGGATCAGCTTGAACAGGCTAGGTCTCAGCGTACAAAGCGTGTTTATGAGCATGGCACCGGTTTTGAGTGGAAGGTGGATGAGTCTGCTGTTTCTGATGCGCAGAATGCCTTAGATGACAAACAGCGCGAGTGGCGCAGAGCGGATGCAATTTCTGCAATCGAAGATGAAATTGATGCTGTCGAGAAGTTAAAAGATACTTATGACGACCAAATTGATTCTGAAATTGATGGTATTGATAAAGCAAAGGACGCTTACGACGAAAAAATCGAGGATATGCTCGATAAACTCGACCAAGAAAAAGAAGCCTTTGATGAAATGATGGAGGCTCAAATTGCTGAAATCGAGGCAAGAAAAGATGCCTACGACGAGGCGATGAATGCTGAAATCGAAAAACTAGAGGCTTTAAAAGATGAGTGGAACGATACACTCTCTTTGGTTGGTACAAGCTGGGACGAGTATCAAGCAAAATTGGCCGCCGCCGCAGAGTTTCAAGGAATGTCTTTGGAACAGATGGCCGCTTCACACACAACATATACTGTC